>Ga0116160_1001051_pt1 | contig 29846 bp, 27 predicted proteins | sample AD_JPNAS2_MetaG_FD_89879 | JGI IMG/M metagenome (GOLD analysis project Ga0116160, IMG submission 89879) | Active sludge microbial communities of municipal wastewater-treating anaerobic digesters from Japan - AD_JPNAS2_MetaG | ecosystem: Engineered > Bioreactor > Anaerobic > Digestate | place...
AAGGAAATATCCGTTTTGTATCGGTCGTTAAGCTCCGTATCGATCCGGCGATCGATGCGGATCAGTTCCTCGATCGCCACGTTTTCCCCGCGCTGAAAGACCATCTTCCCCCGTCCCGTGGGCATGATGGGGTTTATTTTCAGCGACGGCACCTCGAGATCGTCGCAGAGGGCAGCCAGCGGTTCGATCTCCGCGATGTTTTCCCCGTACAGGCTCATGATGACCTGCCGGGTAATCCCCTCCGACCCGAGGAGGCGCAGGGCTTCGACGGCCCGGCCGTGGCAGCCCGGAATGCCGCGGAGCCGGTCATGTTGTTCCGCCCGGGCCGCATCCAGGCTGATCGAGACTTGGCGGACCTTGCATTCCCCGAGAATCCGCGCCATGTCCGCATCGATCATCGTCCCGTTGGTCTCGATGTCGATGATCAGATCTTCCCGGCGGAGAAACCGCAGCAAGGCGGCGATGTCCCCGCGGAGGAAGGGCTCGCCGCCGGTAAGCTTCACCGTCCCCAGGCCCAGTTCCTTCGCCCGGACTATGGCCTCCGTGAGGGCGGTGAAATCCACCGTCTTCTCCCCTCCATCTCCCAGCGGGGCCGGCGCCACCCAGCAATGCCGACACCGGAGATTGCAGCGCTCGGAAAGATAGAGATACAGGCTGCCCAGAGAAGGCGTGTCAGGATTCATTGACCCCATCTTTCCGCAAAAACCCCAGCGCCGCCAGTTCCTTCAAGAACGAGACCGTATCCGCGGCGATTGTCTCTTCATCCACATCGGGATAGGCGTCCTTCAATGTCGTCACAATCTCCGCCCGCGTGTTCCCTCCGTCACAGAGTTCGTAAATCCGCACGCCGGTTCCGTTTATGTATTTGAGGCTGCCGGATTGCGGGTCGAAGAGGAAGGCCCCGTCTTCCTCCTTTCGGAACACCGTCTCCGGGTTGGGCTTCAGGAAATCCTCGGGGGCTGCCATTATTCTTTCGTCGTTCATAGCGTTTTTTTTACCATTAACCGGCAATTCAAATGATCAAGGATGCATATAACCCGACCCCACCCCAGTCCTACCCTTTTAGGAGCGGGAACGGCAGGGCGCCGGCGCCATATCGCCCCCCTCCTTCCCCCCCTTGAAAGGGAGAATGATAATCAGTGCGTGACCTCTAACTAATACGAACTCATTTTCAGGTGAAAAGCCAAAAAAGCCGGGGGCAATTTTCCCCGCCGACTCGAAGTACCTTTGTTTTCATGCGTTAGTCAAGATCTATTTGCTTTTTCCCACGCCCCTGTTATCATGGCCCCCAAGCGCAGAGGAGCGGTGAGATACGGGGAAGGGACAACAGTATGGAAATAACTATTGAACGAGTCCTCTTTTCCCTGATGAACCGGGAGCCGTCACCCTACCTCCGGGAAATTCTCGCCGTCCCGGAATTACTCCCCTGCCTGGACAAAAACGGCGTCGCCGGGGTGTTTTTCCAGGCCCTCCAAAAGTCCGGCCGCGAAGATCTGGCCCCGCAGGATGTTTATGACGCCCTTCAGGAACGGTTTCGCCTGCAGATCGCCCGGAACATGGCCGGCGCCGCCGCGGCTACGGAAGTATTCCATCTGCTGCGCCGGGCGGACGTCCCCTTTCTCGTCCTGAAAGGCCTCGCCCTGGCGGAGAATGTTTATCCCCACTTCGCCATGCGCACGACCTCGGACCTGGACATCCTCATCCGCCGGGAAGACCTGCTGAGAGCCGACGATGCCCTCGTCCGGGCCGGTTATCACGCCCAGGACAGCACCCCCAGGCGGGCGCTTCTCAACCCCCCCGGCTATCTAGCCAGCCTCGAATACCACCGGCCGGGCAGCGTCTTTTCCTACCTCCATCTGCACTGGCATCTCGTCAATACCTCGACCCCCGCCGGGGGTTTCATCAAACACATCGATATGGAAAGGATCTGGAATCAATCCCGGGTGGGAAAAGTGGCGGGCGTCGAAGTGCTCCTCCTGCGCCCGGAGCACCTGGTCATCTACCTTTGTGAACATGGGCTGCGGGTCGGCCACTCCTTCGACCGCCTGAATCTGATCTGTGACCTCTACTACGCCATCAAGAGCCCAGGATCCCGACTCGACTGGGAACTGATGGCCGTCGAGGCGAACGAACTGGGGCTGCGGAATTTCGTCTATTTGGGCCTGAAGATCGTGCAGGCCTACGGGGGAAAGACATTGGTGGGCGATGAAACAATGGAAAAATTCGCCCCCCCTGCCCTTTCCGTCTGGGAGCGCCTCTTTCTGCGCATGCAGTTAAAAGGCCGCCGGTTGCGGGGGAGCAGCTATCTCGTTTATCTGGCGGCAAGCAAAGGGGCTTTCAGCAAGGGGCGGCTGATTTTTCGCACCCTCTTCCCGCCCCGCCCGATCCTGGCCCAGCGGTCTTGGCAACGGGTGGAGGCCCACCCGGCGGTTTTGTATATGCGGAGGATTGGGGAGACAATGGCCGTGCTGACCCGGCTGGCCAGGCGCCCCACCCGGCAGGCAGCCCGGAGATGAAGGCGTCGGCAGGCAGCGCCGCGGGCCAGACAAGGGTTGGAGGCCTACCCGGCCAGCCCTGGGAGGCCGGCGCTGCAGGCGTCGTCACGGAGCGATCTCGTCGAAAGATACGCTCCGCTCGATGTTGAGGATGGGATAGTTCCGCAAATCTATGATCCGGGCCGGGTCGATGGGCTTTCCCTTTTCGTCGCTTATCAGCTTCAGCACCGGCTTCATCGGGTTGCCCCGGTTCGTGGCCACGACCCGGCCGATATTGCGGTTGTTCATCCGGACATAAGAGCCCACGGGATAGATGGAGATCTCGTCCAGGAAGGCCTTGATGACCCGCGGATCAAAGAGATTGCTCCGTGATCCGATCAACTCCTTGATGGAATCCGTTTGCAGCAGCGGTTTTTTATGGGGGCGGTGGTGGGTCATCGCTTCGTAGGAGTCGCAGATACCGATAATCTGAGCATAGTCGCATATTTCCCCGCCTTTGAGGCCCCGGGGATAGCCTTGGCCGTTAGCCCGTTCCTGATGTTCGTAAATCGCCCGGATCATCTTCGGATAGACATCCCGGTGGGCCGAAAGGATCTCCACCGCCGCTTCCGGATGTCTACGGATCATGTCCATCTCCTCTTCCGTCAGCCTTCCCTCCTTGTTGAGGACGGCGTCAGGGATTTTGAACATTCCCACGTCGTGTAGGAGCGTCGCCAGTCCGAGTTCGATGAGGCCGGTCTTCTCGTAGCCCATGCCCTGGGCCATCTTCAATCCGTAAACCATGACGTTGACCGGGGAGGAGAGATAATAATCGTCTTCCCGTTCATAATCGACTGTCAACTGGTAAATCTGGGAAGTGACATCCACCGAACAATTCAGGATATTGTTGACATAAACCAGCGCCTGCTCCAGGGGGAAGCTCTTGCCGGCCTGAATGCTCCGGCGTACCATGGCCATGTATTCTTTTGCCGCCAGGTATATCTTTCTAATGCCCGCTCCTTCATGAGCGGGCAATGCCGATGCGCCGTCCGGCGCCAATGTCCGGCCGGAGCCGTCCGGACCTAAAGTCCGTTCGGAAACATCCGACCTCAACGCCTGTTCGGAACCCTCTGGCGGCGCCGCTCCGGCGACCGCCGGTGTTTCTTGCCGTTCCAAATTGGCAGGATCTTTGTCGTTTCCCGGGGCAACTGTCACGGGCATGACCGGCGCCGGCGTCGCAATTGCAGCTTTTCTCGCTGGGGATTTGAAGTTCAGGATATCGATGTCGCTCAATCGCAAGGAACCCGTTTCTTCGCTGACAATCTTTTCCTTTGGCGGCGGCGTATGATTGTTGCCGTAGGCGCCGTTCCCATTTCCAAACGATTTCATTCTACCCTTGACAATATCCGAGGCACGCATATCTATATTTCCTTAAATATTAATAAGTTGACATCCAATGAAAACTTCCGCGCATCCCCTGCCGGGGCATTCGTTTAAACGCATTTTTTACATCAGACCCTAACAATTTGGGTGCGTACAACTATTTTTATCAATAATCAATAGTTAGTTTGCTTTTCGGGGATATTTTATTTCCTTGGCACTGTGTTCAAGGGCATTCAAAGTCTGGCCCCGGCCGTATTGAATTTGTTGTATTTACGATGAATTCATGAATATTGGGGCGCCGGCGCCGATTATATCCCTTTTCAGATTATAATTATACTTGACTTTAATGCGTTTTTATTGAAGAATTCGCCAAATCGGCAAAGTCTTCCCCGGAGGTCAAATGGAGGGTAAAATCAGGCGGATATGGTCGGCGTTCATGATCGCCCTGCTTGCATGTTCCATCGCGGCCTGTTTCCCTTTCCTGGAAGACACCGGCACCCCCGTCAAGGAATACGAGGCAAAGAAAACAACCCCCCAGGATGAGGCCCGTCTCCAGAAGGAGCATCAGGAACGCCGCGAGGAACTGGCCCGGCTCTCCCGGGTAAAGAGCAACAGCGTCTTTACGGAGAAACGGGGCGTGGCGGACTACATCGTCGGTCCCGGCGACGTCCTCACCGTCAATTTCTGGACAATCGCCATCGCCGGCGCCCAGACCTTCGAAGGATTCAAGCAGATCACCTACAACGTCGAAGTCCGGCCGGACGGCAAGATCTCTTACATGTACGGCGACGACATCCCGGTAAGCGGCAAGACGGTTTATGAGATCCAGGAACTGCTCCGCGCCGATTTGAAAAAATATTTCCGCACTCCCCGCCTCGAGGTCCTGATCAAGGAATACAAGAGCAAGACCGCCACCCTCTTCGGCCAGATCAACGTCCTGCCCACGGGCACCTCCGGTCCCGGCCGGTATCCCCTTACCGGCAAGATGACGATGATCGACCTCATCTCCAAGGCCGGCGGGGCCATCACCGGCCGGAGCGACTACTCGTCCCTGCCGGGCGTGGCGGCGGCGGGCCAGCAGAACGTCGCCAACGCGGATCTCAAAAACGTGGAATTCGTGCGCAAAGGCAAAAAATACACCGTCAACCTCTACAGCGCCATGTTTTACGGCGATGAGACACAAAACCCGGTAATCGACGACGGCGACATCATCACTGTCCCGGCCCTGCCCTTCTTCGCCGACCGCGTCTATGTAATGGGACAGGTCGCCAGCGTTGGCATCTACCGCCTCCAGGACGCCCCGGATCTCCTTGCCGCCCTGGCCCTGGCCGGCAGCGTCACCGCGACGGCGGTAAAGTCGGACATCAAGGTCATCCGGGAATTCCGGGAACGGGGGGGCAAGCCGATCATCCTTTCCGCCAATTACAACGACATCCTCAAGCGGGGCGACCTGTCTCAGAACATCAAGCTCCAGAGCGGCGACGTGGTCTATGTCCCCCGGATGCTCATCGGGGATATCAACGAATTTATCGCCAATACCACGCCGCTCCTCAATTATTTGCTGATCCCGGCCTCGTATCGTGACAAATATGCAAAGGATCAGAATTTCATGAAATGGTAACCCCGGGAGCAGCCGGCGCATGCTGAAATACGACCTCAATCTTCGTGAATACTGGCGGATCATCAAGCGCCGGAAATTCATCATCCTGTTTACCTGCGTGATCATGGGGTTTTCAGCCTCGTCTCCGCGATCCTCAATAAACCCGTCCCCATCTACAGAACCTCCGCCGCCGTCAAGGTGGAAAAGACTCAGTCTCTGATGGGTTTTAACGCCCCGAGCTACGGGGGGGCCAATCTGGAAACCCAGACCATCATGATCAAAAGTTATTATATCCTGGAGTTGACGGCCAAAAAGATGGGCATGATTCCGGAAACCCTTTCTTCCGATGACGTCCGGAACAATCCGAAATACATCGGCATCATTCTCGATCTCAAAAGCAAGGTCAAGGCGGAGCAGGAAGGCGGGAGCGACCTGATCAATATCGAGATCACCGCCAACGATGCCAAATTCGCCACCCGTTTCGCCAACGCCCTGGCGGAGGTCTATCAGCGGCAGCACACCCTGGAGCTGAACCGCCGGACCATCGAGGGCAAGAAATTCGTGGAGGGCCAGTTCGCCGCCGCCAAAGAAAAGGTGACCAAATCTGAGGAGGCGATCAAGAAATTCCGGGAGGACAACAAATGGACCTCCGTGGATTCCGAATCCACCTACACCCTGAACGAGGTGAAGCGCCTCAAGTCCCAGTACAATCAAGATCAAATCGTCCTGCAAAAGCTCCATCTCGCCGAACGATCGTTGCGAGACGCGGAGTCCCAACCCCTGACCTCGAAAAGCAGCTTCTATTTCGAGGAGGCATCCCCGCCCTACAAGGCCCTCAACGACAAACTCGTGGGTTATATGGTGGATCGCGACACGCTGCTGCTCACCTACACGGACAATTTTCCCCAGATTCAGGCCATCCGCAGTCAGGTCAATGACGCCATCGCCGGGATGCGCACCCAGTTGCGCCTCCAGAAAAACAATCTGATCAACAACCAGCAGATCCTCAAACGCGAGATCGCCGCTCTGGAGGAACAGTTCAAACGACTGCCGGAAAAGGGCCTGGAGCTGGCTAAACTGGAACGGGAGATGGCCATCAACCGGGAAATTTACACCCTGCTGGAAAAGAAATATCAGGAAATCCTCATCGCCGAGGCGGAAAAGATCGAGGAGGTAAAGATCGTCAAGCCGGCCCTGGAACCCGGAGGGCCGATCAACCCGCCGAAGATCGGCAACAACGCCGCCATCGGGACGCTCATGGGCCTCATCCTCGGGGTGGTCTTCGCCTTTCTCATCGAGACCTTCGATACCTCCATCGGGGCCATCGAAGAGGTGGAGGATTTCCTGGGCGTTCATGTCCTGGGGGTCATTCCCTTTGTCAGCCCGGAGGAGGTTCGCCTGCTCCTCAGCGATGACCAGGGACGGCTCACGGTGGATGAAAGCAAGCTGCCCCGTTATACCCGGATGGCATGCCACTTCGTCCCCTCGTCCACCCTCTCGGAGAGCTACAAGGCCTTCCGGACCAGCCTCAACTTCGCCTGCATGGAGAATAACTACAAGACCCTGGTCTTGACCAGTTCCTCCCCCAGCGAAGGCAAGACCTCGACGATCGTGAATCTGGCCCTGACCATGGCCCAGACGGGCCACAAGGTCCTCCTCATCGACGGTGACCTGCGCCGCCCGGTGATCGCCGGCCTCTTTGGGATCGAGCAGACGCCGGGACTGACGGACGTGATCATGGGCAATTATGAATGGCGGAACGTGGTCAAGAATATCTCCGACTACATGATGGGACATATGACCGTGGAAGAGGTGATGCTCACCCCCGGTCTGGACAATCTCAACATCATCACCAGCGGCACCCATGCCCCCAATCCGGCCGAAATCATCGGTTCCAAGAGCATCGCCGAGTTCATACGCCAGGTGCGGGCGGAGTACGACATGGTGCTGGTGGACGCTCCCCCGGTCCTGGCCGCCACGGATGCAGCCCTGTGGAGTTCCCAGGTCGATGCCACCGTCCTGGTCTATCAGGTCGGCAAGATCGCCCGGGGGGCGCTGAAACGGGCCAAGATGCAGTTGGATGCCATCAAGACCAACATCATCGGGGTGGTCCTGAACGGTATCCGGGCCGAGATCAGCACCGACTTCACATATCACGACTACTACTATTACCACTATCGCTACGGCAGCGGCAAAAAGAAGCAACGGCCCTGGTACAAGGAGATCCTGGAGAAGATCAGCTTCGACCGGATCGTGAATTACGGCTTGACCTATAAAAAGCGCTATCAGCGGCACCGAAAAAAGAAGGATAGCGGCGTGGAGAACAAATCAGGGCCGGAGACCGGAGCGGCCGCCGCGGCGGCGGAGGGGTCGGAAACTTCGGTACGGCTTCCGACCGAGGCCCCGGCGCCCCCAAATGGAAGGAACGGCACCGTAAAAGAGGCAGAGGCGGTCAGTAGGCGGCAAAGATTCCTGCCGGTGATAAGGATCATCGTCACGGTCCTGGCGATCCTCTGTCTCGTGTTGGGCATCCTGTACCAGGGAGGCTTCCTGAAGGCCTTTCTTCCCGGCGGCAAAGACATTCCCGCGCCCAAGTCTTCGCTGCGCCCCATGACGAATTCCGTTGTCGTCGCCGCACCCATCCCCATTAAGCCGCCGCCCTCGCCTCTCGCCGCCGCCGGCTTGGCGGCAGATAAAACCTTCCCCGCTTCGGCGGTTGTTGCCAATGCCACCGCAGAAGCAACGGCCCAAAAATTTACGGAGGCGCGAAACCTCGACCAGGCGCGGCGCGGGGCATTCGTGGCAAACAGATGAACGGCGATTCCCGGGCAAAAACAAGAGAAGCGGAACACAAACGCCGAGTGGCCCAGCGCCGCGCCCGGAGACGCCTGACGATAATCTGGATGGTGGTCATTACCGTCTTTTCCCTCCTCATCATCGGCCTGGCCCATTTCACCCCCGTCATAATCGACAAATTCACCATAGTCGATGATTATCTCCCCCGGGATATTGAACGTCAATATTGGGAATTGCAGGATACGCGGAGGCAGCAACCCGTGAATCCGACTACCACCACCCCCCAGGCAAAATGATCGCCTCCGGAAATAAGAACGTCGTGTTGATGCTCTGGATCGGCGGCCTGACCCTGGTCGCCGCCTTGATCATGGCCAAGGCCCCGACTTTCCTGGCCGTCACGATCATCATCTCCCTCATCATCGGCGCCCTCACCTTTATCAATACCGAATTCGCCCTGTATATCCTCATCGCCGCCATGCTCTTGGGTCCCCAGTTCGGCACGGAGGGGGCCGCCGGTGAAGCTGTCCGGGGCCGGGGGGTGACGCTCCGGGTGGATGATTTTCTCCTGGCGATCATCGGCCTGAGCTGGTTTCTCAAGACCGCCGTGCAGAAGGAAATCGGCCTGTTTCTCCGGACCCCCCTGAACAAGCCCATCGCCTACTATTTCCTGGCCTGTGTATTCGCCACCATGATCGGTTATATGATGGGACGAGTCAAGGGAACCGCCGGTTTTTTTTTCGTTGTCAAATATTTCGAGTATTACGTCGTCTATTTCATGGCGGTGAATCATTTGAAGGAAGAGGCGCAAATCCGCCGGTTCACCTATTTCATGCTCATCGTGTGTTTCCTGGTCTGTCTGTTCGCCTTCAGCCAGATCCCGCAGGGTCACCGACCCTCGGCCCCATTCGAAGGACCGGAGGGTGAGCCCAACACCCTGGGTGGCTACCTGGTCCTCATGCTCTCCATTGTCTTCGGTCTTCTTTTGGGTTTAAAAAACAGAAAACCCAAGAAGTATCTCGCCGTGCTTGTCTTTTTCATCGCCGTAGCGCTTGCCGCCACTCTTTCCCGAAGCTCCTGGGTGGCCCTCGGCCCGATGGCCCTGGCCCTTCTTTATTTCAGCGAAAAAAAGAAGACCATCCTGACGGTCCTGGTCCTGTTAATTTTCGCCGGTCCCCTGATCATGCCGCCAACCGTCCGGGAACGGGCTTTATACACCTTTACCCAGGCCAAAGAAGAGGGTCAGATCCAGGTGGGCAACACCCGGATCGACACCTCCACCTCCGCCCGTCTCACCTCCTGGAAGGTCATTCTGACTAAAGATTTCATCAAACAGCCCCTTCTGGGTTACGGCGTCACCGGTTATCCTTTCGTAGATGCTCAGTACCCCCGGGTCCTGGCGGAGACGGGATTGATCGGACTTGTTTTTTTCATTATGCTCCTCTATGCGATTTATCAAAATGCCTACTTGACTTTCCGCCAGACCAAGAACGACTTTTTCCGGGGATTGTCCCTGGGTTACCTGGCCGGGTTCTTCGCCATGCTGGCCCACGGCATCGGGGCCAACACCTTCATCATCGTCCGGATCATGGAGCCCTTCTGGTTTCTCACCGCCATGATCATTATGATCCCCACAATCGAAACGCAGTCCCAAGTCGATTCCACGGCAAGACTTCTTGGTCATCCCGGATAATCTTATTGCAAGCAGCGGCCATATGTGGCATTAATACACTGTTTTTTGTATATAAAGACATTTCTTGTTATGCAGGCCCCGCCGCCGCCGGGATGATTCATGGAACCGAAAGGGCGGAGCAGTGCCTGAACGGAGAGGATCAGCGGACAAAAATTCATTCTTTTTTTCGGAGGATTTATCATGGTCCCGACTTATGAAAAAGGAAAGCTGTACCAAATCTCCATCATCGACTTCAAACCCGATCCCAACCAGCCCCGGAAGTCCCTGGATCCCCAGGCCCTGGCGGAGCTTACCGCTTCCGTGAAGAGCCACGGGATCATTCAACCCATCCTCTTTCGGGTCGCCCCGGAAACCACCTATCTCTTCATCGTCTCGGGGGAAAGACGTTACAAGGCCGCGAAAGATGCGGGACTGCTTACGATTCCGGGAATCTGCGTGGAGGGAAACGCGGCTGAAATCGCCCTGATCGAGAACATCCAGCGCCAGGATCTCACCTGCATGGAAGAGGCGGAGGCCCTCAAACGCCTCAAGGATGAAGAAAAATATACGGATGAACAGCTCAGCGGCGTAATCGGCAAGGCCCGGCAGACTGTCAGCGATACGCTGCTCCTGAACCGCCTGCCTCAGGAAATCCGCGATGAATGCCGGGGCGACCGCCGGTTCACCCGCACGGCCCTAATCGAAATCGCCCGGAAGAAACAGACCCGCGCCATGACCACGGCCTTCAATAACTACAAGGAACAGCTTCAGAAAACGGAGGAAGGAAGCAAAGAGCGGGTAAAATTGTCCGACGCCGCCAAGTTTTGCCAGGCGTTGGACTCAACACGGGAAAGATTGGCGAAGACTGAGGTCGCCGACTGGTCCGATGAAGATATCCAGTCCGCCAATGAAGCGGCCGTCTCCCTTCAGGAAGCCCTCGATCTTTTTCTCAATCCCCCACCAAAGGATGACGATGAAGGTCGGCCCAGCATGCAGCTATCGTAAGGAGACAAGTGATGGTTACGGAGACGTCATGGTGGTTTTTCAAATTCCTAAAACCCGGATTATTATGACCATTGGTCATATAGTGACCAAGTAAAATTTGCCCGTTGTTTTATATATGTATGTAATATCTTATACTTACGAAATGCTTGTCGCGGGCATTGCCGCCATAATCGTGGATATTCCGGTCTCCGTCGCTGGCAGCGCTCCATAGAATCAACATGAATACGTCATCACTGCAAGAAAATATTCTGATTATCGAACCGGGCAGGACGGAGAAAAACTACTGGACCGACCTCTGGCGGTACCGGGAGCTATTTATCATTCTCGCCTGGCGGGACGTCTCCGTACGGTACAAGCAGACGATCATCGGCATTCTCTGGGCCGTGATCCGTCCCCTCCTCACCATGGTGGTCTTCACCGTCATCTTCGGTCGCATCGCCAAACTTCCCAGCGACGGTCAGGCCCCCTACGCCCTCCTAGTCTTCGCCGCCATGCTTCCCTGGACCCTCTTCGCCAACGCCCTGTCCGAGTCATCAAACAGCCTGATCAACAACGCCAACCTCATCGGCAAGGTCTATTTCCCCCGGCTGATCATCCCCGCCGCCACCCTTGTCACCGCCTTTATCGATTTTCTCATCAGCTTCGTCATCCTCCTGGGGATGATGGTCTGGTATCAATTTCTTCCCGGCTGGCAGCTCCTCTACCTCCCCTTTTTCATCCTCCTTGCCCTCCTGGCCAGCCTCGGCCCGGGACTCTGGATCACCGCTCTCAACGTCAAATACCGGGATTTCCGCTACGTCATCCCCTTTGTCGTCCAGTTCGGCCTCTACGTCTCCCCCGTCGGATTCAGCAGTAATGTCATCCCGGAGCAATGGCGCCTCCTCTACAGCCTCAATCCCATGGTCGGAGTTATCGACGGGTTCCGCTGGTGCCTCCTCGGCGGGAACAGCCCCCTCTATCTCCCCGGTTTTCTCCTCAGTCTGGCCATCATCGCCATCTTCCTCTACCTGGGCGTCACCCGTTTCCGGCGAACGGAAAAGACCTTCGCCGATCTGATCTAGGCAACCATGTCCGACATCGTCATCAAGGCGGAAAATCTTGGTAAAAGATACACCATCGGCCATCAGCGCGGCCGGGGCGATCAGACGACCTTCCGGGAGGTCCTCGTCCAAAACGCTTGGAATCTTTGGAACAAAAGCCGAGATTTAATCGGTGGGAGACCAGTGATCGCTGGCGACACCCTGGAAGAGGTCTGGGCGCTCAAGGACGTGAGCTTCGAGATCAAGCGCGGCGAGGCCGTGGGGATCATCGGCCGGAACGGCGCCGGCAAGAGCACCCTCCTCAAGATCCTCAGCCGCATCACCGAACCCACCACGGGACGGGTCACAATCAAGGGCCGCGTCGCCAGCCTCCTGGAGGTGGGCACGGGTTTCCACTCGGAGCTTACCGGGCGGGAGAATATCTATCTCAACGGAACGATCCTGGGGATGACCCGGGCGGAAATCAAGAAGAAATTCGATGAAATCGTCGCTTTTTCCGAGGTGGAAAGATACCTCGATACCCCGGTAAAACGCTACTCCAGCGGCATGTATGTCCGCCTCGCCTTCGCCGTCGCCGCCCATCTGGAGCCGGAGATACTCGTCGTCGATGAGGTCCTCGCCGTAGGTGATGCCGAATTTCAGAAGAAATGTTTGGGGAAAATGGGTGATGTGGCTCAGGAAGGCCGGACCGTGTTGTTTGTGAGTCATAATATGGTTGCGGTTCATCAATTATGTCAAAGTGGTATTGTTTTGAAACAGGGGATAGTAAGTTTTTTGGGAGATATTAAGAATACAATTAATCAATATGTTCAAGATGTGAGAACAGTTGTGGCTGTAAATTTAGCCGAACGGCCAGATAGGCAAGGAAGCCAATGGCTGAAATTTACCAATGTCGAATTTTTTGATACTGAGGGTAATAAACTGAGACAAGTTATTTCTGGTCAAGATATATTAATGAGGTTTTACTATGTGTCCGACAGAATGATGCGCAATGCGACTATTAATGTCGCTTTTAATGTAAGAAGTAGTCAAGGATACTTACTGACTAATCTAAACTCTATCGATGTTGGCAAATCCAGCATGGATTTGTATAAAAGGGGTTTTTTTCAATGTGAGTGGCCCCGATTTAATCTACGTTCAGGCTCATATGATTGTGCATTGTTTTGTGCGGTGAATGGAGACATAGTGGACTGGTTACAGTCTGCATTTACAATTCATGTGGAGGATGGCGATTTCTTTAATACCGGCAGTATTATCAATCGAGAGCAGGGAGATATTCTATGCCCTTATGATTGGGAAAGCTATTCTATGAATTACTGATATAGATATATCCAATGTCTGCACAAAAGAAACACCTAAAATCGTGTATAGGTTTTTAAAAATATGCCACATTTGACTCGATATTATATGTATAAGAAAATACATAATTATTTTGGTAAATCTATCAAAGGAAAAATCTTAGCTATAAGTGGCATTGATAATTTCCGTCCATTAATTGACATGAAATATGCAGAGTTGAATGAAACACATTATCCTGAAGTGGATATGCATTATCTTCCATATGAAGATAATACTTTCGATTTTGTGATCAGCGATCAAGTTCTTGAACATCTTTTGGATCCACAAAAAGCTGTAGACGAATCATATCGAGTTCTAAAGAAAGATGGAATAGCAATACATACAACATGCTTTATAAATTATATTCATTCATGCCCGAAAGATTATTGGCGTATTTCTAATGATGGATTGAGATACCTTTGCCGTAATTTTTCTGAAATCCTTTTCTGTGAAAGTTGGGGGAATAGAATAGCAATAATTCTTTGCTTTATCAGTGATCGATTTAGATTCATGAGAATTCCAGAAACCAAGTGGGGTATTCGTCATCTAATTGCAAATTATAATGAAGACATCTATCCCATTGTTACTTGGATAGTGGTTAAGAAATGAAACCACAAGTAAACCCGGACCACTACAATGGATTAGCTTATGATTCAAAGGAGCGTTTTATTAGCTATTGGCATCAAATTAACGAGATTCTTTTATTGAAGCCAATGATTGTCTTGGAAATTGGGATAGGAAATGGGTTTGTATCAAGATACTTAAGTGAACATAAACTTAATGTTACTACCTTAGACACTAATCATGCTTTACACCCCGATGTAGGTGGATCGATATTATCAGTTCCCTTCCGTGACGAATGCTTTGATGTTGTTTCATGTTGTGAAGTTCTTGAACATTTGCCGTACAGTGAATTCTTGGACGCGTTGCAAGAAATTCACCGTGTTTCAAGAAAATACGTAATCTTATCCTTACCGGACATTACGACTATTTATAAAATCCACTTAGAACTTCCAAGAATTCAGTCGATAAAAAAACTCATTATCCATCCTTTCCATAGACCCAAAGATCATGTATTTGATGGGCAACACTATTGGGAAATTGGTAAAACTGGCTATTCTCATGAGAAGATTGAAAATGATATCGAGTGTGCTGGGCTAAAAATAATAAAAACATATAGGGTTTTTGAATTTACATACCATAGATTTTATTTATTAATAAAAGGATAAATATTCATTTTAGTGATATTACATCGATAGGTGAGTATACTTATTCACACTTTCAAGGAATGTAAGAATGAATCAAATAGAAAAGAATCCTGATATACCTAAAGTAAGCGTAATTATACCAACGTACAACTATGGTCATTTCATTGAAAAATCAATAAACAGCATCCTTTCTCAAACCTATACCAACTTCGAGACCATTGTTGTCCCTCGTTGTTGTCGATGAAGTCGGATATTTGCCCGTTACCACCCATGAAGCCTACCTCTTCTTCCAGTTCATCTCCTATCGTTACGAGAAAAGCTCAACGATTATAACCTCGAACAAGAGCTTCGGAGACTGGCAGGAGCTTTTCGGGGATGCCGTCATCGCCTCGGCCATCCTGGTTTGCCTGCTTCATCATTGCAAGGTCGTCAACATCAAGGGACACAGTTATCGTCTTCAAGGCCATCAATACAGCAACCCAAATTTTACCAACAAGGGAGGTGAATCGGTAAGTGTCAGTCCTTCTTGATAACGGGTACCAACGTGTCAATCGCTAATCGCGGTTCAGGGGGGTGGTACACTTTTCAATTACCAGAAATGGTACACTTTTACTTTACCATTGACACCAGAAATACTAACCAAATATCTCACCACCACAGGTAACGTACTATCCAGTACACGTAGGCAAATCATGAAATATCATGATGTAGCAATATTCTATCGATATGGGAAGTTTCCTATTTCAAGCAAACTCGGATTACGTGCTTATTCACCGATACTTGACCTGTTCATTCTCGGGATAAAAAAAGCTGTAATGGTAATTGGAATCTATAAATTGGTCGTTACTGGCTACACAGCAATCTACCGCAAGGTACGAATGAATTGACGCGCTTTGTCTATCTATATGCCATTTTTTAAGGACGGAATTTGTCAATGGGAAAGAGAGACCTCCGGCAATAATTTAGTATAGCGAATGATCACTTGGATCTGACGCTGGTTTATTTATCTAGACGATTTTGGGAAGGGGCAGCGTTGAAGGCTTTTTTCCCTTGAACCGTTGCGGACATGAATCCTTTGACTCGTTATCCGGCTCTACCTATGCTCCAACATCATTTAGCAGCAGACGCTCAAATATTTTTAGATGACGCATCACGCCAAGCCGAACAGGAATGTTTATCTAGATGGCGAAAAGAAATAGGCTTTAAAGAGTTCGTTTATTTACCCCACGAAAAGGGCACGGCCATTTTCTCCATCGGTTTTCCATCAATTGAAAAAATTGTCTGACGATCAAATGCAAAAACCAGAGGTAAGAGTTATCATACCCACCTTTAACTATAGTTGCTTTATCGAAAGAGCAATAAGCAGTGTTTAACAGTAAACCTTTGACAATTTTGAAATAATTGTGGTTTACGACGGTTCAACCGACAATACGGGAGATAATAGCTTTGAATAACACTCTTTTTCGGCGAAGATATGGACGTGATGGTAAAGAATATTGAGGTAGATGTAAAATTCACTCCTAATGTGAGCGTAATATTGCCTACATATAATCGGGCATCATTACTTCCCAAATCCATTGAATCTGTCTTGACACAATCATACTTAAATCTAGAACTCATAATAGTAGATGATGGATCAACTGATTGTACCGCAGATTTAGTAAATAAAATAAATGATTCACGAATATCTTATATAAGACACAATCAGAACCTTGGTGCTGCTGCTGCACGTAACACTGGCATTAAAAATGCTCGAGGAGACTATTTGGCTTTTCAAGATAGCGATGATGAATGGCTACCGGATAAACTTGAAAAACAAATTGGTGTTATATCTAAAGAGAATTATGAAGTTGGGGTTGTTTATTGCGATATGCTAAGAATAGACGATAGCGGTTATATTTGGCGCTGGCAATCTCCAGATGTAACCAATGGGAATTTAATAAATGAAAATAATTTAAATTATCAAGTGGCAAATTTAAGTATTGTTACGATGTTAATACGTAAAGAATGCTTCGAAAAGGTCGGCCTCTTTGACGAACGATTTCCTAGATTTATCGATATGGAGTTATGCATCAGGTTATCAAAACAATATAAATTCACACATATTAAAGAAGCTTTAGTTAAGTACCATAAGACTGTGGGCATCTCATCTGACCCAGCACGTGCGATAATAGCAGAAAAATTGTTATTGGCAAAATATTCTGAAGAACTTAGAAATAATAATTCATTCCTTGCATCTCGATATAGAAATATAGCTAGGCTTTCACGTACAGCGGGGCAATTTAGTGAAAGTAGCAGATTTTTGATGAGAGCGACAGCAATCGATCCTTTAAATATTGAAAACGTAATATTATTATTATCTTTCACAGGTCGTGGCCTTATTAATAAATTTAAGGCACTATTTAAAACTCGAAGAATTAATAAATAAATTACATCTATGACTGTCCCAAATATTTCAATAATTATAGTAAGCTGGAATGTTAAGAATTATCTTCGTGAATGTATCATTTCAATTTATAAAGCTTCTGGTGGAGTATCACTTGAAGTAATTGTCGTGGATAATGCATCTACAGATTATTCAGCCGAAATGATCATCAGAGAGTTCCCAAAAGTACGGTTGGTTAGAAATGATAGAAATTTGGGATTCAGCAGAGCGAACAATCAAGCTATAAAATTATCTCATGGAAAATATATTTTATTTTTAAATCCTGATACTGTCATTATTGATAAGTCGATTGACATGCTTCACTCCTTCATAGAAAATCATAATGAAGTGATTGTTGTTGGTCCAATGATTCTCAATGCAGATGGAAAGACAATTCAATATCAATGCGCTCGAACCTTCCCCACATTATGGAGAGAATTTTGTGGTTTAAGTGAGATAAGTATTCATTTGAAAAACATCCCATCATTTTCATACATTAATCTAGATTACTGGGATCATAAAGATTCTAAATACATTGATCTAATAAGTGGTGCATGCATGATGTGTAGAAAGGAAATTGTTGAGAAAATAAATCTGTTTGATGAAGATTATTTCTTGTATGCCGACGATGTAGATTTCTGTTTTAGGATGAGAGAACACGGATTAATATATTATTTAGCCGAAGCGAAAATTATTCACTATGGAGGCCAGAGTAGTCGACAGAGCGATGATGATTTATGGTTGCTGCGGTGTGATAGTACAAGGATATTCTTTAAGAAGCATAAAGGGTTACACTATAGCCTCGGGTATCGGGCAGTAGTTATTCTATCTCAAGTTATTAGATTCATATTAATATTAATATCAAATATCCGTAAGGCAAAATTCCCACCAAAGGAAAGCATTATGCAAATCTGGAAATTAATCCAATGGGGACTACATTTTAAATAATAACAAAATAATTTCAGAGGGATACTCACTATGCAGATTTTTACCGCTGACGCATCCTGATATGTATTCCGTGTTACATGGCTGCGAAACGGAACTGCAATGGAGGTCAAATCCCACAGATAAGTGTACAAGGGCCAGATGAAAATTCATTTTATTTGCAACTATTCTGCCAAACCGACCCACAACAAAATGCAACCGCATCATCTGCGTTTAACTTGCGTGAACACCTGAACATAGCCGCCCTATCTCGCACCACTTACTGGCACGGTATGCGTGGCGGCATGGACGTGCATGGCAAGCTGATAGCGCAGGGCTTGGCCGCTCGCGGTCACCGGGTTGTCTTCATTTCCACCAGCCATCCCTCGGGCAAAGCCCGTGAGGAGATCGACGGTGTCGAGATACATTACCTGAAGAATACGGTATTTGGGTCACGACGAAGTGGTTGGGCAGAGGAAAGTGTTCATGCACTTGAGGTTATGCACAAGCAACACCCTTTCGATCTGATCTGGAGTCAGAGCTACGATGGGTTTGGCGTTACGCGGAACAGCGGAACAGTCGGGCAGATACCCATGCTGGCCACGTTGCACGGCAGCATCCAGCAGGAATACACCTCTTTCCTGGCCAACATCGGCCGTGGATGGAAAAGGCCCATGTATCCACTCAAGGCCTTTTCGGGCCTGTTCTATTCCTATTTTATCACGCAGAAACCGGTACTGCGGCACTCACGGGGAATTGTGACGGTAAGCCGTAGGGTTGTCGAGGATCTGGGAAAGTGGTTCGGTAGATCCGTCACCGGCAAATGCAAAACGATTTACAACGGCGTCAATATCGAACGGTTCCGTCCAGACGAGGCGGGCAGGCGTATCATCCGGCGCCATTACGCCATTCAGGAGAATGAAACGGTTCTCCTCACCCTGGGACGGCTTACCCGTGAAAAGGGGCATCATCTCCTGATCGAGGTTCTTGAAGCACTGCAGCGGGTCGTGCCGGAAATCAGGTTGTTGGTTGTAGGCGAGGGTGAAAGTATGGTGCATCTGAAAGCCACGGCGAGCCGCCTGGGCCTGTCTGAAGCCGTTATCTTTGCCGGGTCGGTTGACAACGCTGAAACGGCTTCCTACTACAATGCCTCCGACATTTTCGTTTTCCCAACGCTCACCGTTGAAGGATTGCCGTTCGTATTGCTCGAAGCCATGGCATGCGGAAAACCGATTATCGCTTCCGAGATCGGGGGAACGGTCGAGGCAATCCAGGGTGGAGAGAACGGAATACTGATCAAGCCGGGCGATAAGGCCGCCATAACGCGTCAGATTGCCGCACTGATTCACGACAGAAATCTTGCCGAACGCCTCGGCTCCGCAGCCGAAGCAACAGTCCGACGTGATTTCAGCATCGAGAGGATGATCGATCTTACGGAAAAGGAAATGCACCGCATCGCCGACGAATCCGCCCCCTCAAGTATCGTGCGTACGGGATTATGAAGATACTCTACATTGCCGACTCCACTAGCGTTCACACCAAGCGGTGGGTGTCCTATTTTCGCGATGTTGGTCATGATATTTCCATCATCACCTTGGGCAAGAAGCGAGAGAGCATCTCGGGGATCAGGCATCTTGCCAACTTCGATCAATTCTATTACGGGTCCCCACTATTCCTTCCGGTACTGTTTCAGGTGCGACGCATTGTCCAAAAAGAGAAACCGGATATTGTCCACGGCCATTTTGTTCACCAGTACGGATGGCTTGCCGCACTGATCGGCTTCCACCCTCTGGTGATAACTGCATGGGGAACGGATATTCTGAATCTGCCGGATGCATCGCGCCTCAAGCTCGGCAAATATCTCACGCAATATACACTGAAAAAAGCCGATTTGTTGACCGGAACCTCGGAACATTTGAAACGTGAAATGATCAGACTGGGGGCGCGTGCAGACAATGTGCACACCATTTTCTGGGGTGTTGATATCGATCGTTTTCAGTTTGACCTGGATGCAACGGCATTAAGAACGGAACTGGGGATCGCTCCTGACCGAATCGTCATTCTGAGCAACCGGAATCAAAGTGAACTTTATAATAATGATATTGTCATTGAGGCGATGTGTCAGGTGTTAAAGAGCTTTCCAAGAGCTATCCTGATCCTTCAAAACACGGGAGGAACTCTCGAACCGCAATTGAAGTCGCTGGCCAAAAAAACGGGCATTGCTGATTCAATACTATTTTTACCACAATATAGCCATGAACAACTGCCTGCCTTGTATGCCCTGGCTGACATTTATGTATCGGTGCCGTCATGGGATGCGGGTCCTGTTTCGCTCAAGGAGGCAATGGCATGCGGTGCAGTCCCTGTGATCAGCGATTTACCAGGACCCAGAGAATGGGTTGCAGACGAAGTAAATGGTAGAATTGTCCCCGTCCGTAATTCTCAAATGCTAACCGATGCGATAATCGAGCTGCTCTTGGATAAGGATAAACTTGAAAGGTATTCCACGTATAACTGGCGGTTGATCAGAGATAAAGCCGCTCACATTGACCAGATGAGAAAAATGGAAAGCCTTTATATGAAGGTCATCTCAAATAAAGGGATAGGATACTAATAGTGTCAAAACCGATTATTCGCAGGCCGTTACTCGATAAATACTTATTAACAATTACAATTTTAACGTTTATCCTCATCATCTTTAGTGGCGCCATGGCACCATTAACAAACGATGATTGGTTGGGATACTATCATCATAAATCAAATATTATTAAATCAATATATGATTATTATCTCGAATGGAGTGGAAGAATTCCGGGTGTGATTATTGGGTATTATTCTGTTGGATCTGATATCGATACAAAATATGGCGCAATTAATGGTTTAGGTTTTATTTGCCTTGTTTTCTTATCCTTTGCCTTGGCAAAAGGACGATGGCCTAAGCTGCTTTCATCTGATCAACTATTATTCTTTATACTTACAGCCGTATTGTGGTTCGCTTTACCCACAATCGGCCAGACTGTTTTTTGGCGCGCCGGCGCTAGCGTTTATCTCTGGCCTTGTTTTTTTGCATCTATCTTTCTGTTGCCTTTCAGGTTTAAATTATTTGATGCCAACCATCAACATGCTTCGGGATTTAGAAATTTCACATATTCTCTCCTGATGCTATTTCTTGGCATATGGGTGGGGTGCAGTCATGAGCAGATTTTTACATCTGTCTTGGCTCTTACCAGCATCTGGTTGTATTTCATTTATAAAGGCGGAACATTTCGAAATATTCCCGTCTGGTTATTTATCGGTGTGTTTGGTTTGATTATCGGCGGGTCGATTATGATATTAGCGCCTGGAAATACAATCAGATACAGCTATTATCATCATCAAACTGTTATCGATAAAATTATTTCCATCAATAATTTTTTATTTAGCATCGTTACGAGCAGATCCTCTGACGAATATTGGAATATGTTTATACCATGGATTTTGATTTTATTAATATTATCATTTATTGATGCCAAGAAGATTAGCACCGCTGATTCTCATAAATTTATAAGGATAAAAGATAAAGCAATATTTTTTTCATTCTTAATAGCATCATCTCTGGCATTAATCCCTATTCTTATTTTGGCATCATTTGCCACGGTAAGAGCCTCATTTTTTTGTATATATTTCTTGATAACAGCAATAGCTTCACTTTCAAATATTCAAGTTGATGATGCCTTAAATAATCTGCACTCAAAAATAATTTTTACAATCGTGATATTTCTTTCTATACATGCGGTATTTTTTGACGCACTGATAACGGCAACAAGAATGTGGAAAATGAACACTGAGATTACCAAACGGGAATTATATTTAAAAAAAGTGATTGATAACGGTGGAAGAGATATTGAGATACCACCGATAACAACGCGACCTGGTCGCACCATATTTTTTGAGGATATGTCAGATAATCCAAAAGCCGAAATTAATTTAATCAAAACAAAACATTATAATATTAATTCAATAAAAGTAAGACATTGATGGAAGATAATTTTCCAATTCATGTTCGGTGAATACTCGTTTGATAAAAAAGAATGCCGCACATTCAGCGCAAATGAAACAAATGGAAAATCTGTATCGGCTTTTGATCGACCCGGATGGTAAGACGATAGGATGAACGAGCGAACCCTGGAACTCATCAAGGTATTTATTCCGAAGTTTTTCAGATATCATATCAAGAATTATTACCGGTATTGCGTCTCTCTAAAGGCAAGAAATGTATTCAGCCGTTCGGCGTTATTGCCCGAGTGGCTGAGCGAAGAAATGCTCGATATACTGCAGAACAAGTACCCTTATCCTCCGCTGATCAGTTATCAGCCGGAAGATCTAAAAAGGTCGGCAGAAAGAAGGGTCAGGAATATTTCTCGATTGCTCGGTGTCCATGCTGAAATGTGTCATCGGTATCTTGATATTGGATGTAGTGAAGGAACCGTCTGTGACACCTTAAGGCTCAGGGGCAAGTTCGTGGCAGGTATCGATATTCGTTTTGGCTTTAATAATGTCAATGTTCACAACCATTCTTTTGCTCAAATGGATGCAGCCCGGCTCGGGTTTGCAGACGGCCGTTTCGATTGCGTTTTCTCATTTGCATCATTTGAACATTTTTGTGACCCAAAAGCTGTGATGGATGAAGCCGTAAGAGTGGTAAGAAAGGGAGGATTTATTTATCTTCATTTTGGACCGTTATATCTTTCTTCATACGGACTGCATGCCTATCGTTCGATAACCGTTCCTTATTGCCAATGCTTGTTCGAAAAAGAAACCTTAACCAATTTTTGCCGACGGAAGAATTTACAACCACCCGATTACGGATCATTGAATCAATGGACACTGCAAGATTTCAGGCGACTTTGGAGCTCGTATGCGTCAAAATTGCGATGTATCAGGTATTATGAATATTTGAATACAGATCACATTGATTTGATCAAAAGATATCCTTCCTGTTTCAAAAGCAAAACAGATTTTTTCGACAATCTGGTGGTCCCTGAAATCGAAATCTTTTTTCAAAAAACTTGAACGGCAAAGGCATGAGTCTAAATGAACAGTCTGAATAATATTTACACAAGTGGTGAATATGCTAATTGTCATCGTTTCTGGCATGCGGAGGATTCTTCTTGGAAAGCTCGGTATATTCATCAAATGATCGAGAGCAACCAAATCACCGGAACCCGCATTGCGGACATCGGTTGTGGTGCAGGAGGGGTTTTATCTGAATTGTCCCATTTAATGGGACGAGATATCAGGTACTACGGTTATGACATTTCTCCACAAGCCATCGAGCTTGCACGAAAACAGGAAAACGTGAATATATGCTTCAAGATAGAAGACCTTCTTTCGGACAATAATGATGATTATTTTGACATTCTGCTGATCATTGATGTAGTGGAGCACATTCCCGATTATATGGATTTCCTGAAAAAATGCAGGACCAAGGCCTATTATAAAATCTTTCACATTCCTCTTGATTTGAGTGTTTTTTCAGTGCTGAACAACTCGATTATCGAAGGGCGCAGAAATCTCGGTCATGTCCATTATTTTTCCTTTCAATCGGCTGTGGCCTGCCTGAAAGATACTGGGCACGTCATCATGGACTGCTTCTATACAGATGTCGGGAGTTACTACAGAGAACAATCGCCGACTCTCAAGAACATCATCGCAAATTTGCCTCGAAAAATGACATCTTTCTTCAGTGTTGCTCTTGCCTCAAAAATATTCGGCCGATATTCAATAATAATCCTGACCCATTGATCTGGTTTTCGCAAGTGCCCTTCTTGGGAAAATAATGCCTCATCGAAAACTCCACATCCTAATCTTCGCCTACTGGCACGACAAAGGCTGGAAAGGATTTGTCGGAGCCACCGTGAAAATCTGGGATCTCGCTCATAATACGGCGCGGCTTGGCCACAACGTTTTTTTATTTCTTCCCAAGTATGAACTGCCCGCTGATTCCCTTCCTTTCCGCCTGATCAGGATACCGTTGTTTGATTTTCCCCTGTTGCGCTCGTTGTCGTTCAGTTTCCTTTTAGCGTTGTTTCTTCTTTGTCACTGCTCAAACGCCAAGCCGGATGTAGTTTATATTCGTAGAGGCATATCGCTCATTCCGGCGATATTCGCCACGCTCAAGAAGTCGATATTGATATATGAGGTCAACGACGATCCCTACGCTCAAGAAGACTTGCCCTCCATGAGCATTTTATCTCGCGTTGACAGATGGTTATCCATTAAAACAGATGAGATCGCCTTATCCTGGTGCGATGCGGCTTTCGTAATTACGGAACAGATCGGAGATAAAATCATTCGACAACTGCCCCGAATCAGCCCCACAAAAATTCATGTCGTTCCCAGCGGCACGAATACAAATCTCTATCGCCCGATGGATAAACACCAATGCCGGTCTATGCTCCACTTGGAACCCACGAGGACATACATCGGTTTCATGGGATCGCTCCTCGATCATCAGGGTGTAGAGGTTCTGATCGATGCCGCACCCCATGTGATTAATTCATTTCCCGACACCTGTTTTGTGATCATCGGCGAAGGCCCTATGAAAGATCGTTGGCGCCGACGTGTCCATGAACAATCGATTCAAAGGAATTTCCTTTTCACCGGACAAATAGACTACGAGAAGACGCCGGTGTGGATCAATGCCATGGATATATGTACAGCCCCGTACATACGCGCGGCAGGCTTGCGGTCACCGGTAAAGATCTTCGATTACCTCGCCTGCGGTAGGCCTGTCATAGCATCGAGGATTCCCGGCACTACTGATATATTCGAGGATTCGGGGGCAGTTCGGTTGGTCGAGCCTGAAAACAAAGAAGCATTTGCCGCTGCCATTGTTGATCTTTTGTCAAACACCGAGACGGCAAGCTCGATGGGATTGGATGGTCGGCGATGGGTGGAAGCCCAATACGACCGGATGCTGGTGGCCAAGAGACTCGAAGAAACAGTGCACGCATTACGCAAGGACAAAGGCGACGTTCTTGCCCATGCACCCCATTGACCATATAGCATATTGGAAATATGCCTAAAACAAGGGTATTGCACCTGATCGATTCATCGGAAATCGCCGGTGGTGAACGGTATCTTCTCGACCTGATCAGACATTCCGACCCAGTATTTGAACACCTCGTTGTTCTTTCCTACGAAGGGCCTTTTTCAGAACAACTGCGCGAACACCAAATCCGTCTTGTCCTCATCAGCATAAAAAGCAGGTTTTCCTTCGACTCGATCCGTAAAATCCGAAAGCTAATTCTCAAGGAGAAGATCGACATTGTCCATACGCACGGCTATCGCTGCAATCTTTACGGACGCTTGGCCTGTTTGTGGACGGGGATTAAGAATGTTGCCACCATCCATGTTTCCCTCTATGACTATGTCGATACCCCTCCCTGGCTGAGGCGTGTCTATCTTCTGATTGAGAGGTTTACGTCATTTATAACCTCTAAATATATCTGCATTTCGGATGCAATGAGGAATGATTTACACAAATTGGGTATTCCGAAAGGAAAAACGGTTGTGATTCACAACGGCGTCGATCTTGATGTTTTTTATCCCCACGAGCCGGATATGAAATTGTACGACGATCTGAACATTGGCCCCAACCGGCCTGTCATCGGAACGGCAGGACGCATGGTGACCGAGAAGGGCCAGATATACTTGATCGATGCTTTGTCACATTTGCTGATTCGATGGCCCAAACTACGATGCCTCTTCATTGGTACGGGCCCGCTTATGGATGAGTTGAAAAGTCGTGCGGCTGCGTTGGGCCTTGCTGAAACTTGTATTTTCCTAGGTGTGCGGATGGATATCGCAAATATTTACCCTCTTATGGACATCTTTGTCCTACCTTCGCTTCGTGAGCCCTTTGGCTTAGTCTTGTTGGAAGCCATGGCCACTGGTATACCTATCATCGCAACAGCCTCCGGGGGGCCTGTGGATTTCATCCGGTCCGGGGTGAACGGGGTTCTTGTGCCACCCGCGGATCCTATAAAACTGGCTTCTCAGATTGATTCCTTTTTATCCGATCCGGTCCGATCCAAAACTGTTGCGCAAGCAGGATATGACACGGTTAAAAAGGGTTATGGAATTAAGGAAACAGTTCTCAAAATCTGCAATGTCTACCGATTACAAATAGATGAACCTGCCTTGTCATCCCAATGTCAGAGGAACGAAAGATGAAAACCAAACCAAGCTTTACAAACAAATCTATACATGCATAATTACATAAAAGTTAAAATATTTAATACAGGATATGAGACGCAGAGCCACTTTGACATCATGATGTCATTGCTCGTTAAGCATGGTAAGTCCATAGCGGATGATTCCCTTCTTGATGTTGGCTGCAGCAATGGGAAAAGATCCGTTGCGGCAGCACAGGCCATCGGCATTGCCAATAAGAATGTACACGGGGTGGACATAGAAGATATCCCTAATTATTCGCCTTTATTGAAGAATAATTTTAAAAAGATTGATTTGGAAGAGGGATTGTTGCCCTATGATGACAATTCCTTTGGATTCGTTATCTGTAATCAGGTTATGGAACACCTCAAGAACTATAATCGCATATTTCAAGAAATCATTCGTGTCACCAAACCCGATGGGTTTATCGTTTTAGGCATACCGAACCTCGCCCATCTCATGAATAGAATACTCCTACTATTTGGAAATCAACCCATGTGTATTATTATGCGTAGCGGCCATGTAAGAGGATTCACGCACAAAGCATTCCTCGAGTTTCTTCATTCTCAATCTCCTATTAACCTTATTGACTGCAAAGGTTCATCCATCATCTATCCATTACCACACGTATTGGCAAAACCATTATCTCACTTCTTTACAGGATTATGTGCTTATACCTGCTATCTGATCCAGCGGAAGCCATAAGCACAAATAACCGCCATATGCCGCTTATGTTTTCCACCTCATATTGATATTGGCAACTTACAATACAACCTACTTCCCCAGGCAATTTTAAGTAAAAAAGAGCCAATTTAAGAGTCTTCCATATGATGAGGCAGCCGGGGTTTGCGGGTGGTGGTGCGCGGGTGTTGAGTTGGTGAGCCGGCAATTTGGGGGAAAATTTACGGGTGAATTAGCGGCGAATGAGGGGAATCTGGTCTGAATGAACGTGCCGCTGAGGGGTGAGGTTGGGAAAAGCGAAAGGTATCCTGTGGTTGAGTTAGGAATGGAGAGAGATGAAGTCCACTGCGGGGCCGCTACTCCCGTTGGATGATATTGAGGATGAATTTGGGGACCACCGGAGCTGGGAGAAAAGGTTTGGATAGGGGTGCATGCAATGACGCGAGAAGACCTCCATCTTGGGAAAAGGATTTTGATGCTTGGTGCTGATCTGACAATGGATCTTATTGAGTTTGTTGTTGATCCATCCAATACTGAAAGGGATCAGGTTCCTCAGTCAACACCTCCTCAAAAGGGATAGCGGCACATGCAGATCAGGGGGCCATTTTCGGCAATTCCAGAATCGTGACGGTACTTGGCGCCATTGCTATGCCTTTTGGCGGTACGAAGCCGGAGATATGGAGGAGATCCTTTCAAAGGCAAGCTTGATCTTATTCTGAACTATTTAGGCACCCTTGACATAATGTGCTACATAATGATAATTGTGCTACCTACACAGGAGGTAACCGTATGAACAGGACCATAAGTATCAGGCTTACCCCGGAAAGGGATATTTTATTGAAACAGTTGAAGAAGATTTTTAATGTTAAAAATAATTCCGACGCCATCGATCTGGCATTGAAAATGTCCGTCAAGGATATGCCTGACTTCGAGAAAAGGTTGAAAGCCGCTACGGGATGTATCAAGCCGTTCACGGAGGAATCCGCCGTCGCTGCCGTTCGTCGTCTTCGTGAAGATTTATGATTATCACTATTGACTCGAACATCCTCCTCAGCATCTTTGCAGCAGATAGTATTCAGCAAAAAGCCAAGACCTTACTGATAGAATACCGGTCAAACGATTATATCATCAATGATATCATCTATCTTGAGATTGGGGTGTTTTTTGATGAGCTTTCCGTTCTGGATCATCATTTAAGGATGTTGGAGATCAATCACATCAAGAAGGCAGATATCGACCCGCAAAGAATCATTGCCGCATGGAAATCATATCTAAGGAAAAAGCTTCACTTCTGCCCCCAATGTCAGGAAAAGATCGTACCTGAATGCCCCGTTTGCCATACATCGCTTCCCTTCCGGCAAAAGATACTTCCGGATTTCATGATCGCGGATTTTGTTATGAAACACAGCGATGGGTTGATAACCTTTGATCAGAGTTATTACCGCAATTACTTCCCTTCCCTCAGGATATTTAATTAATCACCTTTAGTAGATTATCTTCCTAAACCATTGAATATACTATTTGCCGCTGAAGTCTCCATCGCCCGGGTTATCGGCGGAGCCGAGTGGAATGTGAAGGCGACCTTAAACTGATTGCCGGCGCATACATACTTATACCATTGGCAACTTATTTCGGCCACCGGCGATTTTCATCCTGAACTATGGATCATGCAACGATTGGATACTGAGGCGTGGCGCTTATTCCATGGGGAGATGTGCCGTCGTGAGTTCTGAAAAGCTCCATTTTCTCGATCAGGACAAAGCTCCGCCGTTCATTTCACCCCAACTCGCCGTCCTCATTGCCGGCATCGGCGATCTGACGTTGGCTTCCCCGGCCCTGCGGGCCTTGAAGCAAGGGCATCCCGATGCCCCGCTGCACCTCCTCACCAGCCGAGAAGCGGCGGAACTGGCCCGGAACTACCCCTATATCGACCGGATCTGGGAATTTCCCGTCCGCCAGTTGCGGCAGAAAAAGACAACCCTGTTTGCAATCATGAGGCTGCTGGCAGATCTGCGGCGGGTCCGTTTTGATCGGGCCGTCAATCTTTATCATGTCGATTCCCGGGCCGGGGCGCTGAAAATGGGCGCCGTTTTTCAATTCATCAACGCCGGGGAGAAAATCGGTCATGGCCGGTGTGGATTCGGCTCATTTCTTGATCATGAAACCCCGGAGGACTTCTTTGCCAATCGCCACCTCACGGAGGCGATGACGGAAATGGCGGTCCTTGCCGGCGGCAGGGCCGACAAAAAAGGGCTGGATCTCTTTTGGGGGAAGGTATCGGAGCAGCGATGTCAAAACCTGTTCAATGAGGCGTTGAAAATTCTCTCTCGATCACCCGACGGCCAGGAGGGCCATCCATTATTCGTCGGCATCAACCCCGGCGGGGATCGGGCCAACCGGCGGTGGGCACCGGAACGGTACGCGGCAGTGGGCAACCGGGTTGCCGCAAAATTGCCCGCCCGGATATTCATTTTCGGCGGCCCTGGGGAGGAAGCCATCGCCCAAAGCATTGAGGGGCAAATGACGGTTCAGTGCGTCAATCTGGCTGGGAAACTCTCCATCTCCGATCTGGCCTATGCGATCAGCCGCCTGGACTTGCTCATCACCAACGACAGCGGACCCATGCATATGGCGGCGGCCGCCCGAACTCCCGTGGTCGCCATCTTCGGCCCGGAAGATCCGGTGTTGATGGGGCCATATGCCGGCCCCGATCTATACCGCGTCATCCACAAACCTCTCCCCTGCCGCCCCTGCCAGAGGGATCGTTGTGCGCGTCCCCTCTGTCTGGAGGCAATCTCTCCCGATGAGGTATTCGCGGCGGCAATGGAACTGCTGGAGAAAAACCTTGTGGCCACAAGAAGCCAATGACCATCCCGCATTCATTTGCATAAATGTCACGACTATCGTGCATAGTCTTGCATAAGAGTCGCCATGAGTCGCTCTCTCAGCGCTCCCATCTAAAAGGATTTGGCCACAAAGATGGTCTTTCTGACCGGCCCATGGCAAGTAGGAAAGACCTGGCTGGCCAAGGCGCTCATGGATCATTTTCGGCATCCCCAATACCTGAATCAGAGGCAGTTTTTCAT
>Ga0116160_1001064_pt1 | contig 29641 bp, 18 predicted proteins | sample AD_JPNAS2_MetaG_FD_89879 | JGI IMG/M metagenome (GOLD analysis project Ga0116160, IMG submission 89879) | Active sludge microbial communities of municipal wastewater-treating anaerobic digesters from Japan - AD_JPNAS2_MetaG | ecosystem: Engineered > Bioreactor > Anaerobic > Digestate | place...
CTTCACCATCGCCACCCTTAAAGGCCCCTCTTCGATGGGGATGATCAGGCTGATCGACAGCCTCAGCAGCGACCGGCACGCCGCGGTGCAGGTAAAAATTCTCAACGAGCCCCTCCAGGTGCGTAAGATGATGATCGACGGAACGGCCCATTTCGCCGTTCTTCCCTCAACCATGGCGGCCATCACCTACAACAAGGGGATGGATTACCGCCTGGTGGCCGTCCCGGTATGGGGAACCCTTTACCTCGTAGGCCAAGATACTGCCGTGACGGAATGGGAAAACCTGAAGGGCAAACGGGTGTACGTGATGGCCCGGGGGATGACCCCCGACGTGCTCTTCCGCCACCTGCTGCGGAAAAATGGCCTCGACCCCGACCGGGACCTTCTCCTCGATTACAGTTTCCCCACCCACATCGACCTGGCGCAGGCAGTCAATGCCGGGCAGGCGGAGCTGGCGGTGATCTCGGAACCCCTGGCCACCCTGGCCATCCGAAACAATCCCGCCCTGCGGCGCCTCTTCTCCCTGAATGACGAGTGGAACCTCGTCGAAGGAATTCCCATTGCCGAAACCGCCTTTATGGCCCGGTCTGAAGTGCTGAAAAACCAACCCGGAATGGTCAGCAAACTCCTCGACAGCTATGCCGCTTCCACGGAATGGGTCAACAGCCACCCCGACAGCGCCGCCGCCCTGATCGTACGCTATGGAATCCTGCCCGACAGCGTAGCGGCACTCCATGCCATTCCGCAGATAAATCTTAAATTTGCAAGGGCCGGAGCCGTGGAGGAAGAGGTCAGGGAATATTTCGACGTGTTTTATAGGATGAATCCCGATATTATCGGGGGAAAAATGCCGGATGAAAATTTCATTTACAGGTAAACGATTTTGGAGCATTGTCTCGGTCATTTCCATACTTGCCGTTTGGAAGCTCCTTTCACTCCTGCCGGGATCTGACTTTGTCCTTCCCTCGCCAGAGAAGACCCTGGTGACCACGCTACGGCTTTTCGGGGAGAAGGGTTTCCTGGCGGTGGTAGGGACTACGGTACTGCGGAGCCTTGCCGGGTTTGCCATTTCCATAGTGTTGGGGATCAGCCTGGGGGTGCTTGCGGGGACCCATTCCCGTTTTAATGCCTTTCTGCAGCCCATCCTGGTTACCATCCGCTCCATCCCTGTCATCGCACTCATCCTGCTCGCCCTGATCTGGTTCAACCCCGGGTCGGTGCCTGTCTTCATCGCCATCCTCACCATGTTCCCCTTCATCTGCATCAACGTCATCGACGGGATTAAAAGTGTGGACAGGGATCTGACGGAGATGGCTTCCTTTTACCGGGTAAGTCGCACCCGGATCATCAGGGAGCTTTACATCCCCGGCATCATGCCCTTCATCATCAGCGGCGCCTCCAGCGCCATGGGCATCGGATGGCGCGCCATCATCACCGGGGAAGTGCTCAGCCAACCCCGCTACGGCATCGGAACCCTCATGCAGGGGGCGCAGACCTTCCTGAATGTCGACGCCGTCATCGCCTGGACCATCGTGGCCGTGGTAATCAGCTTCGCCTTCGAAAGGATAATCCGCTGGGGAGAACATCAACTCACCGCCTGGAAATTCTGACTATGCACCTCGAACTGCATCTTATCAGCAAAGCATACGGAGGGATCATCCTCTTCGAGGATTTCTCCATCGGCTTCGATGAGGGAAAGATCACCTGCATCCTGGGCCCATCGGGATGCGGCAAAACCACCCTGCTGAACATCATCGGGGGAATCATCCCCCCCGACAGCGGCTCTGTCATCGGATTCGTAAATCAGAGAATTTCCTATATCTTCCAGGACCCGCGGCTCCTCCCCTGGAAAACGGTCCGCGAAAATATCGGCTTTGTCCTGTCGCAAGACCTGCCTGCTGCAGAACGCAATAGCATCACCGACCGTTTTATCCGTCTGGTGGAACTCGAAGATTTTGCGGATTATTATCCCGCCAAACTCAGCGGGGGAATGCGCCAGCGGGTCTCCATTGCCAGGGCTTTCGCCTTTCCTTCGGAAGTAATCCTGATGGATGAACCCCTTAAAGGCCTCGATATCAAGCTGAAGCTGAACCTCATCCGCACCTTTTCACGCATCTGGGAAACCGACCGGCGGACGGTGATCTTCGTCACCCACGACGTGGAAGAGTCACTGCTCCTCAGCAACGAAATTCTGGTCATGAGCCGGCCACCCGTTCAAATCCTGGCCAAACAGAAGGTAGAAATAGCCGTGCCTGACCGGTCACTCAACTCAACCCACCTGGCCGGAATTAAAAACCAGTTGATAAAAGTCCTGGAATTCCGGTGAGCACATGCCCCGCCCGCTCTGCGACGGGGAGTTTCAAACATAAGAAAAAGGAAAAACCCACTGATTATTCCGGAATATTCTGTATCTTGTATAGCACTTAATGATCGCCGGTCTGCCTTTTCAATAAACAAATATAATTATGAACAACCTGATTCCCGGTTCAAAACCCGGACCACGTGCAAGTTACCCCCTTTTATCCTCTCTTGCCCTGCTGCTCCTGTTTTTCACATCCTGTAATGCATTGCGGGAAGCCTACACCCTGCTTGAATTCCGGGGAATTGAAAATGTAAACAACTTTACCAAATCCTTCTATCTGGTCAGCACCAGATCGGACAGCCTTCAGCCTGCCGCATTATTGGGCAGCAACGGAGACCTGTTTACGTGCGATGAGGCTGTTTTTGTCTGGAACGGGGACATGGCAACAACTAAGTTCTCATTCAACCGGGACGACAACCTTGTGTTTGTTAATGGAAAAATTTTCCTGATTGAACTCCCCGATAGCGGCATAATGAATTCATGGTCCGCCTATCCGGAGGAATGGGACCTTTCAAACCTTCAGTTTATCAGCATCAATTCACAATCTCCCGGCAATTTCCTGCCCTTTCTGCAAAGTGTTGTCAAAGACAAACCGGATGTGGGATTTCTTTACTCCGGAAATCTGAGTGACCTATCGGGCATACTTCAGGTTTTCAATCCCCGGTATCTGATCGGACCCACTCTTAACCCCGATGATTACGGAATTTTATCCGGGATGACCAATCTCGAAATCCTGATGACGACACCCGGAGACACTATTTTCAGTGAACCTCTGCCGGCAATTCCCTCGTTGAAACAGATTATTCTGTCAGACGTAGAAAGAAATGTCTCCCTGACCAATGAGTTCCTGGCAAACAACCGGCAGATCCAAAAAGTGGTGATCAACAAATCAGGGACCTTTGACCTGGCCATCCTGAATCCTTTGGAAAAGCTGAAAGAACTCTTGGTGTTCGGACCCGATGTGATCCTGCATGGTGATCTGATTAACAACCACCAGAAGCTGGAAGTTGTGTCGGTGACGGGCGTGGAAAGGGTGGTTGATCCCGGTCAGATCAGATTGCCCGCACTCCGCTGGATCTCTGTTGACGGAAAGGTCGTACAGGAAGAATTCGATGCTTTTATATCATCGAACCCCCGACTGGAAGTCATCGAAATAATTGACAACGACACCGTGAGCAGTTTTCAAAGGTTGGCCACATTGGAAAACCTCCGCGGGCTGATCATTACCGATTCAGTAACCGACATCGAAACCATTAAAACACTGACAAACCTGGAATACCTGTCCCTGCCTGATACCTATCTTCAGGAAAACAAAGCTGAAATCGAAAATGCCCTGTCCGGAACGCGCATTGTGGCCAACCAAGGCTTCTGTCTGGGATCGGGCTGGCTGTTGCTGATCATTCCGCTGATCATCATCATCAGGTTCCTGGACCAAATTCAACGGAACAGAATTCATAAAAGAAAGTTTTCCGGTCTTTAACAATGCTTAAGAAAAACCGGCGGTTGCTGTTGCAGGCTGTAGTAAGCAGCCTGGCGTGCATGGTATTTGCAGGGTTTATCCATTATGAGTTTCCTGTAAGATGGGTGGCACTGCTGGGGCTTTTGGTTCCGGCGTTTATTTTCAGCAGCAATCTAAGCTCACCCGGTGATCTTAAAAAAATAACGGGAGAAGCGATTCACAGAGGGAGGACCTGGTTGTACCTCCTGGTGGGTTCCCTCATGGGTGTGCTCGTTGCCCTCCTGTACCGAAGGTACCTCGACATCAGCCTCCTGCCCGGCTCTTTCTTCTTCTTCACGTTGGTTGCTGCGTTGATCGGGAGCACGGAGGAGCTGGTATTCAGGGGATTCATCCAGGAATACGTCAGACCTGTCAACGGACTGTTATCGGTTGTATTCAGCAGTCTGGCGCATACCGGGTACAAATGTAGCCTCTTTCTCTCCCCAGCGGTCCCTTCGACTGTTGATGTCTGGTTTCTGGCTTACTGGACTTTTATCGTGGGGATTTTATTTTCCGCACTCAGGCATTTTTCCCGGAGTGTTTGGCCTTCGGTGGCTGCCCACGCCCTGTTTGATATTCTGGTGTATGCGGAATATGCAAAGGCTCCCTGGTGGGTTTGGTAATCAGAATTCTGGCAGCTCAGTCCCCCCCTGGGATCCCTCCAGTACCAGAAATTGAAACTCCCCAACGCAGAGCAGCGGGGAAACGAATTCTGCGAAAACGGGATGAGTTCGACGGGTTTCAACACCGGATCTGCCAATAGCGGAGACCAGGCATTAGTGCTTACCTTGCACAAAGAGAGATGTAGTCAATGCGCTCCCCGGAATTTAAAAAGTTAACGTTCGTCGTGCAAGGCACTCCCCATTCCTCGTCGTGGTACTGCCGCATCAGCGGTTCATTTCCCGGCCATTCACAACCCTGTTCCATTTACCAAAAGCAGGGGTTTCCGGTTATACAGGATCGTGGAAATTCTCTTTCAGGAGGGGTAATCCTCCGGGGCGTCTTACATTGTCGGGTACGGATCTCCACCTGTTAAGCAGTCCGTTGAGGTCAGGGATTTCTTAGCAGCGATACGGCGGTGCCGTCATAAGTCACCGAAGCCCGGGGAACTGCCGAAAGGTCAAAGGCTTGCGGTTGCTCTTTGGAGATCCACATCACGTTAAAGGTCCGGGTTTCGGGCATCCCGTTCCAGGATCCCTGGCGTGCCCCGATGGTGAGCTTTCCGGCGGCATCGTCCCAGGTGATGGGAATGGTGCTGAATTCCCCCTTTTCATAGTCATAGTTGACCCCTTCGTCCTCGTAGAGGGTGAAAGCGCCATCCCTGCCGGTGTAGACGTACAGGGTGACGGGGTCGGCTGCTTTTTCAGCGGTACTGGTAATTTCGGGTCCGAAGGGGAGGATGGCTCCTTCACGCACATAAAGGGGCATTTTCTCATAGGGAGCGTCGACGGTGCGGTACTCCCCGCCGGTCAGGAATTGTCCGGAATAGAGGTCGTACCATCCCGTAGCCGCCGGGAAATAGACTTCCCGGGTGCGGGCTTTATATTCATACACCGGGGCCACCATCAGCGAGGGACCGAACATGTACTGGTCGCCGATGTTATTGACGGTTATGTCACCGTTGAAGTCCATCACCAGGGGCCGCATGATGGTATAGTCGTTATGCCAGGTCATGCCTGCCAGGGTATAGACATAGGGCATCAGCCGGTAACGGAATTTGTTGTACCATACCATGGTTTTGTAGGCGGGATGGTTTTCGGGGGCGATGTTGTAGATTTCGCGGAAGGGGAACTGTCCGTGGCTGCGATAGAGGGGGCAGAATGCCCCGAACTGGTGCCAGCGGGTGTTCAGCTCGCGCCACTCCTCAAGGTCTTCGGAACCTTCCCGTGCCCGGGTGTAACGGTTTTCGACGCAGAAGCCGCCGATGTCCATGGTCCAGTAGGGAATTCCCGAGATGGCGAAATTAAGTCCGGCGGAGATCTGAGCTTTCATATCCTCCCAGCGGGTGCCTATGTCGCCGCTCCAGGTGGCCGTGGAATAGCGCTGCAATCCGGGGAATCCCGAGCGCGTGAGCAGGAAAACCCTCCGGTCAGGATCGGCTTCCCTCTGGCCGTTGTAAATGGCTTCGGCATTCACCAGGGCATAGGCGTTGAAATATTTCGCGGAAGGCCCCAGGGCAGTAGGAGTCATCAGCGACTTCCGGTAGTTGATGCTGGCATTGGAAAGGATGTCGGGTTCCGAAGCATCCATCCACCAGGCGTCAAAACCTTTGGGGTAGAGGTTCTCCTTCATCTGGTTCCAGAAGAGTTTCCGGGCTTCTGGGTTGTAAGCATCATAGAAGGAGCCGATATACCCTCTGCCGACCCAGTCACGGATGCTGTCCCGGGTGGCCCGGCGGTACATCCACCCTTTTCCGTCGAAAGCCTTGTAATGGTCGGTGGTATAATAAAATTTCGGCCATACTGAGATCATGATGCGGGCGTTGAGGCGGTGGACACTGTCGACCATAGCCGTGGGATCGGGAAAACGGGCGGCATCGAACTGGTGCGATCCCCAGGAGTCTTCGGGCCAGTAGAACCAGTCGAGGACGATGTTGTCGAGGGGAATGCCGCGCTGGCGGTATTCGTTGACGGCTTCCAGCAACTCGTCGCCGGTTTTGTAACGCTCGCGGCTCTGCCAATATCCCATTGCCCATTTGGGCATGATCTGCGCTTTCCCGGTAAGGGTGCGGTAGCCGCTGATCACCTCGTCACTGTTGTTCCCCCTGATGAAATAGTAGTCGATCTGGTCCCCCATTTCCGACCAGAAGGAAAGGGCGTTCTGCTCTTCCGCAGGACGGGGACTCAGTACCTTCAGCCCTAAGTAGGAGATCCCGCCGTCGGGTCGCCACTCCACCTTCACAGGATACCGCCTGCCGGCTTCCATCTCCTTCTTGAACTTATAACTGTTTGGATTCCAGGCCGTACGCCACCGCTCGGAAACCACCGGCTCCCCGTCAAGCCACACCTTCGTGTAGCCGGCATAGTAAAGCTTGAAATGGAAGAGGCCGCTTTCGGCAGGTTCCATTTCTCCTTCCCAGACGATCGTGGAATTGTTGAAGCGGAACCCTTCGGGGAAATTCTTTACTGTCTCCAGATTTTCGTAGTCTATGGCGGCTTCCGTCCTTTCCACGAAGATGTTTCCGGGGTCGGAATTGGTGAGGTAGGTGGCTGTCAATCCGCCCTCTTCTCCTTTGGCATTGTAAAGTTTGAAAAGGTCAAGGTTGGCATATTCACGCGGATCGCCAAACCTGGAAAGGGAGTAGTTGTCCCACAGGATGGCGTAATTGCGGTCGGAAACCACCACCGGAAGCGATACCTTGGTGTTGTACTGGAAGAGCTCCTCATTGCGCCCTTTGTAGTTGAACTCGTCCGACTGGTGCTGTCCCAGCCCGAAAAAGGCTTCGTTGGCGGGCGATTCCCATACCTGCTGCATGGTGTACCCCTGGGTGCCTTCCGCCTCGAAGGGTGTAAAACGGCGTCCTCCTTCCCGCTCCTGTAAAAGCAAGCTTCCGTCTTCACCGGTGAAGGTGACCTGCCCAGTGGCCAGCGACACCCTGGCATTCACCCCGGAAGTGGCCACAATGATGGATCCTTCCTCTTTGAGGACCGTGAACTGCGGTGTTGTCTCCTGATCGATGACCACCAGGCTTCCGGCTTTGCTGAAGCTTTTCCCGGGAACCGCGGTCACCCTGATGATGTTGTCGTTGACGACGCTGACCTTCACCGTCGATGCTTCACTTTTAGAAGCGGCTTTCAGCCGGATGACCGCCCCGTTCTGCGTTTTTTCCCAGGATTGTTGGGTACAGGATGCCAAAGCCAGGCACATGACCACCAGGAGCCATAGTTTCTTCATAGGTTACAGGTTAAATTAATAATCCCGGCGGAAATTCGTCATTCCTTTCCGGGTCCGATTTCAGCCAAAAATAGGAAATTATCTCAAAATGTAACGCTTCCCTTAAAAAGGGTTACCGGTTCTTTCTGCCGCGGATCATCCAGGATTACCCGGAATCCGGGATTTGTGCCATCCGGAAAACCGGTAAAAAGAAACTCCCAGGTGTAATAACACATGCATCTGCAATAGCAGTTTTCTTGCGGATAGTTGCACTGGTCGGTGAGCGTGACGATGAGGGAGTCGTTCAGGAGTATGTGTTCCGTTCTGAAGGGGGCGCAGCAGATGTAATTGATGCCGGTGAACATAACCAGGGTATCCTTCCGGATGCTGAAAATCACCGTGTCGCTACTTTCCGCGGCGGCGCTCTTCTGGTTAACAAATCCCATGTTGTTACAACCTCCCGGGATGGTTTTCACCAGGGTTATGGCTGCCGGTTCGGCATGGTCACCGTTGTCACTGCTGCAGGCGGCTGCCATCATGAGGATGGTCACGGCCAATGTCATTAACAAGTGTTTCATTTTGCTGTGGAATGGTATTTATTACTTTAGACGGGATTCAATGCCAAAAAGTTGCTTTTGATCCGGGAATTTTCAATAGGCCCTGCATGGCCGGCATCATGGGGTCAGATACCGGGCTGCAATATCATTGTAAATACGGAGCAAATCATTCACTTCTCCCTGGCGGCTTGTGGTGGTCTCTCCCCAGCGGAAGGGTTCCCAGATGCAGGTGCCCTTGCCCATGTCGCCGGGAAGGCTGAAGACAATGTCGTGGATTTCCTTCTTGTACCAGGAGTATTCCACCACGTTGAGGGGTTTGTGGTACCGTTCCGCAAGTGCCAGCAAATTGGCTTTCAGGTCGTCGAGGGTTCCGTGCCACCGCGGATAGTAAGAGAGCCCGATGATGTCGAACCGGACGCCCCGGGCGATCATGTTGTCGAGCCAGAAGACTGACTCGTCATGCTGTCCGCCGAGGGCTATGTGCATCATGACGGGTATCGCGGGGTCGACCGATTCCATGGCTTCCACCCCGGCCCGAAGCAGGGCCGCCAGGTTGTCGGGATTCCCGATATGCCCGTCGGGCCAGAGCATCCCGTGGTTGATCTCGTTACCCACCTGCACCATGGCGGGCATCGTTCCCTGCAATTTCAGCGCGAGCAACACCCTGGCCGTATGGACCGCCAGGGAATCCTTCAGCGCGCCGAAATTCCCGCTGGCCCAGGCCTGCGGCTTGTTCTGCTGCTGCGGGTCAGCCCAGTAATCGCTGTAATGAAAGTTGAGCAACAGCTCCATTCCCGCTTCCTTTACCCGTTTGGCCATCGCCAGGGTATGTGAAAGTCCGCAGTACCCCTTTCCCGGGGAATAGCCCTTTTCATTTCCGGGATTCACAAAAATCCGCAGTCTGACAGTGTTAAAGCCATGGTCGCGCAACAGGAGGATGCCATCTTTTTCCACCCCGTTGTCGAAGAGTTTGCGCCCCTGGTCCTCCATCTCGGGAAGCCATGAGATGTCGGCGCCGATCATGCGGTCAATGGGTTTGGTGGTGCGTGGGAGCTGGCTTTCGTCGGGCGTCATCATCAGAAAATCGCCCGGAAGGGTGTGCAACTCGTGGGAGCCGGGCCACAGCTTTCCGGAGGAGGCTTCCACCTTTACCTTCCCCGGTGTGGTGCCGGTGACGAAATAAAATGCGGCTTCTCCTCCCTTGAGGATGAATTGTGCCGTCGTTCTGCCTGCCGTGTCGGCAGTGATTTCCAAAGGTTTTCCCCGCAGGTCCGTCATTGTGCCTTCTCCGTCAATCGTAATCCTGATGGTATCCTTTGCCGAAAGGATCTCCCTGCCCAGACTGTCGGCCACCGTGAGCCGCATCATCGTTTGGTCGGCGCCATTGGCACGCAGGGTGGTGCTGTAACTGGTCAGCATGACGTGAACCGGCTTTCCGCTTTCCACCTGCCGCACCGATGCGTATTCTTCCGATGTTTTTCCTCCGGTTTGTCCGGATGGTCCGGCCTGGCACCCGGCCAGAATGACCACTGCCAGAAGCGATATCACGATTTCCATTTTCATGCCTGGTTTATTTATCACAAAATTAACCCTTTTAACTACGTGCTGAACGATTTTCGGGTCAAACCACCCGGAAAACCTCCCGGAGGGACAAGGTCAGGAAACCGGAGATCCGGAACACCCTGAAAACCATCGAAAACAAATTTGTCCACACTTCGCTGGAACATTACAACCGCTTCACCGTGGTCAACTTTGGAAAGGTCAAAATCCTGCGGAAGGAACAGAATGGCATCTTTCTGGTCCTCGACCATGAGCCCGATTTATGGAAGTATTGTCCATGTCTGCGGTTTTCCTGCCTGAATTTCAAGTTTTTCAGAATATACTTTTCTCCTCACTTTCAGGCCAGGAAAGCGGCGCTTTTCCGGAAAACCTCCCGGAAGGAGGCCTCCACCAGCGGTAGGTCGGCACGTCCCGTGGCCGGAAAAGGTGTTTCATGGCTGTATTCGAAAGGGAAGTCGAGCAGTTCAAAACACTCACCGGCAAGCTTCTTACCCATACAGGCTTCCACTCCGGAATAAGGCATTACCTTGTCTTTCAGAAGGGAGATCCCCGAAATCCTGCTTTTAAAGGAATCAAAAAAACGTTCTCTCTCCTCCTGATGGATTTCAGGCCTGATCATGGCATTGAAAGCCCTGATCAATCGGTCGTCCTCATTATCGGTCCGGGGATTCCCGTTGGACACCAGGGTAAACCATTCTTCACAATAAAACCGGAGCACCCGTTCATAGGCCACTTTGTCCATGATATGTTTCGATTCACCGTACATGTGTCTGAATATGGCTCCTCCGCAAAAGATAAAAAGCCGGGTAGAGGAAAAAAGGTTCCCGGGGTTGGCCATCAGCATGATTTCTGCAAGAAAGGAGCCTATGGAATAGGCAAACAGGTCGATTTCCGTTCCGGGGGGGAAAAGCGGATGTTTTCCCTCACCGATCTGACGGGTAAGCTTCAGGATATCCCCGATGGTTTGCCTGCCACTCTGATAAAATCTGAGGGGTTCTTCCGTCAGCCGTTCGCTGAGTAAGGCGTTGGCAAAACTGAGCGATCCGGGATTGCCCGATTTTTTCCTGCGGATTTCTGCTAACTGGTTCATGCTTCTTGGATTTAGCCAGGCTGAAGGTCCCCGGTTCATATGAAAGGCTATCGGGAAGAGAATGACTGGGTTTCGCGTGTTGAGTGCAAGGTATTCTGCCCATACCAGGTATTTATCCCAGTACCGTTCATTTAAACCATGGAGCAGGAGAAGAACTCTTTTCCCGGAATTTGTTTTCCGGGGGATAAATATAGGATAGTTGAACCTGCGGTTTTCCTCGACAGCCTCATCCTGCCTTAACAACTCGTCCTGGATTGTTCCGGCAGGCCCCGCACCCGCCGATTCAAAAACAAACTGCTCAACCCGGAATCCACGTGATTCCTCATCAGCCCTGAGACCATTACTGAAGGGTTTGAACCACCCTCCGGGCTCCAAAAAACGTTCGCCCATTTCTATTTTTTTTCAATCAGGCCATCCTCGCAGGAGAACCTTTCCTTGCAAAACAAAACCACAAAACAAAGGGCTCCAAATAAATGGGACGGGTGTCCGTCAAAGGGGGAATAAACCGTCATACAGGGATAAAAGGGGCCATTATGGGGTGAATGATGAGAAGAACCCTTTTTTAAATAGGGAGAATAGGCTACTTTTACCGATGAAATCCTGCTTCCGGAGTATCGGGGAAAAGCAATTTCATGAGCATATGAATCAGAGAATCCCGGAATACCTCTATGAAAAGGGAAATATCACCCGGCTGATATTCTTTACAGCACTGTTTGCCCTGGTATTTATCAATATTTACCAGCCCTTTGGTGCGCAAAACTGGTTTCCTGTCTCTGAAATCATGTTTTTTCTCTTTTCCAGCATGATTATCCTCACCGGCGTGCTCGTGGTAGTGGTCAGCAGGATTCTCATGATCCGCCATGGCCGTAAAAAAGGGCTGCTGATGTGGCAGTATGCCCTGTGGATTCTTGCAGAGATTGTGGCCATGGCCATGTTCTATACTCTTTTTGAAAGGATGATCCTCCACGACTTGAGATCCTTCAGGGAGATGTTCCGGCAATCGTTTATCAATACCTCCCTGGTCCTGTTGTTACCCTATTCCATTCTATGGCTTTATTTTGCCCTGCGGGATAAGGTTAAAAAGCTGGAGATTCTCAACAGCGGCAAAACTGAACCGGGAATTCCCCTCAACCAGATGCTTAACTTTACTGATGAAAAGAAGGAACTCCGGCTTTCGGTGCGTCACGACCAGGTTTTCTGGATCGAATCGGCCGATAACTACATCAGGGTATTTTACCTGAACAAAGGGAAAATGGCCGCTTTCATGATCAGAAACACGCTGAAAACCATCGAAAACAAATTTGTCCACACTTCACTGGTACGTTGCAACCGCTCTGCCATTGTTAATTTTGACAAGGTGAAAGTACTCAGAAAGGAACAGAATGGCATCTTTCTGGTCCTCGACCATGAGGAAGTCCCCGATATTCCGGTATCCAAAACCTATGCATCCAGGGTATTGGCCCGCTTTTCAGAATCGGCCTGACAGGATGCCGGTGGGCAGCCCGCTTCCTTTACCCCAATTCCGCTCCCTGCGCCCGAAACGGATACCCCCGCTCAGATTGATTTATTAAAAAAAATAAATACATTTGTTTTTTGATCATTGTGACATAAAAATGACCTGTAAGCTTATGATTTGTCAGGTGTCATTGTTCCCTGCCGGCCTGATCTGATTTGCCGGAAAAATCGTATAGTGGATTAACGAAAAAGGAAAAAACAAAAAAATGAAGAAAAAATCTTCTTTGCTGGTATTCATATGGGTGATAATCATTTCGGGAGGGTTTCCCGGATGTGATCCTCAAAAGGACTATTATGCAAGGCCCGAATTTCTGGCTCCTCCCATTTATCAGCAGTTGCAGGATTCGGGGGTTTTTACCCGTTATCTGTATTGTGTCGATAAATCGGGCTATGACAAAACCCTGAAAGGAGCCGGTTATTATACGGTTTTTGCACCTACCGACGAAGCTTTCACGAAATTTCTGGCTGAAAACGGATTTGCTTCCGTTGAAGAGATCCCCGCTGAGTTGGCCACCAAAATCGTAACCTATTCAATGTGTGTCAGTGCGGCATCTTATCAACAAATCGATGATTTCCAGACCTCCTCGGCGCTCGTGACCCCTGAAAACAAAACCGACCTGGCATTTAAACGGACTACGTTGAATTACAAGTGGGTTTACTCCGATTTTGACCATGTTGCGCAGGTGACACGCGATGTTATTGATATGAATGCCGTGGAGTCGGAAGTTTCGGTGCGCGGTAATTTTGAACTTGATGACTATAACCAGAAGAACATTCCCGTCTTTACCAGCAGCTTCATGGCGAAGAAGAACCTGTTGGCCGCCGATTACAAATATTTCTATCCCGATGCGGAGCTCACTGATTTCAATGTGTCTGATGCCCGGGTAGTAAAAAGGGATCTCTGGGCCGAAAACGGGATCATTCATGTTGTTGACAGGGTGATTGTTCCCCTGGACAACCTGGAGGAGATTCTGGCCAAAACGGATGAATGCGATGAATTCCGGGATCTCCTGAACAGGTACATGGTGAGCTATACGCTGGCCGGCGAGGCTTTTCAGCTGAAATACGAACAATCCTCAGGCATCAGAAAAGAAGTTTATATCAAAGATTATCCGCAGGCCAGTTTTGCCCTGAACTGTGAAAATTTCCTCAAATTCGGGGGAGGATCGGAGATGGATGCCCAGATTGACGGATGGACACTTTTTGCCCCGTCGGACGAGGCCATGACGAAATTCTACAACGATAAATTTTTCAGGTTCGGCTACAACTCCCTTTCCGAGATGCCGGCATTTGTCATTCAGGAGTTTGTCAACGCCCATTTCTTCCGCACCACGGTCTGGCCTTCGAAATTTGCCATCACCACCAACCCTTACGGTGAAGAGGCGCGTTTCGATGCCAATGCCGATGTCATCAAGGCAAAAATCGGCAGCAACGGGATCTTTTATGTCGTCAACCATGTCCAGAATACCAATGCCTTCAACACCGTCCTGGGCGATATCATCCTGAATCCCGACTATTCGCTGATGTACCAGGCACTGTATGATCTCGAACCCCTGATTGCGACCCTGAAAAACCCGATCAGCAGTTACCTGTTGTTTCTGGTGACCAACGATCAGATGACAAAGGCTGGTTTTAAATATAATCCGGCGTCACTGGCGTGGGAATTCACCGACGACCCGAACCGGCCGGACCTCGGGACCCATCCCAGGACAGCCCTGTCGCGGTTTATATACATGCACATTGTCCTGCAGAATGTGGAAATGATGGCCGACGGTGTTGACCTGATCAACGGAACGGGTGTCCTCAAAACCTATGGCGACGAATATATCAAATACAACAAAGGTGAGATTTCGGCGGGAGGAAATCCTCCCGCCCAGCGTCCCAGGATCACCTCGGCCATTGACAGTAAGCCCGAAAACGGAAGATCCTACACCCTGGACAAACCGTTGCTTTTTTCCAACGGCAATATCGGTGAGATCCTTTCGGTATCCTCCTTGACTTCCCGGTTACGTGCCACCACCCTGTTGCGCTACCTCGAAAAAATCGCCGCCGCCAACTATTTCAACGATGACGGTGAAACGGTCTATGTTCCCGATTGTATTTTCAATGCAACCACCCGGGCGATCAAGGACATCCCCAATACGGATGTCATCACCGTATTTTTGCCCAACGACCCGGCCATGTCCTCCGCTGCCAACAGCGGCGTCTTGAAACCCCTGGCGAGTTTTGCACCCAATGGCAACGAAAATGTCCTCGGGGAGGACAATATGGCGCTGGGCCAGTTCCTGAAATACCATATCGTTAAAGGGAATATTCCCGTGGGAGAGAGCAGTGTGGGAGAATACACCACCTACAGGAAACTCGATGACGGAACCTATGCTACCCTTTTTGTGAACTGCGCGAAGGGAAATCCCGGCTCTATCACCATTACCGATGAAAAAGGGCGTACCGCGAATGTGATTACCAGCTCCACCACCACCTACAATATTTTGGGGAACAGGGCTATTGTCCATGTGATTGACAACTATCTGACTTATTGACCTAAATCTGCTTCGACATGAATAAACGAACAATCCTATTGGCAGGTATACAGCTTCTCCTGTTTACGGCTACGGTTTTCGGGCAGACTCGTTTCATTGTCCGCGGAAAGGTGAGCGATCAGACCGGAGGGCTTCCGGGGGTGACCGTGGTAGAGATGGACAGGAACAACCGTATTGCCACGGGGACTTCCACCAATATCGATGGAGAGTATGTTATTTCGATGACCGACGCCGCCAATAAACTTCAATTTTCGTTTGTCGGTTTCAAGGAACAGATTCTGGAAGTCAGGGGAAGGAACAGAATTGACGTGGTTCTGGAAGAAGATGTTTATACCCTTGAGGCCATTGATGTGGTTGCGCAGAAGGTGACCAATATCGGTATGGTCAACATTCAGGAGCGTGACCTGGCCATGCCGGTGGCCCGTCTTTCCGCCAGGGAGTTTGAAGATGTGCAGGCTTCTTCGATCGATGAAGCCATGCAGGGGCGTTTGTCAGGGGTGGATATAGCCTCCAACTCGGGTGACCCCGGCGCCGGAATGTCAATCCGCATCCGGGGGGTGAGTACCCTTTCGGCCAACTCCAATCCGATGATTGTCGTGGACAACATTCCCTATGAGGTGTCCATCTCTTCCGACTTCAGTTTCAGCACGGCCAACGAAGAGGGGTATTCTCAGATGCTGAACATCCCTGTCGACGATATCATGGAAATCACCGTTTTAAAGGATGCCGCCGCCACCGCCCTGTGGGGAACCAAGGCCGCCAACGGCGTGTTGATGATTACCACCAAGCGGGGAGCCAAAGGAAGGGAACCGGTCATCTCTTTCAATTACCGGGGAACCTTCTCCAAAAATCCCGGGCATATCCCCATGCTCAACGGTGACGAATACTCCACCATGATCCTGGAAGCCTACCAGAATTCCTATGACGTCCCGCTGAATACCAGCCTCCGTAAAGAGTTCCTCTATTCGGCCAATGATCCTTATTATTTTTATAACTACGGCGCCAATACCGATTGGATGAAAGCCATCACCCGCAACGGCCGTACCGGCAATTACGATTTTTCAATCACCGGAGGGGGCAACAAGGCGTTTTACCGCTTCTCGGTGAATTACCAGGACCAGGTGGGAACAACGCGCGGTACCGACATGAACAGGTTGTCTTCCCGTTTGAACCTCGATTATTTCATCTCCGACAAGCTGAAAATGCGTGCTGACTTCTCCATCGCCCACAGCAATACGAATGCGAATTACCGGAGCGATTTGCGGAGTGTGGCATACAAGAAAATGCCTAACATGTCAATCTATGAATACGACGCTTACGGCCATCTGACCGGAAATTACTTCTCTCCCGAAAGCAACGCCCAGGGTACCTATCCGAGTACTTACAATCCTGTGGCGATGGCAAATGACGGAGTTAACCGGATCCTGAACGATAGGATCACCACCAAGTATTCCCTCTATTACGATATTCTCAAGGGATTGCGGTATACCTTTGACATCTCCTTCGATGTCAATACCAACAAAAACAAGACTTTCCTCCCTCAAACGGCCACGGGGAAGGCCTGGACCGATTTATCGGTAAACAGGGCGTATGATTTTGACGGCGACAATTACTATATCTATTCCAACAACATGCTGACCTATGCCCGGAACTTCGGGGGAAAGCACGATCTCTCCTCTTCGTGGAACCTCATGACCAACGAGCGGATCGGGAATGCTTACCGGATTACCACTTCCAATACCGTTTCCCCGAGCCAGCAGGATCCGTCGAATCCTTCCAAAGTGAATGAAAGCGGACTGGGACCCGGGTCGGAACGCACCCGGGGACGCGACATCGGATCAGCCCTGATGGTGAATTACAAATACGGCGACCGCTATATTGTCAGCGGGGGAGTGCGTTACGAAGGAAACTCCCGTTTTGACGAGTACAACCGGTTTGCATGGTTCCCAAGCCTCTCCCTGGCCTGGAGGCTCTCCGGCGAAGAGTTCATGAGACCCTTCAGCCGATGGATGAATGATCTGCGGTTCCGGTTCAGCTACGGCGAAAACGGCAATCCGCCACGGTACGAAGGCATGTTCTTCAGCAATATCGGCTCCTTTAACTGGAACTATTTGGGAAACAGCGCTATCTATACTTCCAACATGGCACTCAAAAGCCTGAAGTGGGAATCTATTCATACCTATAATTACGGAATCACCGCTGACTTCTTCGACAGCCGCATCTATTTTGAAATCGACTATTACCTCAACAAAACCAAGGATATGTTCGGATACAATATTCCGGTCCAATCCTCATCGGGATATTCATCCAAAAGCATTGTCAACCTGGGAGCCATGGATAACGTGGGATATGACTTTTCCCTGAAGACTGTGCCCGTTCTTAAAAAAGATTTCAAAATGACCTTTGACATCAATATTGCCCGGAATTACAATGTGCTCCGCGAATTGGCCGACGATTATTCCAATGTCAGGAATGTTACCATCAGTAACGGTTTATATCAGAATATCGCGCAGATTGACAATCCGGCAGGTTCGTTTTACGGGTACCGTTACAAGGGGGTATATACCACCGAAGAGATGCTGATCGCCCGCGATGCCGACGGAAACAAAATCACCAACCCCAACGGGCAGGAGGTTAAAATGGTGTACGATTTCGATAATACCCGCTACTATTTTGAACTCGGCGACGCCATGTACGAAGACGTGAACCACGACGGCAATATCAATGCCAGCGACATCGTTTACCTCGGCAACGCCAATCCCGCCTTTACCGGCGGTTTTGGTTCCATGATCTCATACAAAAATTTTTCGTTAAACAGTTTCTTCTATTACCGGTATGGCAATGACATCATCAACAGGACCCGGATGTTTGGAGAAGCGATGTTCAGCTATGACAACCAGTTGAGATCGACGTTGCGACGATGGCGAAAGCCGGGCGATGAGACCGATATTCCCCGTGCGCTTTACCGTACCGGATATAATTACGTCGGTTCTGACAGGTTCGTGGAAGACGGTTCCTTCCTCCGCCTGAAATACATCACACTGACCTACCGTGTTCCCGGAAAATTCGCTCAAAAACTGGGCTGTAAAAGCATCAGGGTTTCAACAACCCTTAACAACCTGCTGACTTTTACCAATTATAGCGGGCAGGATCCGGAGATTACCATCCGGTCGGCCGACGATGTGATCTACACGGTCGGATACGACGATTCCAACACGCCCCGTTCCCGGGACGTGACCTTTATTCTTGCCATCACTTTATAACGGAGGAGAGGTGCTATGGAAAAAACAACAATACACCGAAAAGCAATGAAACGAATCCTGAATATTGTCCTGGGTTTGGCCTTCCTGGTTGCGGCCGGTTCCTGCTCCGACTGGTTGTATCTTGAACCCGAGGACGGGGTGATCGTTGACGAATTCTGGAATTCACAGGCTGACCTGAAAGCCGGCGTGATGGGGTGTTATGCTTCCATGCTTGGAAATAACGTTTCAGGCTCACTGAGCGTTACCGAACTGATGTTCTACTGGGGTGAAATCAGGGCCGACATGCTGATGCGCTTTAACAACACATCCCAGGACTTTATCCTGATATGGCAGGGGGATATCAAATCGACCAACGGATTTTGCAAATGGAATTCACTGTACCGGACCATCAACTACTGCAACAATGTGCTCGAAAGGGCACCTGTTATTCTGGAACTGGATGCTTCCTTTTCCCCGGTACTGATGAACCAGTACCGGGCCGAAGCCTTGACCATCAGGGCACTGATGTACTTTTACCTCACCCGCACCTTTGACCGTGTGCCGCTCATCCTCCAAGCCACCAATTCCGATTTGCAGACCATAACAGCCGGCAAAGCGGAACGGCAGGCCATCTGGGATCAGATTGAAGCCGACCTCCTCGAAGCTGAGAAACACATCCCTTTCTCTTACGATAACGTCGCTGAAGATAAGGGACGGATCACCAAGTATTCGGTATGGGCCATCATGGCCGATTTCTACCTCTGGATCGAACAGTATGCCAAATCAGAAGAAGCCTGCAACAAGATCATCAATTCAGGCCGATTCTGGCTGGTGCCGGGGAACCTGGACTGGCTCTCCAATCTCTATGTGAAAGGGAACAGCCCTGAAGGAATCTTCGAATTGCAGTTCGACGTCGATATCCTGAATCCCTTTTTCAACACTTTCCGCACCCGGTCCAATTATCGCGCACACCCCGACGTGATGGAATTCTTCTGGCCTACCGACCCATTTCTGGCCAATGCCGACAGCGCCGATATCAGGGGGGATAAGGGAGCCTACAATTCGAGCCGCAATTTTTCGATCTGGAAGTACATAGGCCGTGATCGCACCTTTGAACTTACGGCAAATGAGGCCACCTCCAATTTTATCGTTTACCGCTATGCCGATATCCTGCTGATGAAAGCTGAAGCCATCGCTGCCGGACTAACCGCCGATGATCCCGCCCGGAGCAAAGAGGCACTCGACCTCATCAGAATGGTCCGCCGAAGAGCAAACGCATCGGCTCTGACCGATGAGGGAGAACCCACCGGACGGGATGGACTGATGATGTATATTCTGAATGAACGCGCACGCGAATTCGCTTTCGAAGGAAAACGGTGGTTCGACCTGATGAGGTACGTCAAAAGAGACAATCACAGAAACCTCCAGGTACTGAAAAATATCTACCAGCTGAGCGCCCCTCCCGACAAACTGCTCTCCATCCAAAGCAAGCTGAACGATTTTAACAGCCATTACCTGCCTTTGCCGCAGGCCGATATTGAGGCAAGTAACTCGCAATTGGAGCAAAATCCTTTCTATAAAGAGTAATCACAATATGAAATATGTGGAATTCATAACGTTCCCCGTTAGCAGTTCAAACCGTACAACACCTATATAATAAAGCACCATGTACAAAATCAAATATCGCATCATCCTCCTCCTCGCTGCCCTGGCAACGCTTTTTTCCCTGAAAGGTTGCCAGGAACCGGAATGGGTTGAACGGACAAATTTTGAGATCCTGATCGGGGAGTATCTGGAAAACAGCCCCGATTCATTCTCGATATTCGTGGATATGCTCAGGCAATCACAAACATTGGCATTCCTGAAAGCTTACGGCACCTACACCTGTTTTGCCCCTACCAACGATGCATTTCAGAAATTCTTCGCCGAAAAGGGGATCTCCGGACTCGAAGGTCTCGAGGCAGAGACTAAGAAAAACCTTGTCCGTTATTGTGTGATTTCCGACACTCTCAGTTCCGAAACATTTTCTGACGGAAGAATGGTCACTCCGACTCTTCTGGGCCAGTATCTGACCTACGGAACCTATTTCGAAGAAGGCAGGGTTGTGGGTAAGATCAACAAAAAAGCGGTGATCGGTCAAATGGATGTCAGGGTTCTCAACGGCATCATCCACGTCATGAACGATGTCCTGGAACCTGAATCCAAATCAATCGCCCAGTATGTGAGCAGCCTTGAAAGCTGTTCCATCTTCTCGGAAGCTTTGCGGGAAACCGGTTTGTTCGATCTCCTCAACATCCTTCCCGATGCGGAATCCGACACCGTCTGGATGACCCTCTTTGCCGTTCCCGACGAGGTTTACAAAGCCGACGGCATCCTTTCGGTCGATGACCTCAAAGAGAGGTACCAAACCGAAGAGAGACCCAACGGGCTGTACGATTATTTGGCCTACCACATTCTGTATGATCAGTACCTGTTTGTCAACGACCTGATTTCTTCCAAAGTGGTATCTACCCGGGTTCCTTCGGAAGTGCTGACCATCCGTACTATCGGACAGAGCGTCCTTGTGAATGACGATATTTTTGCAGGTGTGCATGAACCGGGCTATGAGATCAACCGCCCGTTGTCGGACCAGACTGCCGCCAACGGGGTGATCCATTTCATGAAAGGGAATTTCTTCATCAAGGTGCGCTATCCCTTTGCCGTTTACTGGGATGTCTGCGAACAGATGGAAATCATGAAAATGCCCGGGGTCTTCCGCAAAACCGGAGCATCAGGATTGCAGAACGGACAAATGGCAAATATCAGCTGGGAGAACGAAACGGCTACCATCGACTACAACGTAGGGGCCATCAACGGCGTATCTCACCACATTTTCAACGATTACTTCTACATCTATTTCAGGCCTGAGATTGTCAAATCGATAAAACTAAAAACACCCACCCTGGTGAAGGGATTCTATAACATATGGTATTGTGCCAGGACCCAGACCTCTTCGGCACGGCAATACCGCGCGTATGTCTATTTCAATGGGGAACAGACTACCCGAATTATCGACGGTTCAAAGGCCTACAACAGTTTCGGCGGCAACTATATCACTGACGGACAGTTGAATATGAATGGGTTTAAGATTTACCAGTACAATCCCTCCGATTTTGTGGTGACCGATCCGGCTACGATCCCTGACCTGATCGCAAAAGGACGTTCCGAAAACTGGCTCAACAGTGCGGCATGGTCGAGATATGCAGGCCAACTGGCCGGTACGGTGGAGGTGAAGGAGACAGGACCCCAAACAATCGAATTCGTGGCAACCGCCGGCGGAAACGGAAGTTATATGTACCTCGACATGATCCAGTTCATCCCGGTCGACGAAGACCAAAACTGGCCCAGGATTAACGTGAAGGATGGAACATTCGTCTATAAGGAAGATCTTGAAAACGGAAACTTCCCCCAATAAGAATGAGAAAAATGAGTGCTATGGAAAAAAATCGCCTGATCATCCTCTTTCTTGTGTCACTGCTGCTGGGCACCTGTACCGACGCGTGGGAGGAACATACCCGGATCAACGACAATGTGTCACAGGAAACCATTCTCGACTATCTCGAAGCTCACAGTGAATTCTCCCAATTTACCGGGCTGTTGAAAAGCGTGGGGATGGAAGGGAATTTCAGTTATCCCGGTTTGTTCACGTTGTATGCCCCGACCAACAGCGCCATGGAAAAGGTAAGTGCCGGAATGATAGACAGCGATGAGAAAAAGAAACTCTTTGTCAGGAACCATTACCTCAACGGCGTATATTCCGTCAGCTCCGACAAGGAGAAGATGTTTTTAACCATGAAGAGCGGCAAGGTCCTGGAATATGACCCTTTGAACAAAACCATCGGCGGGATGGGAATTGACGCTTCGATAGAGGCGGTTGTTTCAAACGGGAACATCCAGGTTATTGACGAGCCGTTGGTCCCCAAGTTTCATATCTGGGATTTCATTGAGCTGGAGGCCCCCCGGAACGAATTTGTTCGCTTCCTCAATTCATTGACTTCGCAGGTCTTTGACACCCAAAATTCAGTCCAGACCGGCATCGACAGCCAAAACCGCCCTGTGTATGACACCGTTTGGGTGAAACAAAACCTGTTCCTGAAAAATATCGCCGATCTCTCGTCCGAAGATTCCCTGTTTACAATGCTGCTGATCTCCGACGATGTGTTCATGGATCAGTTTGCGAAATTTGAGAGGAGTTACCGGGTCGACGACAAGATTTCCAATGCAATACCCACGCAACGGGATAGTATGAACATCAAAATGATGATTGCCCGAGACCTTGTTTTCCGCGGAAAGTACCCGTTACAGGGGAGCCCCGACACCCTGGTCTCCTATTTCGGGGTGAAGGTACCTTTCGTCAAACCGGCAGTGACCTCTTCCTATCAGGCCAGCAACGGCTACGTATACACCGTCTCGGACTGCAATGTGAAACGGGAGCATAAGATCCTTCCGATCCTGATGGAGGCCGAGGATTGGATTTACAGTTACCGGGGCACTTCCGGAACCCCCCATCCTTATTTCCGGGAAAGGGAGAATGCCTCGGGCGGTTCCGATTTTATCCTCGACAACTCACACGGAAGCCAGAAACTGACAGGTGCCCTCTTTAAAGGTCCTCTGGTTTCTTCCATCAAATACCGTGTCAAGATCAGGGCGATCAACGATTTCAGGAAATCCTACAGGGTTCCCGACGAATCGGTTGAGTTGCGTCAATTCCTGGGACAGGTATCCATCACCCGGAACCCGGTAACCAACATGATCACCAATATTTCTTCGGTTACCAATGCCTTCAGGACGGATACCCTTTACGGCAGGCCCGATTTCTTCTATGATCCTGCCGATGTCAACACCTATTATGTCCCCATTACCAAAACCCGGTATGCTCCGCTGGAAAATGCCGCGGACGACGAACTTGACCTGGGGTATTACGATTTTTCCCGTTCCGACAGCGTCTTTTTCCGGTTGGTTCCTTTTGCGGGAGGAATGGCCGTCACAGCCGATTATTTCCGTTTGGTGCCGATATTTGAATAAACTGAAAAATTGCCTACCATGAACTATTTGCTAAAAATATTGATTGCCATTGGCTTCATTGCATTTCAACCGGATGTGTCGGCACAAGAAACAGCTTCATCGGGCATCAGGGTCAGCGGTGAAGTTTTCAGTGTCCTTACCGGCAAGCCCGTTGAACTCGCCCTGGTCAATTGCGGCGATTTTTCATCCACTTTCACCGACGAAAAAGGGGAATTTACCATAGAAGCAAGATCGCCCGACGATATCATTTCTGTTTCCGCACAGGGATATCATCCCAAGGATATCCTGCTTTCGGGGAGGAGCAGGGTTTCCGTTTACCTTTCCGGTGAAGAAACCCATTCCTTTCAGGAACAAGCCTGGTTCGGCTATTTCTCAAAAAAACAGATTTACACCACCCAATCGGTGGTTTCAGTAAGGAATACCGTTGCTGAATCGGCGAAATCGGGCATCGGCTCCGGCGAGGCTGTCTTCGACGGGAGGGTGGCCGGACTGGAAGCCCGTGCCCGCAACGGGATCAAAGGGGCCGGTTCCGACCTTTTCCTGAGAGGCTACTCCTCGCTCTATGGCAATAACCAGCCACTGGTGATTGTCGACGGCATGATTTTTAACACCCAGAGCTACGGTACCTCCCTGATTGACGGATACCGCTCAAATCCACTCGCCAGCATTGCCGAATATGATATCGAAAATGTGACCCTGGTGCGCGATGCGGCATCCATTTACGGCGCCAAAGCTTCCAACGGCGTGGTCTTTATACGCACCAGCAAAGCCACACAACAGGCAACGGTCATTGACCTGATAATGAACGGAAACTACGAAATGGCCCCTGACAACATCCCCATGCTGGAGGCCGGGCAGTACCGGACTTACCTGAACGAAATCCTCCTTTCAAAAGGATTGACCGCTGACTCTATCAACCGCATGCCTTTCATGAATACCGACCCTTCGGTTCCCGGCTATTATAAATATCAAAATAATACCGACTGGCAAAAGAAAGTGTTTGCCGACAATTATTCCTCCAATGTAGGGCTCAGGATCAAAGGCGGTGACGATGTCGCCCTGTATGCCCTTTCGGTGGGCTTCTCGCAGCAGAAAGGAACGGTGAAAGGTTCCGACAACTCCCGGTTCAACTTCCGTTTTAATTCAGATATCAATTTCTCGCAGAAAGTAACCCTCAACTCGAACATCAGCTTTAACTACATCAAGAAGAATATTACGGCAACCAATATCTTCAGTTATTATGATGCTGTTTCGCAGGCAAGGGTCAAAGCTCCCTTCCTCCAGGAATTCATCCAGAACGATCAGGGCGTGGCTAGTCCCGACCTTACCAATTATGATTTCCTGTCGGTGAGCAATCCCGTTTCCCTGATTGAAAACGGACAGAATGAAGACATGAATAACCTTTTGTTTGCTTCCCTGAATTTCAACTGGGATCTTTCCCGGAACCTGACTTTGAGCAATCTGGTCGGCATGTCGGTTGACAAACAGCGGCAGTCGGTATTCATTCCGAGGGCGGGTATTGCTCCTGATTCGACAGACGCGGGCGTGATTGAGAACCAGATGAAAGCCCGTGTGCTGCGTCACTTTGTCATCAACAACGACATTCGCATCAAATACGAGCCCCGGCTGGGCGTCAACCACTCCCTGATGCTCCTTGCCGGCGCACGCCTGAACGTAAATACCCTGGAAGAGGATTGGGGAGCTGACTTTAACTCGGCCAACGACCAGATCCGTTCCCTCGGAAATGGCAATTACCTGCTGCGGCAAAAAGGAGGCACCATCGGTGACTGGAGCAGCCTGGTCTGGTATCTCCATTCCGATTACGGCCTGAAAAACAAATACCTGTTTACCCTGAATCTCGGGCTCGACGGATCCTCGCGTTACGGTTCCAAAGCCGACGGGATTCCCATGTTCGGGACCCGCTTCTGCTTTTACCCGGGGATGGCTGCGGCCTGGATCATCTCCGCCGAACCCTTCCTGGCCGGTTCCCGCGTTGTCGAACTGCTCAAACTGCGCGCCAGCTGGGGCCTGACAGGAAATGACGACATCGGAAATTACACCGCTCAAAAGTACTATGTCGCGAAGAACCTTCTCGGGTACCAGGGAACCATGATGGGTAACCTCTGGAATCCCGCCTTGGGGGCTGAAAGGAATTCAAGGATCAACGCAGGGCTCGACATGTCGTTCTTCAGGGAAAGGATTTCCGCTTCAGTCGACATCTTCCGGAACAAAACCTCCCGCATGTTCGACTACGTAACCGCCAATATCTTAACCGGTTTCTACGGCTATTACGACAACCGTGGCGGATTCACCACCAACGGGATCGATGCCATGGTCAGGGCCCGGGTCGCAAACCGACCCCTGGAATGGGATTTGGGGATCGTATTGTCAAAATATGCCACGAAAGTGGATGACCTTTTCGATCAGAAACGGATCACCCCGGTTTTCGGAGCCAACATACTTACCGAGGAAGGCCGTCCCCTCGGACTCTTTTACGGATATGCCACCAGGGGTGTCTTTGCCGGTGACGCGGAAGCCCTGCAGTCGGGCCTGTCAAACCGTATGGCCAACGAATCCCTGGTTCCCTTCCGGGGCGGGGATGTCATCTTTGAAGATTTCCATCCCGATGGCATTATCGATGAAAATGACATGCAGGTCATCGGTGATCCGGCGCCCGATCTGACCGGCGAAATATTCACAGAACTGCGCTTTAAACGGATTTCGCTTCAGGCATCGCTGGGATTCTCGGTGGGCAACGACGTATTCAACTATCTGCGCTATACGCTGGAGAACATGAGTACTACCAATAACCAGACCACGGCTGTTGTGAACCGGTGGAGATACCAGGGACAGGCGACTGAGATCCCCCGCGCTGCCTACGGCGACCCGATGCAGAATTCCCGTTTCTCGGACAGGTGGATCGAAGATGGTTCCTATGCACGGTTAAAACGGGTCTCTCTGACCTACCGGTTGCCCGTCAGGTCAAAATGGGTGCACTCGGCCGACCTGTTCGCTACCGGAATTAACCTTCTGACATTTACCAAATACCTGGGATTGGATCCCGAATTCAGCTTAAACGGCTTCGCCCTGTCACAGGGCATCGACGTGGGAATGATCCCGCAAAACGAAATGGTTCTGCTGGGTGTTAAATTAGGATTATGACATCTTGCCGGTTTTAGCTGCAGGATGTATGACCGATGAAGAATGCATAAAACAAAAAAGAAGATAGGGATGAGACCAACCAGATTATTGACATTTCCTGTGGTGGCGGCCATCACGCTTCTGTCGTGCCTGTCGTGCGGTGATCTGTTGCGGACCGGGGCCGACGAGGTGTTGCTGGCCGACGAAGTCTATCGCAATAAGGAGGATGCCGATGCCGCCATACGCGGAATATATGGTCAACTGATGGATGTGGCTACACAATATGTGGTCCTCAATGAGTTGCGTGCTGACCTGATGGATGTGACGAACAATGCGGGCCTTTCGCTGATGGAATTGTCGTGGCACATGCCTGTGTCGCACAATAACGAATGGGCCAGCCCGCGTCGCTTTTTTTCACTAATCAACAACTGTAACGATGTCCTGGAGAATTTCAGGATTATGTACAAAGAAAACCGCCTCACCCGGGAGCAGTATAACATGCGTTATTCCGACATTGTCGCCGTCCGTTCCTGGGTGTACCTGCAAATGGCCCTCCATTTTGCCGATGCCACACGGGGGGGTGTACCCTGGATCACAAAACCTCTGGGCGATACCGGGGAGGCCTCCGCTGAAACACTGACCGGTTTGCAATACCTTGACCTGCCCGTCCTGGTAGATTCCCTGTTAGCGACCATGGAATCCATACCCTTCAAGGATCACTATTCCGACGGGGGACTCATTACTACCATTGACGGTTACGAGAGCCGCCTGATGTATATCGACAAGGAATACCTGTTGGGGGAGCTGAACCTCTGGAAGGGCAATTACCTCAGGGCGGCGCAGTATTTCAAGAATATCATGGAGCGCGGACAAAGCGGCAACGACCAGTATGACCTTTATAAAATGGTATATGATGCGTCGGCTACCCTGGACCAGACCAGTTGCAGATTCAATAGCGGTTATCTCCGTTATTACGGCAACGACCGCCAGAGCGCCAAGAACATGTGGCCTTACATGTTTTATGAAACTCAAACCGCCAATTATCTCTACGAATGGATCTGGGTTCTTTATTTCGATCCCCTTTCCGAACCCAACTCCTTCATCGGACTCTTCGCCAAAGACGGGGGGAGTTATTTGCTGAAACCGTCTGCGCTGGCGATGGAGAAATGGGACAGCCAGGTTCAGAACAACTCTTTCAGGGGGGACTTCAGGGGATATTACGATAACCTGTACGGTTTGCCGGGATCCTATGTGGTGGAAAACGGAGACCCGGTCATCCTGAAACACATCTACAACCATTATATTGACGGTCACACTACCATTACCCAGCGTGCGGGGAAATGGCATCTGTGGCGTGCCGGCGGTCTTCATCTGCGTTACAGCGAAGCCGCCAACCGCAACGGGCAGCACCGGGTGGCCTATGCCATCATGAACAACGGCATCGGGGCCAATTACCCCGGGGCAGACCCGGATGCCCCGGCCAATGACTTCACCCTGCGCAGCCAGACCCTCCTGCCTTTCCCCTATGATTTCGATGCACGCACCACTTCCCTGGCGCAGCTGCCTCCCAACCTCAGGATGCCCTGGCACCGGAATACGGGCGTCAGGAACCGGGTGAGCCTGCAAAGAAACAGCGTGGAAGGCGATTCCCTCACCGTCATCGAAAACCAGATCCTGGAAGAGTGTGCCCTGGAACTGGCTTTCGAGGGACAGCGATGGGGCGACCTGGTACGAATAGCCCTCCGCCGTAACGACCCTGCGGTGCTGGCCGATGCCATTGCCGCAAAACTTAACCGTGCCGGCCACGATGGAGAGGGGGTCCGAACCAGACTCATGGACCGCAAAAACTGGTTTCTTCCGCTGGAATGAGTATATAATAACGTTTTATCAAATTTTTAAATGTTAAATTTAAACGATCAATTATGAAAAACTTCTACGTCTGTAAAAAAGTAAAGCCCGGATTTGTAACGGGTAAAGTGTGGCGGCTGACTGCCGCGTTGCTTCTGTTTCTGTCGCTCTCCGGTACGGCGTTTGCCCAGGTTGCCCAGACCTGGACGGGCGCTGAGAATACCCGGTTCACCAATGAGAACAACTGGGATCCCGCAGGTTCCCCTGTGGGAAATAACCTGACCATTCCCTTGAAGACCGATTCCACCCAGGCCCCGTTTCAACTGTTGGTCTCCGGAACTGACAATATTTCAGTTAACTGGCTGGAAGTGGCCTATGCCACCGACAACCAGTATCAGCCTACGGTAACCATCGAACTCGATGAAGATACCGCCGTTTTTAACGTCGTTACCGGAAGCGCCAGCAACTGTGACTACCAGTTTACCGGCACCATCGTCAAAAAAGGTCATTATACCAGTCTGAAATCCAATGTGGCCCGCCTCGACGAGGTAAATTCATGGCTCAGGGTGGAAGGAGGTATCGCCGAATTCCGCAACCTGCTGATGGGTAATTCTAATTCACCTTCACGCGGGGGGAAAATTTATGTCAGCGGGGGTGAACTCATCGTCAGGGACGGCTTCGGGCGTATGTGGACCGGCCGTGCCGGCGGCCAGGTGGAAATTACGAAAACGGGGAAAGTCACCGTCAGGACGAATTTTACGCCTCCCACGGAAAACTGGATCAACGGCGGCGAAGACTACCTCATCAAACGCACTTACGATGCGGTTTTCAACGTGACAACCTTTACCGCCTTACACAAGGATTCGGTATTTGATGTGTTAAACGCCGAAACCCAGGTGCTCGTTTTTGGCGAAGCCACAGATACGCTAAGATTGATGGAATCGGGAATATTAAGCAGTCCGACGCTGGTCTTGACCTGGAAGTACCGCAAGGAGGGGGAATTAGCATTCAAGTCCTTTACCGGTCCGGGAGCGGATGCCAAGGCCTTTGCCCCCGTCTTTTCTGAACCGGGAACCTATTTTGTGATCTGCGAAGGTGTCGACGGTGCCAAGGTGGTTCAGACCTCTCAGGTGATGTTCCTGGTCGCTTCCGATGCGATTACCCTATCTCCCAAAATTGACATGCAATATGTCAGGATTGGTGAAACCGGAGTGGAAATCACCGCCATCCCGGCCGGAGGTACCTGGAAATATTCCCGAATCCAGGGCGGGCCGTATATGGCCATGGACTCCACGGTTACGGGAGGCGTGGAAAACAAGCTTTCCCCGGTATTCAAAGGCCCTGCGGGAAA
>Ga0116160_1001085_pt1 | contig 29283 bp, 28 predicted proteins | sample AD_JPNAS2_MetaG_FD_89879 | JGI IMG/M metagenome (GOLD analysis project Ga0116160, IMG submission 89879) | Active sludge microbial communities of municipal wastewater-treating anaerobic digesters from Japan - AD_JPNAS2_MetaG | ecosystem: Engineered > Bioreactor > Anaerobic > Digestate | place...
GGAAGGTTTCGGCCGCGCGGTACTTCATCAAGCACGTTCTGCCGGAGGTGGACGCGGCGGTGACGTCGATCAAGAGCGAGGACCTCTCCATGATCGACATCCCCGAAGAGGCCTTTGCGTCCTGAAGGCCGGGACTCGCTCGTTTTGGCTGGCGTGCGCAGGCGTCTTCGGACACACGGGGGGCGTATCCTGAAGGCGTGAAGGGCGGTTCCCCGTCGTGCAGGGGCTTTCGTTTCCAGGCATGACGGGGCGCCGCCGGGCCCGAATGCAAAACATTAAGGAGGGAAGAAAGATGGTCGAGGACTGGTACAAGGCGAAAGAGAAGGACAATCAGTATCCCAGGGAACTGGTCATGGGGGAGTTTCTCCGCCGGAACGCCGATCGGTTTCCGGATCGACTCGCCGTGGTCTATAAGGACCGGCGCTATACCTATCGGGAATTCAACGCCCGGGTGAACCGGTTGGCCAACGCCCTGATCGCCCTGGGCGTGAAGAAGGGTGACTGCATCGGGATCTTCGCCCACAATTCCGACCGCTGCGTCGAGGCGGCGATCGCGATCACCAAGGCGGGGGCGATCTTCATCCCCATCAACTTCCGCTTGGTCGGCCATGAGGTGGAGTACATCCTGAACTTCAACGATTCGGTCGCCGTCTTTGTTGACCATGCCGTCCTGGACGTCGTCGCCGGCGTCCGCGACAAGCTCGTGGCCAAGCACATCATCGTCATGCAGGCGGAGGGGGCGGCAATCCCCGACGGCATGCTCAATTACGACGATGTCTCCGCCTCGGGCGGAGAGCAGGAGCCGGACGTCGATGTCTGGGAGGGGGACATTGCGGGTCTGGCCCAGACGGGAGGCACGACGGGACGGCCGAAGAGCGTCTTCGTCGGTCACCGCGCCGTCGGCAGCATCATTTACCAGATCTGTTTCATCCACAACTACCGGGAAGACGACCGCGGCCTGCAGGCCATGCCGTCGTACAGTTCGGCGGGGATCGCCTACGACTGGGGCGCCACCCTGTTTCACGGTGGCACGCTCTACATTGCCCCGCTGCCACCCTTCGACCCCGTGGGGATCCTGGACATCATTCATCGGGAGCGGATCAACCACCTGACACTTGCGCCGGTCATGGTCGATTTTATCTTGGCCTTCCTGGAGGCCTCGCCGGGCAAATACGACGTCAGTTCGGTGCGGACGCTGATCTCGGTCGGGGCGCCGACGTCGAAGAAGACCCGGGAAAAGGCCGTCCAGCTCTTCGGGGAGGGTGTGTTGTATTGCGAATATTCGGCCACCGAGATGGGCGTCGCCACCTGTCTCAAGCCCGACGAGGTCCTGAAGTATCCGGAGAGCTGCGGCCGGGCGGCCCTGGGCCAGGAGATCAAGATCATCGACATGGACGGCAACGACCTGCCGCGGGGCGAGGTCGGGGAGATCGTCGTCGCCGGCCAGATGGTGACCCGGGGCTACAAGAAAAACCCCGATGCCAACCGCGCGGCCTTCCACGGGCGCTTCATGGGCATCGGCGACATCGGCTATATGGACAAGGACGGCTATATCTTCATCGTGGACCGCAAATCCGACATGATCATCAGCGGGGGCATGAACATCTATCCCGCGGAGATCGAGGCAGTCATGATCGATCACCCGCAGATCGCCGAGGTGGCCGTCCTGGGCGTTCCCGACGAACAGTGGGGCGAGAGTGTCAAGGCGATCGTGCGGCTCGCCCCCGGCCAGGAGGTGACCGCCGAGGAGATCATCGTGTGGTGCAAGGGGAAGATGGCCGGCTACCGGGTGCCCAAATCGATCGATTTCGTGGCGGATTTTCCGCGGACGGCGGCGGGCAAGGTCCAGAAGTCCGTCCTGCGCCAGGAGTACTGGAAGGACGCCGGGCGCAAGGTGTAGATTTGGTGTCGGCATAACGGCCGGGACGGCGAATGGGTTCCGCCACGTTTCGGCCATTCAGGATTCAGCGTTTCCCGGAGGGGCCGCGTTCGGAAGGGCCCCTCCGAGCGATTCGCGTCCGCTCTCTTCGGCCCGGCGCGGGGCCGTTTCAAAGGGGCCGGCCCTTCGCGCCGGCCGGTTCATCCGGAGCCTGCGCTTCATGGGCGCGAAGCCCGGCTTGCGAAAGACAATCCCCATGCGCCTCTGGACCCTTCATCCCCAGTATCTCGATCCCCGGGGGCTCGTGGCGCTCTGGCGCGAGGCGCTGCTGGCCCAGAAGGTGCTTTTGGGGCGAACGCGCGGCTACCGGGCGCATCCACAGCTCACCCGCTTTCGCGCCCGGCCGGACCCGGTTGCGGCGATCGCCGCCTATCTGATCGGTATCCACGCGGAGGCGGCGGCCCGCGGTTACCGGTTCGACGCCTCCAGGATCGGGCCGCCCGGAGCGGTTCAGAAGATCGTCGAGACCGCGGGCCAGCTCCGCTACGAATGGGAACACCTGCAGGCCAAGCTCGCGGTGCGCGATCCGGCCCGGCATGCCCTCCTCCGCCGGGTGCGCTCGCCCGATCCGCACCCCCTGTTCAGGATCGTTCCGGGACCGGTGCGGGACTGGGAGCGAAGGTAACCTCACCCCGTCGACCAGAGTTTCGAAAACGGGCTCTTGATCTTCAGGGATTTGAGCTTGTCCTCGACTTCCTTCCGGGTCAGCTCGTCGTAGGTCAGGATGACCACGTACTCGGCGTAATCGAACATCAGAATCATCCGGCTCTGGCTTTCCAGCGCATGACGCTGCTCGACGGCCGTTTCGAAGACGGCCTCGTATTCGGCGATGAGCCACATGTGACGCCTCATGAGGATGAGCGAGTAGATGGCCTGGGGGAGTGGGATGTGCCGGTTGTATAAATCCCTCGCGTATTTCGAGAACCGGACGTGGGCCTCCTCGAACGGCTTATCGGTCGCGAAGAGCTGCCGGTAGTTGCTGTAGAACAGCAGCGCCAGCTCGATCGCCTCGGTCCGGGGCATCGCGTGGAAAACCGGGGTTTTGGGGTTGATCTTCACGTTCTTGTACCACTGCTCGGCTATTCCCTGGGCTTTGTACTCAACCGTCTCGATCAGTTTCGTCGTATACGCCGTTGTCATGGCCGGACCCCCTTCCTTGAAATCGTCGTTGGTGTGCGGTTAGAAAACAGGACGGCTTTACGCAAGACCGCTCAGGTCGAACCCCTGCCTTTTCGCTTCAGGCTGTTTTCCGCGAGCTTCTGCTCGGTGCAGTCCTCGAGGGTTTCCACGGCCCCGACAAGTTCGCCCTGTGTATCCCGGATGAGCGCGGCCGTAAAGCGGAGCCAGCGTCCGTCCTTTCCCAGATCGGGGAAGAAGTCCGTCGCCTCGTAGGCTTCCTCGACGAGATCGGACTTCCGGTACTTTCCCGAATACCAGTGGGAGACCTTGTCCATCGCACTGTCGACGAGCAGGTCCGCCATGCAGGGCCGCCGCTTCCCGTAGAAAGCCCGCCACTGCTGGTCGGTTCCGATCACGTCGCGGGCCTTCACGTTCGTCAGCCGTTCCAGCGCCCGGTTCCAGTAGAGGATCTTGTGGTTTTTGTCGATGACGAAGGCGGCGATCGAAAACCCCTCGAGGACGCTGTGGAGGATCTTCTCGCTGTCGACGAGGAGCTGCTCCGCCTTCTTCCGTCCGGTGATGTCCTCCAGCGTCTCGACGCAGCCGACGAGCGCGCCCCGCGAGCTGCGGATGGGGGCCACGGTGAACCGCAGCCAGCGGCCGCTTTTTCCCAGGTCGGGGAAGAAGCCCTCTGCCTCGAAGGTGTCTTCCAGAAGCTTCGACTTGGCGACGCCCCCGTACCATTCCGGGATGGTCTCCAAGGTCTGATCGACGACCAGATCGGACATGCAGGGGCGCTCCTTGGCGTAAAAGGCACGCCAGTGCCGGTTGGTGCCGATCATGTCCTTCGCGGGGATTCCGCTCAGCTTTTCCAGCGCCCGGTTCCAGTAGAGCACCGTGTGGTCGAGACCGATCACGAACGTCGGGATCGGCGACCCTTCGATGACGCTGATGATCCGCTGTTCGCCTTCACGCTGCGTCAGCTCCGCGGTCATGCGCTCCGTGATGTCTTCCAGGGTTTCGATGGCGCCGATGGTCTTGCCCCCGGCGTCCCGGATCACGGCAGCCGTGAAGCGGAGCCACGCCCCCTTCTCGCCTAGGGCGGGAAAGAAGTCGGTCGCCTCGTACGCCTCTTCCAGCAGGTCGGACTTGCGGTATTTGCCCGCATACCATTTGGGGATCCGGTCCTCGATGCCGTCGACCAGAAGATCGGCCATGCAGGGTCTCGGCTCCGCGTAAAAGCTGCGCCAGTGCTGGTCGGTTCCGATCACCTCCTTCATCGGGATCCGGGTCAGCCGCTCGAGGGCGCGGTTCCAGTAGAGGATCTTGTGGTCTTTGCCGATGACGAAGGCGGGGATGGAGAAGCCTTGGACAATGCTGTGCAGCAGGTGGGCCGAGGCCGTAGACGGACTCGACGGATTCGGTTTTGCCTTCGAGGTCTTGGCGCGTCCGCCGGGGGCAACTTTTCCAACGGTTTTTCTGGTCATAAAAACCTCCTTTCGTGAAAAGACTGCCTGAACGCCTGGTAGGTTACAAACTGGATAACCCGGGACACCGGCCCGCACGCGAGGGGCGAGACGACTCATCTGGTAAGCCGCTGTTTTTGGTTAATTTTAATATAAGGCAAGGGCCTTAGGTGTGTCAACGACTAAAAAATGGAGGGAGAAATGCGGGAGCGGAATCCTGCTTTTCTTCATGATTAAAATTCTTTGAGCGAAGCTGCAAACAACCTGTCCAGGAACGACAACCTTGCGGGAGGGCAAGAAAGCAAATATGCGACTCCCGTGCGATCAGCACCGCAGGGTTTTGCATGATTTGGTCATTGACAAAAAGAGCAGGCAGATGCTACTGAGATAAAAATGAAAATGATTCTCAAAAAATATTGCAAGATGTCAGGCCGCTCGGTGACGAATCAGCGCAAATTACTCTTGGATTTGATTTACAGGGCAAAAGGGCACCTGGACGCAGATGAGCTGTTCCGTCGAGCGAAAGAACAACAGCAGCGCATCAGTCTGGCCACAGTATACCGTAACCTGAAATTATTTAAGGAAATGGGTCTGATATCCGAAAACAGGCTGGGTGAAAATCATTCGCACTACGAGATCAGAAGCCCCGTGGAACATCACCATTTGGTTTGTCGGAGTTGCGGGCGAGTGGAGGAGTTCGACAGCCCGCTGATTGATGAAGCAAGGCTAAGGTTACAACAGCAAAAGGAGTTTGATATCTTTTCAGTCCAGCTGAAAATGGAAGGCTATTGTCCGAAATGCAAACAGAAAAGGAAACCCTCTTGATACATTGGTTACGGGTGATTATTATCGACATCATATCGAGGCAGAACGATGCAGATAAAGTGTCTTAACGACTTGAGGTCAGGTGAAGGCGGAAAAATTTCGCGAATCAACGGCGGCCGCGGCATGGTGGGCCGCCTCGCTGCACTTAACATCCGACCGGGGTCGAGGATCACCAAGCTCAACGATGGTTTTATGCGGGGGCCAGTCACCATTGAATTGGACAGAACCCAGATCGCCATCGGTTTCGGTATGGCTGCGCGGATTATGGTCGCCGTTGAGGAGTCTGGTCAATGAAAATCCTCTTGATGGGCAATCCCAATGTTGGGAAAAGCGTCCTCTTTTCAAGGCTGACCGGGGTGCATGTCATGACCTCGAACTACCCGGGGACCACGGTACATTATTCACGTGGGCACATGAAACTGGGAGATCAGCAAGGTGAGATCATCGATGTCCCCGGTACCTACACCCTGGAGCCCACTTGCGACGCGGAAAAAGTCGCCCTGCAGATGCTCGATTCGGGGGATCTGCTTATCAATGTCGTCAGCGCCCTTAATCTGGAGAGGAACCTCTATCTTACCTTGCAGTTGCTGGAGAGGAAGGTGCCGATGATCGTCGCCCTTAATATGTCGGACGACGCCGCACATTACGGAATTCATATTGATTTGAAGAGGCTAAGGGAATTGCTTGGGGTACCGGTCATTCCCACCGTCGCCACCACCGGCGAGGGGATCAAGGAACTCGTCGACAATCTGGACAAGGCAGTATCTCATGACATGCCGGCGCGCAGCCGCGATGAGCGTTGGGTCGCGATCGGAGACATTCTCAATCAGGTTCAGCAGGTTACCCATCGCCACCATACCTGGCGTGAACGTCTAGCCGATGCCAGTGTCCGTCCCCTGTCAGGCGGGCTTATGGCCTTGACTATACTGATCAGCACCTTTCTGGGAATCCGCTTTCTTGGGGAGGGCCTCATCGGCGGTTTGTTTGATCCGCTGTTTAATGATCTCTGGGCGCCGGTCCTAAACGGGATCAGCGGGTTTTTGGGCGGCAGCGGCTTTCTCCACAATGTCCTGATCGGCAAGCTCTTGGGTGGCGAGGTGGATTTTGTCCAGTCCTTTGGATTGCTCTCCAGCGGGCTCTACGTGCCCTTTGCGATGGTACTCCCCTACATCATTTCCTTTTACCTGGTTTTGGGTTTGTTGGAAGACACCGGCTATCTCCCCCGTCTGGCCATTCTGATGGACAGCATCATGCATAAAGTGGGATTGCACGGCTATGCGATCATCCCCACCCTTCTCGGGTTTGGCTGCAATGTCCCGGCGGTTCTGGCGACCAGAATCCTGGAAAGCAAAAGGGAAAAGTTTATCGCCGTGACGCTTATCTCTGTGGCTGTGCCGTGCGCCGCTTTGCAGGCCATGATTTTCGGCCTTGTCGGCGCGCGGGGGGGGCAGTATGTGGTGATCGTCTACGGCACGTTGCTCCTCGTCTGGATCGTGCTTGGATTCATTCTGAACAAGGCCGTCAAGGGGTTTTCCCCGGAATTGCTTATTGAAATCCCTCCGTACCGACTGCCACGGCTGGGGGCAACGCTCCAAAAGCTCTGGATGCGAACCTACGGCTTCCTCGCCGAGGCGCTCCCCATTATCCTTGGCGCCATTATAGCCATCAACATATTGTATTTCATCGGTCTGTTTGAAGCCATCGCCGATGTGGCCGCACCGGTCGTCACCGGGCTCCTCGGGTTGCCCAAGGAGGCGGTGACCGCCCTCATCGTCGGGGTGTTACGCAAAGATGTGGCGGTGGGGATGCTGGCCCCTCTCTCACTGACTACGGCCCAGCTGGTGGTCGGGTGTGTCGTGCTGGCGATGTTTTTCCCCTGCATCGCCACCTTCGTCGTTCTCTTGAGAGAGCTGGGTCCCGTAGGCACGTTGAAATCCTTTGCCGTAATGATCTTGGTGGCTCTGACAACTGGAGGGCTGTTAAATTGGGCGCTGTGAGGGAAACAGAAAGACATCTCTCAAGAACAGGCAAGGCGGCCTTGCTCTTTTTCCAAAAGCAGCCAGTCGCCTAAGCCGAAACGATAGTATTTCGCAATGACGGGGCATTTGACCTGAAACAAAAACCAGATTTTTCGCTGTTCTTCGTTGAGGGTTTCGAAGTTTCCTTGTCCCTTGGAGATGACCACCTCGGCGGTATTGAAGATCTCGATAAATTCGGATGAACATTTGGAAAGCACCGTTCCGGGAATGGCGGCGCCGTTAGGAATAATGGCGGCCACCTTGTCGATCCCGGAGTCCACGGCCTCTTCAGCCGTCACATCATTGATGACCGGTGCGGATTTGGCCGCATAAAAGATCCCTGTTTTCCTGGGAAAATGTTCGATCAGCAATCGGTCGAAAACCGCCTCGCCGGTATTGTCCCCTAAAACCAGAACCCTTTTGGCCCTATCGATTTCGTTGTAGAGGCGGTCTACCTTTTCTTCATCAAAGCAGCTGCCCTTTTCGACAGCCTCGGCGAAGGATTTCGAAATGATCTCTTCATTCCACTCCGATTTCATGCCGAAATCCAAGATGTTGCCGGCAATGGCAAAGGCCACGGCAGAGGCAAAGGGGTTTGGAGACGTCCTGATCGCCGCCTCAGCCTCTGGAGCCAGTTCCAAGGCCCGTTGGGTGGACATCCGCTTGATCGCTTGAAAAGGATCGCGATGGTTGAGCTCTTTACGGATGATGGCATGCAGCTTCTGCGCAATCTCCGGCGGCGTCATGGAAAGATTCGCTGTGGAAAGCTCTCTGAAAATGGTTTGCATCATTCTCAGAATTGTCCCTTCGTCCTCTGTGACCAGCCGCGCAGAACCGACCGCTTGGCGAACGAAGCAGGGCAGGCACTCCAGTGATGTTCTCATGGGGGAATACCCTCCTTTTTACCGATGGGCAGTCCGGCGATTGGATAATGTTTCGCGGCAATGAACCGACCAGACCGCGATTCAGCGCGGGGCAAACGATAATCCGCAATGGCACCCGACCGTGTGCTGACCGCCAAGACGGCGCAGTAGCGCCCCTCTTCGCGCTGACCTTCGCCGGAACGGATCAACTCCCCGGCGCTGATTGAACGCGCATCGGCGACGCTCCACCCCGCAATATCTCATGGAGGGCCTTTAGCAGCGCCTTGTTCTCTTTCGCATTGCCGACGCTGATCCGCAAGTGATCCGGAAGCCCGTAGCTCGACAACAACCTGACGATAATTCCCAGCCTGAGGAGGTTGTCAAAAAGTTGAGAAGCAGGCATCGGGGGCTTGACCATGATAAAATTGGCCTGGGACGGATACACGAGGAATCCCATCTCGCCCAAGGCCCGGGTCAGCATCTCCCTTCCCCGGACCACCGTGTCGATGGTCGCGTCACGGAAGGCGTCATCGGACAGAGCCGCCATTCCCGCCGCCTCGGCCAGAACATTCACGCTGAAGGGAAGCTTTACCCGCAGCAGGGCATCGGCGAAGCTCTCCGGCATAATGCCGTATCCCAGGCGCAAGCCGGCCAGTCCGTAGAGCTTGGAAAAGGTTCGCAGGACCACCAGGTTGGGGACGCTGCCCGCCAGGGTCAGGACGGAATGACGTCCCCGGGGTACGGCGAAATCCATGTAGGCCTCGTCCACGACCAGCAGGCAGCCCCCGGGAAGCCGGCGATGCAGATCGAGCACTTCGTCCGCGGGCGGCGCAAATCCGGAGGGGTTGTCGGGCGTCGTCAAAAATATGATGGCCGTGTCGTCGTTCACGGCATCCAGGAGGGCCGACATGGGAAAGGAGAAATCGCTTCGCAGGGCAACCTGGCGGAAATCCGCCCCGCTGAGCTTTGCCTGGAGCCGATAAATATCGAAACAAGGCCTGAAGGCCAGGATATGATCGTGCCCCGGTTCCACGGCCACCCGGATGAGCAGGTCGATGATCTCATCCGAGCCGTTTCCCACGACGATCCGGGTTTCCGAAATCCCGTGATAAGCGCCCAGGGCCCGACGCAACCCGGGGCTGCCCGACTGGGGATAGCGGTGTGCGTCGATAAGTTGTTTCTCCGCGGCCTGGAGAACCTTCGGCGACACCCCCAGGGGGTTTTCATTGCTGGCCAGCTTGATCACGGTTGAAAGACCGTAGCGTTCTTTCACCTCCGCCAAGGACAACCCGGGGCGGTAGGGATCAAGATCAATCAGGGATCGGCGGATCAGGGACCGGCTCATCGGCTAACCTTTACCCCTGGGGTCATATCAGTCTTTCCGCACCCGAATAGAACTCGTCGACGCTCAAGACCGCAGCGGCAATCCGGGGATGCTTGGGGTCCACCCATTGCCGCATGTCTTCGTAGATCGGGCCGGCCGTGAGATATTCAATGCTTCCCTTGGCCTGATAGGATTTTTGTTCCTTCGTCAGAAACAGCACGGATCCCTTGCTTCCCCTGTTGATGTTGGCCCGGGTTTTGTGAAAATAGTTGTCCGCCACGACAATTCGTTCATTGTCCAAAAGCCTCGCGAACGTTGCATAGATCGCGTTGGGAACCCCTGTTTCATCACTGGTCGCCAGGACGATGGGGCCGTCGTGGCTGTTCCAGGCGTCCCGCAAAATCTTTTTCCCCTCTTTCATTCTTTATCTCTCCCTTCGGTTATCTTCACTCCTTATCTTGGCTGTTTTCTGCAGCGCTTCAGCTCCAGCAGCGGGTGCAGACCACCGTTCGGATCGCGAAACCGATCGGTGTAATGTTCAAATCACACGTGCAGGGTATAATACTCTTCCTGGATCATGTCTCCATACTTCACCTCAACAAGGTCAAGCGTCGCGTTCCTTTGATTTGCCTGAAATTCGCCCCCTGGCTGACGCATTTCAATACCAAATCATGATCGATGACTTTTGTACCGGAGACAGCATCCACGCCGTGCTCGAAAAGAATCCGAGAAAGCGGCGCCGTGTCGCCGAGCAGGACCACGAAGGCCTCCGGCCGGCAGAGCGCAAGCAGATGCTCGATCGTATGGTTGGTCAGGGCCGTACCGGTAATTGCCACGAGGTCCGCCTGCGGAATCAACCGGTCGGTTTGGGTCTCGTCGAGATCACCCTCCCGCGGATTCTTCTCGATGACCCACAACGCTTTCGCTTTCTCCCTTACCCGCGGCAGAAAGGGGAAATGGCCTACAATCGCGACCCGCTTTCCCGCCCCCTTCTCCAGAATGAGGTCGGCGGCATTCAATTCCAGGCAGGATTCATCGTCGACGGCCAGAAGAGAATTGATGGCGGCCATCCCGATGGACGCTTCCAGGATGCTTTCGGAGCGGGCCAGCTGAACGAGCTCTTCCGGCGTTTTCCCCAACAAGGTTCCGGGACCTTTCACCAACGGGGGCGTCTGGCGCAACGCATCCATGGGCAGGGTGGCCGCCAGCCCGCAGTTCCGGGTCAAGACGGCGGTATGGAATACCCCCTGGCGTACGTCCCGGACCGTTGCGTCGAGATCGAGCGTTGAAATCAGATGGTCGAGGATGTTCATGTTTTGCCTTTCCTTGTATCCAACGGGCGTTCCCCCTCCATCTGCCTATCGTGCCGTTCATAACACAAGGCTTCACGATACGGAACGTTTCTCCGGAGGTCGGGACTTCGCCGGGCGGTTGGAGGCGGGATAAAAGATGAACTTTTCAAGCCGCTATCCGAGATTGCAGCATTTCCCTTCGCGGGGAAGCGCCGCTTATGCCGTCCGTTGTGTTCATGTGCTTTTTCCTTTTCCACGTCCTCTCCCGCCGCCTTGCCCGCGGCCTCTCCCCCCGCCTTTTCTACGGCCTCTCCCGCCGCCTTGCCGAACGCCTTGTCCGCCCCCTTGCCCGGAAGGGCTTCTGAAAAGATCGAAGATCAGCTTCAAGAGGCCGCCGCCCTGGACGAGTTGTTGGAAAACGGACGGATGATCAGCCCCCCCCGGCACGGTCGGCGGTGTGGCCGCTCGCGTTGCCGGAACAGGGAACGCAAGTGTGTGATTCACTCGCGAAGGCGGCGGGGGTGTGATCCCTTCCGGATAAATGGCCTCGTTGGGGCATTCGGCGACGCAGATTCCGCAACCCGCACAGGTCTCCGGATCGATGGCGGCCACACGTCCGACCGTGATGGCCCCAACGGGACAGGCTTGGACACAGATTCCGCAACCCGTACACGTGCGTTCGTCGATTTTGAATGTTATGGTTGTTAAATCGTGGGGCCGGTTGATCGTTTCCAATTCCCGAGCAGCGCGGACGGACATCGTTGAGATGTTCTCTTCCGCCGCCGTTTCGGGACAGGCATTGGAGAATTTGACGGCCAAAACAATCTTGTCTATCCTGCAGGCCCTTTCGAAGCATTCACCGACGACGCGGAAGACCGATTCGCTTTCACCGGCAACCAGGGTGCTCATCCGGCCGGGAACAACGGATAGCCCTGATTTTGAAAGTTCATCGATGAAACTTCCGACCGCATCTTCGATCGAGCCGGTTTTCAAGGGATAAAGACTCAGTTCCGCCTGTATCTTCATAACTCGTTTATCACCGAAACTTTCTCCGCAAAGCGCTTTCGGGTTCCCGTTTCAATCCGGTCGGGATAACAGCGGCCGAAACGGGAGGGCTTCGAGCTGCGAATGAAAGCCCGTGCCCGTCCGCGATTGAAACCTGCTGGTCGCATTCGTCGGCGAGCGGATTGCAAAAAAACGCTGTTGAATGTCTCTCTTTTCATTTCTTCTCCCTTGTCGCGAAAAGCAATGGGAAGACGATGTCGCTGGTGCAGCAGGGAAGCCAGACCGCCAGGAACAAGAATAAAGACATCATCAACACCGTGAAGAAACCGACATCGGTTCCCAAGGCCATGATCATGTGGAATAGTGAGGCCCAGGTGCTGAGCAACACGTGTCCCGCATGCGGGAATTTTGTTCCCTGCCGCCAATAGCCAAACGCGATCCCGGCAAATGCCAAGGGGTTGACAAGCCACCATTTTTCAATAAATCCGAGATGAAGACCTCGATTCGGCATCTCCAAGAGGATCTCGCCGATGTAAGGGATAATGCAATCGCTCAAGGTGCCGATGCCGATGGAGCCGAAGTAACCGATTGCCAAAGTCGTTATGATCTTACCCTGTGAATGACACCTGTACATCGCGGTCGTTACCAGCGCGCTGAGGAACACATGAGCAGGATGGAGAACCCAGAACAACGTTTCGAACGTTGAGCGGGACAACTGTCCTGTCAGGGAAATCCAGAGGATGATCATTCCGGTTAGGGTCCCCATCAAGGTAAAGGGGGCGTGAGCCCTGAGTTCATACAGCACTGTCTTGAACATGTTCGATCCAATCCCGCCTTATCGATAAAATGATAAATCCTGAGCCCTTAGGACAAGGTCTTTTCGATCTTCACGTTCTTGCCGTAGTCGCATATCAAAACGCCGTCCAGGTGATCCAGTTCATGCTGAATCACGCGTGCCCATAGACCCTTAAACTCAAATTGCTTTATTTGCCCTTTGAGGTCATAGCCGATGACAAGAAGCCGGTCACTTCGCGTTATAGTGACCTGCACTTCAGGCAGGCTGAGGCAGCCTTCAATCATCTCGGCTTTTCCGCCGACAGCCGTTATGCGTGGGTTAATAAGGCTGAACGACCGATTTTCGATCTCGCAAACAAAGAATCTTTTCGTAATCCCGACCTGTGGAGCTGCCAAGCCGATGCCCTCCCGGACCCGCATCAGGACAAGCATCTCATCGATCAAATCACGAAGCTCGGCATCGAACCTTTCCACCGATTCACAGGATTGTCGAAGGACCTCATCGGGGAAAATCCTCAACCTCAGCGATTCCTCTCTCGATTTATTCATCGATCTTCTCCGGGAATCAGGGCCGTTTTCTTTTTTACTCGTCTCCTTCCAGGTTTTTTACTCGATCCGTGATTTCCTCCATCTGCCTTTTCAAGGCTTCGGCCTTTTCTTTCAGCGCGGCGATTTCTTCCCTTCTGCCGGTCGTTCCTGAAGACGGCCCCGCTGTTTGAGCGGTTGGCGGGACCCCTCGAGCCCCTTGCCCCACGCCCATGCCTCTGCCGCCGCCCATGCCCATTCCGCGCCCCATGCCGCCGCCCCTGCCTCTGCCGCCGCCCATACCCATTCCGCCACCCATGCCCGTGCCTTGGCCCGTGGCCAGTCCGCCGGCCATCCCCGTGCCGAAATGACCCGCGACATTGGGGCCGGAAGCGCCGGCCAGTTCCCCGGATTTATACATTCTGACCGCTTCCCGAACCTTTCCGGCAACGCCGGTTATGACCTGGATGCCGGCCGCGCCGAAGGTCTGAAAGGCGTTGGGGCCGCAATTGCCGGTCAGTACAACGGTTACACCCTGGTCGGACAATAACTGGGCGGATTGGATTCCCGCGCCGTGCCCCAGGGCGATGTTGGGATTTTGAATCGGTTCAAACTCCAAAGTATCCGGATCGATGACCAAAAAGTACGCGCATCGTCCGAAACGGGTGTCGACGGAGTCATCAAGCGTCCGTCCTGCGGAGCTCACGGCGATTCTCATGGTATCCTACTCCTTTCTTCATCATGGTCTCCAACTTCCCCCAAAGGCGGACCATGGCGTCGAATGCCGGTCCCTTTCCATATTCGATCACGGTTTTGCCCGCCATGAGGGCATCATTGACATTGCGGTCAAAGGGAATCTCAGCGAGCACCTTCGCTCCCATCTCCGAGGCAATGGTCTTGATATGCTGTGTTTGCTCTGCATTCAGATCAGCTTTGTTCACAACGATCAGCGATGGAATTCGGAAATGGGCCGCCAGTTCCAGCACGCGCTGCATATCATGGACGCCGGAAACGGTGGGCTCGGTCACGACGAGCACCAAATCCGCACCGCTGACGGAGGCAATCACAGGACATCCGGTCCCCGGGGGACCGTCGCTTAGAATAAGGGCCTTCCCCAGATTCTTGGCAAGCTCTGCGGCGACGTTCCGCACCTGGGTCACCAGGCGTCCGGAATTTTCCTCCGCGATTCCCAACCGGGCATGGACCATGGGCCCGTAGTCCGTACCCGACACAAACCATTTGCCCACAGTGTTTTGCCTGGTTTCAACGGCATCGAAAGCGCAAACATATTCGCACACACCGCATCCTTCGCAGGCGAATTCGTCGATTCGAAAGGTTTGGATGTTCGGATCTTTGATCGGCCCGTCCGGGTGTATTGCCCCGAAGCGGCAGGCAGGCGCGCATTGACCGCAGGCCGTACATCGATCAGGATCGATGGCCATCTTCAATCCGCCCACAAAATCATGCGTTTCGCGTACGATGGGTCCCAGGAGCAGATGCAGATCCGCGGCGTCCACGTCGTTGTCGGCCAAAACCTTGTTGTCGGCGAGCATGGCCAGCGAGGCCAGCAAGGTGGTTTTCCCCGATCCCCCCTTGCCGCTGATCACGGCAATTTCCTTGAAAATAGAAGACTTCCCGACGGTGAACGGCTCGATGTTTTCCGTTTCGACACAGAACGCCTCATCAGCCGGAACCTCGGGCGGAACGGTACCGGCCAACCGGGAAATGTCGGAGAAAATGTTCAACAGGTTTTCCCGAAATTCCGGGTAAACGTGCGTCAGAATGGCCCCGCTGGAGTAGGTCTCGGCGTATGCGCGCTTGAACGGAATTCGACCGACGATCGGCACATGCACCCGTTCCGCATACTCGGCGATCAATCGGTCCGTCCCATCGGAGCGATTGACGACGATGCAGGTGGGTATCTTTTTTTTCAGCGCCATGTTGACGGCCAACTTCAGATCGTTCAGTCCGAAAGGCGTGGGTTCCGTGACCAAAACGACGACATCCACGCCGTCCACCGTCTCGACAACCGGACAGGACGTTCCCGGAGACGCGTCGATCAGGTTGATGGCTTCCGGATCGATGAGGGTTTTGACCTTGCGAATGATTGCAGGCGCCATCACCTCGCCGATGTTTAACGTTCCGTGGGCAAAAAAGAAGGGCTGGTTTTGTGAGGATATCTCGATGGTCCCGATCGGCGATGGTTTATCGATCAGCGCCTTTTCCGGGCAAACCAGGGAACAAAGCCCGCAGGCGTGGCAAAGCTCATTGAAGATCAAAACATTCCCTTTTATCACTGCCATGGCGTTGTAACGACAGGCCGCCGCACAATCGCCGCAGCCGGTGCACAAATCCTCAATCCAGACCGGTCGCAATGCCTCAACGGATCTTTGTTCATCGAACTTCGGTCGGACAAACAAGTGGTCGTTGGGCTCTTCCACATCACAGTCCAACAACCGGATCCTTTCGCCGCGTTCGGCGAGCGCATAAGCCAAATTCACGCAAAACGTCGTTTTACCGGTTCCGCCTTTGCCGCTGGCTACCGTAATCTTCATGCTTTCTGTGATCCTTTCTGTTTTAATTCCATAACAGCATCATTGGGGGCAAGGTTCGTCGATCATCTTTCGCCCCGCCTTTTGCATCAGTGGTCGCAGGCATTGGCTCCCGTCACGAGCTCGCCCCTGAGGTACGCTCCGACAATCTGTTCCGGGGCTTCCGGCGAAGCGCCGGTAACCACGCGAATGCCCTTGTCGACAAACAGTTCCTGCGCCCGCATTCCCATGCCGCCGGCGATGATGACATCGGCCCCTTGCTCATGCAGCCACGTCGGCAGAAGTCCGGGCTCGTGGGGCGGAGGCGTCACCAGGGTCGTCTTCAGGATGGTTTTGTTTTCCTCATCCACGTCGATGAGGGCGAATTGCTCGCAATGGCCGAAGTGCTGGCACAACAAACCGGCCGCGGTGGGAATGGCAATTTTCAGGGTTTTCATTTTTTCTCTCCTTTACAGACGAAATGGAAAATAGGTAGCGACGATGTAGAAATCATCCCCTGCCGAGTAATTAGCATCATCCGTGCCAGGAACAGTTTATCTGTAAATGTGCGATGAATCTCCCCCAGAGCAAACGGCGGAATGTCTTGACTGTCCAGCAACATGCCCTTATGCTGGGCAATCGACGTAGAGCTTTCCCGCTGGAGAGGATTCATATCGAGGGACGAAAAGAACAGGTCTTGCAACCGGGAACGAGTAGCATTTTGCTACTCATATTGCCGTTCGATCCTGCCAAACGGGTCCTGCCGCCGGGCGCAGCATCGGCCCCTTTTCACGAGCGATGCAGCATGAAGTGATCATAAAATAACCTTGACATCGAAGCGGCCTTTCTTCATCTTTCCTATCCGGGCTTAAGCGGCAAATGGGCCCCGGGGAGCGCCCCAAGATGAGTTCGCGTATCAAAAAGAAGAAGGAAGGGACGAGCACGTTGACGCCAACGGAGGTGATCTTGGAGAGCATCTCGGACGGAGTTTTTACGGTTGACACGCAATGGCTCGTCACCTCGTTCAACCGCGCTGCCGAAGAAATCACCGGCGTGAAACGTTCCGACGCGATCGGGCGGCGCTGTTCGGAAGTCTTTCGTTCCAGTCTGTGCGGGGCGGATTGCGCGCTGGCTCAGACCTTCGCAACGCGCAAGCCGATTATCGGCATATCCGCTTACATCGTCGATTCCGAGGGGAACCGCATCCCCATCAGCATTTCCACGGCCCTGCTGCACGACGCCGAAGGGCGGGTGACCGGAGGCGCGGAGACTTTCCGCGATCTGTCCGAGGTTGAGACCTTGCGTCAGGAACTCACCGGAAAATTTCGTGTGGGCGATTTGATCAGCCACAGCCCTTTGATGCAACGGGTATTCGAAGCCCTTCCCGCCATCGCGGCCAGTCCCAGCACCGTCCTTCTCCTGGGGGAAACCGGGACGGGTAAGGAACTGGTCGCCCGGACGATTCACCACTTGAGCCCCCGACGGGACGGTCCGTTTGTGGCCGTCAACTGCGGAGCCCTGCCGGATACGCTCCTGGAGTCCGAGCTGTTCGGTTACAAGGCCGGTGCCTTTACCGGCGCCAAGAAAGACAAACCCGGGCGTTTTACGTTGGCCGGGGGAGGGACGATTTTCCTCGACGAAATCGGCGAGGTGAGCCCGGCGCTGCAGGTCAAGTTGCTCCGTGTGCTTCAGGAGAGGACCTATGAACCTCTGGGCTCGACCCGCTCGGAACAGGCCGATGTCCGCGTCGTCACCGCCACCAACCGGGACCTGGCAGAACGGATGCAGGAGGGCGCGTTTCGGGAAGATCTGTACTATCGCTTGAATGTGGTGCGCATCGAACTGCCCCCTCTGCGGCGGCGAAAAGAGGACATTCCCCTCCTGGTGGACCAGTTCGTCACCCGCTTCAACCGGTTGAGAAAGACCGACGTAAAGGGAATTACGGCGGAAGCGCTTTCGTTGCTCATGGCCCACGACTGGCCGGGCAATATCCGCGAGGTGGAAAACGCCATCGAGCATGCCTTTATCCTCTGCCATGAAGGTTATATCGACATTCGGCATCTGCCCGAAGAGTTGAGGGCGCGCGGGTCGGGTGCGGGTTTTGTGTCCGATATCCGTTCAGCACATGAGATTTTGGAAGGCCAGGCGATCCAAACGGCGCTCGAGCGCACGGCCTTCAACCGTGTCGCTGCGGCGCGCATGCTGGGAATCCACAAGACCACCCTGTATCGCCAGATGAAGAAGTTGGGAATCGCCCCTCCAAAGCGGGACAGCCGCAAGCGTCGAGAAAAGTAGCGCTCGCGCACCTATCATAAGGGGCAAGCGTAGCATTCGTGCTACTATTCTTCCGCCCCATTTCCCTCCGCCGGACCCCTGCTCGATCCCGTATCAACTTGAATATAGAGGCTTTTCTCCCAAGGCCGCCGCGTATGGCACGACGATTGCTGTTATTCAGCGTGCGGACGAAGAACGGGGATCTGAAAGATGAAAGCAGCCTTTCCCTTCTGGGAAGATCGAATCGCTCCGGTTTTTGATTCCGCCCGTCGGATTTGCATCGTCGAGGTGGAATTCGGGAGGATCGTTCAAGAAGACCGGGAACCGCTGATAGGAGACCTGCCGGTTCAAAAGGCGCTTTGCCTGACAGAGCTAGGGGTCGCCACGTTGGTTTGCGGCGCGATCTCCAGACCGCTGCAGGAAATGCTCACAGGTTACGGCATCCAGGTCGTTCCTTTTGTTTCCGGAGACCTGAGCGAGGTGATTCGGGCATGGATTTCCGGCCGGCTCAATCGAAGCGCTTTTGCCATGCCGGGTTGCTCAAGGGGAAGACAACGCCGCTTCGGCGCTCCGCGCAACATGGATTGGAGGGATCATATCATGAACGGAATGGGACAGGGTGGACAAGGAATGGGAGGCGGACAAGGACGAGGTCAGGGCGGCCGGAGAGCCGGCCGCGGAGGCGGCCCGCTGGCGGCCGGACCGGTCGGAGACTGCGTCTGTCCCCAGTGCGGACGAAAAGAACCCCATCGGCGCGGTGTGCCTTGCTTCGAGCGCAAGTGCCCGAATTGCGGGGCTTTAATGGTCAGACAATAAGAGACAATCCTGAAGAAAGGAGGATGTGAAAATGCCAGGAGGAGATCGGACAGGACCCAGGGGAATGGGACCGATGACCGGACGCGCGGCGGGATACTGTGCCGGCTTGGGCGTTCCGGGGTATGCGAGCCCTATGCCTGGAAGAGGTTTCGGAATCGGCTTCGGCCGTGGCGGCGGAGCTTGGGGACGAGGTGGCGGTCGTGGATGGCGGAACATGTTCTACGCCACCGGCCAACCGGGGTGGGTGCGCTTCGGCGGGTATGCGGCACCTTACGGCTATCCTGCGCCATACCAGGCCCCCAATCCGGAATTGGAAAAACAGTTTCTGAGAGGGCAGGTCGACGCCCTGCAGGCGGAGATGGACGCCGTCAGCAAGCGCCTGGCCGACATTGAAGCCGGGACCGCTGAGTCTTGATTCCGGTTGAAATCAACAAGACGATGGCCGCGTCGATTTCCAGTGCGACGCGGCCATCGCGTCTTGATGTTCGTTCATTCGAACAGGCGGATGGCTGAAGTCGGCCCATGCAATATCAGGGTTGACGATGGACAATATCCCTGCGGGAGACAACGGTGATGGCAAGCGGCTTTCAATACTCTTTTGGCCCCGTTCCATCGAGGCGTTTGGGAAAGAGCCTGGGGATCAACAACATCCCGTCCAAGGTGTGCACCTACGCCTGCCGTTACTGTCAGGTGGGGCGAACCACGTCCATGACGCTGGATCGTCGCGCTTTTTACCGGCCGGAAGAGATCCTTCGGGATGTGCAGGACAGGATTGCGATGACGAGGGCTGCAGCCGAGCCCATCGACTACCTCGCCTTCGTTCCGGATGGAGAGCCTACCCTGGACATCCATCTCGTCGACGAACTGATGATGATGAAGTCTCTGGGGATCCCCGTCGGCGTCATCACAAACGGATCTCTTCTCTGGCGTGAAGACGTGAGGGAGGCGCTCGCGGGAGCAGATTGGGTTTCGCTGAAAATCGATGCCGTCGAGGAGCGGATCTGGAGGCGAATCGACCGTCCCCACAAAATGCTGAACCTGTCCTCAATCCTTGCGGGAATGGGGCAATTCGCCGAAACCTTTGCCGGCAAGCTTGTCACCGAAACGATGCTCGTCAAGGGCATCAACGAAAGCGAAACTTGCCTGGCGGGGATCGCAGGATTCATTAAGGGTTTGAAGCCCTCTGCGGCTTATTTGAGCATTCCGACCCGGCCGCCGACCCTTGAGCGGGTTTGCGCGCCCGATGAAGAGACCGTGAACCGGGCGTACCGAATCTTCGCCGATCGGTTGGAGCGTGTGGAATATCTCATCGGCTATGAGGGGGATGCGTTTGCCTTTACCGGCGATATCCAAAAGGATCTCTTGAGCATTACCGCCGTTCATCCGATGCGACGAGAGGCGGTAGACGCGCTTTTAGCGAAGGCCGGGGCCTCATGGGCCGTCGTGGAGAATCTGCAGGCGCAGGGAGAACTGGCAGAGGTGAGACATGACGGCCATCTCTTTTATCTGAGAAAATTCACTAAAACCCGCCCCTCTGACGCCACATAGCGAATGCAAAACAATCGGCGCACGGAATCCCTGCACCGGATTGCCGGCATCGGGCGGCCGGACGTCCTTCAAATGACCGTTGACAGAAGCCGCTATAGCAGCTAAGGACGCCATAACAGCTAAAGACTGAGCAGCGGATTGGAGAAGAGGCATTGGAAAAGGCGGAATTGATTTACGGCGGAAAGACGATCGGCCTTCCGGTTGTGACCGGCACGGAAGGGGAAAAGGCCATCGACATATCCCGGTTGCGGCAGGAAAGCGGTCTGATCACCCTGGACGTGGGGTATCAGAATACGGGATCCTGCATGTCCGAGATCACCTTTATCGATGGGGATCGCGGCATATTGCGTTATCGCGGTATTCCGATCGAGGAGCTGGCGGAACGGGCCAGTTTTTCGGAAGTGGCGTACCTGCTGATTTACGGGGATCTTCCCAATCGGGCCGAACAGGCGGTTTTCTCGCAGTACCTGACGCAGAATTCCATGATTCACGAGGAGATGCTGCGTTTCTTCGACGGATTTCCCCCCACGGCACACCCGATGGCCATCCTGGCGACGATGGTCAACGCCATGTCCGTTTATTATACGGACTACTACACGGAGGATTTCCAGGCGCAGACCTTCGATCTCATGGCCGCCTCGCTGATTTCCCGGATCCGCACGATCGCCGCATATTCCTACAAGCACAGCATCGGTCAGCCGCACATCTATCCCAAACCCGACCTGAAATACACGGCCAATTTTCTTTACATGATGTTCGACTCCCCGGTGGACCCCTACGTACCGGATCCGGACATCGAAAAGGTGCTGTCCACGCTTTTGATCCTGCATGCGGATCACGAACAGAATTGCAGCACATCGACCGTGCGGCTGGTCGGCAGCAGCATGGCCAATCTGTATGCGTCGATCTGCTCGGGCATTTGCGCGCTCTGGGGGCCTCTCCACGGTGGGGCGAACCAGAAGGTCATCGACATGCTCGAAAACATCGACAGGAACGGGATCTCCATCGAGGAATGTCTCGCGTCGGCCAAAGACAAAAACAGCCGGGTTCGTCTGTTCGGCTTCGGCCATCGGGTGTACAAGAGTCACGACCCCCGCGCCAGGATTCTGAAACAGTGCGCCAAAACGATCTTCAGGAACAGCGACCGCCGCGATTCCCTGGTGAACATCGCCATCGAGCTCGAGGAGGCCGCCCTGAAGGACGAGTTCTTCATCGAACGAAAACTCTACCCCAACATCGATTTCTACAGCGGCATTTTATTCCGGATGATCGGCATTCCGACGAACATGTTCACCGTCATGTTCGCGATCGGCCGCCTGCCGGGCATGATCGCCCAGTGGAAGGAGATGCACGACGCCACGCCCTTGAAAATCGGCCGCCCCCGCCAGATTTACACGGGCAGCACGCTGAGGCACTATATCCCCCTGGAGGAACGCCCGTAGGCCGATCGGCGGCGTCGGCATCCGCAGGTGCTCGTGGCGGTGCCCCAGGTGTTTCAATCCACGCCCCCGCGCGGGTGGCGACGAATGCCAAGCGTTATATGATCAAGACAAAAGGCGGGGCCAATAGGCCCCGCCTTTTGCTTATTTACGTTCTTCTTCGCCCATCTCTATTGGGAACGCGGTGCGCCGGGGATCCGATTCCCTTGATGCACCAGCATCCGGTTGCGATGTTCGTCAGGCGGGATTGGAAATGAGCGCGGCGCCGAGGCGCTCCTGGCGGGCGATCAGACGGCGGCGGCTGAGAGAGAACAGGGCGGTGAGATCGGCCTGGAGCCGCGCCGGCACGGGATCTTCGCCCGCGCCCGTGCGGGAGAGGATGGCCGCGTGACGCTCGAGAAGCGCCACGGCCAGGGGAAACCCCGCAACCGTTTGCGGGATCCCGGACGGGGCCACCCCCCGGTCCAGGTCCGCCGCCGCGGCCAGGGCCACCCCCGTCAACATCTCGCGCAGGGCATGAACGGTGCCCAGCTCGCTCCGCAGGGTCCGGTCGGGTTCCCCGGCACGGAGCGCCTCGACCGCCCGCGCCTCGAGCCTTGAAAGCGCCCCCAGGATCGCCCCCGTCATGAGCAGGTCCTCCACCCCGCCGAACGGGATCACCATTGTCTCGTAGGCCGTCCCCGCCTCGCCCAGAACCGCCGTCCCCGGTAAGCGACAGTCGACGAGTTCGATGCCGCCGTGAGGCGACGGCCTCAGGAACGGCAGCGGCGTGGGCGCCGCCACGGAGAGGCCGGGCGTGCGCCGGGGCACGAGAAAGGCCGTGAGGCGCTTTCGGCCCTCCGCTTCGGAGGTGACGGCGACGACGACGTAAAGATCGGCGATGGGACCGTTCGTCAGGTAGGCCTTTTCACCCGTGAGCCTGAATCCGTCGCCCGCCCGCTCCGCCCGCGTGGTCAGGTGTTTGGGGTGGGCGCCGTGGCCGGGCTCCGAGACGGCAAAGGCGACGGTCAGACGGCCGAGGGCTAGCTCCGGCAGGAGGCGCCCCCGCTGTCCCGCGTTGCCGAAACCGTGGACGAGGAAGCGGGCGACGGCCTGCTGAACCAGCCAGGAAAGCGCCAGCCCCAGGTTTCCCCCGGAGGCGACGAGCGCCTCGCCGGCCGCCACGAGGGCCGGCCAGCCCCCGCCACTGCCGCCGTAGCGCTTCGGAATGCCGAGCCGGAAGAGACCCGCCTCGCCCATGCGCCTCCACAGGTCGCCGGGGAAGGCCTCTCCGTTGTCCAGATCCCCTCGTCCGGCAATGCGCTCCGCGGCGAACCGCGTGAAGCGTTCACGCACTCGGCGCGTTTCTGCATGCAGATCACCGGTCATTACAGGACGAGCTCCTCGATGAAGCGGATCAACTGGTTCAGGTTCCGGCACGGTCGCACCTCGTGGCACCAGGGGGCGTAGGTGTAGATCTCGCTGTCCGCCGTGCCCCAGATCGCCTCCGGTTCGGGGTTGAGCCAGATCACCCGGCGGCACCGGTCGCGCATCTCGCCCAGGATCGCGTCCTCCGGGCTCAGGTAGTTGGAGCGGGCGTCCCCGATGACGATGAGCGTCGTCTTCTTCGTCAGGATCTCCATGTAGCCGCGCTTGAAATGGCGGAACATCTCCCCGTAGTCCGTCGTGGCGTTGAAGCCGACACCGGCTTTCCCGAGAACCCTGCCGATCGCCTCGTTGACCTCGTGCGTGTCGAAGATCTCCGTGACTTCCGTCAGCCGGTCCACGAAGACGAAACTGTGGACACGGTCGAAACAGTCCTGGAGGGAATACAGGAGATTCAGCATGAAGCGCGCGGCGGACCAGACGGAGCCCGAAACGTCGCAGAGGGTGACGATCCGGCCCTTCCGGAGGGCCTTGCGCCGGTATTTCAGATCGAGGGGCACGCCGTTGTAGCGGGCGGCGGCCCGGAGGGTCTTCTTGACGTCGAGGGCGCCCCGATTCCGGACGGCGAAGCGGCGGCTCGTGATGTTTTTCAGCTTGCGCACGAGGCCGCCGATGGCCTCGCGCATCTCTTCCGTTTCCCGTGGGGTGAAGGACGAGAACGGCTTTTCGCCGAGCTGCTTGAGGCGTTCCCCCGCGTCGCCGTTCTTGCGGATGCCGTCCGCGTTGGGTAGCGGCTCGAACATCAGCAGCGCCCGGGCGCGGTCCAGGCGCTCGCCGACGTGAGCGGCGAGCGCACGCCGGTCCTCCGCATCCAGATCCAGCTTTTCGTCCTTGATAAGCGCCTGCGCCACGTCGCCCACCCGCAGGATCTGCATGAGGAGTTTCAGGCGGCCTTCAAGGGGCGCCAGGTTGAACTTCACCGTCTGCGGGGAGGCGTCGGATTCCGTCCGGATGCGGTGCAGCGCCCGGAGGAGACTCTGGGGGTCCCCGGCCAGAAAATCCACCACCGCCCGGTATTCCGCCTCCGGGGCGGCCTCCGGCGCGAGACGCCGGGCGAGGTCACCGATCTGATTGCTGAAACGTCCGGCGGCCTCCACATCGGCGGCGTCAAGGCGGAACTCGTGAAAGAAGAGGCGGTAAAGGCGGTCGAAGTGGGCCAGCTCCCGGACGCTCTTCGCGAAGTTCGCCCTGAGCGCCGCCCGGAACTCGTCCTCGCGGGTGCAGTCGATCCGCTCCAGATGCCGGACGCAGTCCAAGACTTCGGAGGTGGAGATCCGCATCCCCGACGCCCGGCAGGAGGAGACGAATTTCAGGACGAGATCGACCATGGCGCGGGACTCACGCGAGGACGCGGTCGAGGTTTTTCCGGACCTTTTCGATGTCGCCCTGGTACTTGCAGACGACGTTCAGGGTGTCCGATAGGACCCCGGGCGACAGCGACCGGGCCTGGAGGGCCAGCAGGGACTGTGCCCAGTCGATGGATTCGGAGATGCTGGGGTTCTTTTTCAGATCGAGGGCGCGGATCCGGCGGATCGCCTCGACGAGGCTCCGCACAAGGGCCTCCTCGACCCCCGGGACCTTGAGTCGCACGATCCGGATCTCCAGATCCCGCTCCGGGTAGTCGATATACAGGTGGACGCACCGGCGCTTGAGCGCGTCGCTCATGTCGCGGTAGTTGTTGGAGGTGAGCAGGACAAAGGGGATCCTGACGGCCTTGCGCGTCCCGAGTTCAGGGATCGAAACCTGGAAATCGCTCAGGAGTTCAAGCAGGAACGCCTCGAATTCGGGATCGGATTTGTCCACCTCGTCCAGGAGGAGGACGACGGGCTCCTCCGAGCTGATCGCCTGGAGGAGCGGGCGGGGCTGGATGAAGCGGTCGGAGAAGAAGGCGTCCTCCTGGGCGGCGATGCGGTCCACCGCCACGGTGAGCGTGTCCGCGTCCGCGATGATGTCGTTGATGCGGCCCTTGACCATCTGGGTGTAGAGGAGCTGCTTGGCGTATTCCCACTCGTACAGGGCCTTCGCCTCGTCCAGCCCCTCGTAGCACTGGAGGCGGATCAGCTCCCGGTTCAGGCTGCGGGCCACGGCCTTGGCGAGCTCCGTCTTGCCGACCCCGGCGGGCCCTTCCACGAGGATCGGCTTCTGCGTCGCCTCCGCGAGGAAGACCACCGTCGCGATCTCCCGGGAGGGGATGTAGCCGGCCGCCGTCAGGCGTTCCTGGACATCGTCCACACTCTGATATTCCATGAAAACGTCCTTTTTTTCGGGCTTTTATACCAATCAACCCCACAGGTCAAGGAATTCCCGGCGGGGTGTCAAAATTACCTTGACATACGGGGGCGGTTCCTCTTACCTTCGGTCATCACGTCACAAAAATTCGCCCCGCTTCAGTCGATGGAGGTATGCATGCACCGCCTGTTTACATCCATTGCCCTCGTCTTATTGCTGAGCACCAGAATGTCTCCTGTTGAACAGGCGGCGGCATGCCCGGATCGCGGAGAAGCAAGAACCTCATTCAAAAGGAGGTGACACCGTGTCGGACGATTTGAACACCCTCAAGCAGCGGGCACTGGCCGATTTCGCCGAGTTCGTCAATCCCATGAAGGTGCGGACCATGAAGGCCGCCGGCATCGACCTGATCGAGGAGCGGCGGGACGGCGCCTGCACCTGGGACCTCACCGGCAAGCGCTTCATCGACTGCCAGACGGGCTCGGGCATCATGAACGTCGGGCGCCACAACCGCGAGATCGTGGAGGCGCTCAAGAAGGCGCTGGACACCTACGATATCGGCGTGTTCCTGGTTTGCTCCCGCCAGAAGGCCGATCTCGCCCGGAAACTCGCCGAGATCACCCCCGGCGACCTGAAGTGCACGGTCTACGGCGCGGGTGGCGGGGAGGCGGTGGACGCCGCGATCAAGATCGCCCGCGGCTACACGATGAAGACGGAGATCGTCTACGCCGATAAGGCCTATCACGGCCATACGGGCTTCGCCCTCTCCGCCATCGGCCGGGCGGCCTACAAGGAGCCGTTCGAGCCGCTGATGCCCGGCTTCAAGCAAGTGCCCTTCGGCGATGCCCAAGCCGTGCGGGAGGCGATGAGCGCGGACACCGCCGCCGTGATCCTCGAACCGATCCAGGGAGAGGGGGGGATCAACGTCCCGCCGGACGATTACCTGCCGGAGGTCCGTCGCCTCTGCGACGAACACGAGGCGCTGCTCATCCTCGACGAAATCCAAACCGGCTTCGCCCGGACGGGCCGGATGTTCGCGTGCGAGCACTGGGGGGTCGTCCCGGACATCCTGACCCTGGCCAAATCCCTGGGGGGCGGCCTCTACCCCATCTCCGCCACCGTCTTTAAGGAGGAGATCAATGACTTCTTCATCCCCCACCCTTTCGTTCACCTGTCCACCTTCGGCGGCTCAGACCTGGGGTGCATCGTGGCGCTCGCCGTGATCGACTACATCGAGAAGAACGGCCTGGCCGAACACGCGCGACTCATGGGCGAGCGGTTCCGCGCCGGTTTCGATCGCCTGACGGCGGCCTACCCCGATCTGCTCCTGGAGGTCCGGCAGAAGGGGCTGATGATGGGCCTGCAGTACACGAACACCTCCATCGGCCCCCGGATGACGAAGAAGCTCGCCGACCGCGGCGTTCTGGCGATCTACACGGGCAACGACCCGAGCATTTGCCGACTGATGCCGCCGCTGGTTATCACCCCGGCGGAGGTGGACGAGGTCCTCGCCGCGCTCGAGGGCGCCATGCGGGAGCTTTCCGGAGAGAAGGGCCTCGGGAAGGACGACTGACGGCGGCCCCGGGGCGCGTGATCCCGGGGGAAAGTGTCTGCAACCATCAGCAGGGGGGAAGCGTCCTATGGCGACCGGTGCGGAGATTCTGGAGGCGCTCGCCGACTACCAGGTACAGTGCAACGAAAACAAACGTCTGCGGCGGATGCAGCGGGACTGGTCCCGGCTGCTCCACTTCGTCGCGGACGACACCGGGGACATCTTCACGATGGACGTGATCCAAGGGGAGATCGTCTCTTACGCGGCGGGGGCCGCGGGCACCCCGGACATCATCGTCACGACGGCGAGTGAAAACCTCTGCGACATGTTCTGGGGCGATCTCAATCCCTCGCAGAAGTACCTCCAGGGGGAAATCCGCGTCAAGGCGACGCAGGAGGACATCGTCCGCCTCGACGCCATCACCATGATCATCTGGCCCGACGTTTAAGGAGGAGCGCATGGCGACGGCGACGCTGCTGCGGAAGGTGCTCAAACTGCGGACGGTCATTTCCACCTCCGCCGGCATGGCCATGGCGACGTCCTGCTATCTGGCGGGAATGCAGGTGGCAACGATGCTGGCGGGCGAACTCGCCTGGATCTCCATCCTCGTCGCGGGGTCGCTGTGCCTCCTGTCGGCCCTGTGCTTCTCGGAACTGACCGCCCAGTACCCGACCGCGGCGGGGATCAAGCTCTTCATCCAGAACGCCTTCAACGAGCGGGTTGCGATCGCCATCGGGATGTTCTACGTCCTGATGGGGATCACGATGGTCGGCGCGGAGAGCTACCTTCTGTCCAGCGTCCTGATGGATTCCCTGCCGCTGGTCAGTCCCGCCTTCGACCGGGTCCTGTGGGTGATCGCCTTCATCGCCTTCGTCGGGTTCATCAACGTCCGGGGGGTGAAGCTCACCGGCCTGGTCCAGGACATCCTGACCTACGCGATGCTTTTGTTTCTCGTCGGGGTGTCCCTCTATACCTTCACGCGGGTCGGCGTGGATATCCCGGCCGCCCTCGCGCATCCGAAATTGACCTGGGGAAACGTGCTCAACGCCGCCGGGGTGGGGGTCTTCCTCTATGTCGGCTTCGAGTGGGTGACGCCGCTCGCCGAGGAAACGACGGACTATCGGATGATCGGGCGCGGGATGCTCTGGGCCATCGGCCTTTTGTCCATCACCTATTCGCTCTTCACCGTTGCCATGGTCACGGGGCTGAGCCATCTGGCCCCCGAGTTTATCCGGCGGGGAACCGACATCCCCCACATCGAGTTCGGCCGGGCCCTGTTCGGCAGCGGTGGGGTGCTCTTTTTCGTGGCGATGAGCATTCTGGCCTCGGTGACGTCCTTCAACTCAGGGCTCCTGAACACCTCCCGCTTTGCCTACGCGATGGCCCGCGACAACGTCCTGCCGAAGATCTTCAGCCGGATCCACCCGGACTACGCCACCCCCTGGTTCGCCATTCTGGGCCTGATGGTCTTCGCCCTCGTCGTGTGTTTCCTCATTCTCTTCAGCGGCCGGTACATGTTCATCATTATCCTGGCCGCTGCCCTGGAGTGCTTCATCTACGTGGTCATGGCCCTGTGCGTCATCCGCCTGCGGCGGAAGTTCCCCGACCGGGAGCGGAGCTTCAAGGTGCCGGGCGGCTACCTCGTCCCCGCGCTGACCGTCGTCATTTTCCTGGGGCTCTTGCTCGGCATCTTCTGCGACGTCACCCGCGACCACACGGGCAAGATCCTCTTCGCCAACGGCTGGGTGGCCCTCGTCATGGCGGGATTCTTCCTCGGCACGGCCCTCTACACGCTGTACGTGGTTCCGATCTTCAAAAAGAAGGCCGCGGAGCTGGCGGGCAAGCGCGTCAAGCGCCGTCCGGGCCGGACGGCTGGCGCCGGCACTGAGGCCGGAGAGTAAGATTTCTTTTATCCGCTCCTCCCTTATCCCGTTCCCCTCCGCCCGCGCCGGAAGCCCCGCCGGAACCAGCGATCACAAAGCATAGGGATCGCGGCAAAAACACGATGGGCCCATCCCGATCCCTTGGTGTAAAAAACAGGGACTGAGGTCGGTCGTCAATAGTAGACACCAAACCTTTCACGCAGCCAGTCGTTTTTCGTAGAACCATCGTTCAAAAGCGACGGGAGATAAAAAACCGAGTCTGGCCTGCTTTCTTTGCCGGTTATAGAAAATCTTGATTGTGGTAACCGAAAACTGACCCACCTGAAGGGGTTGTGGTAACGTAAAAATGACCCACCCTCGGGAGCGACTCTGGTAAACTGATCTGTTTTCAGAACGGTTTGCCGGAGGTGAGAGA
>Ga0116160_1001103_pt1 | contig 29011 bp, 28 predicted proteins | sample AD_JPNAS2_MetaG_FD_89879 | JGI IMG/M metagenome (GOLD analysis project Ga0116160, IMG submission 89879) | Active sludge microbial communities of municipal wastewater-treating anaerobic digesters from Japan - AD_JPNAS2_MetaG | ecosystem: Engineered > Bioreactor > Anaerobic > Digestate | place...
TTTTAGGATGCTGTGAAATTTGAGTGTTATAAAGCGGAGAAGGCGGGAAATCTTACCCTTTCCTAGTTTTAGGATGCTGTGAAATTTGAGTGTTATAAAGCTTTGGTGTGAGGTGGATTTGTTTCTGTTGTGTTTTAGGATGCTGTGAAATTTGAGTGTTATAAAGCACTTGCGACTTCTAATTCAATAGTTGGTCTGTTTTAGGATGCTGTGAAATTTAAGTGTAAATTTTTATTATTTCGCTGAAAATAAAGTCCCTAATAAAGGGATTTTTCCCTTTTTTAATATTATATCGGTAATGGTGAAAAAATGAAAAATGACCGTGATTTAATTGAACAATATGAAGCATATCTTCGGATTGAAAAAAACTATTCCGATTATACGGTGTTAAACTATATTCGGGATATCGAAGATTTTGCTTCGTTTATATCCACGCAAGGATTCGGTTCGCTTGCTTCGATTCAGAAAGGCAATATCCCCCGTTATTATTTATCAAACTTAACCAATCGGGGATTTAGCAGATCAAGCATTGCCAGAAAACTGTCCAGCATCCGGGGTTTTTATTTGTACTTATACCGAAAAGGCATAATCAAAGAAAATGTGTTTTCGGAAATCGAAGCACCCAAAAGAAACCGGACCCTGCCGAAGTTTTTGTATCAAAACGAAATCGAAAAAATCCTGGCTTCGATTGAAACCAAAACCGCTACCGGTAAAAGAGATCTGGCCATAATGGAAATCTTGTACGGTTCCGGTATCCGGGTCAGCGAACTGTGCAATTTGAAAATCACGGACATTGACTTCAGTAATCAAATGCTTTTGGTTTTCGGTAAAGGACATAAAGAACGATACGTTCCTTTATCGACCAAAGCCGTCGAAGCTTTGAAAGCGTATCTGTATTTGGGCCGACCTCAATTGGAACTGAAAAATGAATTAAACAAACCGGACAAACTGTTTTTGAACCATTTGGGGGGTAACCTTACTCCCCGGGGAGTACGGGTTATATTAAACAATATTATGGACAAAGCCAGCGAAACCTTGCACATCAGTCCCCATATGTTGCGACACACCTTTGCGTCCCATTTGCTTGACGGGGGGGCAGATTTACGGTCCGTTCAGGAAATGCTCGGACATGCCCATTTGTCAAGTACGCAGATTTATACCCATGTATCGAGCGAACAGTTGAAAAGAGCTTATATGCAAAACCATCCCAGACAAAAGAAGGAGAAAAGTAAATGAGAAAACGCGGATTCGAAAAAATCAGTTGGGAACAATTCCAAAAAGACTTTGGCAAATTTATCCCCAACCTCGAGGAGACATATCAAGAAATAACAATGCCGATTCGAAAGACGGCCGGTAGTGCCGGTTATGATTTTCAGACGCTGTTTTCCTTTACTTTAAATCCCGGGGAAAGCATTCTGCTTCCCACTGGCATTAAAGCCTACATGGAAAAAGATGAATTTTTGGCACTTTTTGTGCGAAGCAGTTTGGGAATCAAAAAGAAAATCATGTTAATGAATCAGGTTGGTATTATCGACTACGATTATTACCAAAATATCAGCAACGAAGGACATATTATGGTTGGACTGATTAATACGGGGAATTCCCCATGGGTTTGCCAAAAGGGCGAAGCAATCATTCAGGGCATCTTTATGAAATATTTGCTTGCCGACCATGATAAAAGAAACGATTTTATCCGTTTGGGCGGAATCGGGTCCACAGATAAGGAGAAATTGAAATAATGATTATTATTCGCAAAGCAGAAATTAATGATGCGAACGCTTTATGGCGCATTCAAACCGAAGTGTTTCAAAAATACATGGTCAAGTATGGAGATTTTCAAAGAAATCCGGCACATATGACCCTCGATCGGCTTAAGTTCAATATCAATTATCCGTATGGACAATATTATGTGATTGAAAAAGACGGTCAGATTATCGGGGGGATATTTGCGGTGGTGATTGATGCCGAAGATACGATGAATATTGCCCAATTTTATCTTGCTGGCCCTTTCCAAAAACAAGGAATCGGAAGCAAAGCCTTGCAGTTTTTATTTGCCCAAAATCCGCAAATTAAAAATTGGTATGTCGATACCATTTACGAAGAAAAACAAAACGTCGCTTTTTATTTGAAACACGGATTCAAAATAATCGACGAAGAAGGTTATGAAGCATTCGAAGAAGAACATGAAGGACTGACATTTGTCATTCTCAAGAAGACGGTGAACAATGAAACCAACAAGCAAACTTTCTGACCAAACGACCAAAGGTTTTTACAAAAAAGCGATAATACTTTCTTTACCGATTTTGATACAACAAGCCATTACGGTTTCGATTAATTTACTCGACAATATAATGGTGGGTAGTTACGATTTGCTTGCGGTATCGGGAGTAAGCATCGCCAATCAGATTCTCTTTATCGTCAATGTCTTGTTTTTCGGCGGGTATGTCGCGCCGGGTATTTTTGTTTCCCAATATTATGGGGCAAACGATATTGAAGGAGTGCAAAAAGCAATCCGCTTCAAAGTTTGGGCGGGTCTTTTGCTTTTGGCGGTTGTTTCGACTGTCCTTTTAGTATTTGATTCTTTCTTTATCCGACAATTCCTTCAGGACACCAGCAACCCCGCTAGCATGGAAAGCATATTTTCCTACAGCAAAACTTATCTGACGCTGATGGTTATCAGCTTGGTTCCTTTTTCGGTAACTTTGCTTTATACGACGAGTCTTAGGGAAACCGGCAAGCCAACACTGCCCATGAAAGCGGGGGTTGTGGCTTTGGGAATCAATTTCGTATTGAATCTGCTTTTAATCAACGGGTATTTGGGAATGCCGAAAATGGGAGTTGTGGGAGCGGCTATTGCCACGATTACCGCCCGGGTAGTCGAAATGCTGATCATTTTGATTGTTTCCGGCAAACAAAAAAGCAATATCCGTTTTTGCAAGGGTTGTATAAAACCTTAAAGGTTCCGGTTGCGATGGTCAAAGAGATTGTTAAAAAAGGCTTGCCGCTTTTGACCAACGAATTTATTTGGTCTTTGGGGATGACTGCGGTCGTGGCGATTTATGCCAAAAGAGGAACCCTGGTGCTGCTTTCACTGAACATCACCGGGACCGTTACCAACCTGTTTTTTATTGTTTTCGGTGCCATGGCGACGGCCGTTTCGATCATCGTCGGTCAATCGCTTGGGGCGGGTAAACTGGAAGAGGCAAAAATTATTTGCAAAAAGTTACTGCTTTTTTTGGTTTTTGTCTGCGGATTGGTAGGAATTCTCCTTGCGATTATTTCCCCTTTTATTCCGATTTTGTTTAATGCCACTCAAGATGTAAAGCAATTATCCACTCTGATTTTGCTGATTATCGCCCTTTTCTTCCCGGTTTATGCTTACAACTCCGGAGCGGTCTACACAATCCGGGCGGGCGGGGTAACGAACGCATTGTTTATTTTCGATATTTTATTCATTTGGGGAATTTATTTGCCGACTGCCTATCTATTGGTTTCCAAAACTGCTTGGTCGATTCTGATTGTGTATTTGACGGTGCAAATTTTGGAAATGTTAAAATCCGCTTTTTTAACCTTTTTGCTCAAAAAAGGATATTGGGTCAAAAACCTGGCCCAAAAAGATATGAAAATTTTATAAGTTAAATAATTTGTGTATTTAAAACGATTATGGTATAATAATACAGGCAAAAATACACACAAAGGTGGAGTTCGTCGTCGAGTGCAATTTGTGGCGGTTAACGTTGATACCTTTGGCGGCCAAAACAAAATAAAATGGAGGAGAAAAAAATTTATGGCTGTAATTACAATGAAACAATTGCTTGAAGCAGGAGTTCACTTCGGTCATCATACTCGCCGTTGGAACCCTAAAATGAAAGAGTATATTTTCGGCGAAAGAAACGGTGTTTACATCATCGATTTGCAAAAAACCGCCGATAAAATCGAAGAAGCGTATGCCGCGCTTGTCGATATCGTTCGCAACAACAATAAAGTCATCTTTGTCGGAACCAGAAAACAAATTCAGGATGTAATCCGCGAAGAAGCAACCAGATGCGAACAATACTATGTTGATAAACGTTGGTTGGGCGGAACCTTGACCAATTTCAAAACCATCCGCAAATCCATCGCAAAACTTTATCGTTACGAAGAAATGGAAGCCGACGGCACATTCGAAAAATTGCCGAAGAAAGAAGTAGCATCCATCAAAAAAGAAATGGGTAAACTCAACGGTTTCTTCAGCGGTATCCGCGAAATGACTTCCCTTCCAGGCGCAATGATTGTTGTCGATCCGAAGACCGAACATAATGCGGTGATGGAAGCAAGAAAACTTGGCATTCCGGTAATCGGTTTGGTTGATACCAACTGCGACCCTGATGAAGTTGATTATGTAATTCCGGGAAACGACGACGGTGTCAGAGCCGTTCGCTTAATCATCGGCGTTTTGGCGAATGCGGTTATCGAAGGTAACGGCGGCGCTGTCGAACCTTATACTTTACCTGAAGAAGAACCAAAAGAAGAAGAACCAAGACAACAAGCTCCTGCACGCAGACCAAAAGGCAAAAAAGCAGAAGACAAAGCCGAAAGAAAAGTAAGCAAACCTCGTAATGTCGAAGCCGAAATAAAAGAAGCAAAAGTTGAAGCAGAACCAGAAGCAGTCGAAGACCTTTCAGCAAAAGCTGTAGCAAAAGCTGAAGCAGAACCTGCAGTTGAACCTGTCGAAGAAGCAGAAAAAGCCGAAGAAACCAAAGCCGAAAATGTTTCGGAAGAATAAAGATAAAGGAGTATAAAAATATGATTAGTGCGTCATTAGTTAAAGAATTAAGAGATAAAACCGGCGCGGGCATGATGGATTGCAAACGTGCCTTAACCGAAACCAACGGTGATCTTGAAAAAGCCATCGATTGGTTAAGGGAAAAAGGAATTTCGAAAGCTGAGAAAAAAGCGGATCGGATTGCGGCAGAAGGCTTGGCCGATATCGTTATCGACGGCAACAACGCCTATATCTTCGAAGTCAATTCCGAAACCGACTTTGTGGCCAAAAACGACCAATTCCTCAATTTGATTAAAACCCTCGGCGAAATCGCCGTTAAAGTTCAGGCAAACAACGAACAGGATGTTTTAAACGGTTCCTTAAACGGTCAGACCGGACAAGATTATGTCATTAACGCTACCGCTACCATCGGCGAAAAAATCAGTTTGCGCCGTTTGGCCAAAGTTACCAAGAACGACGACGAAGTCTTCGGAGCTTACAAACACATGGGCGGTAAGATTGCGGTTGTGAGCGTTTTGACCGGAAACAATGCTGAACTGGCCAAAGACGTATGCATGCACGTAGCTGCCATGAATCCACGTTTCCTTGATTCCACTCAAGTTCCACAGGAAGTCATTGAACATGAAAAACATGTCTTGACCCAGGAAGCCTTAAACGAAGGCAAACCGATGGCGATTGTTGAAAAAATGGTCATTGGCCGGGTTAACAAATATTTGAAAGAAATTTGCCTTGTCGATCAACCGTTTGTCAAAAACCAAGATGAAACAGTTGGTCAACATGTCAAGAATAACGGAAGCAGTATCCGCTCCTTTATCCGCTATGAAGTAGCAGAAGGAATGCAAAAACGCGTTGATAATTTTGCAGAAGAAGTAGCAGCTCAAGTCCAAGCAGCGCAAAAACGATAATCAAGCATTTCTGAAGGGAGGAGCGATCCATGAAACGAATCATATTAAAAATAAGCGGTGAAGCCTTATCAGGCGGGTCGCAAATGGGAATATCGGCCGAAAACGTCAAGCGCGTTGCCAAAGAAATCAAAGCCGTTCACGAAATCGGTTATCAAATCGGTGTCATCATCGGCGCAGGCAATATTTGGCGCGGACGGGATGCGGCTGACAACGGAATGGAAAGAGCGAGTGCCGATTATATGGGCATGCTCGGGACCATTCTTAATGCCTTGGCCCTTCAAAACGCTTTGGAAGCGATGAATGTGCCGACCAGAACGATGACTTCGCTATCGATTCCAAGTGTCGCCGAACCTTATATCCGTCGGAAAGCCATTTCGCATTTCGAAAAAGGCTATGTGGTGATTTTGGGGGGAGGAACCGGAAATCCTTTCTTCTCAACCGATACGGCAGCGGCTCTAAGGGCAGCCGAATTGGGAGCCGAAATGATTTTGATGGCGAAAAACGGCGTTGACGGTGTTTATGATGCCAACCCACATACCGACCCTAATGCTAAACGCTATCAACACTTGACCTTCGATGAAATGCTTAACAAACACTTGCAAGTCATGGATCTGACTGCTGCAACCCTTTGTAGTGAAAACAATATCAATATTTTAGTGTTCGATATCAATGTTGAAGGAAATATCCAAAAAGCTCTTGCCGATCCTAGTATCGGAACCTTAATTACGAATTAGGAGGATAAAAAATGCCAAAACAAGTTATCAAACAAGGCGAAGACAGGATGTTAAAGACCATTGAAGCTACGAAAAAAGAATTTTCTTTGGTGCGAACCGGTAAAGCCAATCCCGCCATTCTTAATGTCATATCCATCGATTATTACGGAGCACCGATGCCTCTCAACCAAATTGCGAGCATATCCGTTCCGGAACCGCAAATGTTAATGGTAAAACCTTATGACAAAAGCATTTTGAAACAAATCGAAAAAGCGATTCAAATCGCCGATTTGGGCTTTAACCCAATCAACGATGGCGAAGTAATTCGGATACCTGTTCCGCCGCTAACCGAACAAATTCGGAAAGACTTGGTGAAACAAGTCAAGAAAATGGCGGAAGAAAACAAAGTAGCCATTCGAAACATCCGTCGCGATATCCTTGATGAACTTAAGAAAATGGAAAAAGACGCTCTTATTTCGGAAGATGTTTTGAAGAAGAGCACGGAGGAAGTCCAAAAACTAACCGACAAGTATATCGGCCAAATCGACCAGTTAGCCAAAGAAAAAGAACAAATCATAATGGCGTTTTAATCTGTGACGTCGTATAAAACGTTGTTAGTACACGCTTCGTGTATATACAACGTTTTTTCTTGCTTTTAACCTGGTTTTAGCGTATAATTACAGTGTAACAGGGGTGAAATAATGGAAGAAAAAATCCTACATTGTTTGAAATGTGGAGGGGCAATGACGGTTAAAGAAAACCAGTCGATTGCCAGTTGTCCGGATTGCGATGCTTTGAATCCGGTACCCCAGGGTATCATGCACGCCAGAGTCAAAAATGTCGATTGGTTACTCGAACGATACAACAAAGCCGTGGAGCATTTGATGTTGTATCAGTTTCACAAAGCTTACAATATTTACGATAAAATCGCCAAATCACATACCGACGGATACGCTTATTGGGGTAAGGTTTTAGCCCAATACGGAGCAATTTACCAAATTGACCAAAACCTTGCCAATCAGCTGGTAATTTTAAGAACCCATTGGGAACGTTTGGTGGATAACGACAACTATCAAAAAGCTTTGGCTTTGCTTGATACGCATGCCAGCGCTTTAATCAAAAACGAAGCGATTCAGATGGAACGCTTATGCCAAGCCAACCGTCAAACCGTTATGCAAACCGCACCGATGGATGCGACAGTTTTGGTCAACGACGACGAAAGCAATCCCAACCATTTCCAAGACTTAATCCAGGCAGAATTAATCAACAACTTTTTGGAAAACAATAATGTCAAAGTCAGATTATTGAAAGGTCTTTGGGCCAAACAGGCCCTTGACCAATTGGAACCGACGATTTTTCCGTGTTTGGAACTTTCCCCGGTTTTAATCGTGATTGATTCGAGTCCCGATGGAAGCGAAAATCAATTGCTGAAAAATTCCTGGATTCGCTACCAAGGCCTCATGAAAAGCGAACGTTCCGTCAAAAGACTGCTGATCGGCGTGGGGGGTTCCGCCCCGGGGAATTCCGCGGATGAAAATACCTGCAGTTTTTCGGAAATCAATGACGACAATATGGCGAAAATCACCGAACTAATCCAGGAAGCGGCAGACCAAATCGAAGAAGAAATCGAAACTCCCAACGACGCTCTTAAAGGCATAAGGGAAAAATTAAAGAACAAGCAATTCGATACGGTCAAAACCGAACTGAAACCGCTTCTCAGCAAAAATCCCGGCGATTATCAGCTGTGGTGGCTTTCCTTCCTGACGAAACACCAGGTATCAAGCGAAGAAGATCTCAAACGTCAAGGTTTGAATTGCGAAAAAGATTATTATTTTCAGAAAACCTATGCGCTGGCCCCGCTTGGGGTGCGTCGTTCCTTGTACGGCATTCTTTCCGCTTGCAAGGCCAAAGTCGTTCCGAGTCCGGAACAGCTGTACGAACAGAAACTTTCCGAATGCCAAGCCGAGCTTTACAAACGCCATGCGCGACGTTTATGGAAACCGTTTATTTTTTATTGGGTTTTGACGTTCTTTGCTTTCGCAACGGTTTCGTTAAAATGGCTTCCGTCTTTCCTGGCGGCCTTTGTCCTCTTTTCAATCGGTTTTTTCTTTATTGTCATCGAATGTGTTGAGGTAGACAAGTTGGGAAGAGTTCCCAAAACCATTTCCGGGGAAGTTGCCATCAATAAATATTTCCAATACCTAAAAGGCAATTTATCCCCTAACCAAAGCGCAAGATACTTACCTTATCAGCCGTATCAGCGCCTACAAAAACGCTGGCGGATTTTACTGGCGCTTTCGCTCTTTTTCTTTTTCGGCTTCGTCCTGAAAGAAGTGGTAATTGCCACCAAAAACTGGAATCTGACCTATACTTATGCTTTTAATTCGGTGGTGATTATGGGCGGAAGAGGCGAAGAAATTGTCATTCCTTCCACAATCGGAAAACGCAGTGTCACAAGAGTTGCCTCCCGTGCTTTTTACGGCGACTCAAAAATCAGAAGCGTTTGGATTGGCGAGGGAGTCCGGGAACTGGGCAGCGAAGCTTTTGCCTTCTGCGAAAATCTGCGGCGGATCGAGTTGCCGTCAACTTTAAATAAGGTAGGAGAAGATGCTCCGTTTTATAAATGCAACGATTCCGTCTTGCTTAATAACCCAACCGATTTGTTTTTGTCGGAATTATTCGGCGTCGGTTACGACGAATGGATTACCGAAATCGACGAACGGGGTGTTAACTAAAAACGTGCTCAAGGGCGCGTTTTTCGCTTTTTTATAAATCAATAAGTAGCATAAATTCGCAAAATATAGTATAATAGATAACATGAGGTTGATATTATGAGTCTGGACTTAAAAAAGGCCGGTTTGGATAAAACAAAACTGCCTAAACATATTGCCATCATTATGGACGGCAATGGCCGGTGGGCCCAAAAAAGAGGGCTTCCGCGCTATTTGGGCCACCAACAAGGCATGCGTGTCTTGGGAAAAACGGTGGAAACCGTGCTGGCCTGGCAAATTCCCTGCCTTACGGTTTTTGCTTTCAGCACCGAAAATTGGAATCGACCTCAGGATGAAATCGATTATATCATGACGCAAGTCGTCAAACAATATGACCGCTATGCCCCGGAACTTTTGAAAAAAGGGATTCGGGTAAAAGTCATCGGCGAACAGACAAATCTGAATAGCGAAGTAAAAAAGGTTATCGACAGGATTCAGGCATTGACCAAAGACAATACCCAAATGACTTTGGTTGTCGCGTTCAATTACGGCAGCAAGCAGGAATTGACTGCTGCCTGCCGAAAAGCTGCTTCGCTTGTGCAAAAGAATGTATTAACAATCGAAGATATTACGCCCGAAACAATCGAACAAAATTTATACACTTTCGATTTGCCGCCGGTCGATTTACTGATTCGCACGAGCGGCGAAATGCGCTTAAGCAATTTCCTTTTGTGGCAGTTGGCTTATGCGGAAATGTATTTTACGGATACTTATTGGCCGGATTTTAGTCAGAAAACTTTAATTGAAGCGCTTAAGGCCTATTCGCAAAGAAAACGGCGCTTCGGAAAAATTGGTGACCGAAATGAATAAAGCAGTGCAGAGAGTAATCACCGGAATTGTGATGGCCGTTGTCTTTGTGCCTTTGGTTATCTTGGGTTCTTGGCCGTTTGCCCTTTTGGCTGCCGCTTTGGCTTATATCGGGGGTTATGAATTGGTCAAAGCTTATTTTGATCAGGAAAAAAACGAAAAAGCAGCTTGGCTAAAGTATGTTTTTCCGCTTGGGGTAAGCAGTATAGTTTTAATCGGTTGGTTAAATCCTGCGGCTTTGCTGCCTATAACCCTTTTATGCACCCTTGGTTTGGCTTTTCTAATGGTGGTTTTGCCTTATCAAAGCATGAACCTGATTTTTTTCCTGGCCTTTGCCATGCAATATGTCGGCTTGGGACTAGGAGCCTTAATCTCGCTCCGTTATGTCGACCAAACCGGATTTTCCTTGTTTAAGCAAAATGCAGGCTTGTATTTGTTTGCCTTTGTGTTGGTTGTAACGTTTTTTACCGACATGGGTGCATATACTATAGGTAGACATTTCGGCAAAAGAAAATTTGCCCCCAATATCAGTCCCAACAAAACCAAAGAAGGCGCCGTCGGCGGCTTAATCATCGGAGTAATGGTAGGACTAATCTATTATCTCTCAGTCAGTTATTTGGCCAAAACGGAACTCTTGCCGGTTTTCAAAGAATGGTCTCCGTTTGCCAAAACACTTATAATATCTTTGATGCTTGCGCTATTGTCAATGGCCTCCGCCATCGGGGATCTTGTGACTTCCAAAATCAAACGCCATTTCGGAATCAAAGATTACGGCAATATCTTTCCCGGACACGGAGGAGTTATGGACCGGTTTGACAGCGTAATATTTTCCGGAATGATGTTTTATCTGATATATTATCTTATGGGGTTAATCGCATGAGGAATATATGTTTGCTTGGTGCGACCGGTTCCATCGGAACGCAAGTATTGGATATCGTTCGAAATCACCCCGAGCAATGCCGGGTTAAAGCAATTTCCTTTAATCAAAATCTAACCAAGGCTATTCCTATTATCGAAGAATTCAAGCCTTCTTTGGTGGCATGCGGTGAAAACATCGATATCGGGAATCTCCGACAGGAATTCCCCGGTGTGGAATTTGTTAAGGGAATGGAGGGGCTTTTGGAAGTTGCGAGATATCCCGCACCAAATCCCGTGGTCATCAATGCTTTGGTCGGTTCGGTCGGATGTTTGCCCACCGCCCAAGCCTTGAAAAACGGACGAAATGTTTTACTGGCCAACAAAGAAACCTTGGTAATCGCCGGGGAAATCATTATGAAGTTGGCCGAAGAAAACAAGGCGCGGATTATTCCGATTGACAGCGAACACTCGGCCATCGCGCAAATACTGATTGGTAAGAATTCGTCAGAAATCGAAAAACTAATCCTCACCGCAAGCGGCGGCTCGTTGTTTGAAAAAACCAAAGAAGAGCTGAAAACCGTTACCGTGGCAGAAGCCTTGCGCCATCCGAATTGGCAAATGGGTGCCAAAATTACTGTCGACAGCGCCACTTTGATGAATAAAGGTTTTGAAATCATGGAAGCGGCGCATTTGTTTAAGGTGCCGGAAGAAAAAATTGCGGTGGTAATTCATCGGGAAAGCATTGTGCATTCTCTGGTGGAATTTGTCGACGGTTCGGTTATCGCCCAAATGGCGGTGCCAGATATGCACCTGCCGATAAATTTTGCTTTGAACTATCCTTCGCATAAACCTTTGGTCCCAAGATTGGATTTAACCAAAATCGGCTGTCTGACTTTTCAACCGGTCGATGAGGAACGATTCAAAACCATCAAACTGGCCCGGTTTGCCTTTTCCAAAGGGGGCTTTTATCCGGCTGTTTTGAATGCGACAAACGAAGCGATGGTTCAGCTGTTTCTGGAGGGAACCGTTACAATCGACCGAATCGAATCCGAAATCGCATCTGCGATGTCCGATGATTCCCTAATGAATAGTTTTCGCAACTTAACCTTTACTTTGGAAAACATCATGAAAGTTGATCAAGATGTCAAAAATAAAATAATGCAAAAATACAAGAGGTAGATTATGATCGTATTGCAATATTTACTTGGCTTCATCGCCTTTGTCTTTATCCTCGGCCTAATCGTTTTGGTTCATGAAGCCGGACACTTTATCTTTGCGCGGCGCGCGGGAATTCTTTGTTACGAATTTGCCATCGGCATGGGTCCGGTGATATGGCAGAAGAAAAAAGGGGAAACCGTTTATTCCATTCGGGCTATCCCGATTGGCGGTTTTGTGTCGATGTCGGGCGAAGAAGTGGAAGCCAATCCTTTACGGGGAAAAACCGAAATTAAATTAGTGCTCGAAAATGACCGCGTGACCCATTTGGTTACCGATTTAACGCATCCTGATTATCAACATTTGCCAACCCTTACGATTGTCAGCTATGACATCGTCGGTACCAAGGAGGCCTTGGAAAACGAACTTTATATCGTCGTAAAAAACGAACTGGGCGAAGAAGTAAAATATACCGTCAACAGAGATTGTATAGCGGTGATGGGGAAAAAGCAAATTGCGCAAATTGCGCCGTATAATCGGACCTTCACCCACAAATCGATCGGTCAGCGCTTTATGGCCATTTTTGCCGGTCCGATGATGAACTTTTTGCTTGCCATTCTTTTGTTCTTCCTGATTGGCTTTTTTGTCGGTTATCCGAACATGAAATCGACAATGATTGAACAGGTGGAAGACAAAACGCCGGCATATGAAGCGGGGTTAAGAGACGGGGACCAAATCATTGCCATCAACGGCCACCCCGTTTCCAAATGGGACGATATTTCCGCAGAACTTGCCAAATTGGCCAAAGGGATGGGCTTTACCGGCCCCGTCAAAGTCGACTATAAACGCGACGGTGTTAACATGGAAACGACTGTCCACCCTTATGTGATTATTCATATGATTGGGATTACTCTGAAGCCGGACGGTTCAAACAGCACTGTTATTGAAACATTTACCCCGATGGGAAAAAGAACCCTAAAAGAAGACGAACTTTTGCTCAAAGGCGACCAAATCACGCGCATCAAAAGCGAAAAAGGCGAATACGTCACCATCAACAATCGCAGCGATTTGCTATCGTACTTTAACAATACCGCTCCCGAAGGCGGAGATTACAAAATTGAAGTTTTACGGGACGGCGAATTGAAGGAATTCACGATTTTCGGCCACAGCAAAGAAGTCTTGGAATCGCAAGGCTATACCGCTACCAAAGTGCAATTGATGATTTCTCCGGAATACCGTTTCGATATCGTGCAGTTGTTGTACCGGCCGTTTGTGGATACGGGCGATGCCTGTCTTTTGATTTTCCGGACGCTCGGCCAACTCTTCAAGAGAAATTCCACAGTCGGATTGAGCGACCTGTCGGGTCCGGTCGGTATTTTTGTGGCAACATCCAGTATTGCCCAGGGCGGAATCATTCCGCTGCTTAATTGGACGGCTATTTTAAGCGTCAATATCGGCTTTTTGAATATCCTTCCGCTACCGGCGCTTGACGGCGGCCGACTGGCCTTTTTGGGTTACGAAGCCGTGACCAAGAAAAAACCGAATACCAAAGTGGAAAATATCATCCACCTAATCGGCTTCTTCCTCTTTATGGCCCTCTTTGTGTTTGTCACCTTCAATGATGTCTTAAGAAATTGCATAGGAATGTAATAGGAGTTGCAATATGTTACAAAGTTTATTATTTGTTCCCACTTTACGCGAGGTTCCGAAGGATGCGGAAGCATTGAGTCACCAAATATTGTTAAAGGGTGGTTATGTGCGGATGAATGCGGCGGGGATTTACACTTATTTGCCGCTTGCCTATCGCGTTATCAAAAAAATCGAAAATATCATTCGCGAAGAACTTGATGCCATCGGCTGTTCCGAACTACTGATGCCGGCTTTGCAGGTTAAAGAATTGTGGATGGAAAGCGGCCGCTGGGATGTTTACGGAAAAGAACTCATGCGTTTGACCGACCGTCACGATCGCGACTTTTGCCTTGGACCAACCCATGAAGAAGTCATCACGTCGATTGTTCGCGACAGCATCACCAGTTACAAAAAACTCCCGCTTGCCTTATACCAAATCCAAACCAAATACCGGGACGAATTCCGGCCGCGTTTTGGGTTGATGAGGGCCCGAGAATTTATCATGAAAGATTTATACACTTTCCATACTAACGAAGCGGACTTGGATGAATGGTATTTGAAGGTCAGAGGAGCTTACATCAATATCCTTAACCGTTTGGACTTGCATTATCGCATTGTCCGGGCCGACAGCGGTCAAATCGGCGGTTCCTCCAGCGAAGAATTCATGGTTCTTTGCGAAATCGGCGAAGATACGATTGCCTATTCCGACCAAAGCGATTTTGCGATAAACGAAGAACTAATGGACCTGCCGGTCGGTTCGCCTTCTCCGGACGGAAAAGGTACTATCCGCCATGCCAAAGGCATCGAAGCCGGTCACATCTTCAAACTCGGAACGAAGTATTCCCAAGCCATGAATGCCATGTTCGTCGATCAAAATCAGGAAAAGAAACCGATTATCATGGGCTGCTACGGAATCGGAGTGAGCCGTTTGTTGATGGCTATCATTGAACAACACGCAACCGACCTCGGCGTGGTTTGGCCAGAAGAAGTTACTCCTTTTAAAGCGCATATCATTCCGCTCGATAAAAAAGGCACCGAAAACTACCAAAAAGCTTTGGATACCTACGATGCTTTGAAACAGCAGGGCGTTGAAGTCTTGTTGGACGACCGGGACGAACGTCCGGGGGTGAAGTTTGCGGACGCGGATTTGATTGGGGTAAGAACCAGAATCATCTTCGGGAAAAAAACCTCGGAAGGAATCGTCGAAGTAAAAGACCTCAAAGAAAAAACCGTCAAAGAAGTCGCCATCGACAGTCTGACGGATTTAATTAAATAGGATTAACCTTTCCCGCTTTGGTTTTCGCCAAAGCGTTTTTTATCAAAATTGACCCTTTTTTGGATATGGATGGTATATTTAAAAAAAAGGAAGGATGGTCAGGATATTAGTTTTGATGATATTACGGATAAACTTGATGACTTGGAAATGGCAATCAATGAACTGAGCGATAGAGTTGAGGATAAAGGCGACGAATTGAACGCTAAACTCGATGAAATCGCTGATTTGTTGCGAGAAATTTAGCATATCTTGAGAAAAAATCTGTAAGTCAAAAAAACAACCCCTTTTTGGGGTGTTTTTTATGCTTTTCAATTGCCGAAAAATGCTCCTTAGGCCTAGCGGTATTGCTTATTTTCGGGTAAATTGTTAAAATAGGTTATCTATTGGAGGTTGGTCATCATGTTTTTGACGACACAAGTAGTCGAAATAGGTAATTTCTATTATTTTTTTTATCTGTGCTTATTTATTATTCTATCGGTTGGATTATCGTTGATTCTTCGCAAAGCAAGTCCCAAAGCGCAAAAAATCGTAATTTCATCAATTCTTTGGGCCAATTTCGCTTTGCATTTTCTGAAACTGTTATTCCCGCCTTATTCAGAATATTTCCCTATTTCGATTAAGGAAAGTACATTTCAAAACATTTGCGCGGTTAATACCATTATTTTTCCATTCATCTATCTGAAGAAAAAAGATGTTTTGCTGGACTACATGGTTTACGTCGGTTTAATCAGCGGCGTGAGCGCCATGTTTTTACCGACCGAAGCCCTCGGCGAGGCACCGTTTGTCTTTGATACCATCCGCTTTTATTTTTGTCACATTACGGTCGCCATTGCGCCTTTGTTGATTGTGGTTACGAAAATCCATCGCGTCAACTATCACCGGATCTGGAAAGTACCGTTTGTTTTGCTTGGGGTTTTGTGCATCATTATCGTCAATGAAGTCATGATGATGGAACTCGGTTTTGTGGGTTTAAGAAACGGTGATTTGTTGCATCCCAATTATCGCAATCCTTCGTTAATCTTCGGTCCGCCCAAAGAAATCGAAGGAACAATGCTTTTGGATTTTATCCTGATGTGGACGCCGAAAATCTTTTTAACCGTTCCGGTCGGCGATATGGCGGGACAAACCAAATACTGGCCGGTTTTCTGGGTAATCGTGCCCATGTATTTATTTTTCAGTCTGCTTTCCTTTTTCATCAGCCTTTGGGTCGATCCGATGCATTTTGTCCATGATCTGCAAACCTTTATCCGTAAGTTAAAGGTCAGATGGCACAAAAAGGCAAAAGTCGTGGAACAGGAACAATAACTTGCGAACGCTTGGATTGGAAATACAATCGAAGCGTTTTTTGTTGGGTTAAATAGTAAACAAAAAGGAAAAAATATGCTATAATAAGTTAAACATAAGATATTAAACATTTTTTGGAGGAATATAATGAAAGGATTTAATCAAGTAAAAGCATATGTTGAAGGAAAAGGAATAGTAAAAACTTCTCTTAAATTCGAAAACGGATTGATTTCGGAAATAACCGATTCGGTTGTTTCGGACGGTTTGACAATCCCGGAAAATTGGCTGGTTTTGCCGGGTTATATCGATCAGCATGTCCACGGGGCTGCCGGTTGCGATGCGATGGATGCCACAACCGCTGCGATTTCGACCATGGCCATGACCGTTGCCCAAGAAGGCGTAACGACTTTTTGCCCAACCACGATGACCCAAAGCGTGGAAAATATCAATAAAGCCCTTGCCAACATCAAACAATATATCGAAGAAAACCATCCGGAAGGTGCCAAAGTACTCGGTGTCCATTTGGAAGGTCCGTATATTTCCAAAGATTATATCGGTGCGCAACCGCTTAGCTATGTCCAAAATCCGGGCGTGGAATCGTTTAAAAAGTACCAAAAAGCATCCGGCAACCATATTCGGATTGTGACTTTGGCTCCGGAAGTAAGCGGAAGCGAAGAATTGATTCCTTACTTGGTTCAGGAAGGAATTGTTGCTTCCATCGGACATACCGCAAGTAAGTTCCAAGATGTCAAAAAAGCCGTCGGACTCGGCGCTCGCAATTTAACCCATACTTACAATGCCATGCGTCCGCTTCACCACCGTGAAATCGGAACCGTCGGAGCAGCCTTTTTGCTTGACGATTTGGCCTGCGAAATAATCTGCGACGGTATTCACCTATCCGTTCCGGCTATGCAACTTCTATTAAAGAACAAACCGAAAGATAAAGTGATTTTGGTTACCGACGCGATGAGAGCGAAAGCCATCGGCGAAGGCGAATCCGAACTCGGCGGTCAAAAAGTGTTCGTAAAAAACGGCGAAGCAAGGCTTGGGGACGGAACTTTGGCCGGAAGCGTATTGACGATGGATCGCGCCGTGCGCAATATGATTAATTTGGTCGGTCTGCCGATTGAACAAGCCGTGGATATGGCTACCATCAATCCGGCCAAAAACTTGGGAATCGACAAAGAAGAAGGAAGCATTGCCAAAGGCAAGAAAGCCAACTTCGTAGTTGTCGACGAAAACTTTAATGTCAAAATGACAATTCGCGAAGGAAGGATAATTTATCAAGCATAATACAATGGAAAAAAGGGTTAGGGAAATCGTAAATCAGTGTTATGATGAGTTGGTTTTGCTTAGGGAACATTTGCATATGCATCCCGAATTAAGCAATCAGGAATATCAAACCCAGAAATTGATTATTGATTATTTAAGCAAGTTAGATGGTGTCGAAGTTTATCCGACGGTCGAGACCGGAGTGGTCGCAGTTATCAAAGGCCGAAAAGACACAGGTTCCAACCGTGTGATAGCCTTAAGGGCCGATATCGATGCTTTGGCCATTCAGGACGAAAAGGACTGTCGGTATAAATCATTGGTCAAAGGGGTCATGCATGCCTGCGGGCACGATGTGCATACGGTAATTTTGCTCGGGGTTACCAAAGTCTTAAGCACTGCCCGAGGCGAATTTTCCGGTACGGTGAAGATGTTCTTTCAGCCGGCCGAGGAAACGACCGGGGGCGCACTGCGCATGATTCAGGCGGGATGGCTCGAAAACCCCAAAGCGGAAGCGGTCTTCGGTTTGCATGTCGACCCTTCGCTTCCGGTCGGTTCGATTTATTATCGCTACGGTGCGCTTTTTGCCTGCAGCGACTTGTTGAAAATAACGGTTAAAGGAGAAGCGGCTCATGCGGGATACCCCGAAGAAGGAATCGATTCAATTGTGGTCGCAAGCGAAATCGTCTTAGGGCTGCAGACCATTGCTTCCCGCAAGGTTAGTTTTTCCGATGAAGTAGTTTTATCCTTCGGAAAAATTACGGGCGGAGAAGTAATCAACGCTTTGGCCAAAGAAGTGGTCATCGAAGGAACGCTCAGAACCTTTAATCCGTCGGTTCGCGAAAAAGTGCTTGCGGAAATAGAACATGTCGCAACGCACATTGCTTCAGCCCATCATGCAACCGCCCGATTGGAAGTCACTCAGGGCTATCCGGTTTTAATCAACGATAAAAAGGCGGTTGACCATATGGTAGATGTCGCTCATAAGGTATTGGGCAGCCAAAATGTTTTGGAACGAAAAAAACCGACCGCGGGATCGGAAGATTTTGCGTTTTTCGGTCAATACGTGCCGAGCTGCTATTATCTGTTGGGTGTTGCCGATTTCGAAAAAGGCATTAACCATCCGATTCATTCGCCGCTTTTCGATGTTGATCAGAAAGCTATTTTTTGGGGTTGCTTATTGCAAACAATGATTACCTTAGACTTTTTAAGGAAAGAATAAAAATGGGAGGATTCAATGAAAAAATTAGGAATGAAAAAGTATTTTATCCCCGTTATTTTACTTGTTGCGATTATCTATAATGTTGTGGTCTTTTTGGCCACCAGTAAACACACCACGTCTTTTTGGTTACTTTACGGTTTCTTCATGTTGGGATTTGTCTGGTTTTTGCTTACCGGACTGATTGCCAAGGAAGGAAAAACCGGAATTGCCTATATTCATCCGACGGTTACGATTTCCGGGCTCTTTTGGACGATTACCTTGCTTTTTTCTCTGATCTTCATGTGGTTTCCCAAAATCGCTTATCGGGCCCTTTTGATTCCGATGGTTATCATAACCGGTATTTTTGCGATTGTTTATGTCTTTGCTTTGATGAATAAAGCCATTACGGCCAGAGAAGAAGCCAAGAAACCTTTTATGCAAAACATCAAAGACGTTTATCAGGTTTTGCAATCCATAAGCGCCAAAGCAACCGATCCGGATGTTAAAAAAGCCTTGGACGAACTTGTTGTGCTATCTAAAGGGTTGGATGTTTCTGCCGATCCGGAAGTCGTCAAACTCGACGAAAGGATTGCGGAATACGTTCAGTTTGTCCATAAGAACCTCGAACGCAACGAAACGAAAAATATTTTTTACAACATCAGTCGCGTCAAAAACCTTTTAACGGAACGTGCAAAAAAAGCCTAAACAAAGTTTAAAATAAACAAAGGAGAAGTCATGTTAGAAATTATTAATTTTTCCAAAGTCTATCGCAACGGCAAACAAGCGGTAAAAGGTTTAAATCTGACCATCGAAGAAGGCGATTTATTCGCTTTTATCGGCCACAACGGAGCCGGAAAAACCACCACCATTAAAGCTATCGTCGGAATTTTGGATTTCGAAGAAGGCGATATCCTTATCAAAGGTGTTTCGGTCAAAAAGGATCCGATTTTCTGCAAAAAGCAAATTGCCTATATTCCCGACAATCCTGATCTTTACGATAATTTGACGGGAATCCAATACCTGAATCTAATTGCCGATATTTTCGAAGTTCCGAAAATGCAAAGAGCCGAAATTATAACCAAATATGCGAAAATGTTTGAACTGACTTCGGAACTCAATAACTTCATCTCCTCGTATTCCCACGGGATGAAACAGAAGTTGGCCATCATCAGCGCGATGGTTCACAGTCCGAAAATCTTGATTTTGGACGAACCGTTTGTCGGTCTTGACCCCAAGGCGGCTTTTTCGGTCAAACAGATGATGAAAGAATTTTGCGCCAACGGCGGATCGATCTTTTTCTCGACCCACATCTTGGAGGTTGCGGAAAAACTTTGCAATAAAATCGCCATAATCAAAAACGGCGAGTTGATTGCGATGGGCAATATGGAAGATATTACCAAAGATGCTTCGCTTGAAGATGTATTCTTGGAGTTGACGGAGCATGCGTAAAACCTGGCGTTTAGTCTACAATTACCTTTTGACCTTTATCGGAAGTTTTATCAGTAAAAGAAGAAACGCCCGGTTTGCTGTCGGTGTCTTGTTTGTGCTAGGAATCGGCGCCTTGATGGTTTTTTTGTTCACCAACACCGCCATCGCCACTACCGTGAAATTTGCCCAGCTCGGAGTACCGGAGCTTGCCATGTATTCCAACAGCTTTATGGCGATTCTGATTATTCTGTTTTTAACGGTTATGCGGAGCGCCTTACCGGCCAAAACGACTGACGAGCAGTTGTTGCTTTCGCTTCCCATTAAAAAAACCCAAATCATTCTAGCCAAATCGCTGTTCAATTATTTGTTCGATTTTTTAAGTTTGTTGGGAATTTTGTTTCCTTCTTATATTGTGTATGCGGTTATCAACCGAGCCGGAATCGCTTTGGTTTTCCGGGGACTGTTGATTACGGCACTGCTTCCTTTGTTTTCGAATGCCTTGGCGACCTTAATCGCGATGCTGTTTCAAAAAATCGCAACTTCTTTTCGGAACTTTTCCCTCGTTCAGACATTTTTGATTCTGCTTTTGATTGGCGGCTATGTTTTGGCCAGTTATGCGCTCAACGATTACTTAGTCAGCAATACCGATTTGAATGCGGTGCTTAACCGGTTTAAACCAATGAAGTGGATTATGACCTTTGTTCTGAACGGCACGTTACTTTCCCTCCTTTGGATTGCTTTGATTTCCATCGGAACTTATGTCATCAGCATTTCTTTAAGAGTAACCGTCTTCGGCAAAGAAGTTAAATCGTATCGTTCGAAAAAAAACGATTTGAACTTTAACGCAAAGGCACCTTTATGGAGCTTGTATCAAAAAGAAATCAAATATTATTTTTCGGTTCCGATTTATGTAATCAACACGATTTTCGGCGCCATCATGTATGTCGGTTTGGCGATTGTATTGTTGTTTATCAAACAACAAACCATTATCGACATTATGTCCTCGATGAATATCGGCGCAAGCGGCGCGGAACTTGCCTTTATTTTAGCGGCCGGTTGCATAATTATCACCACGGTGTGTACCACTTCAAGTGCCATTTCCTTGGAAGGAAAACATCTGTGGATACTGAAAGCCCATCCGGTTAAAGTAAGAGACGTTTTCCTATCCAAAATCCTCGTCAATATGACCTTAACTACCATTCCGATTTTATTGGTGGCACCGGTTTTAGGCATCAAGTACGGCTTGGCCAATATTTGGATGTTTGTTTTGATTCCGTTTTTGGCTTCGCTGGTAATCGCCATTCTGGGCCTTTACTTTAACCTGCTTTTCCCGAAATTGGAATGGGAAAGCGAAATGCAGCCGGTTAAGCAGGGGTTAAGCGTAATGGTATCCCTTTTCTTCGGCTTTGCTTTCGTGATTCTGCCGTTTGTACTTTACTTTGCCTTTTTGGTCAACCGTATCAATTACCTTTGGTTTGCTTTGATGCTATTGGGGTATTTTGCGGTGTGGGTTGCGGGCAGTTACTTCCTGCTTCTCAAAAACGGCAAAACCCAATTTGAACGGTTATAGGTCAACTTATGAAGTTTTGCTGTTTTGAGCAGGAAAACCAGAAATTTCTAGGATTGAAAACTTCCGATGGTTTGATTAAACTAGGTTTGGTATCTCGGGAAAACTTTTGGCTGGGCGAAATCGACCGGGCAAACCCTGATATCGAAAAAGCCGAAATAATCCCCGAAAGAGAAGTTAAGTTGTTGCCCCCGGTGTTATATCCTCCCAAAATCCTCTGCGTGGGCTTAAATTATGCCCGGCATATTGAGGAAACAAAACTGGATAAACCCCGGGAACCGTTGTTCTTTGCCAAATTGTCCAATGCTTTGGCCGGCCCAAGTGCCGAATTTATCCTGAACGATTTTACCTACCAAGTCGACTACGAAGGCGAACTGGTTGTGGTAATCGGCAAGACCGGCAAAAACATTCCCAAAAAACAAGCGCTCGACTATGTCTGGGGTTATACAATCGGCAACGATATCACGGATCGCCGTTTGCAATTTTCCTCCAGCCAGTGGCTAAGAGGAAAATCGCTCGACCTTTCGGCACCGATTGGTCCTTACCTAGTGACCAAAGACGAAATAGATTTGAAAGAAGCCGAAATCGTTACCCGCAGAAACCAAACCGTTGTTCAAAGAGCCAAGTTAAGCGAAATGCTTTTTGCCATTCCCGAAATCATCAGCCATATTTCCCAAACTATGACCTTGGAAGAGGGCGATTTGATTTTTACGGGGTCTCCGAGCGGTTCCATTATCGGAATGCCCGAAACAAATCAAAAGTGGCTGGACGACGGCGATATCGTCAGTGTGACGATTGAACCAATCGGAACCCTTACTACTTATTTCAAAAAAGCAATTTAAAAGGGTACCTGCTACCCAGCAGTACTACCCTTTTTTCATATATTATTAGTAAAGGACTGATAAGATGAAACTGGTATTAGCGGAAAAACCATCCGTAGGCAAAGAATTGGCCCGAATCCTGAATGCCAAACAAAAAGCTCTGGGCGCGTTTCTCGGTAACGGTTATGTCGTGACCTGGGCGCTCGGGCATTTGGTAACTTTGGCCGCTCCCGAACAATACAACAAAGCTTGGGAAAATTGGACGCTTGAAGCGCTTCCGATGCTTCCCAACCCTTTCAAAACCACGGTCATTAAAGAAACAGGCAAACAATTCAATATCGTCAAAACGTGGCTGAGAAATAATGACGTCAAAGAAATTATTATTGCGACGGATGCGGGGAGAGAGGGGGAACTGGTTGCCAGGTGGATTATCAAGGAAGCAAATGTCCGGAAACCGATGTATCGGTTATGGATTTCCTCGATGACCGATTCCGCCATCAAAACCGGTTTTCAAAACCTCAAGAAAGCTTCGCTTTACGATAACTTATATTACAGTGCGGAAGCCAGATCCATCGCCGATTGGCTGATCGGCATCAACGTCACGCGGGCTTTGACGTGCAAATACAATGCGCAACTTTCCGCAGGGCGCGTCCAAACGCCGACCCTTGCGATGATTGTGGAAAGAGAAAAAGAAATCCGTGCCTTTGTTCCCAAAACCTATTATCAGATTGTGCTTCAAGCTAAAGGCGTACGCTTTCAGTTGGAAGAAAACGGTCAAGCCAAGCGTTTTTTCGAAGAGGCTAAAGCCAAAGAACTGTTGAACCAGCTTTCATCGGGAACCGTAAAAGTTGCCAATGTGGAAAGCGTCCGGAAAAAAGAAGTACCGCCTTTACTGTATGATTTGACGGAACTGCAGCGCGATGCCAGCCGGTTATACGGCATGAGTCCGAAAGAAACGCTCGATGTGATGCAAAGACTTTACGAATACCATAAAGTATTGACTTATCCGCGCACCGATTCACGCTATCTAACAACCGACATTTACGGAAGTTTGCGATCCCGGTTTTTGCCTTTGCAAAACGGTCCTTACGGAAAAGTCGTCAAAGAATTGCTGGGGAAACCTTTCAGGCAATCGAAGCGGGTTTTCAACAACGAAGAAGTAAGCGACCATCATGCGATTATCCCGACGGAAACGGTTCCGAAATTGTATGATTTTTCCCCGAAAGAAGAGAAAATTTATAACCTTGTGTGCAAGAGGTTTATTTCGGTCTTTATGGACGATGTCGAATTCATGCAAACAACGGTTACGCTATCTTCCGGCAAACATTCCTTTTTGGCCAGAGGAAAAACGATTATCCAGATGGGTTGGAAAGCCATCAACCAGGGTGAGGATGCCCCGGAACCGACTTTGCCGGAATTTAAAATCGGCGAAACAATTAATAACCCGAAATTCGAACTGATTACCGGAAAAACCGAACCGCCTGCTCGGTATACCGAAGCAACTCTGTTAAGCGCGATGGAAGATGCGGGCAAGTTTGTCGACAGCAAAATCTTAAAGGAAGCCCTAACCAAGGTGAGCGGCATCGGCACTCCGGCCACGCGAGCGGAAATCATCGAACGGCTTTATGAAGTCGGTTACATGGAATTGAAAGGCAAAAGCATTTATCCGACCTCCAAAGGCGAACAGTTGATTTCGCTTGTTCCGGAACCGCTGACTTCCCCGGCTCTAACGGCGACGTGGGAATTAAGACTCGAAAAAATCGCTTCGGGCAAAGAGAGCAAAGACGACTTTATCAAAAGCATGGCGCAAAACGCCAAAGAATTGGTTGCGCAAGTCATTGCCCAAACCAAAACGTACCGCCATGACAATATGACGAAAGCCAAATGTCCGGAATGTGGGAAACCGCTTTTGGAAATCAACAAACCGAAAGTGCAACTCCTTGTCTGCAGCGACCGGAATTGCAAATACCGAAAGACTCTTTCGGTTACAACCGACATCCGGTGTCCGAATTGCATGAAACGGATGAATATGGTCGGAAGCGATGACAAGAAGTTCTATGTCTGCGTTTGCGGCTATAAAGTCAATACCGAAACTTTCCACGAAAAGCTGAAAGAAAACAAAGATAACATGAACAAACGGGAAGTAGAGCGGTATTTGCGCTCACAGGAAATCCCAAGCAACCAGCCGTTTTTGGATATTTTTGATAAATTCAAAAATTCCTAAAAAAAGGAAAATTATTTATTTGTTTTCCTTGCATTTTTTATTAATAAATGGTATACTATTAGCGTAGTCATTTTCATTCAACTTTTTTCCACCTAAAAATCACTTGTGATGGAAAAAAAGAAATCGAAAATCGCAAAAAATTTTTAGGGAGGAAAAAATGGATAAGAAAATCGTTTGCAAAGATTGCGGACAAGAATTTGTCTTTACTAAAGGCGAACAAGAATTCTACTTAAGTAGACAATTCAGCGAACCAGTACGTTGCAAAGCTTGCCGCGAAGCACGCAAGAATCAAAAAAGCAAAGAAAAAAACTATTAATCAGATGTTTTTAATCACTTGGGAAACCAAGTGATTTTTTTTGGTTTTTCTGCTTTTTTGGGAATAATAAAAATGAGGGATAATTATGATTGAAAAAATAAAAAAACTTTTTAAAACCTATCAATCTTTGACGAAAACATACCATCCTTCGCTTTTGGCGAGCGCCATCGTATTTTACATTTTAATGGTAATTTTGCCTTTGGGGGGACTGGTTTTATATTTATTGGGAAAACTTTCTATTGAAGTGGAAGGCTATCCCAATCTTTTCGGTGCCATTGCCAATCCCCGCCTCAGCATCGTATCAAGCATTGTTTTGCTTTTTAACCTTTTGTGGGTTTCTTCGCAACTTACCGATACTTTAAACATTGTTTCCGATGTCGTTTATACCGATGTCAAGGAACGGGTCTTTTGGAAACGGCGGATTTATTCGTTTTTGATTACACTGCTTTTGGTTTTCATAATTGTGGTCGAAATTATCGCTTTTTTGGTGATTTCTGTTTTAATCAAACGTTTTGCCCAAAACAACATCTTTTACCAATATCCTCTTTTGCTTTCGGCTTTGCATATTTTGCAAATCATTATTCAGTTTGTGGGGATTTGGATTCTTACCGGTTTTATTTATAAATACGTCATTCCCGTCAAAGTTAAATTAGGCGCCGTCTTAAAATCCTGCCTGATCATTACCGCAATTTGGTTTGTCATGACCTTTTTATACCAAACCTTTTTTGTCAGTTTTAAACAAGAAGCCTATACCCTTTTGTACGGAACCCTGGCAAACACTTTTTTGTTTTTGCTTTGGCTTTATGCAATCAGTTACGTGTTTATTGCTGGATTAATTTTCAATTATTATCTTTACCGAAAACAGTAAATAATAGTTTCGGACACAAAGAAAGCGCGAGGTGATAAGTCATGCGTTTTGTTACGAAAGCACTTTTTGTTGTGTTCATTGCCTTCCTTTCCTTGGGTTTAATCGGCTTAGGTAAAGTGGATGCTTGGGCCTACGGGTGGGGTTTCAAGAAAAACGACCGCCACCAGGTACCCGATATCGGCAAGTATGCTTCCGTCATCGAAGGAACCTCGGCCTATTATGTCGGGGATCCTTCGAAAAAAGAAGTTTATTTGACCTTTGATGCCGGTTACGACAACGGCGAATTGGCAAACATTTTAGCTATTTTGCGCGAAAAAAAAGTGAAGGCGACATTCTTCTTAACGGGCGACTTTGTAAACCGCTTTTCTGATCTTTGCCGGCAAATAGTGAATGACGGTCATTTTATCGGAAACCACTCCGATTCCCACAAACCGCTTACCAGCCTTTCCGAAACCGAACTTGCCTTGGATTTGGCAAGCCTTGAAGAGAAATTCTTCGCTGCAACTGGAGCGGTTATGTCCAAGTATTTCCGGCCCCCGAGCGGTATTTTTGACCGCGAAAGCCTGCTGCGTCTAAAAAAACTGGGGTATAAAACCTGTTTTTGGTCAATAGCTTACAAAGATTGGGATACCGCAAACCAAAGGGGGGCGGATTACAGTTACGAAAGCGTCATCGATAATCTCCATAACGGGGCGATTATTTTGATGCATTCGGTCTCTCAATCCAACCGGGAAGCCTTGGGAAAAATCATCGACGAGATCAGAAACCAAGGGTTTACGTTCAAGACCGTTGACGAACTTTAGGAACGAAAGGGGCAGTCGAATTGCCGGGCAAAAAACTCATGCAATTCTTGCCCTTTTCTTCCTTAAATGTAATTTCTATGCCTAAATACCTTAAATATGGTATACTAATATCTGTGAGGAAATTTTATGAACATTTTAAGCAAAAATCAAGAAATCTTATTGTCAATCAAACGCATCGGCATTAATGGCGAAGGAATCGGTTATTACAAACGTTTGGCCGTTTTTGTTCCCGGCGCAATTCCCGGCGAAGAAGCAGTTGTCCGCATCAGCGATGTCTTCGAAAAATATGCCATCGGTCAATTGCTCCGTTTCAAAAAAGAACCGTCGCCTTATCGCGTGACGCCGCCTTGTCCTTATTATGACAAGTGCGGAGGCTGTCAAATGCAGCACATCAGCTACGACGAACAGCTCCGAATCAAAAAAGCTTTGGTAGCGGAAGCCTTTGATCGTTACTATAACAAAGAATTGAACCCGAAAATCTTCAAAGATACGATTGGTATGGAAAACCCTTGGCGTTATCGGAACAAAGCCAAACTTCCGGTCCGTTACGACGGGAAAAAATTGGTTACCGGATTATACGCTTTCGATTCCAACCGTTTGGTTTATATCGACGATTGCATTGTGGAAAAAGAATTGGTCCGGGAAACCGTAGCCAAAATCTGCGAACATTTAACGAAATCCGAAATCATTGCCTACGAACCCCGCAGTAAAGAGGGGGTCTTACGGCATCTTGTGGTTCGGGAATCGAAAAACGAAGGAGAAGTCCAAGTCACTCTGATCTTATTCAAGGAAGATGCCAGAACAATCAAAATCGCCAAAGAGCTGATTAACCTGCCGCATGTCGCATCTGTTTACATCAGTATCAACGATGACCCCGATGCCTTGGAAAACTTTGGCGAAAAGACGACGCTTTTGGTCGGAAAACCGGAAATCACCGAGAAATTGGGCGATTATTATTTCGATTTGTTGCCGACGGCCTTTTTCCAATTGAACGTGGAACAAACGCAAAAGCTTTACGAGCAGGTAGCCAAAGTAGCAAAACTTACCGGAAACGAAAACATAGTGGATGGTTATTGCGGGGTGGGCACGATTGCCTTATGGCTTTCGGGCAAAGCCAAAGAAGTGCGGGGCATCGACGTCAACGCGGAAGCCATCAAAAACGCTAAAGAAAATGCCCTGAAAAACAAGGTTGGGAATGCTTCGTTTTATGTTGGAAGCGTCGCTGCGCTTTTGCAACAGTTTGAAAGAGATGGGTTTGTTCCGGATTTATTGGTAGTCGATCCGCCGCGTACCGGCATGGATGCGAAACTCTTAAATTATCTGCAAAACCATCCGGTCCAGCGCATCATCTATGTATCGTGCAATCCTTCGACTTTGGCAAAAAACTGCAGTCACCTGCAAAGCAAATATCAGATTCTTTCTGTCCAGCCTCTTGACATGTTTCCGCAAACCGCCGCGGTCGAATCCGTGGTATTGTTGCAACGAAGGTAATATTTTTGAAAAAAAAGCTATCGGAAAATAGGTGATTTTCCGATAGCCTTTTTCATTCGGTAACAGTGATTTTCTTTAGGATTTCGTTAGCGATAAACTTATGTCCTTCCGCAGTGGGATGAACGCCGTCTTCCGACCAGTAAACCGGCGGTTTGGTTACGCTTGCTTCCCGGAACCGGCCGTCCAAAGTCAGATATTCGTGGCAGAACTTGGAGGCGAGGCGTCTTAGGATGAGAACACGCGGATATAATTCTTGGTAGAACCGGTTTTTTTCCGGATCGATATCGATAATAAACGGTTCGATTAACAAAACCGGAATGTTTAAGTCCTGTCTGATTTTTTCCAGCAAGGTTTCCATGTTGGTTTGAAATTCTTCATCGGTCACGATTTTTCCCAAAGCATACTGATGCCATACATCATTGATGCCGATTAGGATGATAATATAATCGGGTTTTTCGGCCAAGACATCTTTTTCGTAGCGCTTTAATAGATCGATGGAACGGTCGCCGCCGACGCCCCGATTGATGACGGTCGCCTTTCCCGCCAAGGCTTCCTGCAAGTAAAGACAATAGCCTTTTCCTAAATCGTTTCGGTCCTGAAAGGATCTTCCGGCATCGGTGATACTGTCGCCGTAAACAAGAATTTTGCTTCCTTTTTTTACCTTCATGTAGATAACTCCTTTTACTGACATAATTATACTCCGTTTTGTAGTTTTTGTCTTGGACAAAACTTGTTTATAATATGAAGTGCAACAAAATTAATACTTGATTAAGTATTAAGTTAATAGCTATTTAGTAATGTAGTTAAGTTAAGCTATTTTATCTAGGTAAGAACCCATGTTTAAAAATGGGTTTGAAAAA
>Ga0116160_1001106_pt1 | contig 28970 bp, 25 predicted proteins | sample AD_JPNAS2_MetaG_FD_89879 | JGI IMG/M metagenome (GOLD analysis project Ga0116160, IMG submission 89879) | Active sludge microbial communities of municipal wastewater-treating anaerobic digesters from Japan - AD_JPNAS2_MetaG | ecosystem: Engineered > Bioreactor > Anaerobic > Digestate | place...
CACCCAGCGCTTTACAAAAGTGATCGAGGCCATGGTCCGCCGCTACCCCGACCAGTGGTTCTGGCTCCACCAGCGCTGGAAGACCAAACCGTGCCAGCGGGAATGAAGAGCAGCGGGCGGGGAAACCCCCGGAAAACGAACGGGAATGGGCCCTCCCGCCACGAAAACGCGAGACCCGCTTCCTCTGGAAACGAGAGAAGATTTTGCTGACCGCAGGGAACGGCATGTGTTAAAGTCCCTGACAGCAGGAAGGACAATAACCCGAGTCCCTTCGGTTTGACCAATTCAAGAACCGGACGCCCGTGATCGATCGCCTTACGAAACCCCTACCGGTCGCCCCCCTGCAGGTGCGGGGCGACAAACGCCTCCCCCGGGAGGGTATGACCCGCATCCTGGTGCGGGGGACCAACTGGATCGGCGACGCCGTCATGACCCTGCCCGCCGTGGCCGCCATCCGCCGCACCTGGCCGGGGGCGGAAATCTCCGTGCTGGCCAAGCCCTGGGTGGCCGATATATATGGGGAAGGGGCGGACGTGGACCGGGTGATCATCTTCGCCGCCCCGGGAGAGCATGAGGGCCCCCTGGGCAAGCTGCGCCTTGCCGGGGAGTTGCGCCGCCGGCGCTTCGATATGGCCATCCTCCTCCAGAACGCCATCGAGGCCGCTATTATCGCCCGCCTGGCGGGAATCCCGATCCGGGCCGGCTATGACACCGACGCCCGGGGCTGGCTGCTGACCCATGCCGTCCACCGGACCCGGGCCATCCGCCGGGTCCACCAGATTCGCTATTACCTGGAGATGGTCAGGGCCCTGGGCTGCCGGGGCGACGGCGACGATCTCCGCTTGAAGCTGCGGAGCGAGACGCTGGCACTGGCCGACAGTCGGCTGTCGGCGACGGCTTTGCCGGGGGGGACGACCTTTATCGGCATGGCCCCGGGGGCCGCTTACGGACCGGCCAAGCGATGGCCGGCGGAGCGGTTTGCCGCCGTCGCCGCGGAACTGCACCGGAAATATCCGGAGGCGGTATTGCTCCTCTTCGGCAGCGGCCGGGACCGGGAGGTCACCGACATCGTCGCGGCGGCCCTCCCGGATCGCGTCCTGAATCTCGCCGGAGAAACCTCCCTCCGGGAGGTTATGGCCCTCATCTCCCGCTGCCGTGTCTTTGTCACCAACGATTCGGGACTGATGCATATCGCCGGGGCCCTGAATGTGCCCACCGTGGCCATTTTCGGTTCCACGGACCCGACGGCCACTTCCCCGCCCGGCGACAGGAATATCATTGTCAGGAAGCCCGTGGATTGCAGCCCCTGTTTGAAGACCGTCTGCCCCACGGATTTCCGCTGCATGAACCTGATCATGACCGCAGAGGTGGCAGAAACCGTCTGTGCAATTATGGACGGACAGCATCCGTCCGGCGGGGAGCTGCAGACACCGGCCGCGGCTGCAACAACTTAACCCGGCAGGAAGTAATTTTTTCAGGGCGCGGCCGGCGGGGTGAGTGTGCCGGCGACGACAAGCCGACAACCGGAAGAAGGGGAAAAATATTCCGCCTCGCTTCGGACTCCCCGGGCGGGCGGCCAAGTGGAACATCCAGTGAAATCAAACAGGTGGAATTGCGTATGTCGATGAAACCCATCCCCGCCGTGTTTATGGACCGGGACGGAACGCTCAACGAGGAGGTGGGCTACCTGGACCGCCTGGACAAGCTCCGGCTAATTCCCGGCGCCGCCGCGGCCGTGCGGCTGATCAACGAAAGGGGCTGGAAGGCGGTGGTGGTCACCAACCAGTCCGGCATCGCCAGAGGTTTCTTCGACGAGAAGTTCGTGGCGGCGGTTCATGACGAAATGGCACGTCTCCTCCGTGGGGAAGGCGCCGCCATCGACGGTTTTTATTTCTGTCCCCACCACCCGACGGAGGGCATCGGCGGCTACCGGCGATCCTGTCCCTGCCGGAAGCCGGCACCCGGGCTCCTTCTCCAGGCGGCGGCGGAGCTGTCCATAGACCTGTCCCGCTCCTGGATGATCGGCGACATGCCCAAGGATGTGGAGGCGGGACAGCGGGCCGGGGCGAAAGGCATCCTCGTCCGGACGGGCTACGGCCGCAGTGTGGAGCCGGGGGCGACGAAGCCGGATTTCATCGCCACCGACATCCTGGAAGCCGTCCGCCGGCTCCTGGCGAGGTACCCGTGAATATCCTGATGATAAAGTTGAGCGCCATCGGGGATGTGGTACATACCCTGCCCTCATTGGCCGCCCTGCGCCGTCTTTACCCCCGGGCGCATATCACCTGGGTGATCGAAGAGGCCGCCGCCGATCTCGTTACCGGGCACCCCTGCCTGGACCGCGTCCTTGTTTCCCACAGAAAGCGCTGGCAGAAGGAATTGCGGCCCGGGTCTTTCATGAAGAGTTTAGCGGAGCTCAGGTCCTTCCGGAGGGATTTGCGCTCCCGGCCCTACGATCTGGTCATAGATTTTCACGGCCTCTTCAAGAGCGCCCTCCTCGCCGGAATGAGCGGCGGGAAACGGATCCTGGGCTACAAGAGCCTCCAGGAGGGCAGCGGTCTGTTCTACACGGAAAAGATCCCGGAAGACATGAACAAGCATGCCGTGGATAGATATCTGGATTTCGTCGCCCACCTGGGAAGGCTACAGGGACAGGAACCAACGGCCGGCCCCCCCGAGTTTCTCATCCCCTGGGACGATACCAACCGGCGAAACGTGACCGCGCTGCTCCGGGAAAACGAGCTCCGGGAAGGGGAGGCGTTTGTGGCGGTCAACCCGGTCGCCTTGTGGAAAACGAAACTCTGGCGGGAAGACCGCTTCGCCATGTTGTCCGACCTTATCGTCACGGAGGCGGGCCTTCCGGTCCTCATCACCGGCAGCCGTAACGAACAGCCCTACGCCGCCGCTATCACCGGCAGGTCAAAATCAGGGCATGTTATCGATATTACAGGAAAAACATCCCTGAAAGACCTGGCCTGCCTCTACCGGCAGGCCGCCCTGGTCGTAACCACCGACTCCGGACCGATGCACATTGCCGCCGCGGTGGGCACGCCCGTGGTCGCCCTTTTCGGGCCGACGGATCCCCGGCGGACGGGCCCTTACGGTGCCCTACACACCGTGGTGCACAAGGAAATGGCCTGCCGCCCCTGCTTCCGGAAGGAATGTCCGACCGGCGGATGTATGGAAGATATTACGGTGGATGAGGTTTGGGAAAGGGTCAAGGAACGGCTGGGGCGGGACAGTTAAAACGGGAGGGGAAGATTGATCTTTTCAAGACCGGGAGCGGAGTTGCGGGCGGGGTTTTCGGGAACGGAAAAGAGAGGCGGAGAAAATTTGCCGGGAAGGAGGAAAAGATTTTATGGCGGTAAGTAAAGAACTGCTGGAGATCCTGGCGTGTCCCAAGTGCAAGGGACCGATCGCGCTAACGGCGGCGGGGGATGGTTTGATCTGTCAAAACTGCCGGCTGTGGTATGAGATCCGGGACGATATCCCGATCATGCTCATCGAAGAGGCGAAACCGCTCGACTGATCGCCTCCCGGACACTATCGACGGAGATGGATTCGAGACAGCGACTCCTTCCCTGACCGTCGCACCCCTTCTGATGACAGGGAGAGCAGTCCATGGCCGCGGTGACGACCCGGTGGCCGTCGCCGACGGGCGCCCAGTCCCGCCAGTCGGAAGGGCCGTAAATGGTGATCGTCGGCGTCCCCACTGCGGCGGCAACATGGGGGGCGGCACTGTCCACCCCCACATGCAGGCGGCCGAGGCTCAACAGGGCCGCCAATTCCCCCAGGGTCGTATCTCCGGCCATATTGAACATCCCTGCGGAAGTCCGCCTTACCAGCGCCTCGGCCCGTTCCCGTTCCCCCGCCGCACCGACGACGACGGCCGCCAGACCATACTCCCGGAACAGCCAGGAGGCGATCTCCGACCAGTTCTCCAGTGGCCATTCCTTATAGGCCCAGCGGGAAAAAGGCCCCAGGGTTACGAACCCCGGGGCATTTCCTAACCCCGGGTCTCCGGGCACCCCGACCCCCCGGGCGCTCAGGGCATTTTTCACGCGGGACACTGCCGCCGGGGAAACGACAAGCCGGGGATTCGTATCCGGGGTGGGGATCCCGAACTGTCTGATAATCCTCAGGGTCTGCTCGCTGGCCCCGAGGCGGAGGCGGACATTCTCGTTGGTGGGGTAGACCAGATGGGTGAAAAGACGGTTGCGGTACCAGGGAGCGTCCTTCGCCGCCAGGGAGGCGCGATAAGGCGCTCCGGTCAGTCGGGCCATGAAAGCCCCCCGCTCGTCGGCACGTAGATCGATGACGAGATCAAAACGGGCCCTGCGGACGCGGGCCAGAAAGGCCAGCTGGGCGGCAAGCCGCTTTATCGGACCGCCGTCCCGGCGCCGCTCGACCTCGAAGATCCCGGCGATGGCCGGATCTCCCCCCAGCAGCGCCCCGATCCCTTCCCGGACCAGCAAGAAAATATCCGCCCGGGGCAGGGCCGCGCTTACCGCCCCGAATGCGGGGAGTGACCAGACGACGTCGCCGATGTCCCCCAACTGGATGATCAGAACCTTCCGGATATTGTCCGGCAGGACAAATCGCTCCCCGACGATCATTGCGGGGTATACTCGGGAACGATGGCGCGGAGTTTGTCCTTGATGGCCCCGTGGTCGTAAGTGTCCGCCGTGACGATCAGGGCGTCGATGGCGGCGCTCAGGGCCTGGAAATCCCCGTGGTTTCCATGGATGACCTTGATCTTCTCGTGAGCCGTGGGCATGATCCCCTCGCCGGCCGTAATCAGTTCTTCGAAGAGTTTCTCGCCGGGACGCAACCCGATATACTCGATGGGGATGTCCCGGTCGGGTTCATAGCCGTGGAGACGGATCACCTCCCGGGCCATATCGACGATCTTTACCGGTTTGCCCATATCGAGGATAAAGATCTCCCCGCCCCGGCCCATGGCCCCGGCCTGGAGAATCAACTGGGCGGCTTCGGGAATGCTCATGAAATAGCGGGTCACCTCCGGATGGGTCACCGTGACCGGTTTTCCCTGGCTGATCTGCTGCTGGAAGATCGGCACCACCGATCCGGAGCTGCCGAGGACGTTCCCGAAACGGACGGAGACAAACCGGGTAGCCGTCCGGTCCGTCAGGGAGGCCAGCAACATCTCCGCCACCCGCTTGGCCGCCCCCATGACATTGGTGGGACGCACCGCCTTGTCCGTGGAAACCAGGACAAATCTCTCCACCCCTGACTCGGTGGCCGCCAGCGCGAGGTTCCGCGTTCCGACGACGTTGTTGTACACCGTTTCCCGGGGATGAAGCTCCTGCAAGGGCACATGCTTGTAGGCCGCGGCGTGGAAAATCACCTCCGGGGCGAAATCCCTCAGGGTCCGGCGCACGGCCGCCGGATCGCGGATATCCGTCAGATAGGTCTCCAGAGGGATACCGGGGAAAAATTGCCTCTGCGTCAGCTCGATCTGAAAGAGATTGTACTCGCTGAAATCGAGCAACCCCAAAGCCCCGGGGGCGTGCTGAGATACCTGCCGGACCAGTTCGCTGCCGATGGAACCGCCGGCCCCGGTGATCAGAATGCGTTTGCCCGCGTATGACCTCTGCAGCAGATCCTTCTCGAGGCGCACCTCCTCCCTGCCCAGGATATCCTCGATCCGCACCTCCCGGAGGGCCTTGACCGAAACCTTGCCGTCGATCAGTTCGCCGATGCTGGGCATGGTCCGGAAGCGTTTCCCTGTTTCCTCACAGAAGGCGACGATGCGCCGCATCTGCTCCCCCCGGGCGGAGGGAACGGCGATGAGGATCTCGTCGAAATCTTCCGGCAGGCTCCCCATATCCTCCACCCGACCCAGGATGAGCACCCCGTGGATGGCCTTGCCCTGTTTCTGAGGATCGTCGTCAAGAAATCCCACAGGATTCAGCTTCAAGCCGGGGTTCTCCAGGATTTCCCGGACGGCTTTCTCTCCCGCGGCGCCGGCACCGACGATGAGCAGCCTTTTTTCCCGGGACCCTTTTCTTGCGAGCCGCCAGAAAGAGGCGATATTATTGGTCAGCAGCAGCCGGACGCCGATCCGGACGCCGCCGATAAACAGCAGGGTCAACAACCAGTCGATGATGAAGGCCGCCCGGGAGTACCCCCGGAAGTGATATACATACAGGACCGCCAGGACCAGGAGCAGCGAAGAGACGACCGTTGCCTGGAGGACGTTTTTCATGTCCGCCAGGCTGGTGTAGCGCCACATCCCCCGGTAGAGGCCGAAAAGGAAGAAGCAGGTGAGCTTCACGGCCACCAGATAGGGCAGGATGTGGGCTATCCGGCGCCATTCATCGGCGGGTAGTTGCAATTCATAGCGGAGGAGATAGGCACCGACATAGGCCGCGGCGATCAGGGCGGCATCGATGAAGAGCATGTAATAGAAATGCTTATTATGAATGAGTTTCTTCATAGGATTCGCCCGCAGCAAATCATTTTTCTTACCGGAGCCAATATATGCCTCTTTGATAAGCGATCTCACCGCAGTTTGGACATCCCTCTCGCTTCTGCATCGGCAACATAGGATTATTATCCGTTACAAGATCACAAGCTCGATTTCAAAAGGTCCAAAAACATTCACTCCATCGCTATAGAACCGCCTTTTTTGTGTCTCCACAGAACCGATCCTTGGCGATCGCACCATTATTTCAGGGATAACAGGCGTTTACAGGCCTCGGCGAGGATGGGATCATCCTTGGCGAAACAGAAGCGGACCAGGTTCTCGCCGCCCCCGTCATGGTAGAAGGCGCTGCCGGGCACGGAGGCCACACCGGTCTCCCGCAGGATATACATGGCCTTCTCCTTGCTGTCGGCACCGGGAAGCCGGGAGACATCCGCCAGGACATAATAGGCCCCCTGGGGGATTAGGGGCGGCATGCCCGCGGCGGCCAGGGCGGCACAGATCATGTCCCGTTTACGAAGATACTGCCCGGCCAATCCGGTATAATAGTCAGGACCCAATTCTCTGAGGCCCCGCGCCACACCGATCTGGAGGGGCGCCGGGGCGCAGACATAGACGAGATCATTGAAATGGCCGATGGTCTGCAGCCAGCGGGCATCCCCCAGGGCGTAGCCCACCCGCCAGCCGGTAATGCTGAAGGTCTTCGACAGCCCGGAAATCGTGATCGTCCGTTCCCGCATCCCCGGCAGGAGGGCCGGCGGGACATGGCGGCAGCCGTCGTAGAGGAAGTGCTCGTAGATCTCGTCGGTAAAGACGAACAGATCGTTCCGCAGGGCAAACTCGGAGATGATGTTCAATTCCGCGGCGCTGAACACCTTTCCGGAGGGATTGGCAGGGGTGTTGACGATCATGGCCCGGGTGCGGGGCGTCAGGACCTTCTCCAGGGAATCCATGTTGAAGGACCAGGCCGGCGGTTCCAGGGAGACATACACCGGCTTCGCCCCCGTCGCCACCAGGGTGCTGAGATGATAACCATAGAAAGGCTCAAAAACAACTACCTCATCGCCGGGATTCAACAGGGCCAGGCAGGTGCAGTACAGGGCCCCCGTCGCCCCGGCGCTGACGACGATCTCTCCCTCGGGATCCACTTCCATCCCGGTGAAGCGCCGCTGTTTATCCGCGATGGCCCGGCGCAACTCCTCCAAGCCGTCATACCGGGTGTAGGTATTTATCCCCTGCTCCATCGCCTCCCGGGCACCTTCCCGGACGACCGGGGGCACCTCCGTATCGCAGACCCCCTGGGAAAGGTTGATCCCGCCCAGCCGGTCGCACTCGATGGACATATTGCGGATCTCCGACTGGAGAACCCAGGCATGGCGCTCGCTCAGCTGTAAGTTCATGTCTTCTCACTCACCTTATAAACGCCCTCGGGTGTGAGGGTTATTTTTGACCTCTTCTTGCGGGGGCAGGGATCGGTCAGGTTTTTCCGTAAAAAGAGCGGACGACCTCAATCACGTAATCCACCTCATCGTCCCCGATCTCCACGTTCATGGGGAGGGAACAGACCTCCCGGCTGAGGGCCTCCGTTTCCGGGAAGCCCCGATCCTCAAGCTTTAAGGCCTCATGACGGTAATATGGTTTCCGAAACTGGGTCAGCACCTCGATGCCGTTTGCCTTTAGATACTCGGAAAAATCGTTTCCCTGCCGGGCGCGCACCGTGTAGTTTTGATAGACGTGATCCCGCCTTGGATCTTCGTAATGGGGAAGCAGGAGGTCGGGAAGATCGGACAGGGCCTCCCGATATCTGGCGGCGATGCCCTGACGCCGGATTATCCATTGGGGGAGATAGCGGAGTTTGACATCCAGAAAGGCCGCCTGGAGGTTATCCAACAAACAGGTGAAGCCGTGGCCGTGATATTCCCCGGTCTGACGGTCCTCGCCGTTGTATCGCATCCGGGTGGCAAACAGGGCCACCTCGGGGTCGTTGGTCGTAATCGCACCGCCGTCACCGTAACCGCCGAGGATCTTGAAGGGATAGAAGCTCCAGCAGCCGGTCAAGCCCCAGGAACCGGCTCTGGCCCAGGCGCCGCCGCTGTCGGCCCCGGCCGGCGACGGGAATGCGGTCGGTGAGCCGTTTTCCTCTATCCCGAAAAGATCGGCGGTTTGTGTCTTTGTCTTTTTCGTTTTCCGCCTCGCCGTCTGACCATGCTCCGAAGCGAACCGCTCATTGACTTCCGCCGACGAGGGATCTACCGCCGCCGCCCTTCTTTCCATCCCGGCCCCCAGACTCTGGCAGGCGTCCTCGATGACCACCAGGCGGTATTTCTCCGCCAGTTCCATGATCCGGACCATATCGGCCATGTAACCGCTCAGATGCACGGGAATGATGGCCCGGATCCGGGAATCGCCCCGCCGGTTCTCCTCCGCGAGCAGTTCCTCCACCCGGTCGCCGTCGATGTTGAAATCCTTCCCCACGTCGACCAGGACCGGCCTGGCGCCCACGTTAACCACCGCCGAGGCGGTGGCTACGAAGGTATGGGCCGGGACGATCACCTCATCCCCCGGCCCGATCCCCGCCGCCCGCAGGGACATATGGAGGGCATCGTAGCCGCTGTTCAACCCCACGGCGTATTTGGTGCCCACAAAGGCCGCCAGGTGCTCCTCGAAGCTGCGCAACTGACCCCGGTCAATGAGGTCGCCTTTGCTCATCACCTCGAAATAGGCGGCGTCCAGTTCCTCTTTGATCATCCGATAGAGCTTGGCCGGCTCGACGAATTTTACCTTCCGGGACATCGTAAATCCTCGTTATCGATTATTATTTAATGTATTTCTCTATTGTAACCGGCCCGACCGGTGCACCCGGGCGCGGGAGCGGTACGTCATCCCTGTGCCTGTGGTGCGAAAAAAGAATACCTGTCCACCACGGGGAAAGCGGCTTCCCTTATCCACCGGCGCCGGAGCGAAGGGTATGTCTCACGGCGGCGGCAATATCCTCGCCGGTGCGATAATATGCCTGCTCCAAGACAGCGCTGGCCGGGGCGGGACAATCAGGCAGGGTAACACGCGCCGGTGGCGCCTGGAGGGATGCGAAGGCCCGCTCCGCTACCAAGGCGGAAACTTCCGCGGCTACGCCACCGGTCCGCCAGCCGCCGTCGGCGATAACCAGCCGGCCGGTTTTTTCAACGGAGGTGAGGATCGTTTCTTTGTCCAGGGGTTTGATGGTGCGGAGATCGATCACTTCCGCTTCGATCCCTTCCGGCACCAGCAGGGCGGCGGCCTGGAGGGCTTCCTGGACGAGAAAGGAAGAGGCGACAATCGTAACGTCCCGCCCCGCCCGGGCTACCCTGGCCCGGCCGATCTCCACGGCATACAATTCTTCCGGCACCGGTTCCTCCCTACGGTAGAGCCAGCGGTCGTCGATAAATACCACGGGATTCGGATCCCTGATCGCCGCCACCATCAATCCCTTGGCGTCGTAGGGCGTGGCGGGCATAACCACCTTCAGCCCCGGAACCTGGGCGAACATGCCGTGCAGGGACTGGGAGTGCTGGGCCGCCTGTTCGCCGCCGCGGTTGATGATCCCCCAGAAAACGACGGGGACGGACAGCCGGCCGCCGTTCATGTAATACCAGTTCGCCGCTTCGTTGATGATGGGATCGAAGGCGTAAAACATGAAGTCCATCCGGGGATGGACAACGACGGGTCGCATACCCGCCAGGGCGGCCCCGACGGCGGCGCCGGTAATGGCGTTTTCCGATACCGGCGTATCGATCACCCGGTCGTCGCCGAAACGCTCCCGCAATCCCTGGGCGGTATTGCCCACATACCAGGGGCTTTTCACCCCCTGGCCGATGAGAAACACGGCCGGGTCCGCCGCCATCATCTGGTGGAGGGCCTCGTTGATCGCCAGGCTGTAACTGAGGACTCTACGCGAAGACATATCTGTCCAGCTCCTCGCTCCGGGGAGAAGGACTCCGCCGGGCAAAATCGTGGGCCGCCGCTACCTCCCGGGCTATTTCATCACGGACCGCGGAAGTTTCGTCCTCCCCCATGATTTGTCGCTCCCGCAAATATTTTTCCAGGCGCAGGATGGGATCGTTCAACCGCCAGCGTTCGATTTCCTCCGGCGGCCTGATGTCCGTGTGGCTCCCCTGGATATTGTCGTCCGGCCCGACATGCCCCCGGTAACGGTAGGTCAAAAACTCAAGAAACACAGGTCCCTCACCGGACCGGCATTTCTCCACGGCCGCTCGGCCCGCCTCATAAACGGCCAGAACATCGTTGCCGTCTTCCTGGCAGCTTTCGATACCGAAAGGCCCGGCAATTTCATAGAGGGGCCGATCCACCCGGCATTCCCGCACCGGCATGTGTGTGGCGTAGTAGTTGTTTTCACAAACGAAGATGATGGGCAGCCTCCTCAGGGCGGCAAAATTCATGCTTTCGTAAAGCACCCCCTCCCCCGTGGCGCCGTCGCCGAAAAAAGTCACGGCCACGCAGCCGTCTTTCCTGATGGCGGCGGCCAGGGCCGCGCCCAAGGCCAGAGAGATAGTTCCCGCCACGATGGGCGCCGCACCCATCATTCCCACCTCCGGGGCAATCAGATGCATCGAGCCCCCCCTTCCCCGGGAACAGCCTGTTTCCCGGCAGAAGATCTCCGCCGCCATCTCCGGCATGGAGCCGCCTTTGGCCAAATAATGGCCATGGGAACGGTGATTGCCGAAGACATAGTCACGGGCGGTCAGGGCAGCGCAGACACCCACGGCCACCGCCTCTTCGCCGCTGTACAGATGACAGGGACAACGGACCTCACCGGCAAGGATCGGCGCCACAAACGCCTCCTCACAGAGGCGAATCCGCAGCATCTGGCGGTAAAACTTCTCTAAAAGGTCTTTTGGATAATCCACATATCCCCCACGATCTCCAATATAATCAGCCCTCATGCCCGGCTCTCAGCTCCCGCACCGCCTGGCTCTCCGGCCGGACAATCGCCGCCAGGGTAAGGAGAATGATCCTAAGATCCGTCCAGAAAGAACGCTCCCTAACATACTTCAACTGCAATTTCAATTTCGTTGGTCGAATGAGCTCCATATAGGCCTGCTCCGGATCTGCCGCCCCGGCAAGCACCGCTCCTTCATCGGCATTCCAGATGGACGCCCAATCGGTTATGCCGGGGCGGACGGAAAGGATATCTTTTTCCTCCCCCGAGAAGAGATCGGTGTATTGCTTTACTTCCGGTCGCGGCCCGACAATGCTCATCTCCCCTTTGAGGACATTGATGAGCTGCGGTGTTTCATCTATCTTATATCTGCGAATAAATTTGCCTATTTGTGTAATGCGTCGGTCATCGGCGGCCGTCGATGGCCCCCCCAGTTTTTCCGCCTCCAGCACCATGGTCCGGAATTTATAAATCTGGAAGGGGGTTCCCCGCCAGCCGGTCCTCCATCCCCGGTAGAACACCGGACCGTTATCCTCGGCCTTGATTCTCCATGCCACCCATCCCAGGAAGGGGCTGAGAATCACGAGTACGGCAGCAGAGACAAAAAGATCAAAACTGCGTTTGATCATTACCGATCCCCCGTTGCCACAGCATAGATAATCTTGTAATCGCTGTTGGGCCGGCTATCAGGAATGGCCACGGGAGGAACATAGGAGGTCATCCCCTCCTCAAGTTGTGACGGCAAAGCCTCAAGCGGACCGAGGAAGAGGCGCTTCAGGTAAGCCCGGGCGGCCAGGCTGCCGGGGATCAGGTCCAATCGGACAGCCGTGCGTTTTATGAGGGAAATCATTCTCTGCAGAGGACCCGGCGGGGGTATGGGAAAAGCGCCGTACATGGTTACGCAGGAGAAATCCCTTCGTAACAGACCGTCAAGTTCGGGAACGGAAAAATAGCGGTGTGTATAGGGGGACGGGTGAAAGTCCTTCCAGTCCTTGTTGACCGTACCGACGATCAAACGGCCGTTTTTCTTCAGGATGCGCCTCGCTCCGGCAACGAAACGCTCCGGCTTCGCCAGATAATAGACGGCTTCGAACAGCAGCACAAGGTCAAAGGTTGCGTCAGGGAAACTCAGTTCCTGGGCATCCAGCCACACGATCTCGGGTCTCACTCTTACCGGCGAGTCATCGCACTGGTATTTATAGATCTCCCGGGCGACGGACAGATTGACTTCATCAATGTCGCCGCCGACAACGCGTTGCGCCGTCCTCGCCAAGTAACCCAACCCGATGCCGCTGCCACAGGCCGCCTCCAACACGACGGCGTCGTGGGCATATTCATAAGCAAAACGGTAACGGTGATAAATTCTTGCCAGTTGTTCCCTGGTGGCCTTCATTCCCGGCGCTTCCGTAATGGTATGATACGATGAGGCAACCGGTTTGTGGAGATCCTGCTCTTTCAAATAGCCCCAATATTACTTAGTATTTTCTCAACCACCCGTCGGTCGTCGAATTCCGATTCGATCTTCACCCGGGAATAGACGCCCATTCTTCTCCGCTCCTCTTCATTCCCAAAAACTTTAAGGATTGCCTCTTGCAATGCCCCTGCGTCCCGGGGAGGAATCAGGTAACCGTTCCGGCCATCTTCCACCGGCCCGCGGCATTGGGGAAGATCCGTAGTGATCACGGGCTTGCCGAAGGCCATAGGTTCCAGCAGTGCCCGGGGATATCCACCTTCGTTGTAATAGGATGGCAAAACGGCGAGATCGCTGATGGCATAGATATTCTTAACATCCTTCCTGAATCCGAGCCAGATAAAATTTTCCATCTTCCCTTTGGCGGTGATGAAGGAATCCGGAACTTCATCGGGGTGGCCCTTTTCTCCCGGAGCGACAAGAATGAATTTCAAGTCAGGTCGTTCACGACCGACCGATTCCGCGGCCTCGACAAACTCTCTGATCCCTTTCGACCAGATCATTCTCCCCACCATCACCACTATTTTATCGTTCTCTTGCAGGGCTAACTCCCGCTTGAGCTTACGTATCTCATCCTTATCGATACAATCTTGAGAATACTCGGCGATATCGAGAGCATTAGTTGTTTTAACCGTCTTCTCTAGTCCCACCAGGCCGTCTTGGAGAAAATAATCCATATCCCCCTGATTGGTGAACCAGACTTTATCGCTCATGCTACAGGCCAGACGATACAAAATCTTGACCATTCTTTGCAGCAGGCGGCCTTTGAGATCCGATTGGGGAAGAAAAGGGCCTCCCAATCCCCGGACGGCACAGACCACCTTGGTCACACCCGCCCAACGGGCGGCAACGGCTCCCAGAACATTGGGTTTGGTGGTAAAATTGATAACCGCATCAAAGCGTTCCCGGCGACAAATCCCATACACGGAAAGAAAGCAACATAGATCCGAATAAGGGCTGACATACCTGCCCATGCGGACAGGATAATGCCTGACAACGAGCTTGTCGAGTTGATCAATGTAATTCATCAAGACCGGACTGATGGTATAGCCTTCGATATGATCCCTGTCCTTGACAAACTTGAGAAAACTCTTGGCGAAGATGACGGTGGAAAGGTCGTCAGGACAGAAAAACGCGATTTTCATTCACATTTCCCCACAGAGCAAGCATAAACAATATCCAGACCCGTTTCGACCAGCGATCAGGGTCGAGGGGTAATTTCTCCCTTAACAGGTTCTCCAGATAGTCGCGGTCAAAAAGATCCTGAACAATATTACCTCTTGTAAAAAAGGCGTCATAAACCAAATCATGCAAATCCTCCCGGAGCCATTTTATCAGGGGGATCTCAAAACCTCGCTTCGGGGCCTGGCAAATCTCCGCAGGCAAATACCGCGCCGCCAAGGCCCGCAACACCGGTTTGGTGTTATAGCCCTTCAAAAGAATCGAAGGGGGCACGTGAAAGGCCCATTCGATAAGGCGATGATCCAGGAAAGGATTGCGTCCTTCTAGGCCGCAGGCCATCGTGGCGATATCCATCTTGACAAGCATATCGTCGTGCATATTCAGGAAGAAATCCCAGGCCATAAACTGCTGGAAGGGACTGCCGGCATCATCGCCGGCTGCTTTCCCCGCCAAAAGCGCAGAAGAGCTGACCTTCTCCACCGGCAACTTCCTATACAGCTCCTCCTTCTCCCGCTCATCGAAACCATCGACACACCAGGCAATATAACGTTCATAGGGATCCTTGTCCAAACCGCGCAAATACCTGTGCGCAAATGCATAGCCGGTGCGAAAATCAGCGGGAAGGGGCAGGATTTTGTTCAGAAAGACAAAAAACTCCCGGGGAACGATACGGAAAAGCATGCCGAATTGCTCGAAAATTTTCATCGCCAGGTGACGGCGGTACCCGCAGAACAATTCATCCCCCCCCTCTCCGTTGATGACCACTTTGACATATTTCCGCGCCTCGGCGGCGATACAGAGAGAAGGCACCGCTGAGGCGTCGGCGAAAGGTTCATCATAAGCCGCCACGAGTTTCGGCAAGAGTTCCCGGATATCCGGCTTGATGGTCAAGACATGATGATCCGTATCATAGCGGCGGGCGACGAGGGCCGCCCCCGGTCCTTCGTCAAATACTCCATCGGCAAGGGAAACGGTGAACGTTTGCAGTTTCCGGTCCATCTGCCGGGAAGCAAAGGCCGTCAGCAAACCGCTGTCCACCCCTCCGGAGAGGAAACACCCGACCGGGACATCGGCCCGCAGCCTGATCCGCACTGCCTCCATGAGGAGGCTTTCCGCCTCGTCTACAGCCTCATCGAAAGATATTTGCCGGTGTTTGTTTTTCCTCGATAATTGCCAGTATGGTCTGGCGGCGCTTATCAGGTCTTTGTCGAAAACTGCGTAATGACCGGCGGGAATTTCCTTGATCCCCTGATATATCGTCCCGGGTGCCGGCACATATCCAAAGGTCAGGTATTGATAGACGGCATCCGGCGCTACTGACAAATTGAAATCGTCCAAGGCCTTGAAAACTTTGATTTCAGAGGCAAAATACAAAGTGCGGGAGGTAGCCAGATAGTACAGAGGTTTTTTCCCGGCCCGGTCCCGGGCTAAAATCAACCTGCGCTCCCAATTGTCCCAAAGGGCAAAGGCAAACATACCCACCGCCTGGGCCAGGGATTTTTCCAGTCCCCAACGGCATACGGCCTCCAGCAGCACTTCCGTATCGGAACGTCCCCGAAAGACGACGCCTTCCTGAACAAGGAGTTCCCGAAGTTCCAGGTAGTTGTATATCTCTCCGTTAAAAACGATTACCAGGCGTCCGCATTGCGAAACCATGGGCTGACGGCCGTCTGCGGACAGGTCGATGATCGCCAGGCGGCGGTGTCCCAAGGCCAGGCAGCCGGCATCATCATACCAGAACCCCTCGTCATCGGGACCGCGATGGACAAGAGCGGAAGTCATCCGCGCGGTGGTGGCGGTCATTGTTTCCCTGTTCCATGACGACACCGAAAAGATCCCGGCAATCCCGCACATTTTCAGCGTCTCGACAGCATCATCGCCATGTTCGCCCGTGATCCTGCTTCACCGGTTTCGGCATTTTTCAACTGCGTCAGGATGAAACCATGCAACTTATCCGTCGAACCTTCGATCGTCTCCATCCGGGAATCGATAATCAGATCGGGAGCCTCCGGAGGTTCATAAACATTGGAGGGCGAATAGCCGATGAGATTGCGGATCTTATTCTCCCGCGCCAGCTTGTACAGACCCTTGACGTCGCGCTGCATAACCGTTTCCAGATCGGCGGCAAAGAATATCTCGTAGAATCGTTTCCCCAAAAGCAGTCTGGCCTCGGCCCGTGACACCCGATAGGGAGATATGATCGGCACCATGATCACATCATAATGACGGAGCGCTTCCTGGCAGAGGCCGGCAATAAGCTGGTTGTTTTTTTTGATATCCGCTTCGGAAAAACCGAGATGGACATGGAGCCTCTTGCGTACATCGTCGCCGTCCAGAACGAGCACGGCGTACCCTGCGGCTTCCAGCAATTCTTTGACGGCCGTCGCCACCGTTGTCTTCCCGGATCCGGAAAGACCGGTGAACCAGAAAACCAGCCCCTGTTTCACGAGACGAACACCTCTTTGCCGGCCAGGACATTGCCGATGATCAAATCCGAAATCTCCTTGCGCATGAACCATTCCGGCGGCTGTTTACCCTTCGTCAACATCCGTCGCCCGGCGGTGCCGCTGATGCTGAGGTGATATTCTTCACCGTGCCGGCAATCGTCCACATAGCTGCGGCATTTCTCGCAGTAATGCTGGGCATTGAAAAATAGAGGGATAATGCCGATATCGCCCAGACGGTCGAAAAGTCTTTCCACATCTCCCGGCTGATAATAGTTTCCCACGCCCGTATGATCCCGCCCCACGATGAAATGGCTGCAACCGAAATTTTTTCGGCATAACGCGGTGAAAACGGCCTCCCGCGGACCGGCATAGCGCGAATACGCCTGGAAAGCGGCAACCATTACCTTCCCGGCGGGGTAGTATTTATCCAGCATCACTTCATAACCCTTCATAATGATCTCGAAGGTGTAATCCCCCCTCTTCTTGGGCCCCGCCACGGGATGGACAAAGAGGCCGTCACAATGGGTCTGCTCCAGGGCCAGCATCTGAATATGTTCATGGGCGCAGTGAATGACGTTGCGGGTGTGAAATCCCACCACCTTGCTCCAGCCCCGGTGCTCGAAGATCGTCCTGACCTGCCGGGGCGTGAGTTCGTAGTGTTTATAAGGCGACGGCAAACGCCGGATCAACTCCACAGGACCGCCGACAAAATATTCGCCCCGGGTGAATAACTGATGGACCCCGGGATGGTTGACATCTGTCGTGCCAAAGGTGTCTTTAGCCATCCTTTCAAGATTCGGTCTGAAGATCTGCCGAACCTTGAGGAGGGCGTAAATTTCCTCCGTCTTTTTTAGTTTCAGGGCGATGGTCTCTCCCACCGAAACCCCTTTTACCGCCCGGGCCGAAGTCTGCAGGACAATCGGCAGCGTCCAGATCACCCCGCTGGGAAGACGGCATTCATTGAGAACCGATTCCAGTTCCTCCTGATCCATAAAGCCCGTTAGCGGCGAGAAGGTTCCCAGGGCAAGCTGTTCCGCGCTCATCAAAACGGAGAGATCGACACTCAGGGAAGGGTATTTTTTCAGGCTCTCCCCGTTTTCAATTGCCTTCCATCCGTTTACCAGGACGCCGCCATGGGGTTCGATCAAGAGAAAAGACCCCTTGCCGTCCGGAGCTTTGAAGGTGGCCTGGTGGACATGATCATCGAACTGTCTGATCATTTTGGACACCATCATCACACAATGGACAGGATAGGAACCGATGGCCGTTTCCGCCGCCAGGACCAATCCGTCGGCACCGTCACATAAAGTGTTAAAAATATCGTTAACTTCCGCCCGTGTGGGGTTGGGAGATTTAACCATCGATTCCAGGAGGTTGGTGGCAACATAAACCTTGACGCCTGTCTGCCTGGCCTTGGCAATGATTTGTTTTTGCATACGCGGGATCATATCAATAGGCGCCTGACGAGACAGATCGCCACGATCGATGAGGAGAGCGTCGGATTTCCGGGCGATATCCTCCAGATTCTGAAAACCGGAGATAGATTCAATCTTCGAGATGATGCGGGTTTGGGGTGACGTGCGGCGGCGAACAAAATCCACGTCCGTTCCCCGGTTCGCAAACGACAGCGCTACATGAGCGATACCGAGCGATTTTCCCATTTTCAGTGCCTGTAGATCCTTTTTTGTCAGCACCGGCAACTGAACATCCCGGTTGAGGATGGTAACCGCCTTGTTTGGACCAACCTTGCCACCGGTAATGATCCTGATTTTCAATCCCCGGGAACTGTTTTCCATAATCTGGGCCAGGACGGAGTTGAAATCGATACTGATCAGATCCCCTTCCTGGAAAACGGACATGATCTCTTTGGGATAGAAACTGAGATACCGTGCGTTTCCTCTTCCGTCCTGCCGCGCAATTTCCAGTATCTCATTTTCCCGCAGATACAGACTTGTTTTCTCCATGCTCCCCGTTCTTATCTGTGCCCCCTCCGTATCGAGGCAGATGGGAAGCGGCGTCTGCTTACGGATATATTGAATTATGCCTTCCAAATCATCTATTTTGGTATGGGAAAGATTGATCCGCAGCAGATCGACGCCCAATTCCGTAAGACGTGCCAAGGTATAATCGTTTAGGGATGATGGCCCCAGGGTACAGAGGATTTCTATCTTTTCAATTTTCAACTTCTCGTATCCTTTCATCAAGGCTGATTATCTTGTGTCTGTTTCCCTTCTTCTTTGCGCCGCACTTCCACCACAAAATAATCTTCACACCCCTGATAGGTTTGGTAGGTCTGTCTCATAAACATGATGAGCAGCGCCACATAGAACAACAGATAGCCGCCGAGGGCAATTTCCAACACACCTGTCAGGGCGGCAAGGAGAAACACGAGGGCCTGCAGCCCCCCCGTGGTCTCCAGGTTCCGCACCAGGAGATTGATCATTTCCCGCAGCGATACCTTGCTGATGCGATCCCGCTCATCCCACTGGGAGAACGAATCACCGAAGCGAACGTAAAGCACCCTGTTCACCAGGCGCATGAGCAGGGAAATGACGGATATGCCTGCCCCCGCCGCCAGGAACAGGGCGGGCGAGGGGGATATGACAAGTCCGAAACTGGCAGCGGCATCTTTAATGCTTCCTTCGGGCCAGAGAAAAACACCGATCCCTAAAGCAAAGGGGAGAAATGCGATGAGGACGACACCGGCCGCATAATCAAGAAAACCACCGAAATTGTCGCGCTTCTTTATGGCCCGCGCCATGCTGCCGTCCGTAACATCGACAGCTTCCCAGAAGAGAACCATGATCAGCGCCGCCAGCGGCCCATGGGGTCCGCCGAAGGCGGCAACGCCGACAATAATCCAGGAGAAGACAAAGGAGGCAAAGGTCACCTGTCGGGGCGTCAGTCCCAGTTTCAGCGCCAGCCAGGCTAGATATACCCCCGCCGGACGCACCATCATCATTAACGCATAACCCTGCAAGGCCCGGCCCGAACCGACATTGCGCTTCTTTATCACGTCGAGGCTTATATCCTTCTCAGGCAACATGCCATTTCTCCGCCCACATCTGAAAGTTCATCATCAGCCAGATCTTTTCGGCGCGTCCGCCGTGATATTTGTAAAAAAGATCGACTTCCTGCTGCACCTTCCGCTCATCGAGAATCCCTATCCTTTTTATCCTTCCCGGCGACAGATACTCCTGGACAAAAGGCTTCCACACCCCCCGCAGCCAGTAGTAAAGGGGGATCATAAACCCCCTTTTCGGGGCGGACAGGATATCCTCACTCACCCATTTCCCGAGTATTTTCTTGAGGATCCGTTTATGTTCCCCGCCACCGCTCAGATAAGAGAGGGGCAGGCTGAAGGCAAACTCGGCAATGCGATGGTCCAGAAAAGGATCACGACATTCCAGCGATACAGCCATGGACGCCCGGTCCACCTTCACGAGAATGTCATCGCGCAGAAATGCTTGATAATCCGTCCGCATCATGGTGTCCAGCAATTCCGTCCCCTGGTTTCCCAGATATTCCCGATCAAGGACCGTATGGGTATAGACGCTGCCGGCCGCCGAACCGGGGAAAAACCCCCGGAGCGATTCCTCTGACCAGCCCTTCTCATTCATCAAGTGGATAAGATCAATTCTGTCCCGAACTTTCAGGAGGCGCATTAGCTTTTCATAACGGGCAATGGATTGGGGGAAAAAAGATTCCCGCTGCGAGAGGGATCCGGAAAGAGAAAGAAGCGGACGGTAGGGCACGCCGTGTTCCAGGAACTGCAACATGGCCTGCCGCAAATCAAACGGCCATTTGCCGATCCTTCGATAACGTTCCTCGTATGCCGTATAATCTTCATAACCGCAGAATTGTTCATCGCCGCCGTCCGCCGACAGGGCCACTTTGACGTGCTGACGGGCGAGGCGGCAGAGGATATGGGTGGGTATCCCCGAGGTGTCTCCATAAGGCTCGTCGAAAATCTCACAGAAATTATGCAGCGCATCTTCCGCTTCTTTCTTGCTTACATGATGCACAATTTGCTTCAAGCCCAGTTCCTTCGAAACCTGCCGGGCCTTGGTGGACTCGTCATAGGCCTTCTCCTGGAAACCTATGGTAATATTCAGGATATCGACATCGGCCTTTTTCTTGAGGATCGCCGAAACGAGGGAGGAGTCGATCCCTCCGGAAAGGAACAGGCCGACAGGGACATCCGATACCAAGCGATAGGAAAAGGCGTCCCAGAGTAATTCCTCCAGTTGCTCTGCCGCTTCGGTAAAAGTTCCCCGATAGGAATCCCGTTGTGTGTCGGCAAGTCGCCAGTATTCTTTCAAGGTCTCGCGGCCGTTACTTTCTATGACCAGGTAATGAGCGGGAAGCAGCTTACGGACGTTCTTGAAGATGCTGCGGGGAGCGAGGATGTAGCCGTTGATGAAATGCTGACCAAGGGCGGTGCGGTCGATTTCTCTGATCAAGGCAGGGTGGGCGCAAAGGGCCTTCAATTCAGATCCAAAAAGAAGCAGATGCTCTGTCCGGTAGTAATAAAGAGGCTTGATGCCGGCACGATCGCGGCAAAGGACAAGCTCCCTTTCCCTGCTATTCCAAAGGGCAAAGGCGAACATACCGATAAAGCGCTTCAGGGCGCCGTCGATACCCCAGTATTCGAGGGCGTTGATCACGACTTCCGTATCCGAGGTGCTATGAAACCGGTAGCCTGCCTCTAGGAGTTCCTTTTTTATTTCCCGGTAGTTGTAAATTTCGCCGTTGTAAACAATCCCCAGATTACCATCGGCGGACCAGAAGGGCTGATTGCCCCCAGACGACAAGTCGATAATGGAAAGACGGGTGTGTCCCAAACCGATCGGGCCTTCACAGTGAATTCCCTGGGCATCCGGCCCCCGATGATGCAGCATGGTGACCATCTTCTCGACCGCCTCGCGCAGCACCGGTGCCCCGTCAAAGTTAAATTGTCCGCAAATCCCGCACATCATCAATCCCGTTGGAACAGACAGTTCCTTGGAAGATCATCCCTTTCCCGCCATCGCTGACCATATCTCTTCGAGTTCTTTGACCCTTCCCGATATTTCATAATTCGTGAACACCGTCTCCCGGGCTTTTTTTCCCAATCTGTCCCGCATGCCTGCGTCCGCCAGCAGCAGGCGCAACCGTTCAGCAATCGCCGCCGGATCACCCGGATCGACCAGGAATCCGTTCTCTCCTTCGGCAACCAGTTCCCGCAGGCCACCCACACGGGATGCAATCACCGGTTTTCCCAACGCCATGCCTTCCAGTACCGCTCTGCCGAACCCCTCGCTCAGAGACGGATGAATGAGAATATCCATAAGAGAGACAACGGTCAGGGCGTCTTGACGCCAACCGGTGAAAAACACCCTCCCCTGCAAGCCTTTGGCCTCGATTAGCCTGCTCAGCTCTTCCTGATAATCACGGTAGGCGTCAATGATGTGGTGCCCGACGATATAAAGCCTTGTCTGGGGAAACTCGTCCTTGACGAGGGCCAAGGCTTCGATCAGAAAGTGCACCCCCTTCGGTGGGTATAGCTGCCCCACATAGACGCAGTTGATATAATTGCCGTCCAGGTCAAGTTCCTGGGCGAGCGATGTTTTATCTTTTTCGGCAATTCCCCGGACCTCGTCCAGATCAATACCGATCCTCAGAATGCCGATCTTCTTCCTGAACAAGGATACCAAAGCCGGGTATTTATCGTCCCGGTTGTGAGTGCAGAAAAAATACATCCGACGGGCGAGAACAAATCCCAGCGGATCGAGGAAGGGGTTCTGGAGTTCTCCTTTGATATACAAAAAAACAGGAATTCCGGCCATTTTTGCCGCCATGCCAACGGTGAGGATGCTCCGGATGGAATTGCAGTACACTATGTCGATCTGCTTTTCCCGGAACAATCTTGATAATTCCCAATTATAGCGGATTAGATCGGCGGCGCTTAATGCCCGGTTGAAAAAATTGTCCTGCAGGCATTCTCCGCCGTAGCGGTTCAAGCGCCGGGAAGGAGGAATAATCAATGTCTCGACACCCCAAGAGTCGGCCTTTTTCGTAAATTCCGTTTCAAAGGAGGCCAGGAGGAACAACTTGAAGCGCTCTTTATCCAGGAGTTTGATGATGAAACCCTGGGTACGGAGATTGCCGGCGATCTTGCCGAAAGGATAAGGTTCATGGATAAGAACTCTGATGGGGGTCATTATTTTGGATTTACTGAATGGACGCCGCTATTGAGAGGCCTGCAAACCGGTGGAATGCCGGAGGCGAGCGAATAATTGATCGGCCACCAGCTTGTGGCCGGCCGGATTCAGATGATTGTCCCAGGGATACATGTAAAATTTGTTCGTATCTTTAAATTTCCAGAAATCCTCGGCCAGATCGATGAATTCGATACCCTTGGAGTCACAGAATTTTTTCAGGTGATCCATGTACTTTACCGATCCCCTGGGAAACCAGAAATAGTTGATGGCCGGGATGGAGGCCAAGATGCACTTGATGCCCCGCTCGTCACATAATCTCTTGATTTCCGAGATATATTCATATGTTATCTTTATGTTACCGTCATTATCCATGTCGATCTGATTTTTTAGCAGGAGGGAGCCAGGATCATTCCCTCCCTCCCAGAGTACGGCAATGCGATCCCGTAGATAGGTGATCAGGGCTGAACGTTTGATCAGAAATATATACTTGTAGGGCAGCCATTGAAGCCAGGAAGGTCTGGCATCCCATCTGCCGTCATTGGTCAGGTTATGGGAAGTATCACTCCGTGCGCCGAAATCGTTCATGAAAAATCCAATTATGATCATATCCGGCTCATATCTCAATCCTTCGGCCTTCAAAAAATCTAGCTCGTGAAAAGTAGCCCAGCCGCCTATAGCCGTGGAAATAACTTCAAAACGCTTTCCACCGATTCTGAGTTCTCTTTCTAAAACCTTGGGATATGTGTCCTCCTCACGGACGGCATTCCCGAAGGTAAAGGAATCACCGAGGCACATAATCCGGTACGTGCCTGGTTTTTTTGGAACATTCCATTCATAATCCCTAAATCCATAAGAATTGGAACGGACCGGTTTGTCCAGCGTAAAGGTTCCCTCTTGATTTGGTTTCAGTTTGTATCCATAACTCGTCGGGACATGCATGACCTGAGGATATAGAAAAACCGGCTGATTGCCGTAGACAATGCGGAGCAGGATTTCGAGAATTATGCAGGTTAAAAGGAAAGATGCGATAAAAAGGCCGATATTTTTCTTCATTGAGCCAAACCAATAACTTCCTGGACCCTTTGATGCCAGGTGTGATCACGCTTGACTCTTGCATATCCTTTCCGCACAATTTCTCTTCTTTCGTCCTCATGAACCAGATAGTGCTCCACGATATCTTTCAGTTCTTCCGTCCGCTTGTAGCAAACAATTTCTTCACCGATTATAAATAGATCATCAAGTCCGTTGACGTAGTTGACTATTTCGAAGGCTTCGCAACAAGGGATCTCAAACGTCCTCGCATTGACACCATGCCTTGACTGGGGATGATTGATATTCAGGACTATTTTGGAAGCATTGTATATTTTCTGTACCGTTTCGCCAGACGCTCTGCCCCGGTAATATTCTCCTATCATCTTGTCTTCAAATCTTTCCCAGTAATCCCCAAAGACGCCCAGGTTGAACCCCTTTAATGAATTCAATGCTTCGATCCTGTTATCATAAGGCATGCCGACAAAGCAGACATCGAATCCGAATTGCTCCCGCTCCTCGCCGGTTAGCTCAACCTTCCGGAAAAGCTCATCATCGGCCGCCAGAGGCAGATAACTCACGTTGCCAACGCCTCTGTTGCGCATCTCCTCCACATAGTGATTGTCAAAAATAAAAATGTGATCGTAATATTTGATGCAATCTTGAAAGTTCCGGTCACGATAGTCATTGCCGCCGGCGGTGCCGTGATAAGAAGGGAATGGATCGTCCCACTGATATGACAGGCAGCGTATGCCAAGCTTGTCCCGGAGATATCTTATGGTCTCGGGAAAAACGGCGTCTCCTTTAACGATAAAGGCAAAAACCGGCTTTTGCTTCTCGGCTATGGAAACATATTTATCATTTTCCTTTTTCAGGGCGGCTTTGACCAAAGGGTTGCAAATTTTTTTTATCCATGGGAAAACTCTCATAAATTTACTCAATGCCCTCTCCGATGAATTCATCCTGGAGTTCATGAAAATGGGAGCAAACCCGTTGCTGGCGAAGGCCCGGACAATAGATGTTTCTATACCGTAATAATCTGTTGATATCATTAATATTTTTTTGTTATCCATTTCTTTTGGCCCGCCTGTTTTTCATGGATAAAAGACCTTCTTTCACCCCTACCGGCTTCCAGCCCAACTCTTCTTCCAGTTTCGTCGTATCGAAGGAGGTATCCCGGGGGCGGGGGGCAATCTCGGGGAAATAGGAATCCGGCACCGGCTCGATAAGGTCCGTATTGAGATTGAAAACCTCCGCCGTCAACAGGGCAAATTGATAGAGAGAGATATGATCGCGCCCGGCCACGTGGTATATGCCGGAGGCGCCGCGCTCGACAATCGCCCAGACAGCTTCCACGCAGGACCAGACGGACAGGGGCTTGCTGAATACATTGTCCACCACCTTGATTCCCTTGCCGCTCTCCAGGGAGCGGATCCACCAGACCACAGGGTTGTCGCGTTCACCGGGATATGGCCAACCATACATGAGGATGGGGCGGACGATAACCCCTTGAATACTACTATTAAGGACGATATTTTCGGCTTCGACTTTAAGTTGCCCATAATAGTTGATCGGGTTTACCGGTGCAACTTCAGAGTAAAACGGGGTAATACCGTCAAATACGGCATTTGAGGATATATAAATGAGTCGCGAGTTGAAAATTTGGCACAACTCAGCGACAACCTCCGTACCACCTACGTTGACCTTTCTCGCCTGTTCGCGATTTCTTTCCGCAAAATCCACGCTTCCAATTGCGGCGGTATGAATAACAACGTCAGGTATGGCCCATTCAAAAACCGATTGCATCTGCCTCCTATCGGTCACATCAGCGGCACGAATAGGAAAAGGCAAAGGTTCCGGCAAAGAACGTTCAGGGAAATACACGGAGAATCCTTGGGTGCCCATTGGCGCCAACTGTTGGATGGCGAGACCAAGAAGACCTGTGCCGCCAGTTATCAGCACACGTTTTTTTATTCTTAAACTGGGCAAAATAGCTCCACTAACCTCTCTTCTGAGTACATTTTTAAATTGTCGAATACAATTTTGATTAAATCAGACAGCATTTATTAGCCGGAAATCGACTTTTCATTCTTCAGCCACTCATAAGTACATCTGATGGCTTTCCTGATCTCTGTCGGCTCATAATCAATGAATGATTTTAGTTTGTTGTTATTCAGCACAATATTGGGAACATCATATTTGTGTCCCGGAGAATACTCCACGGCCAAGCTTAGGGGCAATTCTGAGATAAATTGAAGGATATCATTGATCGAATAACCGATCCCGGTTCCGATATTAATGATATTGTTCCAGATATCTTTTTCGATTAATGCACCCATGATACTGACAACGTCTTTGATGTATATATAATCCCGAATCACAGAACCATCCCCCCAGATGACAAGTGGTTCATGATTCAATGCTCTGCTGATGGCGACATTCACGATGCCTTGTTTGTCCGATAAGTGATAGGGCCCAAAAGGATTTGAAACTCGGAGAATCAGATAGTCCAAACCATGGAGGTGGTGGTGCAAGTAGATGAACTTTTCAATGCTCAATTTCGTGATACCGTGTGCCGAAATCGGGTCCGTCCGGTGATTTTCATCGACCCTATCAGTGTTTACTTTACCGTACACAGTGCCGCCGGAAGACAGGAAAACCAGCTTTTTCACATGATACTTAACCATAATATTCAACAATCGAATGGTTCCCACCAGATTGGACTCAATATCATATTCTTGATTATCGTTAGATGTTGCGGGTACCGTAGTACTTATTAAGTGAAACACAATGTCGATGGAATAATTTCTGAAGATGGATTCCAAGTCTTCCGTATTGCTATAATCTCCGTAACAGACTTTGACGCGATCTTTAAATCTATTTGTAACACCCTTAAATTCAAAGATAACTAAGTGGTACAAATCCCGGCTTAAGAGTTCTTCGATCAGGTTAGAACCGATAAAGCCAAAACCCCCTAAGATGAGGATATTTTTCATAGCATGTCATCCATTAATTTATTGTATAGTAATTTGAATTGGTTACATATTTTTTCCCTTAAAAACAATTCGTTATATCTTTTCTGTGCATTTAGAGCATAAAATTCCCGCAGATTTTTATCGCTATATAATTTTAAAATATGATCATCCAAAAGCACTAATTCCGTTATTCTCAGCAAAACACCACTCACTCCGTTTTCTATTTCTTCCATTATTCCAGCAACGCAGGTAGATATTATTGCCTTACGTAATGCCATTGCTGACAAAACAACTAACGGCATATCTTCACCTTCAATAGAGGGGAGAATGAATAAATCCGCCGCATTTATGTAGTCGGCAAAGTCAGGAAGATAGCCCGTAAAAATAACATTGGCCAGTTCGTTAGTTCTACAAAAATTAATCAGATTTTGACGCTCTATACCATCCCCGACGAGGAATACGACTATGTTTTTGTAAATATCGGGTTGTCTTTCTTTGATTTTCAATATGGCTTCTAATAAGAATATTTGCCCTTTTCTTTTACTCAGAAAAGCCACTTCTGTAATGATAAATTTATCACTATCAATATTATATTTTTTTAGGATCGTTTCCCTGTCCTTATTAATGACAGGATGCTCTATAGTATTGTATATTTGCAATAATTTATCACAACTAAACCCCCGATTTGTTTGTAACGATTCTTTTGTCTGCTTAGAGCCCGAGATAAATATTTTAGTATATTCAGAAATTTTTCCATCTATAAAGCGCTGAACAGGGTTACTCGGTTTCTCTGCCGGATTATTGATATGAAGCACGATTCGATTTACGCCACAATGCTTTGCGGCAAAAACGGCATTGAGACAAACAGATGACGCCGGGTACCCGCCGTTGTTTATATGAACAATATCCGGCTTAATCTTGTGTATGAAAAATCTGAGTTTGACATAATTAAATATGTTATAAATACCGGCTTTCTGAATTATCCAGAAAGGCACCTTGATAAGCCGGCGAATGTAAATACTCGAAATTCGTTTATTGATTCTAAAGTATAAAGTATCATTCGATAATAATCGCAGGGGAACTTGAGTGGCCCGCGATGATAAATCTCTATTAACTCCCTGCTTGTATTCCTTGAAATATCGATATCCAAAAACAATTTCATTCTCAGAATTTTCCGAAATAAAATTTATTATATTTATTATACTGCGATCAGAACCGCCATATATTGTACAATCTGAAATATAGAGGAGTTTACATCTCATCAGCAAATATATTCACGTAATTACTTGTATTCATTACATATTTTTTATGGCTGTTAAGAAATAGGTTAAAGAATTCAACGGCAATAGATGAGAGATTCTTGATTCATAAGACTGCGGATATCTCTCTGCAAACATGATAAGTAGTTTGTGGTGTAGACGCATAGGCCCGCTTTTTGACTCTCTGTCAAATTCGAGCTTATCTAATCGAAACTTTGCTTTAGTATATCCATAACGACTATGAAATGGATGAGATGGGTCGAAATAATAGAACCACCAAACGCCAAAAAAGTTTTTGTGGGTGGGATCGATGGTGGCATAAAAGCTTCTGAAATAAGGAACACCAACCACCACTTTAGCTCCATCCTTGCAAATGCGGTATATCTCTTCCATAACTTTTAAAGGATTATCAAGATGCTCCAGAACATTATCCATCCAAACATCGTCTGCTGAATTGTCTTCGAAAGGATAAGGGATAACATTCAGATCATGCACAACATCGACCTCAGGGAGGCTTAGGGCATCAATACCTACATATCCTTCCTTCTTGTTTTGTCCACAACCAAAATCCATCTTCATCGCGATTCAGTCTTCAGAATAAAATGGGAGACAATATAATTCTTTTAATTGTTTTTCCTAATAATTAGCAGATAATTTAGGCAAAGTTTATCGCTATAGAATACTCTATCGAGATGAATGGCCTTAAAATTGAGATAAGGAACCAAGAGAAGATTCCTCATTTTGCAAATAATTTTTACCAAAATATTATTATGCTCTCTGCTGAGCAAATAAACTATCCTAGCCTGGATTAGTGTCGCATAAGCTCCTTCCATACTTTCTATCTTGATTATCTCAAAGCCAGCCTCACTGAAAAGCCTCTGAATGGCGTGCTTTGTAAAACGATAAAAGTCATAAGGTTCTGAATGGCATTGCCAGACAAAAGGAATGGTAAAAATACCTATCCCTCCTTGAGCAAGTATCCGGTAACATTCCTTAATAAACTTTCTCGTATCGTATATA
>Ga0116160_1001132_pt1 | contig 28615 bp, 45 predicted proteins | sample AD_JPNAS2_MetaG_FD_89879 | JGI IMG/M metagenome (GOLD analysis project Ga0116160, IMG submission 89879) | Active sludge microbial communities of municipal wastewater-treating anaerobic digesters from Japan - AD_JPNAS2_MetaG | ecosystem: Engineered > Bioreactor > Anaerobic > Digestate | place...
AGATCAGATCCTCGGATGCTTGCGCATCCGGTGCCTGTTCAGTACCAGCGGTTAAAGTAAGTTAGCTTGAATAATCACGTTCTTCATTCAAGCCACCTGCTTTAGCGGGTGGTAGTTGACTTCGATCCTCAATCTTTCGGAGAATCTCTCCAGCAATATCTTCATCTGTCGAATTTTTAAATGGGTTTGGTTCCATAGCATTTCGTACCACAAAAAGCGCTTGTTTGACCCACTCATTTGCTTCCCGAAGAGTTTTTGATATTCTATCTTTATCAGTAAGAAATTTTAATCCATCAGCAACTCCACCACCAGGTGGTATTGCATCCAGAGACATTTTATGAATAATAAGTTTCTTTATATTCGGACCAATAATCTCGTTCATTTCTGATATTCACCTAAGTTATATAGAAATTATTATAATAGAAAGGAGGTGACAGCTATGAACTGCACCTGGGAAAAACAAGGCGGACGCTATGTCTGCCAGGCAAAAGAATGTACCCATTACCTCGAAGGTGGTGGATGTGCCATGGGCAAGATCAGTTTAACCTGTGACAATAACAATTGTCGCTGGAACAAGCAGCTCGCTCCTGGAATCTATGGATGTATTTCCATGGACGTTCATCTTGCCGCCGACGGCAAATGTCTTGGATTCGAAGAGAAATAGTTGATTGGGTCAGCCCCTGTTAGCAATAACAGATAGTAGCAACCCAAGTTTTTATTTCGATTGAAGTTCAAGAATAAAAGCAGTGTGTTTATCTCCACCAGCATCGGCTGGAATCTCTTTTGTAGATGTTTTTAAGATTTTAAAATATTTATTAGAAATGTCTATAAAATCCTGCTCGGAATAAGATCGTTTATGCTCTTTTTCATTAACATAAACATATATTACCGCCTTACCATCACTAGTAAGAACTCTTCGAACTTCTTTGAAAGATTTATTAATATCTGTGGAATGGAGAACTGATAATGAATAAACAAAATCAAAATAGTTTTCATGAAATCTTAAGTTCTCAACATTACCAGTTTCAAATATAATCTTTTTTTGTGTCTCTTCTGGTTGTCCAGCAAGATTCTTTTTAGCGATATCAATCACTTTCGAAGCAATGTCAATTCCGATAACTTGTTTGGATGTATGTTGTGCTATATAAAAAGTATCAATTCCAGCAGCACAACCAACTTCCAGAACCGTCTTAAATGACCCATATTTCTTACAAACATATTTGGTCAAATTTGATACTTTTTTATCGATCCAATGTGCCTGATCTGTTTTATATACATCATTCCAGAAAATTTTTTCTGCCTCAAATAAATATGAAAGAGAAATCATAATTGTTTTACCTCTTTTTCACCAGATTTTAATTCATCGGCGTGATCTGGATCATATTTATTTAATAGAGCTTGAAACTCACCAACATGAGTTTTCTCTTCTTTCGCAATGTCGAGCAGAACTGATCTGATATCTTCCTTTGTTGTGAGTGAAGACAATTGTTCATATAAAGATATTGCATCGAGTTCCGCAATAATTCCTGTTCTTAGAATTTCTTTATCTATATCATCTTTACTAATCTTGGATATTTCAACAGGACTAGCGGCCATAAGTTCGTTAATCAGATCTTGCCGCTTAAAATATTTATTCACTGCTATCATATCAACCTCTAGCACCTAACATGTGAGAAGGTGTCTTCACTGGAACAACTGGTTTTAATTTATAAACTCAAAAAAGTCAGAGAAAGAAGACGAATGCCTTCTTTCTCTGACTTTAAAATTTACTTACGCAAGATACTGAATCTTTGCCGTCTTCTTATTACCGGAACCAAGATCAACAATAGTATTGGTCGGGGCAAGAACATACTTGACAGTACCACCACTATCAACACAGCGCATGATAGTCAGGACTGCCTTCTTTGTAGTAGTAACAAGTTTACCACTCACAAAGTAAGCTGGATCAAATACAACATCCGTGTCCGCAGCAACTCGATAATTTGTTGCACCAGTAATGGTACAAAGCACATCATCAAGATTTGCCGAAGAAGGTATTGTCGTAGGCATTGCATCCAGACCAATCAACCAGTAATTCTGGGAAGCAAGTGTCAGCGGTCCACCAGCAGCAAGATAAGCAAGATAAGCTGTCTTATCCATAACAGTCGTAGTAGAAGCAACAACTGAAATGCTTTCTTCAATGAAGTTTGCAAGAAGTGCAATCTCCAGAGCTGTCCCACCAGCTAAACCAGCAGCAACCCTAAATTCAGACTTCGCTGGGAAAACAACTGGCTGATCAGTAAACTGATACTGCTCATCAATATAACTTGAACTTGGATCAAGATATTTAATCGTCTTAACTGTGACATTTGCACCACCATAAAGCTTCCGAATAACTGAAAGAATAACATTATGAGTGGTCGTGGAACCAGTAGATCTGAAATGTAATCCCGTCAGATAAAGATTCTTATTTCGTGGAACTGTATAAATGGCATTATATGCCTGGAGCGCCGTAGCAAGAATCTTAGCCTGGATCTTAGTAGCATCATCAGGAACACCAGCAGTGACATCACTAAGATAGTAAACATAAACATTACCAGTACAAGCTGCAGACAATACTGCGCTATTCACTCTCAAGAAAGTTTTCGTGCCAGCTACACGAGTACGACCATCTGCACCATTAAGAGCAATCGTTTCAGTAATTTCATCATAATTTGCATCCAAACCAGTGATAGTAACCGTCTGAGTAATATCACCAGCTGCATCAGAAGAAATGTAGAGAAGAGCAGCAGTAGCTACTTGTGTAATACTACCACCCTGATCCCAAATATCTTCTGTTCCACCAACTGCAGCATTCATACCAGCGATTTCTCTCGACACGAAATCTGTTACATTACCACGTGCAACTTCAAGATAGAAATCGTTCGACATAACAATGGGTAGCGACATAATCTAATTTTCCTCCTATTAAAATAAATAATTTTTAATATTTTCCTACGATTGAAAGATCATATTTAATCTTATCTATATAATCTACCATAATTTCTTCAACCGCATTTTGAATCTTATCATTAGATGGTACTTTTGATCCTATGAATTCTACCGGATATTTTGTAATAATAACCAGAGGAATAAAGTAATCAAGCGGCCCAATCAAACAATAAAACCCCATGGGTTTTAACATTCTTAAAAGAGACATAGTTAAAATATTTGGAGATTCATTGATAACTTTAGCATCAATTAACATTTTTGGAAAATCTTTAACTGATGTGTAATTTGCCATCTTGTCTAAAGTCGGCAAGAACTCTTCCAGATATTCTTTACCAATAAACTTTCCATAATCTCTCTCTATAATGGATATGATGTAATTGTGTCTCTCTTTAAGATAATGCTTATAGTAAATATATATAGACAACATGTGAACCAAAGCTTTTTGCTTATCAGAATATATTTTATCAGATCCTATCGCTTTTAAAAATAACAAATAAAGATATGTTGATAATAATTTGTGCAAATCTTTATTTTGTCGAAGAGCACTTTTGTTGATTAAAACAGCAGATCTGATTAGTCCAAAATAAGTAGCATAGACACATTCATCTATTGAATTTGACGAACCTGTTGTTGGATCGACTCCAAGTTGTTGGGAATCCAGAACCATGCCTGTCAACTTATGATCAGTTGTAACAAGTGGCCTAACAACGACGTTATCTGGTTTAATTTTAGCAATTCCCAAATAAATAAGATTCTTATTTAAAAGATTTTGACAATTTGTTTTCACAACATTATTCGGCATTTTGGATAAATATTGACCAAAATCCGAAGTGAAAGTATCATAAATTGACGCATTGTCCTTATCTCTAAATAAGATATAGATTTTCTGTTCATCCTCACTCAATATTTTATTCACCTCAGTATCTGAGAAGAAACTTGGTTGAAAAGTTTTATTAAGATCTGGCATATTGTGTTATCTCCACATATTTTACGATTTACTAGCAGTACTTAAAATTCTTGAAATTGTTTTTCTATATGGTGCAATTATAATTCGTTGATTCTTTATTGTAGGGACAAATCGATCTGGGGTAAATTCTAAGAACGTTTTAATATTATTCACCAACATAATCACCGGATATAACAATGGTTCATCATATTTGTCCATACAGAAAATTGTTGGTCTCTGTGTCCACCGATCATTTGTAAATTCATAAAAATCGGATTCAAGTCTTAAAGCGGCAAGATTCGTAAAAAAGACATTACTTAAGATCGGTTTCTTAAACTCTTTAAAGATATTTTTCACATCTGCAGTTTGAGATGAAAAATGCTCCGTTAAAGATACAGTTTGTGTTCTCATATCGAATTCTCACAATTCTGATATTTACATTTTTTATATAGAAATAATAAAAATGAGTTATTTTTGTTTATTGAACACTTTAACAAGAAGGAGGCTAAATGATTAATAGTGATTCTCAAAATGCAAAAGCTTTACATGATGTAATTAATGAGGTATTATGGAATTGCAATCTCCAAACCCAAGGAATTGACGTCGGTATTCCATTTATATGTGGAGCGCCAGGTGGTGGCAAAACAGCAAGTATACATTATCTTAGTAAAGAATATGGTTTTGGTGTTGTCTCAACTCACCTTGCTCTTAAACCTATTGAGGAAACAGGTGGAATACCACAATTCGATCAAATTATTGTAAACGGAAAGCCTGTTCTCGGAACAGTCTGGTCATTTCCGGACATCATGAAAATTCTCTACGAATTGTCCGAGCAGAAAAAAGATTCTCTCATTATTTGGCTTTTAGATGATGCACATCTACTGAGCCCGATACATATGGCACTCTTATATGAACTTTTTACAGAACGCTCCCTCAGAGCTTACAAAATTCCAAATAATTGTGCGATGGTAATGGCAGGAAACACCAGCAGTAAATCTGGTGCAAAATCAATGTTCAGCGCAATCATCAACAGATGCGTTCTGATGCCCGTATTTACAGATTTCAATGGTTGGAAAAACAATTTCGCAATTCGCGCCAATGTACACCCTGCTTTTGTTTCATTCTTGGGAAATCTTCAGTATCAAAAATTCTTCCACGAGGAAGAACAAGTTGATGTTGCTTGGGGATCTCCAAGATCGTGGACACGATTCGCAAATGAAATTCAAGCAAGAGAAGAATACTATAAGAAGACAATTAGCACAGACACTTGTTTATATTTGGGTTCTGGATATGTTGGCAAAGAAGGAGCTTCCGAATTTACAACATATTACAAAATCTACTCTGAATTCAATATCGATGACATTCTTGTAAATTATAAACTGTATGAATTACCAAATGATCCAGTTAAAATTTATGCATTGGCTTATGCGCTTACTACCAATTACATTGGTAGAATAGATCGTGATAAATTCGTTCCTAATATGTCACATCTCATTGGACTGTTCATGAAAGAAGCATCCAATTTATCAATCATGATAATTAAAGAAATGAGACAATTTGAAAAGGCTTCGAAGAAGCAGATTCTAAATAAACTCATTATGCAACTTCAGAAAACCGAACCAGAATTAACAAGATCTACTTTAAAGGAGATTGTAGATATCACTGCTGATATGGGAGCATAAGTAACATTATGAACATCAATATTGAATCATTAATTAGAAAAGCAAAATTAAAATTCTTTACAAACTCATTATTTTTCTTCGGAATGATGGCAAATAAATTTGCCTGGGAAATTGATGAATTTTCACCCCTCGTTGAAGGTTATGTCCAGTATAATTTGGACGATCCTTCTAAAATTGAAAGCGGCGCGATTCATCTCAATCAACACTTTATTGAAAAACCTGATTATACATACAATAATCTCATTTTCATTATCTGTCATGAACTATTACACATCTTAAACAAAGATGGCATCAGAAGAGGTGACAGAAAATGGAATGAATGGAATACGGCATGTGATCATGTTATTGAAGTATTCCTAAGAAAAATGAGCGACATAATTAAACCATATAACAACCAATATAATATTATCGAAGAGCTATATAATCATAGACCAGATTGCACAAGTGAATATGCATATGATTGGATCATAAAACACCCATCATCAATCAAGTTTCAAAATATTGACAATCTCACAATTCAAGTAACAGATGGATCTGGAAATTACCTTTTCACGGTCACTGCCAACTTAGGTGGAATCACTTCTGAATTAGACCCAGAAGAAGCTGTAAAAACATTATTAACAGATCAACTAATTTCAGAAGCTAGAGCAATCTTCGAAAATATCAAAGCCAAAGGGAATAGCCCAGGATATTTAACTACTTACCTAGATAAGATTCTGAAAGTAGAAATTCCTTGGCAATCATTGGTTGAAAAAGCAATTAAAACAAATGTTATTATGAAACCAGATGAAAGAACCTGGAGATGCTTAAATAAGTTCTATCTTCCACACAACATTCATCTACCAGGATATGCCATGTCAGAAGATACAGAAGGAACTGGAACTTTAATTGTTCTAGTTGATTCATCTAATTCAATATCAGATAAGAATTTAAAACAATTTTCTCACATTATTGAGAATAGTATGAAATACTTTAAAGTAATTGTTGTTTTGGTGCATGATATACATATACATCAAAGAAAACAATTCGATAAAGATTCTATTAGAGAGTTTTATACATTCATTTCAAAAGAGGGATATCATGGTAGAGGTGGTACATCCCACACAGATGTTTTTAAAGAAATTCAAACTGAATATTGGGAAAAGAACAAAGACGATTTGAGTATGGTTATAAGCTTAACAGATAATTATTCTGATATTGAGTATAATTATAAACAATTTGAGTGGCTCCGCAATAACTTACCACTAACAATAATCATATCAAAAGGTGGTAAATTATTAAATTTAGATCAAAGTTTTGGTAGCATTACACAAATCAAAATCAATAGCTAAAACTATTTCAATCGGCAAGATCTTAAACTAGATCTTGCCGATTGATTTTTTATTTTTATAATGATCCTTTGAAATATCTGGGCTTAAATCCCAATCCTGATGGTTCTTTTGGTGTCGGCTTAGGTGTTAAATCATTATAAACTCTTTCAGTCGTAATCACCTTATTATCAGAAGCACTAGATGGTCTAGCTACTCGATTTAATGGCTCTTTCCTTCTCCCAAAACTCCCATACGCCCACGCTCTAACATTAGCTAGTATTCCCTCTTCAATCATAAACAATTTGGCGACAGGTATCATATTCTATCACCTATTTCTTAGCATTAATAAGATTTTTTGCAACATCGACGATGTCACCTGGTTCTAATGAAGACATATAGGGATTAATATCTCGATGCTTCTTATCATCTTCTTGCCCATGATATTTATTTAGTATCTTATGCTCTTTATACTTTTTATATATTTTTTTACCACCAGCTGCTGCAAGCAAACCAGCTGCTGCAGCCAGTGTCAACTTCGCAAGAGTATCTTGATCTACTTCATTCAAAGCATCAATTGTATTATCCATAATAAATCCTAACTTTTACAGATATTCAGCAAGTCCCTGATCTTCAGTCATCACTTGTTCCTGAATCACACCACCATAAAGATTTGAAATCTCAGTTATATACTGAGACGTACCGACTTCAGAAAACACTCGCATGTTCTTATAAGTCTCTTCGATACTTTCACCAATGAATTCCTCGGGATTATTCAGAATAAAAGCTTTAATCTCCTTCTGAAAATCATTCACCAAAGTCATCGCTTCAACAATCACATCTTCATGCTTCTCAACAAGCTGAGTTCCCTCAGACTCCAGAAGTGCATTAACTCTTTGAAACATAGTTTATTCCTCCAAAATAATTATTTTTGTTATGATTCAAGTTTATGGGCAATCTTCTTGGCAACTTTAGCGCCAGCTTTCTTTGCCTTGTCCCCACCTTGTTTTGCCAACGCCGCAAGCTTCTTTCGGAATGCAACAGCACCAAGAGCGGCTGCCAACGCAGCCGCTGATCCAGCAGCCAGACCAGGATGTTCTTCAATAGCTTCTTTACCCTGATTCAGCAATCTTCGAGCAACCATTTTCTTAGTTTCTGCACCAGCTTGTAATTCCTCAGGAACCTCCCCATGAATCACTTTATCAGCTACTCGCTTAGCGGCAGCTTCAGCAGCTTCTTTTGCACCAGGTTGAAGATCTTCTGGAACTGCACTTTCAGAAATCACAGATTGAATAGATTCCATGATCAGTTTGTTAATATCCATTATATTGTTCCTCCATTATAATTTATACTTTTTTCTTCAATCTATTACGCAAAGCCAAAGCACCAAGACCAGCTGCGATTGCGGCCCCCGTCATTCCAGTTTTAGGCAAATCGATTTTATCAGGATCAAGAGTGAAATTATCCTGACCAAATTTCTTCGTCTTAGACCAGAGTTCATTGGCATACTCTTTTGCATGATGACCAACTGTGGCTCTCTCAGCATGTTCAGCATTACTCGCTTCGCGTGCAGCTTCTTCAGCTTTAAGCAACTTATCTGCACGAACATTAGCAGCATCTTTACCTTGAAAAGAATCAGTGTCCAATTTCTTAGCTTCTTCAGCTTCAGCTTCTTTAGCTTCTATTTCTTTCCCCTCTTTTTCTATACGAGCAAGATTATCAGCATTCGCTTTTCTTTCAGCTGCAAGTTTTTTAGCTATTTTGAATGCTGGTGGATCTTTTTCAGGATTCCATTTATCATATAGTTTGTTACCATACCAACCCTTCATTATTTCAAGCTCTTCAGTAATAGCATTTTCACAAATAGATTCTGTAATAATTTTATTAACATCAAATTTAGACATTTTGACTGCCCTCCTGTAATAAAAATGTTCCTACTGTTTGGCAGCCTTCCTCATTTTTCTAACAGCAGCAAGACCCCCAACAGCAGCAGCAAGACCCGCTGCACTTGCAGCGGCAAGACCAGGATGTTCTTTAATCGCATCGGCAATCTCGGCCGCTTTTTCTTTAGTGAGTGCAAGAGTTTTCTTACCAGCTCGAGTCAGATGTTCTTGAACACCAATATTCTTCTCAGCTTCCAGGGCCGCTGTTTTCTTACTTAATTTTTTAGCAAGTTCGAATGCAGCATCTCTTTTCTCAGGATGTGTTTTATCATATATGATTTCAGCTGCTCTTCCGTGAGACATATCATCAATTGCTTGTTTATAAATTCTTTTCCCTTTTTCAACAAAACTCTCTTCATTAATAATCGACTGAATTGACTCATTGATAATTTTTGCGATATCTGACATTTGTAAATTCCTCCTAGAATATAAGTTTTTTGGTTTAATATTTACCTGGTTCAGGTAAACGATTTTTTCTTTTTTGCAAAGCAGCAAGACCAGCCAAAGTAGCCACACCAGCTGCACCATAAGCTAATCCATGGTCTGACAAATGCTGACCAATCTTACGAAACATTCCTGGCTTATCATCAACATGATCTGAAGTCTGACTAGAAGCAGCCGCTGCTTTGTTTGCTGCTGCACGTTTAGCTACTGCTGCTTGATATTTTGCTTCATCATAATCATGCTTTGAAATCATTCCACTTTTAGCAGCTTTGTATCTATCTTCAGCTTGTTGAAGTGCCATATCTCTATCAGCTTTTGCTTCTCCAGCTAAACGATTGTGACTTGGACTAAGAAATTTGAATGGATTCCAAGAAGCATTTTCAGATCTAGTTTTTTCAAAAGCATCATGCGCTTTAGTAACATCCTTATCATATTGCTGCTCATGTGGGTCTTTAACATATTGCCAACCCTCATTGATCTTTTTTAAAGATTTGATATTCATAATTTGTGTACCCCTGATAATTACTTTTGAGTGGGTGCAGCTATAGCCGTTTTGCCTTTGTTTAATTTGAATCCAGAGATTTTCTTAGCAACTGATGCAATCGCACCAGTTGTAACATCTCCAAGTTTCTTACCAGAAGTGACTAAAAATGTCTTAGCCTTATCAATACCAGCTTTAGCGGATGGGATGATTGTACTTCCAACCCCTTCCCAGATTTCAGCCTCTTCTGATTCAGTAAGTGGTTTCTTAGCTGCTTTAGCAGGTACTTTCAATCCTACAGATTTCAAATATTGTGCTTTGTTGAATTCTCCAGTAGTATCTCCACCAACTGTAACTTCTTTTGTATCGGCCGGATCTTTAGGACTTCCTTTATAACCTTCATAATAAATAGCTATAGAATTTTCAATATATGGAATTGTAGTTTCAAAGAAAATATTATATTGCTCTTTTGTAGTAGTTTTGTTTTCAACCGCAATTATAAAGTTTTCCAGATTCGCGATTAATTCCTCACCTTCATAAAGACACATATCAAAAAATGCATCTTGAATTGCGAGTTCTAAAACGGCGCGATCTAGTTTACTGATCATCTCAGTAAGCATAATTTAATACCTCCACAAAATTATACTGGTTTTTTAAGTTTTCTTAATCCAAGAGCTCCAGCAACACCAAGTGCTCCAAGTGCAACACCACCTATCATTGGATGTTCACCAGCAAATTCAACTGTTTTTTTAGCAGCAGAACCCACTGCGCCACCAGTTGCTTGAGCTCCCTTTTTTAAAGCAATACCAGCAGCTCGGGCTCCAGAAATATCCGGATCTTGTACTTCTGACAAATATTTAACAATTGACAACATAATCAATCTCCTATGCTGGTCTATTTCTATTCAACAATCGCTTCAAACCAAGAGCACCAGCTGCACCAGCAACAATACCCCCAGCTAAAGGATGGTCTCCAGCAAATTCCATTGCTTTATTAGCTCCAGAACCAATTGCTTCTCCAGCAGCTTTAGCACCTTTTTTCAATGCAATACCAGCAGCTTGAGATCCAGAAATATCATCAGCAGAAACAGATTTTACAGCTTGCTTAACTGGAATTGTAGCTGGAACTGTGGGTGGTGGAGTATCAACAGGAACAGTTTGTTGCACTTGTCTAGCTGGAACACCAGCGGGTTGACGATTAGCTACAATTTGATGATATCTTTCATCAAATTGTTGTTGATGTGCTGGAATAACTGGTCTTATTTGTCCAGTTCCAGCTATTTGCAAATCACGACCTCTATTAGGAAGAGAATTAAAAGTTTGGCGCAAATCTTCCCGATATTGTGGAGACATCTGTCTTGCAACTCTAGCACCACGACTGATATCGATAGGTTGCACATCCTGATTAACAACTGTTCTAACTGGAGCTACTGGAACCTGTTGAATAACTGTTCTAACTGGAGCTTGTTGAACAACTGGTCTCACATCTGGATTTACAACATATTGTTTAGTTGTAGCTTGTTGCGCAAGATTTGCAGGAACAATAACATTTTGACCAGTTTTAGGATCAAATACAACAGTTCTACCAGCTTGATCTATTGAATAATTTGTATTTGCTTCATTTATATCTTTAGTAATAGCAATCATAAATTAAATCTCCCATTAAACTAATGTAGTAAATACATAGTCATCGGATAAATATTCTTCATCTTCTTCATTTGTAACTTTAACTCTATAGTGATATGTAGTGTTTGGACCAAGACCAGTTAAAACAACTTTATGAGTGACAGTATAATCTTCCTTAAGAGCAGATAATGCACCATAAGCAGTTGTTGTACCATACTCAATCTGAGTTGTTGTTTCTTCATTAGATGTCCATGTCATCTCAGCAGCTGTTCTTGTAATGTTAAACACTTTCATTAAACCAACATTAGGTTGAACTCCACCAACTTGAAATGGAAATGAACTGTCTTTCAAATAGAATTGAATCATTAAAGGACTTATAATTGATGGTTCATATTGTGAAAATTGACTATTGTCAAAATTAAATGTTATTGTATTATTTGGTATATCTAATATATAATCATCATATTCCTTTAAAGTATTCGATCCTTTGATTAAATTATATGTGTAATCTGTAGTTAATTGAAAATCTGTTGGATCAAATTGAATTGTTAGACCTTGAGTAATTTTGTGTAATGAAACAGTTATGTCAGCGGCCAGATCTTTTACGACCTTCAAATACTCATCAGTACTAAGAGTTATAGTGGTTCCAGTAGGCGGAAGTGGAATCGAATTTATATTGGTTCTATATTTGGTCTCACTAGTACCAAGAGTAATATAAAGATAATCATCCGATCCTCTAGTAACAGCAATATTGCGACCACCAGTTGAAGCATTTGTTACCTGATCAGCGGTAAGCGTCACAGTATCTAAATTTAAAATTGTTTCAGCTGGAAGATTGTCTGCTACTAGATATGTTCTTCGTACAAACCCTTTTTTAAGATTAACAATGTCATCATTCAAATAATTGATAATCTTGCTCGATGGATAATCATTAATCGGTTCGAATCCAGTAGATGGATTGATAAGAATATCAATTCGCTCAACAACACCAGGCATTTGATCATTAAACATATAAAGTGGCTGTTGAAGCATATATGTAATATCAACCACAACTTGGAAAGTTCGTTGTGTAGAATCTGGAATTGAAGCAGTAATTGAATCGAGCCGAATAAAAGGTTCATAAAGAAGAGAATAACAATAATCAATTTCACCAGTTCTTTTATTAGTCTTGGTATAAAGATTACCAATTGTATCAGTTGCCGGATTAAAAAGGTTTCGATCTAAAAACTCTTGGGGAACTTCCAAATAGGATGTGAAGCTTAAAAATTGAATAAACTTATTTATAGGCAACCAACGTTTTATTACAGCGGCAATCTCTTTTGCTTGAAACTGAGATTCGCAATTTATTGTACAAGAAATTGGGACATTTACCATTTCTTCTTGAACAAGAATTACTCTCTCTGTTGTTTGATTATATAGAACTGGTATCTGATCTACATTAAATCCTGGTATTTTCTGGGATACACTTGGCCGCTGACCATAACTGGGTGTCTCATCATTCAAGGTGACAACAATATTTGGAAAATCATAATTTGGTTTATAATCATATGGCAATTGAAGAGTTCTATTGCCCATATTAAATTCATATCTTTGAATGTATCCTCTATTTTGAAAAATATGAGTATCAAATAAAACTCTTACGGAGAGCAATAGATCTGCATAAAAATTATGAATATACACCTTTAATTACCCCATTTACTTGTTCATTTTTGTTTATATGCTTTTGATAAGTTTAAATATTTTCTCTTCTCTTCAGGGGAAGCGGCATGAGCTGCTTGTTTGATTGCCTGTGCCCTCTTAAATTGAGCATGTGTATCACCAAATATTCGTCTTGCAATTCCTTCACCCGTAACAGCTCCAGTAATACGAGAAAATAACCTTTTTATCAAGAGCATTCTGTTGAGCTGCATCTGTAACTTTATCAATCCTGCTCACACTCAATTCGTATAAATAATCAACAATTGAAACCATAATCATGAACCTCTCAACTTGTTCATCATTCTCACCTGTTCATCCGGATCCTTCATTAACATATTTTGAGCTCTAGCCATCAATATTTTATTTCTCTCTCTAGGATCAATTACTCCAAAGGGTGCCACTATCCCACTTGGATGCTCAGAATGAACATTTGCTAACTCCGTGAATAATCTATAAATAGATAGCATGTTTAAAATCTCCAAAAATTAGAGACTACAAGTACAGAATTTAACTGCAATATCCTCAGTACCAGCATTAGAAATATAAAAATCTGTTTTATTGCCCTTATAAGAAAAATGAGTAACATTACTGATCGCTGGATTTGTTGAACCACCGACCTTAAGAGTAACACCTGAATCACAATTCATAACAAATATGTTCACTTGTTCGGCGACTAATTGATCAACTGTTGCAGCAACAATCAGTACCTTCCCGTTTTCATAAGATAATGGAATATTATCAATTGTAACATCCATCAATCTAAATGTCTCAGGAGGAGTCTGCTGACTAAAAGTAATCGCCTCTTGTATTTTGAAAAGATCAGCCATATAGTTCTGTCTCCTTTAAAATATTTCACGTATAAATTATAGTTAATAAAATTTACCCCTTCAAAACTTTACAAAGGGTTCTCATTTTTTTTGAGAGCCGGCAAGATCTAAAAGTGAGCTTGCCGGCTCTCAACTTTAAGTCAACTCAATTTTAACTTGATCTCCAGAACCTCGTCTAAATACCAAATAAATCCTGTCAGAATCATCTGCATCCATCCAAATTGCCGCTTTACCATTTGTATCAAGAGTCGGTTCATCATTTTGATCATATACTTTTAAAATCAGATCTTGACTACCATCATTATAATATGATGTTCCAAGAGCATAATATGTTGATCCATCATTAGTATATTCCCATTGATCAGTTGCTTCATTCCATCGAAGAGCAACATCTGTAGAAGATCCTCGTTCTACTTTGAGATAAACATCTGAACTGGGAGTACCGGTAGCATCCTGATTCAACTTGAAAGTGTCGGAATTTGTTCCACCATTATCAGCTTTATCAGCTAGACCATCAACTAAATCAGCAGTTGTTGCCAAAGTCGCTAAAGTCGCATCAAGCCCAGTAATCGCGGAAGTTGGATGACAACCAGATTCCGTCAAATCCATTAAATCTAAGTGAGATCTTACTGGATTTGAAAATATTGGTCTGGCATCAAATATGTCTTCATTTGTTAAAACAGTAACTCCAGTTCTCACATAAACTATTGCAATTGGATAACGATTCGCTGGAATTGTTGGCAAAGTAGGAGTCGCACTCGCAGATCCATCAATATTAACAAGCATACCGGCTGGTGTTAAACAAACAACTGTCCATTTAGCATTTGAACCTGGTGCAATAATCGCGGGTGAATTTCCACCAACATATTCAACATATGCAGCAACACCACTCAACCAACTCCAGAATCCACCAGCAGAAACTTTAATTGTCATATTTGGAGCATCTTGTGCAGTTGGATGAAGTGTTACCATATTCCCAAATAATTTTCTATATTCATCCCCATATAGCGGATTGTTCATAATTTAAATTCCTCCATCAATCAAATATAATTGAGAATCTCTAATTATTTCTAATTAGAGATTCTCTTTTCAAAAATTATTTATGGACTAACACCAGAAGTTCCACTAGTACCAGAGGTACCATCTTCACCAGAAGTTCCACTAGTACCAGAGGTACCATCTTCACCAGTATCACCAGAAGTTCCACTAGATCCCGCTGTTCCAGAGGTTCCTGAAGTGCCAGCATGTGCATAAAGATCATCAAATAATGTTTTCAACTCTAAAATAGCACTTTGCAATTCAGTCGAAATCAATCCACTTGCTCCTGGAGTAAATGATATTGCAGAAGCTGGATGAGATCCAGTAAGCGTTAACGACATCAAATCTCTATGATCTCTAACACTCATCTCAAAATCTGGTCGCATATCATAAATCATATCTTCTGTAATCGTCGTGTCACCAGCAGATACATAAATTGCTGCTAGAGGAAATCTCCCTCTTGGCAATGTTGGTAGCACAGGCACCGCTGCTGGAGTTCCATCTAATACAACAATATTTCCAGAAGCATTAATCGTAATCAACACCCACTTAAAATCACTTCCTGGTGCAGTAACAGTTGAAGTACTACCACCAGCATATTCTATATAACTTGCTCCAGAAGATGTATAATACCAAAATCCACCAGGAGAAACATAAGCTGTCATATCTGGTACATCTTGTGCCTTGACTCTCACATTTGCCTGTTGCATCAATGCCTTTCTAAAAGCATGTCCATAAGGCGGAATATTCATGATAATAATTCTCCTTGTATGAAAATAATAAATTACAAAATGACTATTGAGCATTCAAGTACGTCATTTGTAAAAAGCTATCCAATTGTGATTGTGAAAATGACGAACCACTAGTTCCAGATGTAGAAGATGTTCCACTAGATCCAGATGTTCCACTAGATCCAGATGTTCCACTAGATCCAGAAGTTCCACTAGAACCAGAAGTGGAAGAGGTTCCACTAGAACCAGAACTACCAGATGTACCTGATGTACCAGATGTACCAGATGTTCCTGATGTACCATCACCAGATGTACCAGAGGTTCCACTGTTACCAGAAGTTCCGCTGGTTCCAGCTATTGCGTAAATTTCTTGTCCATTAAAATAAATTGCCATATAATTAAATTAACCTCCTTATACTGGATTTATATAGCCACCATCAGCGCATGCTTCGTATCCGATAGTAACTACTAAATCAACTGCTGTGGGTCCAGTTCCTTGGAGATCCATAGTAATAGTTGCTCCAACAGGAAGTTCCGCCAGATCGGTAGAACCAACCTGTCTATCTACTGCATTTAAATTAGCTTGTGTTGCCAATCCAACAACAATCAAAGGCAACACATCACCAGTGCCAGCATTCATCGCACATGTTGTTAAATCTGCTGGAGCTGCTGTTTTTGCTCTAATAATAACATATTTGACTGTGCATGGTTGACTGGCAACCGATGCCAAAACAGTCCTAAGATTATTAGCTGGAGAAGTAACATTAATTTGCAGAACTTGATTTCTTCCAGCCACTCTTTTATCAATCAGATCTCTGATATCTTCGGCTCGTTCAACCAAAGAACCATCTCTGTTTGCTGTTACTAAAGAAGTATCAACATCATTATCATCATCATTTTGCCCAATGATTTTATTGGCCGATGCATTAATTGATAATAACTCAAACGTATCTCCAGCTGCAATTGCGCCTGGAAAAGTATCAGCAAGTGTCAATGTATGAGTTGCTAAAGACCAAGCATTCGCTCTTCTCATTAAACCAGCATTTGCCCCACTTATCATGTATAAATGCCAATTGACATAATCTCCACTAGGTCGAGTTAATGTCGAACAAATGAGATGAGAAGCATCGCTCCCAGCTTCAGCAACACCATATGTGCGCTCAATTTCAAGTTCTTCAGAGATATAACTTACTTTTGTATCAATTTCTCGAGCATCTCCCACTTCAGAAGACGCTTTGACAGTAAGTGTTTTAGTATTACAAACTGCTGTGAATGTAAATACTAACCCCTCTTTTATAGACGATTCAGTTACTCGATAATATAACCAATAAACTCCAACTGACTCATTAACCATTGTAGTAGACGCGCCAGTTCCATCTCGCAGATTAGTAGATCTATCAACTCCAGCATCATTAGCAACTGAGACCGTTGGTGCAGCATCAGGAGCTTGCATTTCACCATCAGCATCATAAAGAGTTAAATAAATCTTCAAATCAGAATTTCCAGCTTCTGGAACTTCTAATTGAGATGGAACCATAGCTGCGGCCCTAACATTTCCAGCCATAGCTATAATAAGAGACAGGCCAGTTGGAGAAGTATAAGTAATCATTGAACTCATATGAACAAGACCTCCTCATTAGCCTTTTAATTCTCTTATTGTCAAATTACCTGCTGCACTAGCAGTTATAATGATTTTTGTGATTGTATTCCTTTGCAAATTAATTCCAAAAGTCTCATCAGCTTTCAATGTAAATGGAGGTGTATTGGATGTGCTTTCAAGATAACATGTAAATGTAGCACCAGCCCCAATCGTAGCCCGAATAAATTGCAATTCTGCACATAAAGCTGGATTTGTAAGATAGAAGTATTGTGTCCCAGCCGCTGCAAATGTCAGAATAGTCTCACTGATAATTGGATTATATTGTGGTAGCTCAGCTGTTTTAACCAATGTAGGATAATTAGATTCCGCAACTGGATCAAAATTGTCCCCAGTGAATCCCAATAATACAAGAGCAGTATTTCCTGTTGATTTTATATATAATTTTGATTGAAAGTTATTATAAATCGGCGCGATCAGTTTAACGTGTACATTTCCACCAATCGTTACCGGTATAACGGCAAGAGCTACTTTAGTAGCATCAGCAGTAGCAGCTTCATAAGCAGAATTAATATCTGTCACAATTTGGGCAGCGGTTCTACCAACACCAGTTGTAAGAGTAGCCGTAACCCAGTCACCATTATTTACTTTAAAAATAAAAGTATTATTAGCGGTAGTAACGTTATAAAGTTCAGCATTTTGACTGAGCTTAAATGCTTGTAAAGCTGATACAGCAACAGGATCAGCACCATCTGTAGCAAAACCAAGTGTAGCGGCGGCAGTACTTCCCATAAGAGCCGTTGCAATGTATATCGCATTAAGAACATTACTCACAATTGGTGCAGAGATTCTGACTCTACCACCTTCGGCATAGGATACTACAGACCCATAAGCAGTATTAATATCTGTAACGATTTGAGCTGCAGTCCTAGCAGCACCCGCTGTAAGTGTCACAGTGGTCCAGGCAGTTTCTTCATTAAATCTTATCAATAGGACATCATTTACCCCACCAGCAATATTATATGTTTCTAAGATCGAATTGACAATATTAGCTTGATTGGCAAGATTGTCATATGTCTCAACTTCCTGATTGGGAGCAAAAGTAGTATTTCCATAATAAATTGGATTACTATAATTATTTAAATATTTAGGCACAATGACCTCCTAGAAGTACATTTTTTCATAAATGTTTTCAAATTGTTTATCGGCAAGATCTGATTTAGATCTTAAATTATAAGTCTTTACCAGATCTTGCCGAGCCTTTGAACATTCTTGAAAAAATGCTAAATAAATATTCATTATTTCAAGATAGAATCCTATCACTTCAAATTCCTCTTTTCACATAAAAATTTTAACCAACTTGTTTCTCCAAAATTTTCAAAAGAATTGTCAGATTATATTCATTGGCCAATCTCTTCTTCTCATCAATTGACAATTCAGGATCTCCAAATATTTGTTGACCAATATTAGACATGTTTGGATCAATTTCCAATTCAACACATTTCTTCAATCTATTTTCATAATCCTTCTCAGTATTCTGAATCTCCTGAAATTTCATAGCTTTTTCATTTTCAACTGCGACAGCTTCTTTCAGCTCTTCTCTTGTTATGATATTTTTTTCTATAAGCAACTTCTCAAAACAGGCGCTCAAAACATCAATATAATATAATCTATCTCTCAATTTTTGAGCTGATTGAAACAGTCCTACAAATTCTTTTCTTGTAACATAAGTACTACCTTTTTGTTCAAGCTTTCTCTGCTGTTCCTTTTCATTCCGAACCATCTGACGTTCCATCTGTCTGCGCTGTTTTCTATTATATTTTTTCACATCTAATTCTTCAACACCAGGAACAGCTTCAAGTCGTTTTTCCAATGTATCAATTTCTTTACCAATTTCTGTTAGTTCAGTAATATCTTTTTCTATGTTCTGATTTTCTTCTTCCATTTTCCAGCTTTCTCTTTCTTTTTAAATATTATCCTTGTGCAAGAGTTGCTAAATAACTTTTAAAACATCTCTCACAAACCCTTCCTTCATATCTGTCCTTGTAAGTGATATTAACTCGCTTAAATGGTCCATCTATCATCCCACAATCAGCCAAATCACTTAATTTTTTTCTATTCACTTCAACATAGTGAATTATTCCAGAGTCATCGCCCAATTTGGTAACTGTTGCAAATTTTTGCATAATATACTCCAGCCAATATTTTATCTATTAGTAACTGCTTCTTCAGCAGCTTTCTTAAGACCTCCACCAAACTTACGAGCCCAATCATCACCAGAAATAGGTTCTCTAGTGCCAGCTCCAAATTTCTGATTCCATTCTTGATCAGAAACTTTAGAAGGAGCAGGCACTTTAGAAATACCAGATTCTGACCCAGATGGACCAGTAACTCGCCCTGGTCCAGCTACACTAGAAGGACCAGCTACTGGACGACCCCCACCAAAGCCTCGTTGTGCGAGAACCCGAGCCCGATATTCTGATCGAGTTTCAATATCCTGTTCAAATAGATAATTAAATATTGAGATCATTATAAATCTCCTCAAATAAGTTGTTTAAAATTTCTTCGATTTTATTATAATCCTTATAATAAATTTTAATCAAGTTTATCTGTTTTTCTCTAGCAAATATCTCTTTAATTTCATCATGAACTGTTGTTTTCTCGTGAACAATTCGAGCTCGTCGATATTTGTTCACCGGTTTTTCATGATGGTGCCCTTGATATTCAATCAATAAATTAAACTGTTCTAAATAAAAGTCAAATCTGAGATTGTTCCCACTAGAGTTAACACAGTCTTTAAATATTTTCTCTCTAACATAATCAACATTATGAAGATCGAAAAATTGAGCTATTTTCTTTTCACCTTTAGAAATTCGGTGGCCTTTGTAGTAGATTCGTTTCTTCATAATGGATAAATTATTTCTATTTACTTATTGTTTCCGTTCCCATTCTTTTTTGAATCTTTCTTAGCTTTCCGACACTCAGGACATCTTACTGGATCTGGAAACCCTTTACTAGTATAAAATTCCTGCTCACCATCCGTAAATACAAAATCATTTCCACAATCTTTACAACTCAAATTCTTGTCTGCCATTTTCTTTTTCCTTTTTAAAACCTTTCTTTATTATTGTTTATTTTCTCCAGAAATAGTACCACTGGATTGAACATTTTGTTGATGTGATTCGTTATAAATGTAATGTTTTACACCTGTCGAATCGACCCAATATTGATTTTTATTATTTGTCTGCGCTTGTTCATATATTGGAATAGCGGCGCGATCTGGCTTACTCTTTATTGCATCGATTGTATATTTCACATATAATAACGCAATTCCACCAATCGTTGATCCAATTACTAACCAAGCCAATATAACCTTTAGACGAAAAGTTAAATCTTTAACAGCTGCCGTCAATTCCTTTTTAGAAATTTCCGCCCTATCAGTAGCGCTCTGAGTTTGTTGAGTACAAAACTTTTCATATTCATCTAAATTGTTTTTAATAGTTTCGTCAACATCTTCTACACTAGACACTAACTGCTCAAGTGTAGCCAACTTCTCAATTTTATCTTTGATTAATGCTGTCAGTGCAGATGACTCTTTAAGAAGTATCTCATATCTCGTGACAACTGATTCGTAATTATCAAAAGATCGGCTAAGCAAATTTATCAAAGACGGTGCCTGATTATTATCCTGAGGTGTTATCACCATCACCTCCTATATGAAGTGTTTTAATTTCTTCTACGGATTGTTTAAATTCTTCTTCAAGCTGTGTTATTGATTCCTCTTTCTTTTTATTCAAATCATCCATACGACCAACGAGGGTATTCATCGTGCTGTATAATTCTTCATACATTCGAGACTGTTCTTGGATTTTCTGATTCAGCTCGCGCCGCTCAGAAGTGTCATTGAAACTGGCAACAATATATGACCGACCATCAGATCCTAAAATTTTAGAAAACATGACATCAATTGGTATTCTATCATGATCACTACATGCACAGAACATGTATCCTGGACCAAACCACTTTCCTTCATTTTCAACAATGTGGCAAATGTCAGCCAAATTATATTCACCTTCAATCGACAAGAAGGATTTTACTTTTCTACCAATAACATGATCCTTGATGGTAATATTTGATGGTGATCTGCCAATTCTCAACATAGCTTCATTCGCATATGATATTGTTCCATCCAGCTCAATAATAATTAATGCACTTTGTGAACCTTCAACCACCTGATATAAACGAATCACCTCGGACATCATTTCTTTAGTTGCTGTAACATCTCTAAACGTTCCTTGAGAACCAATATATTCTCCAGTAGCTTCGTCTAAAACTTCTTGAACATTTAGTGAAATTATAACAATATCACCATTCTTATTAACAAGTTCAACTTCATGATCGTATATTTTTCCACCAGCATTCCGCAGCCGTTGTAATAATATTTCTCGCTCTTCTTTTTCGAATAAAAATTCCCGAATATGTTTATGAAGAACTTCATCTTTATTATGATACCCTAATATTTCAAGAGCTGATTGGCTGACAAAAACCAAATTGCCATCTTTATCAGTTCTAAAAAATCCATCTTGGAGAGTATCCAAAATACCCATATATTTCTTTGTACTAGCTCTTAACTTATCTTCCAAACGTTTTTGGTCGGTAATATCAAAACCAATCGATTGATATTCTTTGACCGACCCATCTTCATTAAAAATCGCTCTATCTGACCAATGTTGCCATCTCACTTCCCCATCTGGCATAATTACTTTGTGATTGTAATGATTATACGGTTTGTCTTTTGTAATTGATCTAAATGATTGTTTAACAAAATCTTTATCATCATCATGTATGAGATCCATAAAATCCAAACCAATCAAATCAGTACATTTCTTCCCAAAATAATTACAATATGCTTTATTAACAAAAGTAAGTTTACCATCAGGAGCAAATCTACAAATTAATTCAATTTGATCTTCAACAATTGCTCGATATTTCGCCTCACTCACTGCTAATGTTTCTTCGGACTGTTTGCGAATCAAAGCAATTCCAATACTGACACTCAAATCTTCAAAAAACTTGATCATTTCAAGAGTGAATTTATTTTTATCATAACAATTCAATTGTAATAATCCAACAATTTCTTGTTGAAAATATATTGGAATAAGAGCAATTGACATATATCCCTCTGCCACACATCGATCACGTGGAGAATATCTTGGATCATCACTTAATAAATCATGCAATAATTGACCCGAATCATTCGTCCATATACTTCCACCTTCAGTAAACAAATGATCATCTGAATTTGTATTTCTGCCAGAAATAACTAACCCACAAGTACATTCCAAAGCTTGATTATTATCTACAAAATATAATGAATTTTCTGTTCTGATAAAGTCTTCTGAAAATCCAATATGATCAAAATATGGAAAATCATTGCCGTTCTTTAGTCGTAACCCAATTGCATCAAAATTAAAACTTTTCTTAATTTGGTGTATTATTTTATTTACTGTTTCTTTTAGAGTAATAGTTTCATTGAGAATTTTTAAAGTATTAATCAATATATTTTGATATTTTTCAGAGATTTTTCTATCTGTAATATCCCGAACAACTGCCAATAAATATTCTTTATTTTCAGAAGTGAATGTGTTTAGATTTATTTCTGTGTAAAACTCGGTCTTATCAAATCTTATATGCAACCATTCAAAATGTTGTGGATAACCGGCACGAGCTTTATTAATGTGTTCTGATGCAAAATACATAGAGCTTTTTTTATCATCTTGGTATTTTGGAGAAAAATAAACTGGCGTCTTGCCTAGTAACTGTTCTCTTGAACAACCAAATAACCGCAATGCTTTTTCATTACAATCGACAAAAACATTCTGCTGATCCATTACCAAAATTGCATCATTTGCTGACTCAACCAAATTTCTGAATTTAGATTCACTAATCTGTAATTCTCTTACAGCCTGTTTTTTCTCAGTAATATCTGTAACTACTCCAATAATTCCAACTGGATCACCATCTGAATCATAATAAAGTGCTTTATTGACAATTATATCTCGTCGTTCACCAGCTTTAGTCACCATGTTCCCATCATACAAATGAGGACCAACATGTTCAATCACATATCTATCACTATCATAATATGATTTAGCAATATCTGGTGGAGCTAGATCATACACTGTTTTACCAACTAACCATTCATCAGTAACACCAAAAAATTCTTCAAAAGCTTTATTACAACCGAGGTACTTACCCTCTATGTTCTTATAGAAGATTGGCCCAGGAACAGTATTCAATAATGTCTTAGTAAACAAAAACTGTCTTTCTAATTCCAATTCAGCTAGCTTTCTCTGTGTAACATTGTGCGCAATAACATTTGAACCAATGATTTTACCATTATTGTCTCTAATGAATTTATTCGACAATTGATACCAGAGAGTCTCATCACATTTTGGAGATCGTAGTTCATATTCACATATTGAATCAACGTTCTCCCCATCTTGCATTTTCTGAAATCTATTTAAAAATTCCATCTTTCCAGTTTCAGTAAGAAAATTCAATGGAGAATAATTGATAACATCGTCTTTAGTGCATCCTATTAACTCACAAACTAAATCATTAGCCTTTGTAAATCTACCGGTTGAAAAATCGACCTGATAAATTATAGCTGGTGCAGTGTTGTATAGTTCTTTATATTCTTCTTCAATCTGTTTTCTATCAGCAATATCACGCAATACCCCTACTACTGACGTGATCTTTCCATTCTCAACATTTCGGACTGGCTCACCATTCTCTTCAACCCATTTATAATTACCATCTTTTGTAATTACTCTGAATTGAGTTGTGAAATTTTCACCAGTACAAAGCATTTCCGTATAAGCAGTTCTGATAAAATCAACATCATCTGGGTGAATAAATTCTGTAAGATTTCTCCCAATTGCCTCATTAACCTCATATCCAAACAATCTCACACTTGGACTAATATAAATAATATTTCCATTCACATCGAACGAATAAATAATGTCTTTTGTATTATCCAAGATTGTTTTATATTTTGCCTCACTAATTGCCAAATCTTTCTTTACTTGTAAATGCTCTGTCATATCATGAACAACAAGCAAAGCAAGTTTATTGTCACAATATTCAAACTTCGTAACAAATGATTTTATTGGAAATGTTGCAGTATCTTTCTTCTTACAACTCAGAGAAGTTGTATGTGATAGTCCATTATAAAATAATCCACTGGCTAACTCTGAATCAACAAATATATCATTAATTGTTAATTCTGTAATTTCATCAAACGTATATTGAAATAAATTTAATGTCTGGGTATTCGCATCGACAATATGCCCATCATTCAAATCAATAACCAGTACCGAATTCAATGTAGCATCAAACAGTGCTCTATATAAATTATTTACTCGGCGTTCAATTTGCATTTTCGATTTCATAATGCGCTTTCGCCTCACTTTAAATTTTAATATATTATTTCAAATCAACAATCCTATGCACAAACCAACGGCGAGAGAACCCAATGCAGTTCCAATGAATTTCCAAATACTTGGTTTGGATTCTTGAATTTGCTTTTCATAAGCCTCTTTTTGAGCATCCATTAGTTTTTGAAGATTTTCTATTGATTCATTTGATTTCTTAATTATTTCATCTTGAGATTTTATAATTTTATCTAAATTGGCTATTTTTATTTCAAGTTCTTTATTTTCTTCTTTTATTAGATCAACAAGCTCGGATTGTTTTTGATATTTTTCCAGATCCACAACTATTTTACCAGCGTCTTCTTCACTAAAGCAAATTACTTTAGGCTTATTATCGGCAAGAGCTGGTTGTTGGGCAAATGAAAAATTAGTTGACAGGATGATACCCAAGCTTATTAAAGCGACTACGCATCTCTTCAGAACTTGTTGGAATTGTTGTGTTTGCAATATCATTTTCTATCATTCCCACTTTCTTTCTGATTGCGTTTATTTTCTTATCAGAATTTACAATTTGTGCTTTTAATATTTCAATCTCTTCCTGTTGCTTCTTTAACTCATCCTGATAATCTTTTACAATAAGATCTCGTTGTTGTTGAACAAAATTATTAATCAATCCGACAACATAATCTTTAGATGGTTGATAAGCTGCATAAGCAATTCCAATGACCAAAACAATCCCAACAGCAACAGCTATTAGTGGAAGCTTATAGGTATTGAATAATGATGTTACAATAGTGTTTTTTTCATCTGTCATATTATGTCCTTTATTTAAATGCTTTCTTAGTCGGAATACACATTTCACTTTTTAATTCAGTTATTGTTTCCTGTTGAAGTTCAACCACTTGTATTAGAAGTGAAATCTTCTGATTGAGATCTTCAGTCTTCTCTTCTAATCTGATAATGCGTTCTTGATCTTCCATGATAAATAACCTACCAATATGAAATATTGTCTTTACCTATTCTATATTTCTGTCCATACTTATAAACTTTTTGAGCATAAGAATAATTTACTTCACAGAATGAGAGCCAGCGTCTTTTAGAACCAGACCCAACCCAAGTTCCACCTCTAACACAATGATCTTTCATATCTTGTTCGCTACAAGCGTAAGTTTTATCTGCTAATTTTGATTCGTAAACAAACCAATATCCACCATTATAATGTCGATAAAGATCGGACAATCTGGTTCCACATTTATTCGTAAAGATCAGCGGCTCGATCTGATACTTGCCCTTAAATTTTATGCTAGGTTGTTTCATATATTTATCTTTAATTAAATGCATATAAAATGCCTGTGCTCTAATATTGCTCTCTGCTCTGTATGGATTTACTGGAAATTCTTTCTTTATAACAGCTGTAATTCCAGTCGATGGTGTCAGTTGAAACAACCCAATCCCACCATCAAAGCTAACTAAGTCCTGTCGACAGTTAGTTTCTGTCATTGCACACCCAAGATTGTACCACCATGGATAATCCAGTCCAAGATAGCGAATAGACTGTGCCCTGATTTCAGTGATATAATTTTGACAGCGGTCAGCAGCTCGCGCCGGTGTCTGAATTAATATAAGCAGAGCAAATATAAAAAATATTCCAATGATTGCTAAAAATCCCAACACTCTGTCTGAAATGTTCATTGTTTCATCCCCCGTTTCATGAGATTACTAAATTGGACGTTTTCATCATATCTCTTACAATATGTGTAAAATCTAGATCTATATTTATCAATAAGCTTGACTAGTCTCAAAAAATCATTATAAAATGTTTTTCGTTCCGAACTTGATTTGACCTTAGTAATAAAATATTGTATTTCAAAAAGTACTCGCAACCCTATTTCTTTCAAAACATAATAATGACTATCGAATTCATATTTTTTATCACTTGGATTAAGATTATAGTCTCGAATTATCTCTGAATTTTTATCTACTAAAGATTTGGTCGTTTCATTTATTTTATATTTCAGATACATTGAAAATGCAATTGAAAATGCCCAATTTGATCTTTCTCTCGGCTGTAAATAATATCTCAAAAACTTCACGATCTTCGTTTGATCTGAACTTTCAAAATGAACATCTGCAAGTGGTGGAAGCTGAAAAGCATCAATAATATTTCTTCTTTTTCCACTTTGTTTTATTTCTGTTAATCTGGGTCTAAATTGCTCATCTATTAAAAAATGTGTCAGCTCATGAAATAAAACATTCATAAAATCTTTATCAGTTATTTTATTTCGATAAACCAAATTTTTTGGAAAGACAAGAACAATTGTATCTGGGCGATCAAATCGACCATCAAGAACTTTAACATTATCTTGTTCATACTCTAAATGAACTCCCATTCTAGTTTCAAAATAATATGACAATTCTAAAAAAAATTTCTCATCAAATACATCTTGATTTTCAAATTTCTTTGGAAGTTCTTCAAAAAATTTATCAACAAGCGTTTCGTGCAGAACTAATTGATTTGTAACTCTATCAAACAGATGTTTACAAAGTGAAATTGTCATGTTCTTTTTTATCAACCCCCTCTGGTCCATCCAAAGATAACAATAACATACCAAGCAATGACCATAAGATTGTTTGATAATTCTTTCTCTTGAGAAAAATCAATATAAGGGAAAAGCAATTTTCTAGTAATATGAGCATGAACTATAGCTGCTGAAACTAGAATAAATTTAGTAACAAATAAAGAAACCAACCCAGCTCTAGCTTCAACTGGAAGAAAATCATTTGGTACAAATATCATGAGAAGAACAATAGTAATTAATGCAAATGTATCAACACCTATTCTTTTAAAATTTTCCATAATTTTCATAATTTCTCCTTTTTATTCGGCAAGATCTTAAACTGTTTATAATTTAAGATCTTGCCGAATTAATTATCAAAACATTTTCTTCAAATAACCATTTGGATTAAAAGTCAACATGAACTTTTCTCGAGGCAGATCTATCACAAAATCGTTATTAATTTTTACGAATTCTTCAATAGCTTCCATTGGTCCAGGACCATGTGCTGAAAACACTGGGTGGTTGTTGATATTCGCATCTTCAACTATCAAATAACTATATTTAGTAACAAATTGTGAGTATAATTGCATTTCCTTTAATACATGATCTTTTGAATGATCAGAATCTAGGATAACTAAAACTGTTGTATTTTTGGCAATTTTAGTTTTAAGATATTCTATAACGGCAAGATCTGTCGACGAACTTGTTATATATTCAATTCTTGGGTGGTGCGGTCGATTATTATTCTTTTCAATATCTATTGTGATTATTTTTCCACCACCTAATACATCACAAAGGTGTGCTAAATAATATGCACTTCCACCATTTAAGGTTCCAGTTTCAATAATAAGATCTGGCCGAATTTCATATAAAATTTCTTGATATATAAACAAATCTAATGGACATTTTTGAATCTTAATTCCCATCCAAATTGTATTTTGCCAAGTTGTTCCTTTATGGTAATACAATTTATGAAAATCATCTATAATTTCTCGTTCCAATTTCATCGTTCAAACACTACCTGAAGTGTCCTTGAACTTCCCATATGTCTAGCACCATATACATGGTTACACCCACATACTGTGGATGCTGTTTCATACGAATAATATTCAGTTTGCTTTCCACAAAATGGACAAATCGCTTTTCCTATATAATCATTTGTAATTACATCAAATCCAAAAATAAGTTCTCGTAATTCCCTCATCGAAGTTTTCATTGTCTCGTTTTTGATCCTTTCAGTTGTGATATTAGTTTCGGATAACCGCTTCGGAAACCTCCGCCTTCAGGCGGTGGAGGAGAAGCGAAAGAATTGTAAATCAAATCTGAATTAAT
>Ga0116160_1001147_pt1 | contig 28346 bp, 26 predicted proteins | sample AD_JPNAS2_MetaG_FD_89879 | JGI IMG/M metagenome (GOLD analysis project Ga0116160, IMG submission 89879) | Active sludge microbial communities of municipal wastewater-treating anaerobic digesters from Japan - AD_JPNAS2_MetaG | ecosystem: Engineered > Bioreactor > Anaerobic > Digestate | place...
CTGGATTTTATCGCGCTGGACATCAAAGCACCCCTGGACAAATACAGTCAGGTTGTGAAGGTACAGATGGATACCGGTGCCATCGCACAAAGTGTCCGGCTCGTTATACAGTCGAAAATCCCGCAGGAGTTCCGTACAACCGTTGTGAAATCCATGCTGACCCAAAAAGATATTTTGGCCATCGCCAAAGAAGTTGCGGGCGCAAAGCGCTATGTTCTCCAGCGATTTCAGCCCGCACAAACACTGGATCCTGAATTTGCGGGGGAACAATTGTTTCCGGAAGAAGAGTTACTGAAATTGAAGAAACAGCTGGAGAAAATGTTCCCGCTGGTTCTTATCCGTTGATCATGTGTGACGGGAAAAGATGATACAAAAAATGAAAAACGATGGGGCTTCAATCGATGCTGATCACCTGAAGAGGCTGGCACAGATTGGCGTGGCTCTTTCCGCGGAAAAAGACATCGATCGCCTGCTGGAAAAGATACTGACGGAAGTGCGAATTATCACCCGGACGGACGGCGGTACTCTGTATTTAATGTCGGACGATGGAAGTGAGCTTGAGTTTGCTTTTGTGCAGAATGAATCCCTGGCCCTGAATATGAACGCCGCTGAAGGTGAAATGACCTGGCCGCCGGTCCCACTGACCCATCCAGATGGTTCACCCAATCACGCCAATGTCTCTGCGTACGTGGCGATTACAGGTCGTCCTGTCAATATTTCCGATGTTTATGCCACGCAAAATTTCAATTGTGAAGGTCCCCGCCTGTTCGATCAAAAAACAGGTTATCATTCACAATCGATGCTGGTTGTCCCCATGCGCAACCATGAAAATGACATCATCGGTGTCTTGCAGCTGGTCAACGCAAGGGAGCCTGAAAGCGGCCTTGTGATTCCATTTTCTCCGGAATGTGAAGGGATGGCTTTATCTCTGGCTTCTCAGGCCGCGGTTTCTCTGACCAACAACCTTCTGATCGGGCAGCTGGAAAATCTGCTGGATGCTTTTATTCAGACGATTGCAGTCGCCATTGATGAAAAATCTCCATATACCGGCGGGCACGTCAGGCGTGTGGCCAACCTGACCATGAGCATTGCCGAAAAAATCAATGATTGCCAGGAAGGACAATTTGCGCAAATCCATTTTTCAAGTGATGAACTGAAGGAACTGCGCATGGCCGCCTGGCTGCATGATATCGGGAAGATTACCACTCCTGATCATGTTGTCGACAAATCTACGAAACTGGAAAAAGTGTATGACCGGATGGAGGAAATCAAAACACGTTTCGAGATGCTCAAACGGGAATGTCAGCGCGCAGTAAAAGATGCGCAAAAGAAAGCGGATGCTGAAACCCTGCGAAAAGCGGAAAGAGAAATTCATACCCTTAACGAAGAATGTGAATTTTTGGTTAAACTCAATGACGGCAGTGAAATCGTTAGTGATGAAATGTCTGAAAGGATCAGGAAGATCGCCCGCAGAAAGTGGCGTACCTCTACACAGGATCTGCCGTTGCTTACGCAAGACGAAATATACAATCTGAGCATCCCCTGCGGCACACTCAATGACGAGGAAAGAGATATCATAAACAATCACGCGATTGTCACGTATAAAATGCTTTCCAGGCTCCCGTTTCCCAGGAAATTGAGGAGAATCGCCGAGTATGCCTCCTCGCATCACGAAAAACTTGACGGCAGCGGTTATCCTTCCGGTTTAAAAGGCGAACAACTATCATTGCAGTCGCGCATTATTGCCGTGGCGGATATTTTTGAGGCGCTTACAGCCAAAGACAGGCCCTATAAAAAAGGCCATTCGGTGGAAGAAGCTCTGAAAATCATGGAGGAGATGGTTCGGGACCGGCACATCGATCCTGATTTATTCGAGCTTTTCATCCAGGAAAAAATCTATGATGAATACACAAAGACTGAACTAACTGAGCGGGAATCCAACAGCTCATAGCTCGTAGTTCATAGCTCATAGGTTATGGGTCAGGGGTTATAGCTTGTGGCTGATTGCTGATCATGGATATTGAACGGTGAAATCGCACGTCCGTCCAGTTCTATCTGGTGATGATCTGTCCCGGAACAGAGGAATTCGGCAATGTGCTTATCTTGTTTTTAAAAATAGCTTGATTTTATAGGTTTGTATGATATGAACAAAAGAAAGCGGTGATTTAAAAGTAAATTGCTCCGCTCTATAAATGTGCTAAAGCACTGAAAATCAATGAGTTATTCAATTGAACCCGTGCTTTGGCGCGGGTTTTTTTTCGAGTGCGAAAACCCGCACAAAAAAACTGTAAGGAGATTGTTTATGCAGATTTCGTCGGAAAGTGTCAAAGTGGGTCATCCTGATCTGGTTGCGGATATCATTGCAGCAAACGTCATTGCGGCCATCCTTGATGAAGAAAAGAAGCAAAAGCTTACGCTGGCAAATATGCCGCATTGCGGCATTGAAGTATTTTTAGGCAAGGGAATTTGTATTGTCGGCGGTGAAGTCAGGACAAGAGTTTATGTGGATATTGATAAAGTGGCGCGGGATTCCGTGATTGAACTGGGCTACAACCATGCGGCTGTTGGATTGAACGGCCATTTGATGGGCGTGCTCAATGCGATTATCCCTCAGTCTCCGGACATCAATCAGGGCACCAGCTGTCTTTTAAACAAGGACCGTGAAATTGGAGCGGGGGATCAGGGCATTATGTATGGATTTGCCTGCGATGAAACCCCGGAAATGCTTCCATTGCCTTATGTCATGGTGAACAAATTGATGCGGGCCTTTGAATACTGCCAGGACCCCATTTTTGCGCCGGATGGAAAAGGGCAGGTGTCCATTGATTACGATGCGAAGACGGGAAAACCTTTACGTGTGGCAAAAGTTCTGATGTCGAACTCGATCGATTACCGCTTTGTCAAAGGCAGCCGGTTGAAAATTCGGGACCGTGCCAAAAAGATCGCATTTGATGCCCTGGACGACTGTGTGGACAAGAAGACGGAATTCCTGTTCAATCCGACCGGGGAATGGAATGCCATCAACTCCTGCAGCGCAGCGGATTCAGGTGTGACCGGACGCAAACTGGTTGTTCAGTTTTACGGAGGCTTTCCGGGCGCCCAGCTGGGAGGCGGCGCGGTGGTAAACAAGACCCCGGAGAAGGTTGACTGTTCAGCGGCTTTTGGCGCGCGCCATGTTGCCAAGAATATCGTGGCCGCAGGGCTTGCGTCCAAATGTTCTGTCCAGTTGGCCTACGCCATCGGTATTGCCGATCCCTTTTCCATTTACGTCAACACATTCGGTACCGGAAAAGTTCCCGATGAGAAACTGGGAAAAATCATCGCGAAGAATTTTGATTTAACGCCGGAAGGCATGATCGAGAAATTCGATCTGCTCAGCGGAAATATATACAGAAAAATCCCGCGCACATTCTTTATGGATGACTACCGCTGGGAAAAAACAGATATGGTGAAAGTCCTGCTGAAAGAAGCTAAATAAAAAAACAAGATGAAAAGAAAGCCGGGGCTGTTCACGCTCCGGCTTTCTTTTCAACACATATTCATTATTTTAAAAAGAGAGAACTTGGTAGATGACCAATTATTGCTTGACGCAAGGCTTTGACTCATAATAAATATCCTCTCACCGTGCCAAAACATTCAATTTACTAATGATGATAGGAGAAGACTGTGATTCCAAGATATTCAAGAGAGAAAATGACGGCAATCTGGAGCCAGGAAAACAAGTATCAAAAATGGCTTGATGTGGAGGTGGCGGCCTGCGAGGCAATGGCCAAACTGGGGAAGGTGCCCGCACAGGCTGTGGATACCATCAAATCAAAAGCCGTCATCGACGTTGCCCGTATCGACGAGATTGAAAAAATCACGAAACATGACGTGATTGCTTTTGTCAGCTCTCTTACGGAAAAAATAGGGGAGGATGGACGCTTCATTCACATGGGGCTTACTTCATCGGACGTTTTGGACACAGCCTTTGCCGTGCAGTTAAAGGAAGCGGCACAGATTCTTCTGGACGATCTCGATCAGCTGCTCGCAGTTCTTAAAAGAAGGGCCCACGAACATAAAAACACCCTGATGATCGGCCGTTCGCACGGTATTCACGCCGAGCCGATTACCTTCGGTTTGAAAATGGCCCTGTGGCATCAGGAAATGCTTCGCAACAGGGCGCGTCTTGCTCGTGCCAAAGAAACAGTAAGCTGCGGGAAAATCTCCGGTGCCGTAGGGACTTTTTCGTTCATCGAGCCGGTTGTTGAAGAATATGTATGCAAAAAACTCGGTTTGACGCCAGCGCCCGTTTCGTCGCAGGTTGTGCAGCGTGATCGGCACGCGGAGTTCTTTACCACGCTGGCGATTATCGCGTCGTCGCTGGATAAATTCGCTCAGGAGATCCGCCTGCTGCAAAGAACCGAGGTAAGGGAGGCTGAAGAATATTTTTCGCCGGGCCAGAAGGGATCATCGGCCATGCCGCACAAACGCAATCCTGTCCTTTCGGAAAACATATCCGGTCTGTCCCGCCTGGTACGGTCCTTTGCTGTTGCAGCGCTCGAAGACGTTGCCCTGTGGCATGAGCGTGATATCAGCCATTCCTCGGTGGAAAGGGTCATTGGACCGGATGCCACAATTGTTCTGGATTTCATGCTGGGACGTTTTACCGGCCTGATTGACAAACTCGTGGTTTACCCGGAACGCATGCTGGCCAACCTGTACATGACTAACGGCGTCATTTTTTCTCAAATGGTGCTGCTCTCTTTAATCGAAAAAGGCACGACGCGCGAGGATGCCTATGCCGTCGTACAGAAGAACGCGATGAAATCGTGGCAGGAAGGCATCGATTTTAAATCGCTTCTCGCACAGGACGAAATCGTAAGAAAATATCTGAATGAAAATGACCTTGATGGCATTTTTGATGTTAATAATTTTCTGAAAAACCTGGATTTTATCTTTGAACGTGTTTTTGGAAAGTAAAGAACAACCTGATTTCTCTTTAGCGACCGGCCTGTGATGACGCTGACGGTCTCTTTTTCATGAATTAATGTTTTACGAGAAGCGTGTCTTTCACAAACGAATCCAGTGTGTCCGGATAATCCATGGTGTAGTGAAGTCCGCGGCTTTCTTTCCGGGTGCGGGCGCTCTGAACGATCAGTTTGCCCACTGTTGTAATGTTGCGCAGCTCAATCAGATCTTTGGTAACTTTGTAATTCCAGTAATATTCGTGGATTTCTCTCTGGATCATGTCTATTCTGCGTTCAGCCCGCTCCAGACGTTTGTCTGAGCGAACGATGCCCACATAATTCCACATGCACCTGCGGATTTCATCCCAGTTATTGGTGACGACGATGCTGTCATCGCTTTCGGATGAATCCCCGGGATCCCATGGACGGATCTCCGCGGTGCTCATTTGAGTCTGCTTAAACGATTTGGAGATTTTTGTATAAACCCGATGGGAGTAAACCAGCGCTTCCAGCAGGGAATTGCTGGCCAGCCGGTTGGCCCCGTGCAGGCCGGTGCAGGAAACCTCTCCGCAGGCGAATAAATTGTCGATGGATGTTTTGCCGAAATGGTCTACCGCAACGCCTCCGCAGATGTAATGTGCGGCAGGCGCGATGGGAATCGGCTGCACGGCCATGTCAATTCCGTATTCCATGCATTTATTGTATATATTGGGGAAACGGTCCATCAGGAAATCGCGGGTGTGATGCGTAATGTCCAGCAGGACATATTCATCGCCGGACTGCTTGATTTCGTTGTCAATGGCTTTGGCCACGATATCGCGCGGCGCAAGACTCTTCATAGGATGATATTTTTCCATGAAGGTAGATCCGTTTTTCAGCTTGAGAATACCGCCTTCGCCACGGACGGCTTCGCTGATCAGAAAGGCCTTTGCCTCTGGATGAAACAGGCAGGTGGGATGAAATTGGATAAACTCCATGTTTGCAACTTTAGCGCCCGCACGGTAGGCCATGGCGATTCCATCACCCGTGGCAATGTCGGGATTGGTGGTGATCAGATATACCTTGCCGGCACCGCCCGTGCACAAGATAGTGTATTTGGCGCGATAAGTGTGAATCCTGTCCTGATCGATATCCAGAACATAGGCGCCCAGACAGTTGATGATGGTTCCCTTGCTGTCTTTCTGGATGATCAGGTCAATGCCGATATGATTTTCATAGATTTTAACGTCAGGCAGTGCGGCGACTCTCTCGTGCAGTGCGCGTTCAATTTCCCGTCCGGTAAGGTCCTTGGCGTGCAGGACACGCCTCCGGTGGTGACCCCCTTCCTGTCCCAGATCGTAAAGATGAGGGGGCTCTTCCGATTTTGTGAAATTGACTCCCCAATCAATCAATTCCTGGATTCTTGGAGGAGCTTCCCGAACCACAAATTCAACAACTTCTTTATTGCACAGGCCCGCACCGCAATCCAGTGTGTCTTTGATGTGGTCTTCAAAACTGTCCGTTTTGTCCGTCACGGCGGCAATTCCGCCCTGGGCGTAATTGGTGTTGGATTCTGATTTTTCTTTTTTTGTGACAATGGCCACGGATCCGAGCTCAGCTACTTTGATGGCGAGGCTCAAGCCCGCAATCCCGCTGCCGATAATGAGAAAGTCTGTTTTAATTTCCATGGGGCCGATCCAATCTGTTCATGTGAATAAAAGTTTGTTTACAAATACCGGGAGCTTTTATATAAGCCTTTTTAACGGTTTGTAAAGAAAATTGTAAGGTGAGATTAGTAAATTGTTTGTTTTAGGAATTGAATCATCCTGTGATGAAACAGCCGCAGCAGTTGTGAGTGATGGAAAGCTGCTTTCCAATGTCATTGCCTCGCAGATTAAGGACCACAGTGCTTACGGGGGTGTGGTGCCCGAAATTGCCTCACGCAAACACATTGAAGCCGTGTCTTCCGTGATCGCCCGGGCAATGGCGGAAGCGGGCATTGATTTAAAGGCTATTGAAGGAATTGCTGTAACACGCGGGCCGGGATTAATCGGTTCGCTGCTGGTGGGATTATCCGCAGCCAAGGCGCTGGCTTATGGCTTGAACATTCCCGTTGTCGGCGTGAACCATCTGGAAGGGCATATCATGGCTTCCTTTCTTCTAGACAAAAAGCCTGGTTTTCCTTTTATCGCCCTGGTTGTTTCCGGTGGTCACACCAATATTTATCTGGTTCAAAACTACCATGAATTTCAACTGCTTGGCCAGACACGTGACGATGCTGCAGGAGAGGCGTTTGATAAGGCAGCCAAACTTCTTGATCTGGGGTATCCGGGAGGGGTGGTGATTGACCGAATGGCGAAAAAAGGCAGTCCCCGCGCGTTTGAGTTTCCCCGGGCGATGAAAGACTCCCCCGATTTCAGCTTCAGCGGCCTGAAAACATCTCTTCTGACGATGGTAAAGAAGAGGGGAGGTCATTTCACCCAGTCCCAGCTGGAAGACGTTGTTGCCGGCTACCAGGAAGCCATTGTCGATGTCCTGGTCGATAAAACAGTGAGGGCAGCCCTCGAACATCAGGTTGCTCAGGTGGTTGTATGCGGCGGCGTTGCCGCCAACAGCCGGCTCAGGGAAAGATTTACGTTGGCAGCAGAAGACAAAAACCTGGAATTATTCATTCCTCCGATGATTTTGTGTACCGACAACGCGGCCATGATTGCCGCGCTGGGCGAAATAATGTTGAAAAACGGACGTTCGGACTCTCTGGATATGAATGCCGTTTCTCGCTGGCCTTTGGCGACATCTTCCTCTTGCACCCTTCGGGGTGTTTCGTGATGGAGTCAGGGTGAGGGTGAAAGTCCATAAAGCCATATGAGCACGCCAAGGGATATCCTTCATCGCTACAATATCCACCCCAACAGAAAATGGGGCCAGTGTTTTCTCATGGACATCGGCACCATCAATAAAATTTTCCAGGCGGGTAAAATTCTGTCCGGAGATGTAGTGATTGAAATCGGTGCAGGAATCGGAGTTTTGACAAGGCAACTGGCGCTTGCGGCACAACGGGTCATTGCCGTTGAAATTGATCCACATCTTGTGAAAATCCTCCACGATCAGTTTGACGGATGCCCGAATGTGGAAATTATTTCCGGTGATATACTGAAATTCGATTTCTCTTCTATTTCCGATTACTACAAAACTAAAGTTAAAGTAATGGGTAATATTCCTTACAATATTTCCAGCCCGGTAATCTTTCATTTACTGGACTTTCGCACCAGCATCAGTGGTTTTACCCTGATGTTACAAAAAGAGGTGGTACAGCGCCTGGTGTCAGACCCGGATAACAAGAACTACGGAGTCCCTTCGGTACTTCTTCAGATGTATGCAAAAGTCGACAGGCTCTTTGATGTTCAGGCGGGCAGCTTTTTTCCGGTTCCTAAAGTCGAATCTTCGGTTATTCAGTCAGTTTTTCGTGAGAGACCCCTTGTGGATCTGGAAGATGAAACATTTTTCAGTCGTCTGGTGAAAGCCTCCTTTGCACAACGCCGAAAAATGCTGATCAACAATTTAAAAAACGCCGGATTACTGAAAGAGTTTTCAGATGATGATCTGAAATCAGCACTTGATGCAGTCGATATCGACGGAAAAAGAAGGGGAGAGACCCTGTCGGTTGAAGAATTCGGAAATTTGAGCAATATTCTGAAATATCGATTGACGAAGCTGCGGTGAAATATTAATGCTCTCGCCAGATTAATCGATTGGATAAACATGGGACACAGATATTTGTATATAGAAACCTTCGGCTGCCAGATGAATGTCCACGACTCGGAGCAAATGGCGGTTTTATTGAAGGATATCGGTTATGAACAGACGGAAGATTCTGCAAAAGCGGATCTGATATTGATCAACACCTGTTCAATCCGGGAAAAAGCGGAGCAGAAGGCTTTCAGCGAGCTGGGCCGGCTGATTAAGTTGAAAGAAAAAAATCCGGAACTAATTGTCGGATTTTTGGGCTGCCTTGCACAGCATCTTGGACGAGGTGTTCATAAACGGGTACAGAATGTTGACCTGGTTGTCGGGACACACAATATCCACCGGCTGCCGGAAATGGTCAAGTCCATACAAAAAGATCGAAAGAAGATAACTCAAATTGGTTTTTCTTCAAAAATCGAGTCTCTTGGCGTTTTTGTGTCACCACAGGCAGGATCCATAAGTTCTTTTGTTTCCATCATGCAGGGATGCGACAATTATTGTGCATACTGTGTTGTGCCATATTTGCGGGGGCCGGAAATGAGCAGAACGCCCGAGGATATCATCACGGAGATAAAAAAACTGGCAGTTTGCGGCGTCAGGGAAGTGACACTCCTGGGGCAGAATGTGAATTCCTACGGAAAAAATTTACAGCCTAAAAGCGATTTCGTGACGCTGATTAAGAAGATCAATGAAATTGAAGGTATCGAAAGGATCCGTTTCACGACGTCACATCCGAAGGATTTATCCGCAGATTTGATCGACTGTTTTCGTGAGCTAGCCAAGTTATGTGAACATATTCATCTGCCCATACAGTCAGGTTCCGGCCGTGTTTTAAAGCTGATGAACCGCGGATATTCCGCGTCAGAATATTTTGAGAAAATCGACAGCCTGCGCAGCGTCTGTCCGGAAATCAGCATCACGTCTGACATCATTGTAGGATTTCCGGGAGAGACCCAAAAAGATTATCAAGAAACCATTGACATGATGGAAAAAATCAGGTTTGATTCAGTATTTTCGTTCAAGTATTCTGATCGCAGGGGAACGGCTGCCCTGGATTTGCCCGGTCGCGTTCCGGAAGCGGAAAAAACGAAGAGGCTGAAAGAGCTGCAAGCCCTTCAGGACAGGCATACGCAGGAAAAAAACACGGCATTGGAAGGAAGTGTTCAGGAAGTGCTTGTTGAGGGACGAAGCAGGAACTCGGCACAGGATCTCACGGGGCGGACACGTTCCTGGAGAATCGTGAATTTCAAAGGAGATATGGGATTGATCGGCCGGAAGGTGTCTGTGAAAATTACTCGCGGATACCTGCATTCACTGTGGGGGAAGATGATTACGGACTGATTGCATTTCCAATTCAATCATGATGCGGATGCCCGGAAACGCTGGAGATGTCCGTTTCAGGCTTTACAAAATGCCGGCAACTTTTTCTGAACCGACTACGGGGCAGACAAAGATATCATGGGAATGGGAAATGGAATTAAGGAGGTTATAGGATGTTGCTGGAAATGAAGGTATCCGGGTTGACCATTGATCCGATCACCAACACACCCATTGTTATTTTGAAAGACATGCAGGAGAGCAAGGCCATTCCGATCTGGATCGGTTTATTTGAAGCCAGTGCTATTGCAACGGAACTCGAACATGTTGTTTTTTCGAGGCCGATGACCCATGACCTGCTGTATGAATGCATCAGGGCCCTCAATGCCACGGTTAACCGGATTGAAATTATCGATATCCGCAACAACACTTATTTTGCAAGCATTTACTTGACCAGGGACGGGCAGACTTATGCGATAGACGCGCGTCCCAGCGACGCCATCGCTCTGGCCCTGAGGGCTAAGGCATCCATTTTTGTAGAAGAAGCCGTGCTGGAGAAATCCCGGAATATTGATGTCGGGATGAAGCTTACCGATATTGATAAGTTTAAGGAAGATAAAATTAAAGAGTTTCTGGAAAATCTATCTGCCGAAGATTTCGGGAAGTACAAGATGTGAAGATGAATGACCTGCTTACGGATTTTCGAACATTTCTGGAGGTGCAGCGCAACGTATCGGAGCATACCCGAAGGGCTTATTTGAAGGATATTGAGGAATTTAAATCGTTCCTGGAAGATCAGGAAAACGCTTCGCCACACAAAACGATCCTGGATGTTCAAATGGAAGACATCCGGGCGTACATGGCTTTTTTATACAGACGGAAGCTAAAAAAAGTATCCATCAACCGAAAGGTGTCATCCCTGAGGGCGTTTTATAAGTATCTTCTGAGGGCGGGAATCATCAGGAACAATCCGACCGATGGGATCCAGACACCAAAAGCGGAAAAATATATGCCGACTTTTTTATCGGTGGATGAAGCGTTTGACCTTCTGGATGCTTCCAAAGAAAATGGTTCTGCATCCGGTTTGAGAAACCTGGCGATGCTGGAGTTGTTCTATTCTTCAGGGCTGAGACTTTCTGAGCTGGCCGGTCTGGATACGGCAGATTTAGATTTTCCTTCCGCTCTGGTAAAACTGCGAGGCAAGGGAAAGAAGGAAAGAATCGTTCCGGTGGGAGCACCGGCACTGGATGCAATACGGAGATACTTATCCGCGACGCAAAGTGTAAGAAAAGAAAAATCCGGAGATATTCTGAAAGGGGCGCTTTTTTTAAACACTCGCGGGCAAAGGATCACGACCCGAAGCATTGCCCGGATTGTGGACGAGGCCACCGTCAAAAGCGGTATAGGACGCAAGATCAGCCCGCACGCGCTACGGCACAGTTTCGCAACGCATCTGCTGTCCGCCGGAGCGAATTTACGTTCGATCCAGGAAATGCTGGGGCATGAAAGTCTTTCCACGACGCAGAAATACACGGCGGTGAATATCAACCGTCTGATGGAAGTATATGACAAGGCCCACCCCCGGGCTAAAAAGTGAATGAGACTTGGTCTTTTCAAGGCTCAAGCCGCAGAAAAGGCCTTAGTCGAATTCATCCCGTGCAAGTGAAGCGCGACACGGGATCCAGAGAAAGGAAGAGGTAAAAGGAGCAGAAATGCAAATCAGAGGCACAACCATACTCGCTATCAGGAAAGACAACAAAATTACCGTGGCCGGCGACGGTCAGGTGACACTGGACACGACAATCCTGAAGCACGGCGCACGCAAAGTGCGCAGACTATACAACAATGAAGTGATTGTCGGTTTTGCGGGAGCGACCGCTGACGCTTTCACGTTGTTTGACCGTTTTGACCAGAAGCTGGAGCAGTATAACGGCAATCTGCTGCGCGCGGCGGTAGAGCTCACAAAAGACTGGCGCACCGACCGGGTGCTCAGGCACCTCGAAGCGCTGATGATTGCGGTCAGCCGCGATTATTCGCTGATTATTTCCGGAAACGGGGATGTTATCGAATCCGACGATGATGTCATGGCTATCGGGTCCGGCGGCGCCTTCGCGCAGGCGGCCGCGCGTGCACTGGTGAGACACAGCAATCTGTCCGCCACGGAAATTGCCCGGGAAGCGATGAAGATCGCCTCGGAAATCTGCATATATACCAACGAGCATATTACGCTTGAGGAAATTGATCTGGACGAGGAGAAATCGCAGGATGTCAAAAAAAGTAAAAAGTAAGGAGCAGTTTTTAAAATGAATAATTCTGGGTTAACACCCCGCGAAATAGTGGAGAAACTGGACAGGCACATCATCGGGCAGGCCGATGCCAAGAGGGCTGTGGCCATTGCGCTTCGGAACCGCTGGCGAAGGCAGAATGTGCCCGATGAACTAGCGGATGAAATATCGCCAAAAAACATTATCATGATCGGTCCCACGGGCGTTGGTAAAACGGAAATCGCACGGCGTTTGGCCAAACTGGATAACTCGCCTTTCCTGAAGGTGGAGGCATCGAAATTTACGGAAGTCGGTTATGTAGGCCGTGATGTGGAGTCCATGGTGCGCGACCTGGTCGAGCTGTCGATCAACATGCTCAAGGCTGAGGAGCAGGAAAATGTTCAGGCGAAAGCCGCGGAAATTGCGGAAGAGCGCATTCTTGACCTTTTACTCCCGCCGCGTACCGTAGAAAAAAATGTGGGGGATATGCTGACGGACTCCGATCGGGAACAGACGGATCTTCCGCTGGCCGATGAGCAGGCAAGGAAGCAGGACGCGACCCGGGAAAAGTTACGTAAAATGCTTCACGACGGAAAGCTTGATGACCGAATCGTTGAGCTGGAGGTATCCGAACCGAGAAGCGGCCCGATGATCGAAATATTTTCCGCAGCGGGCATGGAGGACATGGGGCTGAACCTTAAAGATATGCTGGGCAATATCATGCCGCAGAAAAAGAAAAGGAGAAACGTAAAAGTGCCCGAAGCTCTTGAGATCATGGCTGCTGAAGAGGCGCAAAAACTGATAGACATGGATAAGGTTACGAAAACCGCGCTGGATCGTGTGGAACAGTCGGGCATCATTTTCCTCGACGAGATCGACAAGATCGTCGGCGGGGATTCACAGCATGGTCCGGACGTTTCGCGTGAGGGCGTGCAGCGCGACCTGCTGCCGATTGTCGAAGGATCAAATGTTAACACGCGATACGGCATGGTGAAGACCGACCATATCCTGTTTATTGCCGCGGGTGCTTTTTCGGGCACCAAGCCCTCTGACCTGATTCCGGAGTTGCAGGGCCGTTTCCCGATCCGCGTGGAGCTCGATTCCCTGGGGAAAGAGGAGTTCATCAGGATCCTGACCGAGCCGAATAACGCGCTGGTCAAACAATACACGGAGATGATGGCAACGGAAGGCATCAAACTTTCGTTTACCGGGGATGCGGTGGCGCAGATTGCCGAGGTGGCCACAGTTGTCAATGAGAGAACGGAAAACATCGGTGCGCGCAGGCTTTACACCATCATGGAGACGCTTCTTGAGGATATTTCCTTTGACGCGCCGGATAGGAAAGAGAAGGAAATCGTGATTGACGCAAAATACGTGGAGGAAAAGCTAGACAACATCGTAGAAGATGAAGATTTAAGCAGGTATATCCTGTAGGACGGGGAACAAAATGGAACATATTCAGAGTTCAATGGAGCGGGCGGACATCCTGCTGGAAGCGCTGCCCTATATCCGGCGGTTCTACAATAAGACGATTGTCATCAAATACGGCGGACACGCGATGATTGACGAGGACTTAAAAGACAAATTCGCCCGGGATGTTGTCATGATGAAATATATCGGGATGCATCCCGTGGTCGTGCACGGCGGCGGTCCGCAGATCGGCAGTCTTCTGAAAAAACTGGGCAAAGAATCCAGGTTTGTTCAGGGGATGAGGGTGACCGACGAGGAAACCATGAATATTGTGGAAATGGTGCTGGTCGGCATGGTCAACAAGGAAATCGTCGGCCTGATCAATAGGCACGGCGGTAAAGCCGTGGGGTTGAGCGGCAAGGACGGCAACCTGATTGAGGCGGAAAAGTATTATCTAAACGATGAAAAGGCAAAGAATACCCCGTCGGAAATTATCGATATCGGGTTGGTCGGCAAAGTCAAGGCGGTCAATGCCGAGCTGATTGCGTCTTTGGGACAGAACAATTTTATTCCCGTGATCGCACCGACCGGGATGGGTGAGAAGGGAGAAACCTACAACATCAATGCAGATATCGTGGCGGGTGAAGTGGCGGCCGCCCTGAAGGCGGAAAAACTTCTGCTTCTGACGGATGTTCCCGGTGTGCTGGATTCCGGTAAAAACCTGATTAACACCATGACGAAACAGGACGCGCAGAACCTGATCGACCAGGGAACGGTGGAAGGCGGTATGTTCCCCAAGGTCAAGTGCTGTCTCAAAGCATTGCGCGGTGGTGTAAAAAAGGCGCACATTGTTGACGGGAGGCTGAAGCACGCAATCCTGCTGGAAGTGTTTACAGACAAAGGCATTGGTACGGAAATCGTTTTATAAACGAAAAGAAGGGTGAACAATGAAAGAAAAGAAGATCATGGCTCTGGCCGATGAAAATATCATGAATACCTACAGGAGGGTCCCGATTGCGCTGGTGAAAGGAGAAGGCGCAAGGCTTTGGGACGCCAACGGGAAAGAATATCTCGACTTTGTAGCAGGTATCGCCGTATGCAACCTGGGGCACTCCCATCCGAATGTGGTGAAGGCCATCAAAAAGCAGGCAAAGAATCTGATGCACGTTTCAAATCTGTATTACACCCGGCCGCAGGGAGAGGTGGCCAGTATCCTTACAAAGCATTCTTTTGCCGACAAGGTCTTTTTCTGCAACAGCGGTGCCGAAGCCAACGAAGCGGCCATCAAGCTGGCCAGGAAATACGCCCACGAAAATCTGGGTGAAGATAAATTTGAACTCATTACCATGAAGGATTCCTTTCACGGCCGGACGATGGCGACGATAACCGCCACGGGGCAGGAAAAATTCCAGTTCGGATTTACCCCCCTTCTGGACGGCTTTAAATACGTGCCTTTTAACGATCCGGCGGCGCTGGAAGATGCGATCACGCCCAAAACCTGCGGCATTATGCTGGAGCCTATCCAGGGGGAGGGCGGCGTGATCATTCCTGACGACCGATACCTTGCGAAAGTCAGGGATATCTGTGACCGGCACAGGATTTTAATGATCGTTGATGAGGTGCAGACCGGTATCGGACGCACGGGTAAATTATTTGCCTATGAATATTCCGGCATCAAACCGGATATCATGACTCTGGCCAAGGCCCTGGGGAACGGCTTTCCAGTGGGGGCGATGCTGGCAACAGAGGAGATCGCCCGGGCTTTCGGCCCGGGAAACCACGCGTCCACCTTCGGCGGCAACCTGCTGGCCATGGCCGCGGCCAAAGCTACCCTGGAGACAATGCTGGACGAAGGCGTGCTTGAAAATTGCGGGAAAACAGGAGAATATTTCCTGTCCAGACTTCAGGCCCTGAAGGACAAGCATGCCATCATCACCGGCGTGCGGGGAAGGGGACTGATGCTCGCGTGCCCATTGGCTGTTGAAGGTGCTGATATTGTGAAAAAATGCCAGGAAAAGGGACTTCTGATCAACTGCACCGGCGGCAAAACGCTGCGTTTTGTCCCGCCGCTCATCATTACCGAAAAAGATGTCGAACTGGCGGTTGCCATTCTGGATGAGGTCATGGAGGGGAGATGAAAAAAGATCTGCTGAGTTTTGCCGGCATGAACCCGGAAGATTTCGAAGACATCTGGCTTCGTGCCGCCCGGCTGAAAAAAATGCTGAAAGAAGGCAAAGAACACACGTTTCTCAAGGGCAAGACACTGGGCATGATTTTTGACAAGTCTTCCACGCGCACCAGGATCTCTTTCGAAGTCGGCATGTACCAGCTGGGGGGGATAGCGCTTTTCTTAAATTCGCGTGACACCCAGATCGGCCGCGGTGAAACGCTTGCAGATTCCGCCCGCATGATGTCGCGTTATTTAAATGGAATCATGATCCGGACATTTGCCCAGGAGAGCGTGGAAGTGCTGGCCAGCTACGCCACCATTCCGGTAATCAACGGGTTGACGGATCTGCTGCATCCCTGCCAGATCCTGGCGGACCTGTTTACGATTAAAGAAAAGAAAGGCACTTATGAAGGGGTCAGAGTCGCCTATATCGGTGACGGCAACAATGTTGCAAACAGCTGGATTGAAGCGGCCGCGCACCTGTCTTTTGAATTAACGCTGGCCTGTCCGGAAGGGTATGATCCCGACCAGCGGATCCTGGAAGAAAGCCGGAGGTGTGGTAAAGGCTCTGTCCGGCTGTATCGCGATCCCCGTGACGCCGCAAAAGATGCGGATGTCCTCTATACGGACGTCTGGACGAGCATGGGTCAGGAAGCCGAATTAAAGGAGCGGAAAGAGATATTCAGGGATTATCAGATCAATGCTGATCTTCTGGGAGTGGCAAATAAGGACGCCATGGTAATGCACTGTCTGCCTGCGCACCGCGGCGAGGAAATTTCCGCAGACGTTATTGACGGGCCGCAATCCGTCGTGATTGACGAAGCGGAAAACCGTCTGCACGTACAAAAGGCTGTATTAGAAATCTTGCTTTAGGAGGAACCTGTTGTGGCAAAAAAAATTAAAAAAGTAGTGTTGGCGTATTCCGGCGGATTGGACACGTCCGTGATTGTCCGCTGGCTCATTGAAACGTATCAATGTGAAGTGATCTGTTTTGCGGCTGATGTCGGGCAGAAAGAAGAACTGGCGGGATTGAAGAAAAAGGCGATCAGCACCGGCGCCAGCAAAATATATATCGAAGATCTGCGGGAAGAATTTGCGCGTGATTTTGTTTTTCCGGCATTGCGCGCCAACGCCATTTATGAGGGGACCTATCTGCTCGGAACGTCACTGGCCAGGCCTTTGATTGCCAAAAAGCAAATCGAAATTGCCAAAAAGGAAAAGGCGGATTCCGTCTGCCATGGCGCAACCGGGAAGGGCAACGATCAGGTGCGCTTTGAGCTGACCTACATTGCGCTCAATCCCAAAATCAATATCATTTCCGCCTGGAAAGATGACAACTGGACGTTTGATTCCCGTGAATCCATGTTTGATTACGCGGAAAAATATGGCATTCCGCTTCCACTGACCAAGGACAAACCTTACAGTTCCGACCGGAACCTGCTGCACATATCGCACGAAGGCGCCATTTTGGAAGACACCTGGGCGGAGCCGCCGGAGGATATTTTCGTACTGACAAAATCGCCTGAAGCCGCACCGGACAAGCCGACATACGTGGAGATCAGTTTCATGAAGGGAAATCCTGTGGCGATCGACGGCAAGAAGATGTCGCCTGCCAAATTGATGGATTATATCAATGTCCTCGCCGGCAATAACGGCATTGGCCGCGTGGACATGGTGGAGAACCGCTTTGTCGGAATGAAATCCCGGGGAGTTTATGAAACTCCCGGTGGAACGGTATTGTGGGCGGCCCACCGGGCGGTGGAGTCGATCACGATGGATCGCGAAGTGATGCTGATGCGCGACTCCCTCATTCCGAAATATGCTCAACTGGCTTATAACGGCTTCTGGTATGCTCCCGAGATGAAGACGCTTCAGGCATACATTGACTCCACGCAGGAAAGCGTCAACGGTACGGCCAGGATGAAACTGTACAAGGGCAACTGCATCGTTGTGGGGCGCAAGTCACCAAACTCGCTGTATAGCGAAGCCTTTGCCACATTCGAGAAGGATCAGGTCTATAACCAGAAGGACGCAACCGGATTTATCCGTCTCAACGGCCTGAGGTTGCGAATTCAGAATATACTGAAAAACAAACCCTGATTGCGCGGAGAACAGATGCATGGCGGCAAGAAAAAAACCATGGGCGGGACGTTTTGAACAGGACACGGCCAAAAGCGTCGAGAAATTTACCTGTTCACTGCATTACGATTCGAGGCTGTATCGATACGATATCGAGGGGTCCATTGCCCACGCGACAATGTTGGCCGATTCGAAAATTATTTCGCGGAAGGAAGCCGCGGCAATTGTCCATGGCCTGAAAAGTATCCTCTTCGACATGGAGAAGGGCGGATTCATCTTTGACACGGCCGACGAAGATATTCACATGGCTATTGAAAAAGAGCTGATCAGAAGGATTGGTGAAACCGGAGGAAAACTGCATACCGCGCGCAGCCGCAACGACCAGATTGCTCTGGATGTGCGTCTTTTTCTGCGTGCGGAGATTCATGCCATTTCGGGACTGCTGGCCGCCCTGCAAAAGCAGCTGGTGAAAATGGCCGGAAGCGAGATCAAAACCATCATGCCGGGATACACGCATATGCAGAAGGCGCAACCCGTGCTTTTATCCCATTATTTGATGGCATTCGCGGAGATGTTTGTCCGCGATGAGCAAAGGTTTGCCGATTGCGGAAAGCGGCTCAACGTTCTGCCGCTCGGTTCTGCGGCGTTGGCCGGAACGGGACTGCCGATTGACCGTGGCAGGACGGCAAAGCTTCTGAACTTCCCGGTCGTGAGCGCGAACAGTATGGATACGGTGGCGGACCGGGACTATATTGCGGAATTTATTTTTGCGGCATCCCTTACCATGATGCATCTGAGCCGTTTTTGTGAAGACCTGGTGTTTTGGTCTTCCGATGAATTCGGTTTTGCCGAAATTTCAGATGCGTACACGACGGGCAGCAGCATCATGCCCCAAAAAAAGAATCCGGACATTGCGGAGCTGATCCGGGGGAAAACCGCCCGGGTCTATGGTGATCTTATCTCGATTCTGACGCTGCTCAAGGGGTTGCCCATGACCTACAATCGCGACCTGCAGGAAGACAAGGAGCCTCTTTTTGACGCAGTGGATACCGTCAGGGACTGCCTGGCAATTTTCACGGAAATGCTGGCCCATACAAAGTTTCATTCCAAAAGAATGCGTGAAGCGGCGGGCGGCGGTTTTTCCACGGCAACGGATGTGGCGGAATATCTGGTACAAAAGGGAGTCCCTTTTCGCCAGGCGCACGAAATTGTTGGCGGCATCGTTGCCCATTGCCTGAAAAATAAAAAGACCTTTGCGGATCTTGCGCTGAAAGATTACCGGAAATTTCACGCGGGATTTCAGGAAGACATCATGGACAGAATAAAACTGGAAAATTCGGTCAATGCGCGCAGGCATCGCGGCGGCACAGCGACATCAGCGGTAAAGGAAAGGATACGGGCATTTGAAAAAAGATTTGGTAAAAAATAAAACACTCTGGATCTTTGTTCTGGTTTTTTTGCTGTCAGGCTGTGGATTGAAAGCAAATCCGGTGCCGCTGGTATCAGCTGATCTGCCGATGCCGGTTGCAGACAAATTGGCGGCGAAGGCTAAAGAGAATGCCATTGTTCTGACCTGGGTGCTTCACGACCCTGCCGGCCGGATCCGCTATATTGATATCGCCAGAAGCCGACTGGGCAGCCCGGGAAAAGTCTGCAAAGACTGTCCGGTGACCTTTGAAAGAATCGGACAGTTAAGAGTTGATGATCCCAAAAAAAGTGAATACAGTTTTACCGATTCGCTTGCGGAAAAAGGTCAGACGTACAGATACCGCTTAACCCTCTGTGATGATGCTGATCTCTGCAGCGAATCGCAGACTGTAGAAGAAAACATGAAATAAACAAAATTTCAGGAGGCATACTGTTATGTTTCGAGGAGCCATAACCGCTCTGGTAACCCCGTTTAAAGACGGCAAGGTGGATGAACAAGCCCTGAGGGATCTGATTGAATTTCAGATCGCCGGCGGTATTGACGGACTGGTCCCGTGCGGAACAACCGGGGAATCACCGACCCTGACTCATGATGAGCATGACCGGGTGATCGAAATTACCATTGATGCTGTGAAAAAAAGGGTGCCCGTGATCGCGGGGACAGGATCGAACAGCACGGCGGAAGCGCTTCGCCTGACCCAGCATGCCTATAAGGCCGGTGCGGACGGTGCCCTGATTGCCTGTCCTTACTACAATAAGCCCACACAGGAAGGTCTTTATCAGCACTTTGAGCTTATCGCAAAAAATGTTCCGATTCCGGTTGTTCCCTATAACATTCCGGGGAGAACCGGGGTGAACATGTCGCCGGAACTGATTTTTCGGCTGTCAAAAATAAAGAATATCGTCGGTGTCAAGGAAGCTTCCGGTTCCCTCAAGCAGATGAATGACGTCATTGATTTGTGCGGCCCGGATTTTGACGTTTTGTCCGGCGATGACGGATTTACCCTGCCTCTGATGGCCATCGGCGGCAGAGGCGTCATTTCCGTTGTGTCGAATATCGCTCCTGCCGATATGGCCGCCATGGTGGACGCGGTTGATGAAGGCCATCTGGCAAAAGCGCGTGAACTTCATCACCGGATGAGTCCTCTGTTTGATGTTCTTTTTATCGAAGTGAACCCGACGCCTGTAAAAGCGGCTTTGGCGATAATGGAGAAAATCGAATATGAATACAGGCTGCCACTGTGTAAAATGGCGCCCTCAAATTATGAAAAGCTTAAAAAAGTCATGGAAAATTACGGCTTGATTGCTTCATCTTAAAAGGAAAGATTATCCGGGGAGTGGTGGCTATGGTTAAAGTTATTGTTACAGGCGCAGGCGGGAAAATGGGAGGCAGGATCATCAGCCTCATTTCAGCAATGGAAGATATCCGGGTTGTCGGGGCCATCGAAGTGGCGGGCCACCCGATTATTGGAAGAAATGTAGGTCATTCCCTGGGCTGGGGCACGTCCAGCGTAACGGTCAGTGATCAACTGGCTGCCTGCATTGATCAGGCGGACGTGGTGATTGATTTTACAAATCATGATGCATCCATGCGCTACCTGGAAATTGCCAGTGAGAAAAATCGAAGCATCGTCATTGGTTCAACCGGTTTTACGCCCGGTGAAATGAAAATCGTTAAACAGCTGGCGGAAAAGACCCGGTGTGTTCTTTCTCCGAACATGAGCGTCGGGGTCAATGTCATGCTTAAGGCGCTGGAGTATTGTGCCGGTATTTTCGGAGATGATTACGATGTTGAAATCTACGAAGCGCATCACCACTCCAAAAAGGATGCTCCCAGCGGCACGGCAATGCAGATGGCGCAGGTGATTGCCGATAAACTGGGCCGCAATCTGGAAAAGGAAGCGGTGTATACCCGTAAGGGGATCATCGGAGAAAGAACCAGGACAGAAATCGGCATCCAGACGCTTCGGGCAGGCGACATTGCCGGAGAACATACCGTAATGTTCGGTGGGATCGGAGAGAGACTGGAAATAACGCATCGGGCATACAGCCGGGATAATTTTGCCAAAGGTGCGATTCGCGCAGCAAAATGGATTGTGCATCAGAAAAACGGTCTGTATGACATGCAGGATGTTTTGGGTTTGAGAGGAATCAAATAGGCCGAATGGATCCATGTTGAGTGGCGTGATCAGCTATATTGGAATCGGCTCGAATCTGGGTGATTCCCTGGCAAACTGCAAAGAAGCCGTTGCAGGACTTTCAGGCATTCCGGAAACCATACTGGAGCAAGTGTCGTCTTTTTATAAAACCGAACCTGTGACGGACATTCCGGCTGATAAAGCTGCTCGGGAAGTCCTGAAAAACCAGAGCTGGTTCACCAATGCTGTGGCGGAAATCCGAACGCGGCTTTCGCCGCGCGATCTTTTAACGGGATTGCAGGATATTGAAAAGGTGATGGGAAGGGCCCGGACGTTTGCGGGCGCACCTCGTGTTATCGATCTTGATTTGCTTTTGTATGGACAGGAGATCATCCATGAAACAGATCTGGTCGTACCCCATCCCTCCATGCATAAACGCCGGTTTGTCCTCGAGCCTTTGTGTGAGATTGCTTCCTATGCAATTCATCCTTTATTCGGGGTTTCGATGCGCGGTCTGAAAGACCGCCTGGAAGATCAGAAAAAGGTCGGGATTCATCAATAATTCAAGAAGAAGGTTATTATGAATATCATGAAAGTAGTGGTCATTTTAGTTGTCCTTTACATTGTTTACAGAATTGTCCGAACGATCGGAAAGGCAAAGGTGGAAAAGGTTAAAGCATATCGTGTGGACGACAAACCGTCTGCGGGTGAAGATCTTGTGCAGGACCCGTTCTGCCGCACCTATGTTCCCAGGAGTCAGGCATATGTGAGGGAAATTGAAGGCCGGCAGCAGTTCTTCTGCAGCCGGGAATGCTGTGAGAAATATCTTTCAGACAAAAAATAGTTGATCAGAAATTCAGGGGGAATTATGAAATTTTTTATCGATACTGCTAATGTTGCGGAAATAAAAGAAGGGTTGTCTTTGGGGATGGTGGATGGCGTCACGACCAATCCGTCGCTGATTGCCAAAGAAAAAAGAGGCTTTGATGCTGTCGTGAAAGATATCCTCGGAATCGTTGAAGGGCCCGTCAGCCTGGAAGTTGTTTCCCTGGAGGCAAAGGGCATGTTTGCCGAAGGAAAAAAGCTGTCGAGTCTTGGCAATCAGGTCGTGATTAAAGTCCCGATGACCACGGAAGGTCTCAAGGCAACCAAAATGTTTGCCGCAGAAGGGATAGACGTCAATCAGACATTGATTTTTTCTCCGCTTCAGGCCCTGATGGCGGCAAAGGCCGGCGCGGCGTATGTCAGCCCGTTTGTCGGGCGTCTGGATGACATCGCCCATGACGGCATGGAACTGGCGGGGCAGATTCTCGATATCTATGAAAACTACGGATACGATACAGAAGTGATTGTGGCCAGTATTCGTCATCCGAAGCATGTTCTGGAGGCGGCTTTAATGGGAGCGGATATTGCAACGATTCCCTTTAAGGTGATCACGCAGCTGGCAAAGCATCCGCTGACTGACAAAGGTATTGCCCTGTTTCTGGAAGACTGGAAAAAGGTACCGAAAAAATAACCGGGGGAAGTTTGCTCCACATGATTTCGTAAATCGAAACGGGTCTGAAACGAATGGAAAAGAGACGGGAAATATTCAATCCACCAAACATCATCACGATGACGCGCATCAGCATTGTGCCTTTTCTGTTTTTTCTGCTGACATCGCCGGGGCCCTTCTGGAGTCTGGTACTCGCGATTTTGTTCGTCGCAGCCGCCGTGACGGACTTGCTCGATGGTTTTGTCGCGCGCAAGTACCAGATGATTACCACCATGGGGAAATTTCTGGATCCTTTGGCTGATAAACTGATCGTCAATACGGCCATGATCCTGATGATCCCCATCGGACGGATTGACGCCTGGATTGTCGCCATTATCATTATCCGGGACCTGATTGTTGACGGCATCCGCAGTATTGCGTCTTCGGAAGGGCTTTACATCCAGGCCAGCATGCTGGGAAAACAGAAAACGCTGGCGCAAATCATTGCCGTGACCGCCCTGATGATTCATTATCCTTTTCTGGGTCTGGATGCTCATTTTGTGGGAACCGTCACTCTTTATGTAGCGTTATTACTGACCGTTTATTCAGGCCTGGATTACTTTGTTAAATTTTACCGGGAAACCGGCAACCGCTGAAATTATGGGGGCTTACACTTTTTAAAAACTTCATCATCCTCGAGGTTTCATTTTTCTATTGACAAGAAGAGTTTATTTGTTATAACCACCATCGTTCTTCAGTGAGCGGGCGTAACTCAGTGGTAGAGTGCTACCTTGCCAAGGTAGACGTCGACGGTTCAAATCCGTTCGCCCGCTCCATTTTTATTTTGGCGGCATAGCCAAGTGGCTAAGGCAGCGGTCTGCAAAACCGTTATTCATGAGTTCGAATCTCATTGCCGCCTCCAGGATCATTCAGGAGTTTTTTATTAAAAACTCCTTTTTTTATGGTCAATGTGATCCCTGTAACCACACGTGCAATTCGTTTTTCCTGATCCTTCCTACATTTATGTCACCCGACCTTTCAAGGCAGGTCCGGCTCGAAGACCCTGATCAGGATTTTTTGAAAATCCGGTAAAAACATCTCAAGGGAAAATGATTATTGGGAGCCGGAAAATCTTACAATGAAAGATGAGCAATTATAAGGATATTTCGAAAAAAAAAGTTGTTTTAGATGTTGAAAGATAATCGCTATTATGGTAAAAATATTAATATATAAATGTTGTTTTGTTAAAAAAATATTTTTTGTGCAAAAAAATTTTTAAATAAAGCGATCCAAAGCGGCAATATGTAAAAAATTCTTTCAGGAGAAATTTTTTGGCCAAATCAAACGATGTCAATTCCACTGAAAGGTTGTTAAATGTCATCCGGGGGTCGCAGCAGCCTTCAACACCTGTAACGGAAGCGGCTAAAGACTTCTCTTCTCCCCAAAAAATTACCCCTAAAATATCTCTGAACTTTCCCGGTGTATTTGCGGGAAAGCACAAGGTGCGGGTGGGTGTCGATATCGGGCAGGACAATATCAGTTTTGCCAAAATGGCAAATACATCCGATGGCCGATCGATGCTGGTCGATCAAAAGATTGTGAAATTCGGCGGACAGATTAACAGGGAATCTGCGGAATTCAAGAATTTATTGAGATCGTCCCTGGTTTCGTTTACCGGTTCTCTTTCGGCATGTGATGTATGGGCGATGATGGACGCCACGGAAGTCAATGTATATCACCTGAAGATTCCGCGCGTTCCCAAAAAGCAGCTGGAAAACGTCATCTTTTTTACTGCCAAAAAAGAGAACCCCATTGACGAAAAAGACGTTGTCTTTGACTATGAGATGCAGGGTGAAATTACCGACCAGGGCATTCCAAAATATTCCGTGATGGTTTACATTGCCCCGAAGACTGTCGTAGAGAAGGTCAGAGACCTTTTTTCATCGATCGGTGTCGATCTTGCGGGGATCACCATAGCGCCCTTTGCCATTCAGAATATCTTCAGAACAAAATGGACCGCGGTAGGTGAAGGGACCTTCGCCAGCCTCTTTATCGGAAATGATTTTTCGAGGATCGACATATACAGTAAAAACAACCTGGTGATGACAAGGGGCGTCAAAACCGGTATTACCAGCATGATGGAAGCAATCGATGAAACCGTTGCCGAAACCATGCCGGGAAAAAGGTTGGATAAAGTCCATGTTAAAAACATGCTCCAGGAGCTTTCCGATCATTCCGGAAAGTCGATACAGGATGACAACGGCATCCACTGGAGCCAGAGTTCGGTTCTCGACATGATCACACCGGCACTGGAGAGGCTGGTCCGGCAGATCGACAGGACGCTGGAGTATTACGCGACATCAGTCGGTTATGAAAAAGCGGAGAGAATCTACATATCCTCCGTTCTGAGCGGATTTCATGAAGTGCTTCTGAATTACATCAGTGAGCAGCTGGCAACACCGACGGAGTTATTTGATCCTTTTGAGGGAAAACACGCTGCCACAGCCGGCGCTTCCCTTTCTCCAGCGGAAAAAGCGGCGTTGGTTCCCGTGATCGGATTGTCTCTGTCTGATATAAAATACACACCCAATGTCATTTTTACCTATCTCGACAAAAACAAGGAACTAAGCGGCAAGATGATCAATCGCGGCATATTCGCGGCATTCGCGGCTGCGCTGGTCTTGTGCCTTGCCTTTATCGTCTTTCAGGTGGTTGAAATGGGTCAGCTGGGCACAAAGCGGGCAAAGCTGGAACAGGAGCTGTCTCTTTTCAAACCGCTGTTATCCAGGGAAAAAGTCAACGGCCTCGTTGAACAAGCAAAAAACCGTTACCAGATCACCCAGCAGTATTCTAGGAAATATAAAGGTATGGCGCTGATCAGCGAACTGTCTTCGCTGACGCCTGGGGACATCAGGCTGACCAATCTCCGGATAGCCGCGCCTTCGGGACAGGCACCGGCACCTAAGAAAGATGCCGCACAGGTCAAAGAAACCACGCCAAAGGAGATCAGCGACGGCGTCAGCATTGAAGGAGTTGTGCTGGGAGAGCGGAATGCGCTCGACGCCCTTTTATCGCAGTATGTGATGAACCTGGAAAGATCCGCCGCGCTTCAAGGCGTCAAAGTGGAAAAAAGCAGTATTGTGAATTTCAGAAAGAAGGAAATTCTCCAGTTCAAAATTAACGCAAAAATAGGATAGGGATGATCAACAAAATCAAACAGAACATTCCGGCAAACAGCCTCGGGTATATCTTGATCTGCGGAGGGATCATCGTCATCATCCTTCTGCTGATCATCTTTCCTTTGAACCGGGTCAATGCCGGCCGTGCGAAAGATATTAAAAAACTTCAGGATCAGATCGAAGAACAAAAGGGATTAGGGCAGGTATATCAGCTGGCGCAAAGTGACACTGATAAGAAAACAGCATTTGTTCTGGCCAATCCCGCCAGAACAAAACTGTCCCGCCAGGAGACGGAAAAGTTTCAGAAATCATTCCGTGCCGAGGCAGAAAAAGCCAGTCTGATGGTTATGTCGCTGACGCCTGATCCTGACTCCATGGGTGTCGCATCGAAGTACCTTATTTATAATGCTACCGTTAAGGGAGAGTTTGCGAATTTCAGGAAACTTCTGGTCGTATTGGGCGAGATGTCATACGTTGAGCAGATTGAAGAAATGAACATGAAGCAGGACAGTGATTCCATGGAGTTCAGATTGAAAATAGGGATTGCCCTGGCCGATTAACAGAGTGCGGAAAAAAATGAAGAAACTGGAAAAAAGACAAATCATTATTCTGGCCATCGCCGCTTTGTTTGTTTTGTATGCGATATATGATCTGCTGATAGCCGGGCCCGCCGCAAAAAAAGCCAAAACCGCGGTCAAACCCGCTGAAATAGAGACGGTGGTAGATACGTTAAGCACTGATTTAATGAAATATAAAACGGGCGGCGTCGATGCCTATCTTGCCAAAAGGGCGGAAACGGACTGGGGCAACAGCCCGTTCTGGGAGAGGGAATCGTACCGTGTTTTTGCGGGAAACAAAGAAAGCAGTGCAGGCGGGGTAAAATTCATTTACTCCGGTTATGTAGACATGGATCAGAAAAAAATAGCGATTATCAACGGATTGGAATATCAAACAGGGGAAGCCCTTGAAGTCGAGGGCTACGAGTTGAAAAGTGTCACGCCGGAAAGCGTTTTGATTGTCAACCGCAGGACAGGCAGTCAGTTATCCGTTCCCATGCAGGAATAATCATTAAGACAGGGAGGTTATTGTCTTGAGAATAAGTGCAAACCCAGAAAGAATCGGCAGCGTGCTGATCGGTTTATTATTGCTGATATTTGTCATCGGCTGTGCGGGAGAACGCCAGAGCGCGAAGAACGACACTTTTTTCGAAAAATGGAACACCCTTGCGGAAAATTCCCAGGGACATTCTCCCGAGGCCAAGCCCAAAAAAATCGATGTTGATCCGAAATCCGGCAAAAAAATCCGATCAGACGCAACACTTGGCGAAACCTATGGAAGGCTGCCGACCAAACCCATCAATCTTACCATGCGCCAGGCGGACCTCAAGGCCGTCCTGCGGGCCATGGCTAAATCTGTCAATTACAACCTGATTGTGAGAAATGATCTGAAAGATGAAGTCAGCGTTGATTTCCGAGGTGTTCCCTGGAACCAGGCTTTTATCGGGCTTTTGCAGACGCATGGTTTGTCGTATGTCTGGGAGGGCAATGTCATCAGGGTCATGACCATTGACGGCATCGAAAAGGAATTGAAGCGGAAGGTACAGCTGCGCGATATTCAGACGGTCGAGCCTTTAATGAATCCGGTGGTCATCAAAATCGATTATGCCGACGCGAAGAAGCTGGAAAAGACCATGCAGGGATTCCTAACCAAGGACAAAGACGGCAAGACAACTGGGTCAGTCACTTTGGATGAGCACAGCAACTCCCTGGTTATATCGGCAACCTCCCAGGACCTTGCCAAAATGATTCCGGTCATTGAAAAGCTGGACAAACCGACGCCCCAGATTCTGATCAAGGCCAATATCGTGGAAACCACCAAATCAGTTGCACGTGATCTGGGCGTTATGTGGGGTGGCACTTACAACACCGGGAACTATACAGCAATGAGTGGCGGTACCAGAACAAGCACGACTAGCGCTATAAATCCAACAGCCGGTGGTCCTGTAGGCATTGGCGGAACAGGGCTGGCATCAAACTTTCAAGCCTTAAATTTGACTAATGTAGCCTCGGGTTCTTTGGCATTGCTTTTCGGTACAATCGGCGTCAATCTTCTGGAAGTTCAGCTTCAGGCGCTGCAGAAGGATAAAAAGCTCAACATCCTGTCCAGCCCTTCCATCACCACACTCGACAATCAGAAGGCATTTACGGAAAAC
>Ga0116160_1001152_pt1 | contig 28305 bp, 23 predicted proteins | sample AD_JPNAS2_MetaG_FD_89879 | JGI IMG/M metagenome (GOLD analysis project Ga0116160, IMG submission 89879) | Active sludge microbial communities of municipal wastewater-treating anaerobic digesters from Japan - AD_JPNAS2_MetaG | ecosystem: Engineered > Bioreactor > Anaerobic > Digestate | place...
AGGGTGATGCTTGTCAAGCATGTCGGCGGTGATTTGTCAGGGCGAGAGTCCCTGCGGACGAGAACGACTTGCGCACGCGCCGGCGGATCACAACAAGGGATGAAGATGGGGGGTGAACGGCCGATCCGAACGGTCCAGACCTTGCCGGATACATCAGCAGGGCAGCCCCGTCAGGGACGGTAGACTTCAGCCCGCCACTTCAGCAGGAACCGGGATACCCATCGCAACAGAGACCCGTGGGGGCGGCAGAACCAACGTGAGCGATCTCAAGGTTAGGGGACGAAATCTCGAGTGCGGGACAGAGGCAATCACGTAGACGAGGGACGAATGCTCAACGTGGAGGGCGCGGGACGGGAGCTGAGCCCGGCGGGCGCCGATACCACCGCTCGAACTCCCGCGCGAGCGCAGCGCCGCTCAACGCGCGCAGCGGCGCGTTGTCGTGCAGCCGGTAGAGCACGGGCGTGGGCAGAAACGGCGCGGGGTACAGCGACTGCTCGTAATAACTGGCCGGCAGCAGCGTCTCGACCGGCTCGGCCCGCAGGTATTCGGCGAACAGCGGGTCGGCGAACGTGGCGAACAGCGGCCGGCCGGCCGCCAGGTTGGGCAGAATCGTCCCCTCGAACAGGGCCACGTCGAACGTCAGCTTGTGGCCCGGCGCCTGGTCGCGGATGGCGACCGGGATGCGCGGGCGCCCCTCCGCCTCGAAGTAGCGGGCGTACCAGCCCGAAAAGATGAAATTGGAGCCGACGATGCTGACGTCCTTCCGCCGCCCGAGGACCATCTGCTGATACCAGAGGCAATAGGTATCGGCGTCGCCGCCGGTCAGCACGACCGCGCCGTCGGGCAGCGCGTTCATCACGGCCTCGCCCCAGACGGCCGGCGCGTCGTCCCACGATTTGTTGAGACGTGGGTAATGCCATAGCAGCATGGCGCCGGCGACGAGCACCGGCACGGCGCGCGAGAGCGGCCCGAGCGGAAGTTCGCCCCACCGGCGGCCGAGCGCCGCCAGCGCCCAACGCACGCTCACGATCCAGCCGAGCGCCGCGGCCGGCGCGGCGGGGAGAAAATAAGCGTCGATATCGGGGATCTGGTAGAACATCCCGAACCCGGCCGTGAGCGCCAGCGTCGCGAGCAATCCGGCGCCCAGCTCCCAGCGCGCGCGCGCCAGCAGGATCAGGCCGCCGATTGCGACCGCCAGCACGATCAGGCCCACTACCAGGCAGACCCCGGGGGTCGCGTAAGCCCCCGGCGCCAGTTGATAGCCCCACCAGCCGATCCAGCCGAGCAGCCCGCCGGCGGCCGAGCCCTGGTCGGCGCCCATCCGCAGCTCGCGGAACTGGCCGCCGCTGAGAACCCAGATCAGATTGCGCAGCGAACTGGGATCGCCCCAGTTGAGCGGCGGATTGGCCCGCGCTCGCAGAGGCAGATACAGATAGCCCGCCAGTGGAATAACAAAACCGGCCACGCCGGCGAGCGGGATCCGCCACGGTTGCCCCGCGCCCCTGCCCCAGCGTAGCAGGACCAGAGCCGCCAGCGGCGCGAACGCGACGCAGGAATAATGATTCAGGCCCATCAGCCCGAGCATGACGCCCGCCGCCGCGGCATGGCGCGGCCCGCGCGGGGCGCCATCGGCCCACACCGCGAGCAGCAGGCCCGCCGCCAGCACATAGTTCAGGGCGTAGACCTCGGCAAACGTCGCCTGCTCCCAGACAGTCCGCGACAGCGCCACGATCAGGGCCGCTCCAGCCGCCGGCAGCGCGGCCATGACCCCCGCGCGGGCCCTCTGATCCGCCGGGTTCGCCGGGTCACGGACAAGCGTTTGTTGAAACAGGCGAAACAGCAGGCCGGCCGCGACCGCCTGACAGACAACGTTGAACAGCGTCAGCGCCCGGCCCGGATCCAGGTGCGCCAGCCCCTTCAACCAGAGGTGTCCGAGCACCGTGTAGAGCGGATAGCCGGTCGGGTGGGGGATGCCCAGCGTCCATGCGGCGCAGGCGAGTTCCTGGCCGTCGCCCCACCATGCGCCGGGGGCGGCCGTCGTCAGGTAAATCAATCCGGCGGCCGCTGCGACCGCGCCGGCCACGGCCCGACCGGCGCCCGCGCGCGGCGGCGGCGTGGGCTCGTGCGGGAGCGCCGCGCCAGCGCCCGCCTGCGGCGCGGCCTGATCCGCGCGACCCGGCTTCTTCTTTCCGTGCGCCATCGGTAGGTCCTGGCTTGGTTCTCCGTGTTTGTCGTCAGGCTTCGGCTGCTGGCGTGTCGGCCTTAATCGCGATCGTCCCGCGTTTGTTTGCTCGGCTGCAAGCGCAGTTCGATCGGTCCCGTCCGGAACGGATCGGGCCCCTGCCCTTCATCCACCACCCACACGGCGAACCGGTGCGGCCCGTCCCCCCGCAACTGGGCGTCCTCCTCGTCGTGGGGCGTCACCAGCAGCCGGTGAAATTCCACGAACCAGAAGCCGTCCTCGGCATGGTCAATCTCGTCGCTGAACCAGTAGCCCGGCGTCCGCCGGCGGCCGTAGCGGAAATACGCGCTGGGCTGAAAATCACGAACCTTCGCATAGAGCGCCAGGGCTTCCACGTCGGCCTGGCTCCCGCTGGCGAAGTCCGCGGCCGTTCCCGGCATCCGCTCCTCTTCGCGCAGCAGCGGTCGCGTCGTCGGGCGCGTCCCCGGCTGACCCGTGTCAGGAATCACCTGCCGCTCGATCCACCGGTCGGTCCCCGGCACGGGAAACAGCTCACCCTCCACCGTCGCGGGATCGGTCCCCCGGGGGTGCTGGCGCAGGAGCAGCCGGGCGTCATCGGCGTGGCCCGACAGATTCGTCCAGCCGCCGCGCCAGCGCCACAGATCATAGCCTTCGGGCTGTTCGGGAACCGCGGCGAACGTCGGGTCGGGGCTCATCGGCCAGAGGAGCGCCACTTCGTCGTTCGGCCGGCTCACCCAGCGGTACTCATGGCGCTGCTCATCCCAGACCCATACAGGGGGCGTGTCGCCTTCCGAGCGGTCGGGCCACGAGATCAGCAGCCCCAGCGCGCGGCCGTCATGAATCGCGCGCAGGCGCACCGGCAGCCGGACGCCAGCGGGCGTCCGCGCGGTCACCTCGATTTCCTTGGCGCGGCCCCAGACGGCCGGTTCGATAATCCGGTTCGGCAGGGCGACCTGGTCCACGCGCAAGGCGTGCAGGCGCGGCTGGCGCCAGGCGCAACCTGCCGCGGCGAGCAACCCGCCCAGCAGCGCCGCGCGCCCGGCTGCTTTCAGGAACCGGCGGAACATAACCGCTCAACCTTCGATCGATCATGGGATTGAAATGCGGGAGACGCGTGTGGCATGGGCGATCTTGCACGGTCAGGCAAGGGCCACCGCTTCGACCGCGCGCGGATCGATCCGAGCGACCGGCGGGACACGACACATCGATGGGCGGGCGGCTGCTGCGTCGCCAGCGGCCCTTCCAACTTGATCCGTGCCGCCTCGCGACCCATCCCGTGAATATCCTGCTTCAGCATCACAGCGGGCCGGCCCTTCAGCCGTTGGCCGCCGCGGCCGCCGCCGGCGTCAGACGCCGGTCTTTTCCTGCAACTTGACGAAATAATCCTCCGGATCGAACAAAACTTCGCGCGCGAATTTCTCCCACAGCTCGATCTGATTGAAGCTCGGCGCGAGCAGGCCGGGGGGAAGCGTCCGGTAGATCTCCACCGCCGAATCGTAGAGCGTCAGATCGGTCAGGCTCTCATCGAACGGCCGCGGCCGCGGCGGCGCCGTCAGGCCCAGGTCATGCAGCGCCTCGGCGATGATCCGGTTGACCTCGACCATCTGAAACACCCGCCGGCGCCCGTCGGTTTCCGCCAGGACGGCATCCAGCCCCGGCGCGATCCGGTCGACATACTTCGGCAGCCGACGGAATGTCCGGTTGAGCCATTTGGTATACGGCCCGTAGCGCCGGTTGAGCATGTAACACATTTCCATCACGCGCTTGAAATACTGCCCCAGATAGATCAGGCCGGTCAGTTCGTCGGCGCGCTTGACGGCGCGGTTGTAGTTGTAGGGCGCCTCGCGGCCGGTGATGTACATGCACCAGTCCGCGATCCGTTTTTTCCAGATGGCGTCGGGATAATATGCCAGATGCTCGCGGCGGCGCGTCAGTTCGCCCGGCCCGTCATGGACGATCGCGCCGCTGGTCACATGCGACAGGTCGACTTCGCACAGCGCCAGCCAGTCGGCATCGGTCCGCGGCAGTTGATCCGTCCCCAGGAACCGGGCGAAGAAGTCCTCAACCACATTGGCGCACAGGCCCAGCATACCGGTCCGGTCGTAGCGGATGGAATAATCGCGGAAATTGTCCGGCGGCCGGTTTTCGAGCGCCGCGACCAGCCGCGGCAATAGCCGATCCGCATCGGCGCGGCACAGCATGATGTTCGCGCGCGGCGACCAGTGATGATCGCGGCTGAGATCGTCATCGAGTCCCAGCACGTCGGAGCCGGTGCCGATGACCGCCACGGCCACCCGGTCGAAATCGTCGCCCAGCTCGTGGCGGAGCCAGGGCATGACGACCTCACGGCAGAAGTCGACGCTGATTTGAAGGCCGGAAACCATGGTGCGCTTCCTCCGCCCGGAGCGGCGCTCGGCGGGCGGAGCCACCGCCGCCCGGATTCAAGATGTCGAACGGATCGTCCGGCGCCTCGACAACCAGGCCGGTCTCAGGCGCTTCCACGCGCGGAAGCGCTCACGCTTCAGGAGACGCCCGCCGCGGCTTTCCGCTCGGCGGCCCACGCCGCGGGCACCGGAACCGGGTTGATCCCGCGCAGCATCAGCCCCTGCCCGCGCGAGGCGTGGATGTCGCGCGTCGGCGGATCGCTCGGATCGCGCATCTGAATCAGGATGTTGCGCCGCGGCCGCCCGCTGCGGTTCGGACTCGATCCGTGGATCGTCAGGTAATTGAAAATCACCCCGTCGCCCGCCTTCGCCTTGACCGGCAGACCCTCCTCGATCGGGTACTTCTCCGGTGGCAGGTAAAATCCCCCCGGATCGCATTCGAGCGGGCCGAGCTTGTGCGATCCCGGCATGACGCGGATGCAGCCGTTTTCCTCATCCGCGTCGTCCAGGTAGATGCTCACGGCGAACATCGTGTGGTTCTGGTGCGGAAAATACGGGTAATCCTGGTGCATCGGGAAGGCGCCCCCCTTTTCGGGAGGCTTGGCCAGCATCTTGGTGTGATGCAGCTGCACGTTCGGTCCGATCAGCGCCTCGGCGATGTCGAGCAGCTTGTCGTTGAACAGCAGCTTGCCGAATATGGCGGCCTGAAACTGCATGTCGTGAACGGCATTCAGCCGCTGCTGGGCGCGCTCCTCGTCCTTCAGCCAGTTCCCCTTCCATAGATTGTTGGCATCCTGCTGATGGCGGCTCATCCGCTCGATCGTCGCATCGGCTTCCTCGCGCATGGCCTCAACTTCGGCCGGGGTCAGCAAACCCTCGGCCAGCAGGTAGCCATGCTCGCGATAGAATGCGGCCATTTCGTTCAGATTCATGAGCAACTCCCTTGGAATCCCCGGAGGGGTGAGATCAGCCTGACTCGCGGCCGAGGCACCGGCCGCGGGTCGGTCGCGAGTGAACGGTGCCCTATTCGTATATACACACATCGGCGCGGTCGGGCAAGTCCGCTTATTCGATCCCGATTCACCATCCCGTTACCGATACCGATATTGATAGCGCGTAAGACCCGCCTGGTTTCACGGGTTTCCACCGCACCCGGTCGGTCGTCGCCGGCCCTTTTTTGCGTGATTTCAACGCCCCTTCCCGCTACAGTGACAACCGGCCTCCGCGGCGCCCCCGCCGCCATGCCAGGGGCAGATCCGTAACTTCGATCCCCCATATTGAGCCGCCCGCCGTGACCCGGGCGAGAGGATTGTGAATGATGACGCCGCGCACGCGCCTGTTTACCTCCGAATCGGTTTCCGAAGGCCATCCCGACAAGGTTTGCGACAACATCTCCGACGCCATCCTCGACGCGTTGCTGACCGAGGATCCGCAGTCGCGCGTGGCGTGCGAAACGCTCGTCACGACCGATCTGGTCGTCGTCTCCGCCGAGATCACGACGCAGGCCCGCATCGATTACCAGCGCGTCGCCCGCCAAACGATCGAAGAGATCGGCTACACCGATCCGGCGATGGGCTTCTGCGCCGAGGGGGCCAAGTACCTGCAGTCGATCCACACCCAGTCGCCCGATATCGCGATGGGCGTCGATGCCTCCTCCGACCACGAGCAGGGCGCCGGCGACCAGGGGATGATGTTCGGTTACGCCTGCAATGAAACCCCCGAGCTGATGCCGCTGCCGATCGAACTGGCGCACAAGCTGGTCAAGCGCCAGGCCGCCGTCCGCCGCGACGGCGCCATCGCCTGGCTGCGCCCCGACGCCAAGAGCCAGGTGACGATCGAATACGACGAGGAGTGGAAGCCGCTGCGCGTCCACACGGTCGTCCTCTCCACGCAGCACGCGCCGCTCTACGGCGGCAACTCGCCCACCCGCGACGACCTGAAAAAGGAACAGGCCGAGATCCGCCGGCAGGTCATTGAGCACATCATCGACCCCGTGCTGCCGGCCGAACTGGTCGACAAGAACCTGATCATTCATGTCAATCCCACCGGCCGGTTCGTGGTGGGCGGGCCGCACGGCGACACCGGCCTGACCGGCCGCAAGATCATCGTCGACACCTACGGCGGGATGGGCCGCCACGGCGGCGGCGCGTTCAGCGGCAAGGACCCCTCCAAGGTCGACCGCTCGGCCGCCTACGCCGCGCGCTGGATCGCAAAGAACATCGTCGCCGGCGGCGCGGCCGAGCGCTGCGAGGTCCAGCTGAGCTACGCCATCGGCGTCGCTCAGCCCCTCTCGATCAACGTCAATACCTTCGGCACCGGCCGTGTCGACGAGGACCTGCTGATCAAGGCCGTCCGCGAAACGTTCAACCTGACCCCCGCCGGCATCCTGCGCAGTCTCGACCTGAAGCGCCCGATCTACCGCCGGACGGCCGCCTACGGCCATTTCGGCCGGACCGAGGAAGGTTTCCCCTGGGAAGAGACGCAGCACAAGGAAGTCTTCGCGGAGCTGGCGGGCACTGCGGCCGCGGCGCGCTGAAACCGTATCAAAAAACAACACGGCGGGAGGCTTCTCTGCTCCCGCCGTTTTTTTTTATGCTGACCGCCGGCCGGCGTTACTGCACGCGTTCCTGGCTGTCCAGAAATCGCCGGACCGGTTCGACCAATTGCGGGTTATCCAGGCTGAAGCCGTATTCGCGCCCGCGCGCGATCGCCTGTTCGCCCGTCAGCCCCTGGTTCACGCCCAGCCAGAGCATTGCGAACAATCCGGCCCGCGGCCCCGACTCGCAGTGAACATACGCTGGTTTGGGCAGGTCGTCGAACTCCGCGACAAACTGCCCCAGCAGTTCCGGCGAGATGGTTTGGGCCGAAACCGGAACATGGAGATAAGCCATCCCCAGCCCCTCGACCAGCCGGCGTTCCTCGTCGGGCGAAAGCGTCTGGTCGGCTTCGCCTTCCGTCCGCAGGTTCACGACCGAACGAAACTGGTGCTGTTTCAGATAAACCAGGTCGTCGCCAGAGGGCTGACCGCCCGCCGTCACCTGATGATTGAGTACCTTCCGATTCTTCATTATGAGACTGCTCCTGGCCCGGGGGCGAAAGGGGAGACCCAGACGAACGCCCGTTAAGCTGGCGGTGGATGCTTCCGGCGTTCGAGGGGAGGGAGCTCCAGTCGACGGCCGATTCAACCCGCACATTCGCCCCGTAGCACGCACCGTTCCAAATGTGTCAGATGTTGAAACGACGATACCTGGAACGTTTTGCGGTGACCGGGCCGCGACTGCGGGGACGGCCGCCTGCGGGCCCACGCGCATCCTCTTCGCGCGGCCCCGCGAACTCTCCACGCCCAGGATTCGGCCTTCGGCCTCTTGTCCATGGCTTACGAAAGAGAAGCTCCGGGGCGCCGCTGGGGCCGATAAACGAGTTGCTCCTGAACCTGCGGTTCACAACGCGGGATGGAAATGGAGGTAAACGGCCGATCCGAACGACCCTGGCCTTGACGGACCGATCACCCGGGCAATCCCGTCAGGGACGTCAGACTTCAGCCCGCCACGTCAGTGGCGGGAACCGGGATACCCATGGCAACAGAGTCCCGCAGGGACGGCAGAACCGATCCAAGCAACCCGAGAATCGGGGACAGATTTTCGAGCGAGGACGAAGCCGCGAGACGACGGACGACGAATTCTGAGGAGGGCGGCGCTTCGCTTGTAATGTTTACAGACCGCCCGGCGCTCAATAAGCCCGCGCATAGAGCACGAGATGACGGGCCGGACGGCCCGACACCAGGTCCGTGGCCCCGGCCGGCGCCTCGCCCCCCTCCAGCGGGATGCAGCGGATCGTCGCCTTGGTCTCCTCCTTGACGCGCGCCTCCGTCGCCGGATCGCCGTCCCACGGCGCGCGGATCAGCCCCTTGCCCTCATCGAGCACCCGTTTGAATTCCTCGTAACTCCCTACTTCGGTCGTGTGCCCGGCCAGGAACTCCTCGGCCTGGCGCAGCATCGTCCGCTGAATCGCGTCGAGCAGTTCGCCGACGCGCGCCGGCAGGCCGTCCAGCCCGATGGCCTCCTTCTCGCCGGTGTCGCGCCGCGCGGCAAACGCCTGGTTCTGCGCCAGATCCTTCGGGCCGACCTCGACGCGCAGCGGCACCCCGCGCAGTTCCCAGTCGTGACGCTTGAACCCGGCGTTGTGCCATTCGCGGTCGTCGAGCCGGACACGGAACCCCGCCGTCTCGAGCCGCGCCGTCAGCTCGCGCGCGGCGGCCAGCACCTGCTCCTTGGAGTCCTCGAAGATGATCGGGACGACGACGACCTGGATCGGCGCGACCCGCGGCGGCAGGCGCAGCCCGGCGTCGTCGCCCTGGCCCATAATCAGCCCGCCGACCAGCCGCGTCGAGACGCCCCAGCTCGTCTGCCAGACGAATTTTTCGGTGTTGTCCTCATCGAGGAACTTGATATTGAACGCCTTGGCGAAGTTCTGCCCCAGCATGTGCGACGTCCCGGCCTGCAGCGCCCAGCCGTCGCCCATCAGCGCCTCGACGCAGTAAGTATCGACCGCGCCGGCGAATTTCTCCGCCTCGGTCTTCTTGCCCATGATCGTCGGCAGCGCCAGATCCTCGCGCAGGAAATCATGGTAGACCTTCAACATCTTGAGGGTCTCCACGACCGCCTCCTCCTCGGTGCGGTGGCAGGTGTGCCCCTCCTGCCAGAGGAACTCGGTCGTGCGCAGGAACAGCCGCGTCCGTTTCTCCCAGCGCACGACGTTGGCCCACTGGTTGATCAGCAGCGGCAGATCGCGGTAGCTCTGGATCCACTTGGCGTAGGTCGCGCAGATGATCGTCTCGGAGGTCGGCCGGATCGCGAGCCGTTCCTCCAGCTTCTCCTCGCCGACATGCGTCACCCACGGCACCTCGGGCGCGAACCCTTCCACGTGCTCCGCTTCCTTCATCAGGTAACTCTCGGGGATGAACAGCGGAAAGTAGGCGTTGACGTGGCCGGTCTGTTTGATTCGCCGGTCCAGCGCGTCGCGCACGTTCTCCCACAGCGTGTAGCCGTAGGGCCGGATGATCATGCAGCCGCGGATGTCGGAGTAGTCGGCCAGTTCGGCCTTGCGCACCACGTCGACATACCATTCGGAGAAGTTCTCGCTGCGCGCGGGGAGCGCGTCTTCAAAGGCTTTTTTCTTCGCCATGCGACTGACAATCCTGCTGGGCTTCGACGGCGGGGCCCCGCGTGCGTCCGCGGCCAGGGCCGAACGACCGATTCTAACCGCGCGGCGATTCGGTGCAAGCGAAAGAAAGTCCCGCGCGGCGCGCCGTCGGGCGAAGAACTTGCCTCCCATCCGCCGCATCCGCGCGGCATCTCGTTTCCGGCGCTGGCCTGCGCCGCGTTGGTCGCCGGATTGGATTTCCCGCGGCGGGACCCCTATAATCCGCGCCATGACTTCCCGCCCGCCGCTCTCGCGCGACCGCCGCCTCCTCTTCATCACCTGGGCCGTGTTCCTGCCGGTGCTGGTCGTCGCCGTCGCGCTGGCCATCTGGGCGCTGCCGCTGCTGCGCGAACGGCGATACTTGCGCTACGTAATCCAGACCCGCCTGGCCGATCAGACGCTGGCCGGCGTCGGTCGCGCGGCGATCGCGCCGGAGGATTACGCCGACTGGGCCGACCACGTCCGCCAATGCTACCGCGAGCCGTCGGCGGTCGATCTGGAGCGCATTTCCTGGAACTTGCGCTGCCGGCCGATGCCGTTCATCGGTTATGCCCCCGAGCCCGGCGACCAGACCGAAGGGGCGATCAACGCGCACCAGTTGCGCAGCCGGCGACCGCTCGTCCTGCCCAAGCCGCCCGGCGTCTTTCGCGTCTTCTTGACCGGCGGCTCGCTGGCCTACAGCGTCGGCGCGCCCGCGCTCGAATCGACGATCGCCGGCTGCCTGGAAACCGCGCTCGCCCAACGCCCCGCGCTCGCCGGCTGGCGCGTCGAAGTGTTCAATGCCGCCGTGCCGGCCTGGTCCAGCACGCACGAACGGATCCGCATCGAGAACGACATCAGCCGCTGGGAACCGGACCTGGTCATCAGCCTGACGGGCGTCAACGACGCCCACTGGGGCTTCGAGGGCATGGACATCCTCAGTTTCCGCGCCAACGAGGAGATCATGTATTTCGAATTGATCCGCGGCGGGATGCGCATCGCCGGGGCCGAGCCCTTTGCCCATGCCCCGCCCGCGATGTGGGGCGACCCGGTTGACCCCGGCCTGGTTGCGCGCCGCTTCGCCTGGAACATGTCTCTGGCGGGCGACGCCCTGCGCCGCGCCGGCGTCCCGTTCCTCGTCGCCATCCAGCCCTATCTGGCCGCGCAATACAAGCCCCTGACGCCCGGCGAAACAAGCTGGCTGGCCCGCCATGAGGACCCCGGCAAGATGGATTACATCGACCAGGCCGCCGACGCGATGCTGCAGGCGCTGCGGGCGGAGGCCCAGACCGCCGCGCCCCCGCCGTTCCATATCGCCGACCTGCGCCGCGTGTTCGCCCAGCGCGATGATCCAATCTTTCTGGATGGCCTGCACGTCGGCGACAAGGGCAATGCGCTCATCGCCGCCGCGCTGGCCGAGCAGGTCGTGGCGATCCTGACCGAGGAATCGTTCGGCGGCGGATGAAGGGCCGCCCCGGCGACCTCCGCAATTGACCTTCCCGGCGCTCTTGCCCATGATGTGACGGGTTCCGCAGGGCCGGAACCGTTCCGATCCCCCCCACTGCGAGTGTGCCTCCGCATGCTGCCTCCGCCGATGACGTTCCCGCGCCTGCTGCCCGCCTGCTGCTGCCTGGCGGCGGCCCTGATCCTCGCCGGCTGCGCCGGCCCGCGCATGAAACGCTTGAGCGACGAACGCTACCCGCCCGAGCACCCCGACACCGAAATCGGCGTCTACATCGGCGAACTGGACCGCGAGCTGGATGAGATCGCGATCATCGAAAGCGATGCCTACGCGTTCGTCGACGACGAAATCAAGCGCCGCCAGATCGAGCAGCTCCAGGCGAAGGCGCGCAAGCTGGGCGCCAATGCCGTCCAGGATGTCCGCATCCTGGCCAAGGTGATCAAGGGCTTCATCGCCGACGAGGCGGTGCCGTTCACGGCGTGGAAGCAGGGCGAATACGAACTGTTCTTCATGCGCGGGGTGGCGGTGCGCGCCGCCGACGTGGAGCCGGCCGATTTCGCGGAGCTCAACCCGCGCGGCGGCTGGGTCGTCGATGCGCTGCCGGTGCCGCCGCGGCTCGATGAGGTGATCGCGCAGATTCCGATCGAGCAGGCGCCCCCGGCCGACGCGGCGCCGCCCGCCGTGCCCGCCGCCGACGACGCCGGTGAACCGGCGATGATCGTGATCGAGCCCCCCACGGACACGGAGCCGGAGGTCGTCGCTCCCGACGCGGAACCGGTCGGCGCCATGCCGGTGCCCGCCGCACCCGATCCTCTACCCAGTGAAAATCCCATCCTGACCGATTGAGCGACCGATGCGCGCGGTCGACCTGATCCACGCCAAACGCCAGGGCGAGCGACTCGACGCCGAGGCGATCCGCTGGCTCATCGGCGAGTATGTCCGCGACCGCATCCCGGATTATCAGCTCGCGGCCTGGCTGATGGCCGTCTTTTTCCGCGGCCTCGACGGCGACGAACTGGCGGCGCTGACCGACGCCATGCTCCGCTCGGGCGAGATCTTCGACTGGTCCGGCATCGAAGGGGTCAAGGCCGACAAACACTCCACCGGCGGCGTCGGCGACAAGGTCTCACTGGCTCTGGCGCCGCTGGCGGCCGCCTGCGGGCTGATTGTGCCGATGGTCTCGGGGCGGGGGCTGGGCCACACCGGCGGCACACTGGATAAGCTGGAGGCGATCCCCGGCTTCAAGGTCAACCTGACGCGCGCACAGATGCGCCGGCAACTGGCCCGGCTCGGCGTGGCGATGATGGGCCAGACCGACCGCTTCGTGCCGGCCGACAAGCGGCTCTACGCGCTGCGCGATGTGACGGCGACCGTCGAATCGGTCCCGCTGATCGCCGCGTCGATCATGAGCAAGAAACTGGCGGAAGGCGCCGAGGTGCTGGTGCTCGATATCAAGGTGGGCAGCGGCGCGTTCATGAAGACGACACGCGAGGCGCGCCTGCTCGGGCGGAAGATGATCGACATCGGCCGGAAAATGAACCGCCGCGTCGCCGCCCTGCTGACCGACATGAACCAGCCGCTCGGCCGCGCGGTGGGGCATTCCAACGAGGTGTGCGAGGCGATCGACCTGCTGCGCGGCGGCGGACCGCCCGACCTGAAGGAAGTGACCTGGGCGTTGACGGCGCGGATGCTGACGCTGGCCGGTCTGGCGCGCGACGCGGCGGCCGCCCGCGAACGGCTCGACGCGGCCGTCGCGTCCGGCGCGGCGCTCGACCGTTTCCGCCGGTTGATCGAATGGCAGCAGGGCGACCCGCGCGTCGTCGATGACGCGCGGCGGCTCCCCTGGGCGCGCCGCGAGGCGGTTGTCCCCGCGCCGGCGACGGGTTGGCTCACCCGCATCGACACCCGCCAGATCGGTCTGGCGCTGGCGGCGCTGGGCGGCGGCCGCCGCACGAAGGAAGACCGGATCGATTACGGCGTGGGGATTGACGTGGAGCGCCGGCTGGGCGACCGCGTTGAACGCGGCGAACCCCTCTTCCGCGTCCACTACCGCAAGCAGCGCGATTGGGAGACGGCGCGCCGCATGCTGACGGCGGCCGTGACAATCTCCGAACCCCGCAAACGCCCACCCCGATTGATCATGGAGGAGCTGTGAAGAAGGGAGACAAGCGACGTAAGAAACAGCAGGGACGCCGACGACAGAGCAGGAGCGAGAAACGTCCCCTCATGTCGCTCATGTCCCTTATGTCCTTTATCCCTTGCCTCTCAAAGCGTCGGGGCGCCTCCCATCGGAAGCGCCCCGTCTGGTTCAACGTTCCGCAAGCTCTCAGCCGACGCTGACCGGAATCTGGCGCGGCCTGGCGGCCTCGACCTTCGGCAGGTCGATCGTCAGCACGCCGTGATTCAGTTTCGCCGTGATCTTCTCCTGATCCACCTCCTGGTTGAGCTTGAACTGACGGAAGTAGTCCAGGATGGCGAATTCGGTCGAGACGGCATCCCCTTTCGTCTCGCGCTGGACGCGTCCGCGGATCGTCAGCACGTCGTTGTCGACATTGACCTCAACGCGGTCCGAGCTGACGCCCGGCATGTCGGCGAAAACCGTCAGGCCGTGGTCGTGCTCGTAAATGTCGACCGGCGGGATCTGATACCGCGATGGTTCGCGCGTCTCGGTCGGTCGGGCTTCCAGCTCCGTGTTGGTGGTCGCAATTGTGGTCTCAGCCATGGGATTTCACCTCCGGGAGGCCTTCCCGCCCGGCGGGAAGGCCCTCATTCAGGAAAATTGGTCGCTTACTTCATGTTGACGGTGATCTGCCGCGGTTTGGCCGCCTCGGCCTTGGGCAGCGTGATCGTCAACAGGCCATCGCGATACTCCGCATCCACCTTGTCCTGTTCCACCTCCGCCGGCAGCGTGAAGGTGCGGACGAAGCGCCCGGCGGCCCGCTCGTTGCGGTGATAGCCCTCGGCCTTGCCGTCGGGCACCGCGGCCGGCTTCTCGCCGCTGATGCTGAGCTGATCGCGAATCACCTCCACCTTGAGCGACTGCGGATCGACGCCCGGCGCCAGCGCCTCGATGTAGACGTTATCCGCGTCCTCGCTGATGTTCAGCAGCGGATAGGCGCGCGCGGCGCGCCCGGGCAGGAACGAGAACCGCGTGAACGGGAAGGTCCAGTAGTTGTCGGTTCGCTCGAAGAATCGATCCAATTCCCGGCGCAAATTGGCGAATTCACGCATCGGGTCCCAGTAGTTCAGCGTCATGATCGTCGCCCCCTTTCCTGATCGTGCGTTGCGACACATGGCGTGGATTCTCATGTTGGTCATCCTTCGTTTTCTGGAGCGGGGGGCCGGTGCCGGCCCTGACCGCCGACCCCCTCAAAATGCAAGCGGCATGCCATGCCGGCGGCGTGCGCCGCGGGAGATAACCGGGCGCACACGATCGCATACAGATCTCTGATATTATTTATCTTATGGAATAATGGAGAAGCTTGCCGCCGGGGCGGAGAGTCAGGCTTCCGAACAATCGTGGTGTATCAGTCTGATCCACAAAAAAACACGAATGTGTCAGTCCGGAGTCGGTTCGCGCCCGGTTTCCTGGACCTCGGTTCGCAGCCATTCCAGCGCCGATTCGACGTCCTCCTGGCCGTAACCGCGCCGCAGCAGCCAGGCCGCCAGCCTGCGCCGCTGCTTTGGCTCGGTCAGCGGCTGGTAGCGCGCCGCGGCGCGGGCCGCCAGCTCGCGGCACTCCCGGCGCACGTCAACTTCGCTGAAGGTCTTGTCGACGAGCGACTCGGCCTGGCGCGGCTCAATCCCGCGCGCCACGAGCTCGGCCTCCAGCCGCCGCGGGCCCAGATCCCGCCCGCGTCGGCGGCGCCGGATGTGACGCCCGGCGACCTGCTCGTCGTCGATCGTTTCGGATTCGGCCAGCGCCTGGAGCGCCCCCGCAATGGCCCGCGGCGAAAACCGGCGCTCGCGCAGATACTGCTCCAGCTCATGGCGGGTTTTGCGACCGCCGGCGGCATGCCCGGCCGCGGCCTTGCGCGCCCGGATCTGTTCGTCGGCGCGCAGCAGCGCGGCTCGCGCCGCCTCGTCCAGATTCTGGCCCCGGCTCAGTCGCTCGCGAACGACCGTCTCGGGATCGAGCTCCGCCCACGGGGCGCCGTCGAGATAAACCATGATCCGCTGCCGGCGCTTGCCCAGGGCCTTGAATTCGGTGATCTCGGGCGGCATGGTCCCCCCTCAGTTCCCCGGCTGCGCCAGCTCGCGAGTCATCATCCAGAATGTCGGTCCCAGCGTCGCCCCGCACGCGCGATGGTAAAATGGGACCGGACCGACCCAGCCGATTTCGCACCGGGAGCGGCCCAACCGCTTCAGATCCGACAGACACGCCCACAGCAGCCGGCGGCCGAGCCCCTGGCCGCGCTGACCGGCCACCACGCCGGTCGGCCCGAAGCTGCCGTCGCACTGGCTGACCTCGTAGGCCGAGAACCCAACCAGCCCGCCGGCGGTCTCGGCGACGAAAACGGAGATGGGATCATGTCCGAAGCCGAGGGCCGATTCGCGCCGCCAGCCGGGGCTCCAGTGCTGCTCGATCAAGGAGGCCAGCGCGGTCGCATCGGCGGGGGTCGCGCGCCGGACGGCGGCCGCGTCGGCGGGCGAACCCCAGATCGCGGACGCCTCGGGCGGCGCCCACGCCGCCAGGTCCACCGTCAGGTTGAAATGGGTCTCCTCGTGCCGCCAGCCCAGTTCCAGCAGCGCGACGATCAACGCCGTGTCTCGCGTATCCACGCCCGGTCGGATATAATACGGCGGGGTGGCGTGCAGATAGAGCTTGCGCGCCCCCCGGGCGGTCAGCCGCCGTTCCAGCTCGCCCAGCAGCGGCCCCAGCCCGCCGCCCGCGAGCGCCGGCGGCGACAGACCGAGCCACCGCACCCCGCCGGTCGACTCCCCCCAGCGGGCCGGAAACTCGCCGGCGGCGAGGCCGACGAGACGCTCCCGCTCGTCGCGCAGGCCGATTAGCAGGTCGGGCTCATGCGCCTCGGGCGGGAACAACCGCTCGCGCAGCAGCCCGGGGGCCAACGGGTGCAGCCGCTGGTCGCGCCGCCACCAATCGGCGATCTCCTCCAGGTGCTCGGGATTGAGCGGGGTCAGGTTCATGGCGGTTCCATTCAGCCGGACCGGATCGGCTGCCAACCGTTCTACTCGCAACGCGTTGGCGATGCAATTGTCGCGGCGGCGGGCCCGATGGCTGCATTGGCAATTTTTGACAAATCGGTACCAGTTTGGCTCAAGACCGGTCATCGCGATGCCGAAAACATTGACAGATGAAAAGTCTGGCATGATAGGCTTGTACCACTTCGCAGCGACTTCCGTGATCTTGCCAGCCGACCCGATTGTCTCCGTAGATTCGATGAAAGGCTGACGAGCCATGCCCGAGATTATCGTCAAGCTGGGCGACAACATCGTACAGAATCATCTGTTCACGAACGAACGGATCACGATTGGCCGCGCCCCGGAAAACGATATCGTCATTGAAAATCTGGCGGTTTCGCGCAACCACGCCGTCATCACCTGGGAAAACGACCGCTTTTACCTGGAAGACCTGGGCAGCTCCAACGGCAGCTTCATCAACGGCGTCAAGGTCAAGCGCAACGAGGTGGTCGATCGCGACGTCATTACGATCGGCAAGCACAAGATCTACTTCTACGACCGGATGGCGCGCGAACCGGTGCGCCGCGCCCAGCCGGCGATCGCCGAAGGCACGATGATCGTTCAGCAATCGATGGTCGCCGAACTGGTCGTCACGAAAGGCCGCCAGAAAGGCCAGGTCTTCCGGCTCGACGGCAACAGCATCGCGCTCGGCCGCGGCGGGCAGAACGATATCCGCCTGACCGACTGGTTCGTCTCGAAAAACCACGCGGTTATCGAAAAGCGCGGTCTGGACTACTACCTTGTCGATCTGGGCTCGTGGCGTCACACGATGCTCAATGGCGAGGTGGTCACCGAAGCCATCCTCAATGACGGCGACGTGATTCAGCTCGGGCCGACGGTGCAGCTCGGCTTCCAGCTCCAGGAGCACCTGGAGCAGATGCGGCCGGGCGACGAAGCGGAGCTGGACGACGACGGAAACGACGCCGACAGTGTCGAGGACGAACTGGACCGGCTGAGCGAATCGATGCAGAACGAGGCCACTCGCGTCTTGCGCAAGCCCGTCGTTCCTCCCGAGACGCCGCCCGAGACGCCCTCCGCTTCCGTGGAAGAAGAAGAGCTGGATTTGGAGGAGGAGTTGGACGAACTGGAGCATGTCCGGGGCCTGAATGGGTGCGCCAATGGGTCGGCCGCGCCCGGCGCCGCCACGTCTCCCTCGCCGGCCGAAATCGACGAGACGCTCGGCGCCCACGACGAGTTGGATCCGCCCCCAGCGGACGAGATACTCGGCGCCCATGACGAACTGGACTTGCCCCCGGCGGACGAGATACTCGGCGCCCATGACGAACTGGACTTGCCGCCGGCGGGCGATGAGTCCCCCGCGCCCCCCGTCGCCGAGGCCTACGAAGTCCCGCCTCCCAGTCCCGCCGAGCTGGCGCTGGAGCAGGACGAATGGGAAGAGCTGGAAACCGATGAACCGCTTGTCGCGCCGCTTCCGTCGACCGGCTGCGCTCAGGAGATAGCCGAGGCGACCGCCATCATCCCGGAACAGGATCCGGTCGCCGAAATGACCGCGCAGCCCGACCTGCTGGCAGAAGCGGCCGAGGAATTCGACCACGAGCCGGAACCGGCCGCCGCGGAACCGCCGGTCGCCGCCGCGCCGACGGTGGACCCCTTGCCGGCCGATGCCGACGTCGAACGCGAGCCGGCCGGCGCCGACGAACCGGCCGACGCGAAGCTCCAGGATGAGGTCAGGATGTGGGAACGCGCGCTGACCAACAAAAGCCCGGTCATTCGCAAGCAGGCCGCGCGCATGCTGAAAAAGCTGACCGGCAAAGATTATGAGTACTGATCCGCCGCGACGCATCGCGGTCTTCTCGGATATTCACGGCAACCTTCATGCGCTGCGGGCGGTGCTCGACGACATCGACCGGCTCGGCCTGCGCGACCTGGTCTGCTGCGGCGATGTCGTCGGCTACGGCGCCTTCCCCAACGCCTGCTGCGACATCCTGCGCGAGCGCGGGATCCCCACGCTGGCGGGCAATCACGACCACGCCGCGATCGGGATGACCGACGTCAGCTTCTTCAATGAGATCGCGCGCGCCGCGGTCCAGTGGACCGCCGACGAACTGACCGACGAAAACCGCCACTGGCTGCGCGAACGCCCCTATACCTACTGCCTCGATCCCGACTTCTTCTTCGTCCATGCCTCCCCGCTCAAACCCGAGCAGTGGGGTTACGTCCTGACGTTCGGCGATGCCCGGCTGGGCTTCAATGAATTCACGCAACGCTGCTGCTTCATCGGCCACTCGCACCAGCCCGCCATCGTGATCCAGCAAGGCGCCGACCTGAGCTGCCCGGACGAGAACCAGCCGGTGATCCGCATCCGCACCGGCGAACGCTATCTGATCAACGTCGGCAGCGTCGGCCAGCCGCGCGACCATAACCCGCAGGCGTGCTACGTGGTGGCCGATCTGGATGAGGGCCGGATCTCCTATCACCGCGTGCCCTACGACATCGAGGCGGCGCAGCAGGCGATCGTGGAAGGCGGCCTGCCGCAGGTCCTGGCCGAGCGAATCGCGTTCGGCTGGTGAGCTGGTTCCGCCTTGCCCGCCGGCGCGCGAGGTTGCTGCGTCATCAGGAACCGCGTCAGCGGTTCGATATCCAGGCCGGGGATTGAATCGCCGCCCGGCGGCCATCCAACCCACGGTCACGATCCCCCAAATCGAAAGAACCGATTGATTGGTTCGAAAGCGATACGGCGATCACCGACGCGTAATCATGCGTGGGTCAGGACTTGACTCGCGGCCAATCCCTGATAAGATATGGTCTCGTTGTGCGCGCCCGTAGCTCAATTGGATAGAGCGCTTGACTACGGATCAAGAGGTTAGGGGTTCGACTCCTCTCGGGCGCGCCACCTCCCCCGCCGCTGTCCCTCAATCCAAAATTGTCCCTCGTCCTCACTCAAAAATCCGTCCATCGTCTCTCGTCTTCGTCCGTCCTCGTAATCGCCCCAAAAGGCCCGCCTCGATTATCCCCTTGGTTGTGAACCGCGGGTTCATGGGCCGCCCAGCGGTCCATCCCCCGGCGCGTAATTCCTCCCGCCAAACCCGCTTGACGCGCCGCCACCGGCTCGCTAGTGTATGGGTTCCGACTGCGCCGGGATAGCTCAGTTGGTAGAGCAGGGGACTGAAAATCCCTGTGTCGGTGGTTCGACTCCGCCTCCCGGCACCATCGGTTTCCGCCCGCAAGTCAACCGGTCATCGGGATTTGCGGGCTTTTTCGTGGGCCGGCGGTCTTCTCGAGAGCCGAGGACGAGGACGGGAGCCGACAGACGAACCTTGATTTGGGAGCGAGGGGATGGATTGATTGACATGCGGCGCCGGTGCGATACTATGGCGAAAAACCGCCACCGGCGGGCGGCCGACCGAAAGGATGTTCACGCATGCGGCTTCGACCGGAAAAAATCGAGCATCTGGCCAACCTCGTCTTTGAATCGCTCGCGCAAAACCCCGAACTGACGCTGCACGAGAGCCGCGACCACATCGTCGGCCTGGTCCGCCGCGTGATCACCGACGATCTGCGCATGGAGGACGAGATCGAGGAGGAAGCCCGCCGCGTGCTCGAAAGCCATCGCGGCGAGATCGACCGGACCGGCGCTTCGTTCGAAAAACTGGTGCTGAAGGCAAAACAAAAGCTGGCCCAGGAAAGGAAGATGGTGCTCTGAGCATGAGACTCTCCGAGGACCGGATCAATGCCATCGCCTACAAGATCGCCTTCGAGCTGGTCAAGAAGCGCTACGTCAAGACCTCGCGCCGGCTGTCGCAGGTGACGGCCTGGGTCGAAAAACCGATTCTGGACAACCTGCGGCAGGAGGAGGCGCTCGACGAGGAGGTCCGCCGCACGCTGGCCGGCATGAAAACCGCCCCTCCTGAAGGGTCGTTCGAGTATCAGGCGCTGTATCAACGCAAGAAGGAAGAGCTGGCCCGGCGCCGCGGATACCAGCTCTAGCGCCGCGCCGCCGCCGCGGGCCGCCCGCAACCGGCGCGCGCCCACCCCATGAAGCGGACCCTGGCCGATGCAGATTGCCGTCGATGCGCGCTTCCTCGGTTCCGCCAATTCCGGCGTGGCGCGCTACAGCGAAAACCTGCTGGTCGCCATGTCGCGCATCGACCGCGCGAACCAGTACACCGTCTTCGTGCACCATCGCCTCAAGCGCAAACTGAAGCTGGGCGAGAATTTCACCATCGTCCGCGTCAAGGGCCACCCGCTCTCGATCCGCTCGATGTGGCAACTGTCGCGGATGGTGCGGCCCGAAGCGTTCGACCTGCTCCACGTCCTCTTCCCCTACGTCTCGATCCGCGCGCGCTGCCCGGTCATGCTGACCGTGCACGACACGCTCCCCTTCAGCCGCGAGCAGATCGGGTTCGGACCCAAACGCGGGCCGCAGAGCTGGCTGCGGCGCTACGTGCTCTACCCGCTGGCGCTGCGCCGCGCCAAATGGATCATCTGCGTCTCGCGGGCGACCCGCGATGCGCTGGCCGAGCTCTTCCCCGAGACCTTTCATCGCACGCTGGTGGTCCATTCCGGCGTGAACGAAGATTTCCGGCAGGCGGCCGAGGAGGCGACGCTCGAACTGATCCGCTCGCGGTTGAACCTCCCCCCCCGCTATCTGCTCTATTCCGGTTCGGCCCGGTCGGACAAGAACATCGAGGGAATGCTCCGCGCCTTCGCCCGGTTGCGCCAGCTCAACGACTCGATGGACGACCTGCACTTCCTGATGGACATCCAGGGGCACGAGTATCCGCTCAAGCCGATCATGAACCGCATTGCCCAGTATGGCCTGGAGGGCCGCGTCCGGATCATCCAGGACATCGGCGACGAGGAACGCGTCGTGCTGTTCCAGCACGCGGCGGCGTTCCTGATCCTGAGCCGCACCGAGGGCTTCGGCATTCCGATCCTTGAGGCCCAGATGTGCGGCGTGCCGGTGGTCGCGGCCGATGCGATGGCGCTGCCCGAGGTGGCCGGCGAACAGGGCGCGCTCTACGTCGATCCCGATGATCTGGACGAAACGGTCCGCCTGCTGGGACTGGCGCTGACCGACGACGGACTGCGCGAGTATCTGATCGCCGAGGGGCGCAAGAACGCGAACCGTTTCAGCTGGGCCAAGGCGGCCGAACAGATCGTCCAGATCTATGAATTCGGCTTTTATCCGCGCCATCAGGTCGAGCTGCCGCACCGGCGACCCTGGCTGACGCGGCTCGCCGACGCCCTGCGCATCTGACCCCATCGAAAGAACCCGCCCCGTTGACTGGCCGCATCCTGATTCTCTCGTTCGTGGAATGGTCCGGCGCGTTCCAGCGGCCGCAGCACCTGGCCGTCGGCCTGGCGCGGCGCGGATGGGAAGTGACCTATGCCGCCCCGGGTTATCTGCATCGGCGGGGGCGAGGCGCCGCACCGGGGGTCGATCTGCCCCCCAGTCTGCGGATCCTCTCGCCCACGGCCGTGCCGGGGGGCAGCCGCTTGCGAATCGCGGCGGAGGTCAACCGCCGGCTGATGGCGGCGGCCCTCAACCGGGAATCGCCCCAGGGGTGGGAGACCATCATCTTCAATGATCCGCGCTGGGCGGGCGTCGCGGCGGCGCTCCCGGCGCGAATGCGCGTGTTCGATTGCATGGACGATCTGACGGCGCAGGCCCCGTCGGCCGAGTGGGCGCGGGCGCGCGAAGACGAGGCGCTGCGCGTCGCCGATCGCATCTGGACGGGCACGGCCTCGCTGGAGGCGCGTCTACGCGACCAGGCGGCGGAGCGCGGCAAGCCGATCCGTTTCGTCCCGTGCGGCGTGGATGCCGATCATTTCGCATCGCCCGACGCTCGCCGGGTGGCGGCGCTGCGGCCGATGCTGCCCCCGGGCGCCGGGCCGCTCGCCGGCTATTTCGGCGCGCTCAACGAGCGGGTGCGCGGCGAACTGGTCGAGGCGCTGCTTGCCGGCGGCGCACGCGCCCTCCTGATCGGACCGACGACCTCGCGCGCGCCGGCGATCGTGAAACAGGCCGGCCGGCACCCCGGGCTGCGCTGGACGGGTCCGCGGCCCTACGCGGAACTCCCCGCCTGGCTCGCCCTGTTCGATTTCGCCATCATCCCCTATGATACCGGCGGGCCGCATCGCTTTCTCTATCCCGTCAAGGCGTTGGAGTACCTGGCGGGAGGCAAGCCGGTCCTGAGCACGCCCCTGCCTGACGTGCTGCGCTTCCTGGGCGACTATGTCGAAACCGCGTCGGCGGCGGAGGACTGGCGCGCCGCACCCCGCCGGATCCGGGCGGAAAAGGAAAGCATCCGTGAAAAAACCGAACGGGGACGCGATTACGCCCGGTCTCGATCCTGGGAGGCCATGGTGGAGGAAATGCTCGCGGATCTGACGCGCGACCGATGATGCCCCAACCGGAACTGTTAGCCCGCGCGGCAGCGGCCTCGATTCGCGTGGCCCATCTGCTGGACGGCCGCCATTTCGGCGGCGCGGAGCAGATGGTGCGCCGGCTGGCGCTCGCCTCGCCGCGGGTCGGCGTCGCCGCCTCGGTCTACTGTCTCTCGCAGGGGCGGCTCAGCGAGGCGCTGCGCGCCGACGGCATCCCGCACCAGGTCTTTCGCAGCGCCGGCCGCTTCGACCTGACTCCCCTCGTCGCGATGACGCGGACCGCCCGGCGCGACCGCATCCAGATTCTGCAAGCCCACACCAGCCGCACGCACCTGATGGCGCGGCTGCTCTCGCGCCGGCTCGGCATCCCCAACGTGACGCAGATTCAGTCCCCCATCGCACTGGATGAGAATCAGGCGCACGGGCGCCATCCACTGCGCGCCTGGGTCGAGCGCCTCGGCCGGCCCTGGACCGACGCGATCGTGACGGTCTGCGAGGAGGAGGCGCGGCGGCTGGTCCGCGAGGAAGGCGCCCCGCCGGCCAGGGTCCGCTCCATCCCCAACGGCCTGGATGCCCCCGACGAGCCGGACCGGACCGCGGCGCGCGCGCGCATGATCCAGGCGCTGCGTGAACGCCACGGCGTCGAGGTCGGCCCCGGCGAGTTCGTCGTCGCAATGATCGCTCAGATGCGGCCGCGCAAGGGGCCGGAAGTCCTGCTGCGGGCCTTCGCGCAATGGCGCCGCCGCGGCGAACCAGGCCGGCTGCTCATCATCGGCGACGACGAGTTCGTCGAGCGCGGAGGGTATCTGGCGCGGCTGAAAGCGCTCGCCGCCGAGCTCGGCCTCGGCGACCACACCGTCTTTACCGGCTTTGTCGCCGAGCCGTGGGAGCTTGCCGCCGGCGCCAGCCTGTTCGCCCTCCCCTCGCTGTTCGGAGAGGGATTGCCGCTTGTTCTGGTCGAGGCGCTCAGTCGCGGCCTTCCGCTGGCGGTTTCGGATATCCCCGGCAACCGGGAAACCGTGCGGCCGGGCGAAACCGGCTGGCTGCACGCGCCGGGTGAACATGATCAACTGGCCGAGGCGCTGCAGGCCGCCTCCCGAAACCCGGAGCAAGCGGAACGGATGGGGCGCGGCGGCCGCCGCCTGTTCCTCGAACGCTATACGATGGATGCGGTCCTGCGGCGCTTCCGGGCCCTGTATGAAGACCTGCTGGCCCGCGATCGCGGCCGGCATCCGGGATCTTGATCGCGGCGGCCGCGCCTCTAGAGAAATTCGTCCTCGTCCTCGTCTTCGTGATCGCCCCCGAAGGCAAACCCCAAACTTCGGCTCCCGGCTCCCGTCCCTCGTCCTCGGCTCTCGAAACCAACGCCAAGGTTCTCCCTCCGGCGCAAACCGGCGCGCATGCTCAACCCCTGCCCCGGAAGCCTCACTTCCCCGACGCGGCCGCTGAAAATCGAAACGGGTATCAATCAGGGGTCAACTTGTGTATAAAATTGCCCGATGTGAGGAAAAGGGGAGACGAATTCTTACCTATCGCGCATTCTGAGGGAACCCGGATCGATTCGCTGTGAACCCGCCACGCTCCCAATGTGAACAATCCGGTTGCCACTGATGGCCGAAAAACCGCTGCGAATCGCTCTGCACTGCCTGCTGCTGGAATCGCCGGCCATCGACCGGCGCCAGCTTGAGGATGCCCTGCAGGCGAGTTATCCCGACAGTTCGGTGACGCCGCGGGATTCGCCCCGGGCGGCGCAGGAAGCGCTGCGCGTCTCGGTCTACGATCTGGTGCTGCTCTGCCTGGCGCCGCTCTCGGACGAGCACGGCGCGCTGCTCGAGGCGCTGCTCGCCCACCCCACGCCGATGCCGGCCATTCTGATCATCGCGCCGGGCACGGAGGAAGCGCTGTTCGAACTGATGCCGCGGCTACCCGGTGAATGGGAGGTGCTCGATTCGAGCCAACTGACCGTCACCGGGCTGCACCGGCGGATCCAGAAGGCGATCGAGACGCACCAGCAACAGTGGGCGCTGCGCCATCTGCAGAGCGCCTTCCAGAGTTCGCTCGCGCGCTACCGCAATCTGTTCGATGAAGTGCCCGATCTGATCTTCATCTGCGACCGGTCGGGTTGCCTGCTCGACGTCAACTCGACAGCGCACCGGCTGTTCGGCCGCGGCAAGGAAGAGATCCTGATGCGGCCGATTTTCGAAGTCTTCGGTATGGCGCGCGAGGATTTCGATCGGCTGCTCGAACGCGCGCTCGCCCAGGACGGGCCGATCCAGGATATCGAAATCAAATACCATCACCCCTCGGGCCAGATCATCTACGGCCTGACGCATCTGATCCGCTGGCAGTCCGACGGCGGGCGGCCGCTCCAGTTCCAGGGGGTGATCAAGGATATTTCCCCGCACAAGCGACTGGAGCAGCAACTGCGCCAGAGCGAGGACAAATACAAGACCCTCTATGATCTGGCGCGCATCACCGTTTCGTCCTTGAAACTGGAAGAGGTGGTCGACCGCTCGCTGAACCTGATCCACTCGTGTTGTCAGGCCAAGGGCGCACTGTTGCTGCTCAACCGGCAGGAGGACGAACTCGTGCTGGTGGGCGCCACGGCGGGCCACGAAATCCTGGCGCGCGAGGGCGTGGATGAAGCCCTCCCGCGCGTGGGCCAGGGCGTGCTCGGGCGGCTCGCCATCGGCAGGGGGCTGCATGTGCTGGAGCGCGATGAGCTGGCCGAACTGCCGCCGCGGCTGCGCGACTGGCTGGCCGCGATCGAGCCCGAACAGGTCGTCGCGATCACGCTGGGCCACAACAACCCGACACTGCCCGCGTCGCTGCTGTTGATGGCCCTGAGCGAGGATTGGATTGATGACGAGTCGCGCGAGCTGCTCGCGGGGCTCGCCACCACGCTCGAGATGGGCATGACCAACTGTTTCCACTACGCCAACTCGCTGGAGACCGAACAGCGCTACCGCGACCTGTGGGAAAATGCGCCGGCGTTCTTCATCAGCATCCTGCGCGGCGGCATCATTTTCGAAATCAACCGGACCGCCGCCGCCGCCTTGGGCTACGAGCAGACCGCGCTGGTCGGCCAGCCGATGCGCCGGCTCGTCCATCCCGACGATCACGAGCTGTTTGACCGCATGCATCGGCTGCTGCTCGAAACCGGCCAGCCTCAGGGCTATGAGCTGCGGCTGGTCCGCGCCGGCGGCCAGCCGATGGTCGTCAGCGTCAATTCCGAACCCCTGCTCGACCATCGCGGCGGCACGATCGGCGAAAAAAGCGTCCTGGCCGACATCACTCGCGACCGCGAGATGAGTGAGCGGCTGCGCGACTATGCCGAAAATCTCGAACGCATGGTGCAGGAACGCACCGTCGAACTGACCCAGACGACCAATTTCCTCAACGGGATTCTGGAGGGCTCGACCGAGTATGCCATCGTCGGCCTCGACGGCGACGGCACCTTCCTGACGTTCAACCACGGCGCGCAGCTTCTGTTCGGCTACGACGCCGCCGAAATGGTCGGCGCCCAGAAACTCGAGCTGCTGATCAACCTGGAGCACTCGCCGTGGGCCAGTTCGGCCGAGCTGTTCCGCGCCGTGGACCGGGAGAACGTGCTGGTCCACGAGACGCCGATGCGCACGGCGCACGGCCGCCACGTGATCGGCCTGCTGACGATCAACCGGCTCAAGGCGCCGGCGGCGAACAACCTGACCTACGTCGCGATCATCCGCGACATCACCGAGCAGAAGGAACTGGAGGACCTGCTCAAGCTCTACACGGAAAACCTGCAGCAGTTGATCGAGGAGAAAACCCGCGAACTGGACCAGAAACACATCCAGTTGATCCAGTCGAGCAAGCTGGCGACGCTGGGCGAGATGGCGACCGGCATCGCGCACGAGCTGAATCAGCCGCTGTCGGGCATCCGCACGCGCGCGCAGTTCATCCTCAAGGCGATCGAGCGCGATCAGGCGACGATCGAACGCATCATCGCGGCGCAGCAGGAAATCGTGCAGCTCGTCGACCGGATGTCGCTCATTATCCACCACATGCGGATTTTCGCGCGCCAGGACCAGCAGAATTTTGTTCCGTTCCGCCTCGTCCAGTCCGTCGATGGCGCGCTCAGCCTGCTCGGCGAGCAGTTGCGGATCCACGCGATCCATGTCGAGCGCCAGATCGAGGACAACCTGCCGATGGTTTACGGCGAGCCGTTGCAAATCGAGCAGGTGATTCTGAATCTGCTGTCCAACGCGCGCGACTCGATGGACGAGCGGGCCGAAGCCCTGCGCGGCCAGCAGAACGGCGAGCGCCCCTACCAGAAACGCCTCAAGCTCACGCTGCGGCGGGTCGGCGACAAGGAACTCTGCCTCGAGGTGCGCGACAACGGCGTCGGGATGAACGACGAAACCCAACGCAAGATCTTCGAACCCTTCTTCACGACCAAGCCGGTCGGACGCGGGACGGGCCTGGGGTTGTCGATCAGCTACGGGATCCTGACCAATCACAAGGGGCGGATGGATTTCAAGTCGCGCGAGGGGGAGGGGACGACGTTCCGAGTCTATCTGCCAATCTGGGATGGCCGCTCGGCCCGCCGCGCGGTCGAGGAATCGGTCGAGGGCGAACTGATTATTTAGCCGATCCCCGCGTCGAGGGACGAAAATACGGAGTGAGCTTCTCGCGACGCCTGCGGCGTCACCCTGAACGGACGAGAATAGGTGGCCGTATACAACCGATCCAAACGGCCCAGGCCTTGCCGGACCGATCAGCCGGCCAGCCCCGTCAGGGACGGCAGACTTCAGCCCGCCACTTCAGTGGCGGGATCCGGGATACCAGGAGCAACAGAGTCCCGCAGGGGCGGCAGAATAATTCGGTCCGACCACGAGGACGAGGGACGAAGATTATGCCGCGGAGACACACGATGGCCATCCTTGGCACCGGCTTTGACCAGACCGAACTGAGCCGCATCCGTGACGCAATCGCGCGGTTCGGCGACCGGTTCCTCAACCGCTGCTATACGGCGGAGGAACTCCGCTTCGCCTTCCTGCAAAAGGATCCGGTCCCGCGCCTCGCTGCGCGCTATGCCGCCAAGGAAGCCGGCTCCAAGGCGCTCGGCACCGGGATCGCCCGCGGCATCCTCTGGCGCGAAATCGAGGTGACGCGCCGACCCGGCGAGCGCCCGCTGATCCACTTCCACGGCCGCGCCGCCCAGCGCGCCGCGCGCATGGGCATCCGCCGCGCGCACGTCTCGCTGACGCACAGCCGCGAACTGGGCGCGGCGATGGTCATCGTGGAAGACTGAAATTCACATCCGGCGGAAGATCCAAAGCCACACAAGCTGACCCCGCCCCCCCCCTCGCCACTTTGTCCCTTACGTCCCTGATGTCCCTTTTGTCCCTTGCAGCGGGCTATTCCCGGTAAACCGAGACAAACGGCACGTCGGTCAACTCGCGCAGCCGCGCCTCCGCCCAGCACGCTTCCGCCGGTGTCACCACTTTTAACTGACGCTTCTCGAACGGGCAGGCCGC
>Ga0116160_1001157_pt1 | contig 28269 bp, 16 predicted proteins | sample AD_JPNAS2_MetaG_FD_89879 | JGI IMG/M metagenome (GOLD analysis project Ga0116160, IMG submission 89879) | Active sludge microbial communities of municipal wastewater-treating anaerobic digesters from Japan - AD_JPNAS2_MetaG | ecosystem: Engineered > Bioreactor > Anaerobic > Digestate | place...
GCGCGTCTCCCCGCTATTGAGAGGTATCGGCCCATGAGGATTCTTGACAGGTATGTGGTTCGTGAGTTCATGGGCCCGTTCATCCTGTCGATATCTGCCTTCATTATCATAATGCTCAGCGGGCAGCTGTTCATGTTGGTCGACTTCATCATCCAGAAGAACGTACCAGTGCTTGCTGTCGTTCGCATGCTGCTTTACAGCCTTCCCGGAATCGTCGTCCAGGTGCTCCCCGTAGCCGTGCTGTTCGCGGCGTTGATAAGCCTGGGGCGCCTAGCGCGCGATTCCGAGCTTTCCACTATTCGTGCTGCAGGAGTCCCTTTCACCAGGATTGTTCTTCCCCTGATCCTGATGGGCGCCGCTGTTAGCGTCGGAGGGTTCTGGCTAGGAGAGACAGTGGTTCCGTGGGCATCTCACAAGTCGGAGACCATAGTACGAGAGATAATACTAAAAGACGTCCTTCCCAGTGTTGAACAGGATATCTTCTTCGCAGCGCCGGGCGGTCGCCAGTTCTATGTGGGTAAGGTAGACAAGGCCCTGGGGACCATGGAGAGGATCATGGTGTACGAAACGGAGTATGGATCTTTCCCGCGGATAGTATCGGCCAGGCGCGGAGATGTTGGCGAGGGAAGGTGGACGCTCCGTGACGGGGTGATCCATGAACTGGATGCCGCTGGGCATGTGACGATGTCCATGTCTTTCGAGAAACTCGAGATCATCATGGACAGCGCCATGGAGACGTTTGTCTCCAGCCAGAAGACGCCCCGGGAGATGACGAGAAAGGAACTGAAGTCTCACATAGACCTGTTCGAGAAGAGCGGGATCCGGGTTGAGGGGTTGAGAGTCGAGTACCACCTGAAGCTGGCTGAGCCCATGGCAGCGCTGGTATTCGCAGTCATCGGCGCGCCTTTGGTCACAAGATCTCCGAGGCGGGCAGGAGGGTATTTCGGCGTGGTTGCCGCGGCCGTGCTGTCATTTGCGTACTTCGTTGTGCAAGCAGTCGCCCGCTCGGTGGGCATGAAGGGCATGATCCAGCCCGTGATGGCCGTATGGATTCCCAACGCTGCTTTTCTCCTACCCGGTCTGGCGATGCTGCTCGCGGTGGATCGGCCGCGCATGTTCAGCGGGCGTCGGGCGCCGCGGTCGTTTCTGCTCGCCTGCGTTTTCGGGGTCACGCTCGTTCTCACACTGTCGCTGCTTGGGAGCGTTCCGGCGGCCGCTGCGACGAGCCCCATCCGCGTCTGCGCCCAGCAGATGGTGTTCGACGGCGGGCGCGACGCATGGGAGCTATCGGGAGAGGTCGAGATCACGTACAAGGATACGGTGATCCGCGGCGATCACGCCCAGATAGATGCCGGAGCGAAGAAGGCCGTGATCGCCGGGTCCGTGTCGGTGGTACGCGGCGACGAGATAATCAAAGGCGAGGTCGCCACTTATGACATGTCTACGGGCGACGTCGTCGTTGAGCAGGCATGGGCTAGGCTCAAAGACGACCAGATAACAGGTTTTCTGTTCGCGTCCGGCGCTGGACTCACGAAGAAAGATGACTACCTGCGGCTGTCGGAAGGTTCTGTGACGACCTGCGATCTCGACAGGCCGCACTGGCGCATTGAAGTGCGCGAGCTCGAGGTGTATGCGGATGACCGCATTGTGTTGCGGTCGGTTTCTTACTACGAGGGGAACGTGAAACTCCTGTCGCTGCCGCGGCTGACGATTCCTCTCAAGGAAGATGAGCGCTTGGAACTGCCCAAGATCGGATACGGCGCTGTGGAAGGCTGGTATGTGAAGACGCAGTACAACTACCGGCTCAGCGGCATTTCGTCCGGGTCGCTTTTCGCCGACTACTTCGAGTTTCTAGGGCCGGCCGCCGGCATTCGACACCAGCTGAAGCTGGGAGCGGCCGGGGTTCTCACAGCGTATGTATACGAGCTGTGGAACAAGGCCAGTGGTAATGGCGACACTACTCTTGAGCTTTCACATTCCGTGGACCTTCCGGCTGATGTGAAGGCCAGGGCGAGTTACAGGTACCGCGACTACTCGAGCCCAGGCGTCGAGAGTGCGCCCACGGTCGAACGGACGTACACGCTCAATCTGGACAGGCGCGTCGAGGGGGCAAACACATCGTTCGCCTACACTCGGCGCGACGTTGAGTCCGCTCAGAATACTGAGGCTCTGTCGTTGTCTTTCCGTCACTCGTCCACTCTGCCGATGGAGATCAAGCTGACGTCCGACGTGAGCTACCGGCGCCAGGTGAAGGGCGAGGACATAACGCAGAATGTACTCAACTACAGAGTGCAGGCCGCGCGGACACTAGGTGCATTCTCACTCACAGGGCTGGCTCAGGCGCAAGTGTACGTAGAGGAAGAATCGACTGCGCTGCCGGATGTGAAGCCGCCGCCATGGAAGGCCCTGACGAGGCTTCCCGAGTTGACAGCCGTGTCTGGCCGCATACCAATCGGCAAGACGCCGCTGTCGGTTACGCTGAAAGGGGTGCTGGGCCGGTATACTGAGGACGCAATGCGGGGCGGCGTTCGCTCAGAGGTCACCTCCGGGAAGGCGGAGGCGGACATAACTCTGAGGATGGATCCGCAGAATGTGGGCAAATGGCTATCGGTGGACGGATCGGTGCGTGGGGTTTTGGACGCGTACGGAGCAAACGATATGCAGGTCGCCCTGGGGTACTCCGCAGCAGTCCAGGTCAAGCCGGTAGCAGGAACAACTCTTCGGCTGAGCTATGACCAGATGTCAGTGGAGGGGGCCTCGCCGTTCAGATTCGATGCGATCAGCCCATCCAGCAAGGTCGGCGCCAGGTTGACGTCGACTCTGGGTCCGTTGAGGCTCACAATGGCGACTGCGTATGACTTCAAGTATCAAGCGTACGACGCATTGACCTTGTCAGCGCAGGCTGAGGTCTCGAAAGGAGTATCAGTAGAGCTATCGGGCGGATATGACATACAGCGGGCGTCCCCCAAATCCCTGCTGGGTCGAGTGGTGATACAGCCGTCGCCCCAGTTTCAGCTCAGAGCCGGGGGATACTACGATTTCACGCGCGGCCAGATGACGCGGGTGGAGTCATCGGCCGATATGCGCCCTCTGCCTGATTGGCGTATACAGTGGGTTGCCGTGTACGACCTAGTAAAGGGAGGTCTCGTTAGGGGCGATGTGGGGATAACGCGCGACCTCCATTGCAGGGAGATAGCGGTAACGTATCAATACACCACAAAGCGCGTGTGGCTGGAATTCCGTCTCAAAGCCTTCCCGGGCACTCCTCTTGGGTTCGGGCTCGGCGAGGATGGAGTGATTTTCGGGCAGTGACTCGGCGTCATCAAGGGGGGAGCGGCACGTGAGCACGAAGCTGGTGAAGGCGGTCAGCGTTTCTGTGGCAGTGCTTATCGGCTGCGCGCTTGTGTACGCGTTCGTGATCAACCGACCGGGCCCGCCCGACGCCGACCTCGCAAGGGAAGGGGAGCGGGGCAGCAGGCAACCGGCCTCCCGCGACCTGTTGTTCGATGGTGTCGCGGTCGAGGGGAGAGAGGGCGGGGAACGGGCCTGGATGCTACGGGCAGCCCGGGTGGAGACAGGGGCCGGCGACGGTCGGGCAGAGATGTACCAGATTACGGAGGGCGAGATCTACCGCGGCGGCGAACCGTATCTGACTTTCAGCGCCGGCCGAGGCGTCTACGACAGCAAGACGGGCCAGTTGCGTCTGGACGGAGGGGTGAAAGTGGCGTCGGGCGGCAAGGACTTGCTTGCCACCGAGGGAGTTGTGTGGGATCCGAAGCAATCCAAGGTGCTCATACCTGGAAAGACAGAAATCGCAACGTCCGCCGGAGTGGTGACGGTCGGCCAGCTTGAAGTGGATATCGAAGCCGACAGAATGCATACCGCCGGCGACGTGATTGTGAGGGAGGCAGAAGGCAAGCAGAGCTACCGCGTGGACGGCGACGACATCAGCTTCAGCTCCGATGGGGAGTCTTTCGAGGCGCGAGGGGAGACCACTATCCAGTTCGAGCTGGACGACTCTGAGGACTAGCGTGGGGAGGCGAGATAGGTGAGGCGAGTCTTGCGATCGGGGATTGTGCTATTCGCGGTGGCGATGCTGGCGGTTTCCGTGCCGGCGCAGGCCAAGTCGGTCAAGGTTACGGGTTACCAGTCCGTTGTGCACAAGGGCGCGAAGGGCGACACAGTATTCGAGGGCGGGCTGAAGATAGAGTATGACGACATAGTGATTACGGCCGATCGAGCGACGGTGAACATGGACGCCGGAATTGCCAAGCTCACTGGGAAGGTAGCTCTTGTTCAGGGCGAGGTGACGATCGACTGTGATTCCATGGATCTGAACATTAAGAAGAAGATCGCGACGGTGACCGGCAGTGTTCGGCTGCAGAAGCGTGAGACACAAGTTGAGAAAGACGAGACGGGCAAGCCCAAGGTGTCGGTGATCACTCTGACCTGCGGCACTATGGAGATCTTCACAAATACGCAGGACTTCAACGCATTAGGGAACGTGTCGATGACCAGAGACAAGCAACGGGCCCAAGCTGCACAGGCGTCCTACAAGAACTCTGACAAGGTTCTGATTCTGACCGGGTCGGTGTTTATCGAGGGAGAGAACAAGGAGAGCATAAAGTGCGACCGTGCCGAGTTGCATACCGACCAGACGATCGTGGCGGCCGAAGGCTCCAAGATGGAGATCACGTTCGAGATCGAGGAATAACACGGGTATTGCCAATCAGGTAAGGATATTACATGCAGTGCGGCTACCCCCCATGCTATAATGCGAGTGAATGGGGGGGTTAGCTGGATGTACGCCCTTTTGAGAGGCGGGTTCATCCGCGACGTGGTCGCCGTTCTGATCATCACGGTGTTCGCAGGTTCCATTGCCGCGGCAACCGTGTCCGCTGCCGCCGATCGCTTCTTCGAGGACGCAGTGTCCGGCATTGTGGGCGATTACGGCGAGTACGACTTGATCATACATGTCCGACAGGAGGCCTGGCGAGAGGCGATTCGCGCCCTCGGCCAGATGCTTCGCCGGGAGTTTCCCGGCGCACGCATGAAGCAGAGTGTCACGGTCCTTTCACGCGCCAACTTCTTCGTATCATTGCCCCATGCGGACGAGGCTACCGTGACGCGGCTAACGCGCGCTGCGACGGAAGTCCCTGGGTTTGCAGGCTACACAATAGTGATTGAGCCCAAGGTCACGGTGAGCGGCGTGGGCGCTCGGGTGGCTCCGATCATCCGGCCCCAGCTGGCGTCGATCGAGGGCGTTCGGTTCGTTCTGAAAGACGGAGGCAATATCCACCTTGTGTGCGACTCAGGCGACTCGGCTCGTGCCGTGGCACAGACAGCCGAGACCATTCTCAGGCGTTACCATCTAGTCGATGTGAGGCCGGAGGGAGACGGTGCGCAGGACAGCGACCGCCAATCACTGATTGATAGGGTCATTGCAGGCGGCGGCGTTGCCTCAGTCCGTGACGTCACAGTCGACGGCGCCGCGCAGGAAGCGCGTGAACTCAGTCGGGCGCTTCGGGAGATGAAACGTTTCATACAGGCGTGGGCGCCGCAGGCCGTGATAACCCTGAAAGACGCAGATGTGCAGCCCGAAGAGAGCCTTGTGCTGTCGGCGACCCCCAGACGCCCCGGTTCAGCCGTCGGCGATGACGATATCGTGGTCGCCTTGACCGAGGCATCAGGATCCATGGCCCGAGGGATTGTGGCCAGCCCGGACGCATACAGCGCGACCGGCGAGCTTGCTGCATATGCGATGGACGGAGAGACGGTTGGTTCTCTGGTCGGGGCGGGCCGACTTGTTCTGCCCGATCGCGAACTGGGGAGTTCGCTTCAGGAAGCCTCTGCTGTGCTCGGGCGTCTGGGCGAGGCGACGGATGCCATGCTTGAGGCAACACGCGGCTGGGAGCAGGCTCTGGACGCATACGAGACTGCTATCGATTCGATGATCAAGCTACAGCGGGCGCTGGAACGAGTCGGGATAGGGGCTGGGGCCGACCCCGGGGTGGGGACTGCTCCGGGCAGGGTACGCATTGACACTGCGTCTGTGCGTTCCCTGGCCGAGCTGACTTCGAAGGCCCTCGTAGCGGTTCAGACCCTGGAGGCGACGGCTGAGGCCGCGTCGATGTTAACCTCTCACTATGACCCTCTGCTCAGCAATGTGAGACTATGGCAGGACCGGCTGAGCTCGTTTTCGCGGAAGCTTGAGACGGTTCAATCAGCTGCCAGCGGCGCAGGGGACGTTTCAGCCCTGCTGGATGAGATGTCGGCGGCCGCCGCAGGTATTCTCTCCACTCTGCAGGAGCTGGACGCTGCCGCTCTCGGCGAGCAGCTGGAGGCCGCCCGATCAGACCTTGACAGCCTTGCCGGCCTGGATGTGAAGGGGATATCCAAGCAGCTTGAGGCTGTGCACTCTGGGATGCCGAACTTCTCGGGCGAAGGCGCGGCCCGTTCGATGAAGTTGATCGACCAGTTCATCGAGGAGCAGCAGGAATCGTCGGGCAAGGTGGAATTCCTGATCGAATCGGATGCGACGCAGGAGCAGCTGGTTACGGCCATAGAGAAGGCCGCGGGAACCGGCCGAGCTGTGTACATCCTTCCTCCGGGGGTAGTGCAGCCTGGTGTGAGGAGTGAGGTTCGATCACTGCTCAAATCAGTGAAGGGGACCATATCCGGCCTGGCGGCCTGCGCCATTGTTCTGGTTTCGCTCATGCTCGACCACTCCACTGTGATCGCGGGCGCGCGCGCCATGGCCCTGTATGGCGAGGGCGCGTCACGTCGAGAAGCGCTGGCGGCCTACGGGTATGGAGCGTGTGTGGGCGCTTTTCTGCTCGGTACTATAGCCGTCGTGACTCGCGCAGCTCTGGCATCGATGGGGTTTCCAGCCTTCGTACTGCTGGGCGCAGCCATGGGCCTGGTGACTGCATGGGCCGCCCCGCGCTTGTCGCCTGTGAGTGCCGGTGAGGTGGAAGCATGCATAGCCCTGGGGTTGAGCCCGTCGGAAATGATGAGAGAGGTTGTCGTGCCGGCAGGCAAACCCGGTACGCTCTCGCTACTGAACCGACCTCGCCTCATCTTTGGCGACACGCCGTCATCCAGGGCGCCTTCGAAGGGAGGGGCAAGTCAGTGCTCTCAATACGCGACTTGAGGAAGGCTTACGGTTCCCGACACGCGCTCACAGGGTTCAACCTTGACGTCGAGCAAGGTGAGACCGTTGCGATAATGGGCCCGTCCGGATGCGGCAAGTCCACGGCGCTGAAGAGCATAATGAGGCTGGTGCAGCCGGATTCGGGTTGTGTGGAATGGCGTGGCCGGGATGTTCTGGGCATGTGCCGCGACGAACTCCGAGCGTTTAGGAGACGCACCGGATTCGTGTTTCAGCAGTCCAATCTCATACAGCGCCTGAGTGTGCTCCACAATGTGATGCTGCCCCAAGTGATGGCCGGAGAACCGGTGGAGAGAGCGCAGCGTGCCGCCTACGAGGCGTTGGAATCCGTTGGCATGGCGGATTCGGCCGGAGCGTTCGTGAGGGGCCTGTCAGGCGGAGAAATGCAGAGGGTGGCCATAGCCAGAGCGATCATAAGCCGGCCTGATCTAATCCTGTGGGATGAGCCCACATCGGCCCTCGACCCGATACTAGTCGTCGACATACTGACTCTCATCGAGTCGCTCTCGCGGTCGCTCGGCGCTACCATGTTGGTTGTGACGCACGAGGCGGGATTCGCCATGCGCGCCGCAGACCGGGTCGTAATGGTGGACCATGGAAGAGTTGTTGAGGAAGGATCCCCTGCCCGCGTATTCTCACATCCGACCTCTCTTCTGGGCAGAAGATATGCAGCGTGTGTGGCGTACTCGGTCGAGGCTCAGAAGGAGAAGGCATGCGGCCTGTAGAAGTCTTAAATTTCAGGGGCATGAGCAGCGACCGCGTCGCAGCGGGATGGTGAGTTGCATTGGATGTGATACTGGTAGCGGGCACGCCCGGGGAGGTTCACGGCCTCGTGCGTCCAGTGGCCGAACGGGTCGCGGCTGTCATGTCGGTCGCAGATACCTGGGTGTTCATCTCGCCGTCCTCCCATGCTAGCGGGCGGGAGGCCAGAGTAGCGTCGTCGTACCCGGGAGTGCGGAGAGCCATCGGTCCACTGGAGTTTCTCAAGTATCTTGCGGTAGGAGCTGCGCCCCGGGGGTTTGCAAGGTCCGGGCAGGGTGTAGTCATCCACCTTGGGGGCGACCTTATCTACTCGGTCGATCTCGGCCGACGACTGCGGTATCCCGTGTTTGCTTATTCCAGCAAGGCCATGCCGGCCGCCAAGTCCGTATCTCTGTTCCTGGTCGAAGATGAAAGGGTTCAGGCTTCGCTTATCGCGCGCGGCGCGGCTGCAGAACGGATCAAACTCGTTGGCAGCCTGGCGATCGACGGCGTTGGCGCCAGGCGCGGGCGGGAAGCAGCTCGTTCGCGTATCGGCATGGAGCAGCATGAACGCGTCATCACGCTCTTTCCGGGGTTTCGCCGGCGTGAGGTCTCCGTGACAGCCCCGTTTCTGTTTCGCGCAGCAGAGCTGCTTGCCCGCGTGGAACAAAATGTAAGCTTCATCCTGTGCCTCTCCCCATTTGTCGGTACTGCCTCACTAGAACAGCTATTCTCACACACCGCGCATGCTGCGAGGATCGATGGGTCCGCAGCTCGCGTCGAGAAGAGCGCAGGGCCGCTCGAAGCTATAACCACCGAGGGCATACGCGTCAGGATAGAGACGGTGCTAATGTATGAAGCCATGGCGGCATCTGACATCGCAGTGTGCACGCCTGGCCCGGTCTGCGCGGAGCTGGCCTACCTTGGCGTGCCGCATGTCGTGTCCGCGCCGCTCAACGTGCCCGGTGCGGTGCCGGTACCCGGCGTATCCCCATTACTATGTTCATTGCCCTTCATCGGAGAGACCTTCCAAAGACGGGCTGTTGACCGTCTCAAAGCATCGTCGCGCTTTGTGTCCGTCGCAAACCAGCGGGCAGGCAGGATGATCGCACCCGAGATAGTGGGACGCTTGCGTCCCGAGGATGTGGTGATCCCATGCGTGGAATTGCTGGGAGAGGCTGCGCGGCGCGACAAGATGTCGAAAGAACTGCGAGAAGCAGCTGGGCTCACAGGCGCAGCTGATCGAGTGGTTCAGGCTATCCAGCGAGCTGTGCTGTCCCAGCAATAACCGAAATGCCTGGCGCAGCGTGTGTGCAGGTATGTTGCGCCCGTATGTCGAAAAACCAGTAGAATGCCGACAACATCTCGCGGTGCCCGGGAACCTTGTAATGGCAGACTGCGTCTGTAACGGGTGACCGCTGGGGGTTTTGGGGGCGCCTGCCTTGGACGGTCTGAACTGCTCGGGTCTCTGCGCTGCCGATCTCGTCAAGAGCTTCGGGGGCAGGCGCGTCGTGGATGGCGCCAGCCTGTCGGTGGCGCGTGGCGAGATAGTGGGGATTCTTGGGCCCAATGGCGCGGGAAAGACCACTACTTTCTATATGCTGGTCGGGCTTGAGCACCCGGATTCCGGGAGCATCAGCATTGACGGGGCCGACACCACCTTTGCGCCGGTATGGGAGCGCGCGCGCCGCGGGCTCGGTTACCTGGCGCAGGAACCATCGATATTTCGTCGGCTCACGGTTGAGGCCAACATCATGTCGATTCTGCAGGCATCAGGGGGCCCGCCCGCGTCGCGCGCCGGCCGGCTCGAGTCACTGCTTGGCCAATTCGACCTGGGGCGCCTCAGGCGACAGATGGGGTTCACTCTGTCAGGCGGCGAGCGCAGGAGGGTCGAGATAGCCAGGGCTCTGGCTGCGTCTCCCTGCTATATGCTGCTGGACGAGCCCTTCACGGGTGTGGACCCAATTGCTGTGGGAGAACTGCAGGAGATCGTGATCGGGCTGAAGCAGGCGGGCCTCGGAGTCCTGATCACCGACCACAACGTGCGGGATACCTTGTCCATTGTAGACCGCGCTTATATCATGCACGAAGGGCGGATACTTGTGTCCGGGTCCGCCCAGGAGATCTCGCAGGATTCCGGCGCAAGGCAGGTCTATCTAGGCGACAGATTCAGTCTCTAGGCCGGAGTCTTCCTTCTGGCCGGGAGGGGATGCGCAGTGTATGGAGTAGCTCTCATAGTAGTGCTTGCGATAGCGGGCGGCGTGATTGCCTATGCAGGCGACCGAATAGGCATGAAGGTCGGCAGGAAGCGGCTTTCCATCTTCGGCCTGAGGCCCAAATACACTTCCATGATCATCACGGTCATTACTGGAGTAGTCATCGCCGGCTGTTCCATACTCCTGCTCTCGCTGGCATCGGAAAATGTCAGAAAAGCATTGTTCCAGATCCGCGAAATACAGGAGGCCCTATCCACAACCCAGAACGACCTCGAGGCCAAACGCGCTGAGGCGGAGATGCTTTCCAAGCAGGTTGGCGAGATCACTGGCGAGTACGAGCAGCTTCAGGCCAGATTCGACGAGGCAAATCGCGAGCTGGAGCGCGTGTCGGATGATCGGACCCGGGCCGTGGGCGAGCTTACTCGAGTCCAGGCGCGTCTCGGCGAGTCTGAGGAACGCCTCCGCGGAATCGAGGCGAGGTTCAAGTCGGCATCTCACGATCTGGGCGTTGCCAATGCCGAGTTGCAGTCGGCTCAGGCTGAGAGGTCCAGGCTCGAACAGGAGAAGGCCGATCTTCAGGCGAGTGTTGCTTCGCTCACTCTGACCCGGGATGAGTTGACTGCGGAGGTAGCTAGTCTGGAGAAGAAGGTAGAGGACATCAGGGTGAGCGCGGCGATGGCCCTAGCTGAGGCGGCTCAGTCCTCCCAAACATCCATGATTGGCCGGGTCGTATTCCGTGCGGACGAAGTCGTGCTGGGAAGGGTGATTGACGCTTCGCAACCGGTGGAGTCCATAGATGATCAGGTGCGCGCGTTTCTGCTTGAGATCAATGACATCGCGATCCGACGCGGCTTGGGGCCTGCCGGCGACTCTCATCGTGATGATGGCGATACATCTGCCATCCGATTCGACCTGGCGAATGCCTCTGCCGCTTTCGCCAAGATAATGGAGGCGCGCGAAAGAGTAGTGTTGCGCGCAGTATCGCCTGTGAATACCTGGTACGGCGGTGTGTTGCTGGTATCGCTGCATGTATTCCCCGAAAAGCGGATCTTCGAGACCGGACAGGTCGTTGCGTCCAGGGTGATTGATGGGTCGGCCGGGATCGACAAGATCCAGGAAGGCCTGCTGGGCCTGATGGAGGATGTCAATAGCGCCCTCATGGCGGCGGGCATGCCCACCGACGAGGAAGGCAAGATCGGTACCATACTTACGGTGGCCGAGTTCGCGTCGGCGATTACGAGAGTGTTGTCAAACAAGGCGCCGGTCACAGTGCAGGCCGTGGCAGAGTGTGACATCTGGCGCATCGCCGGCCCCCTTTCATTGAAGCTGGTTATCAACCCCGTGTGAGCGTTCCAGCATCTCGCAGCAGGCAAAAATCTTGCCTGTGGTGAAGGAGTTGACCGCGGTTTGGAGAATATCAACACGCAGGCCGAGTTTTAGCGATACCTGCGTTTTCGCTCTTTGACTGGCGGCGAGTTGGAAGGAGGCGCCGCCGCCGAGCAGAGTGCCGGTTTTTCATACTGGCAATGGGGCTCACTTCTGCAGGCAGCCGGGGCGAGGAAACTAGAACACTCGTCAGGGCGACCCCGCTAGATGCGAGTTCTTAGCGTTAAGCACCAACTCGAGGGGGGAAGAGATTAATGAAAAGATTCCTGGCCATACTTGTCAGCGCCGTAATGATCATTGGGATGGCGCTACCGGTGTTGGCGAGTCCCTTCTCTGATCTAGCCGATACTCACTGGGCTGCCGACGCAGTGAAAATGCTCGCTGCGTTGGGCATAGTCCAGGGATATCCGGATGGGTCGTTCAAGGGACGCAACCAGGCAACGAGATATGAGGTCGCGCTCATGGTGGCCAGGGCGCTCGAATATCTCGATAAGGACATCAGGGACCTGACGGAGAGGCTAAACCAGCTTCAGGGTCAGCCCGTGTCGGCCCAACCTGAGCCGGGCGCGGGCGAAGTGGTCCTTCAGGCTCCGACGCCCGACGCGACCATTCTTGAGCAGGTAATAGCCGAAAAGATCGCCGGAATGTCGGAGGCGCAATGGGAGGAGTTCGACGATAGGCTGTCGGCTCTCCTCGCCCGGATCGATGACCTGTCCGAGAGCAACAAAGCGGAGCATGCAGCTCTTTGGAAGGCATTGGAGGCGCGTCAAGGCAGTTGTGCAGGAGACGAGGCCCTGAAGGAAGAGATGGAACTCGCTCTCCGTCAGCAGAAGGCCGAACTCACCATGGCCTTCTACGATTCCGTCACGGCTGCAAACGACGAGAGGGATCGCGCTATTGAGCGCCTTAAGGCCGAGTTCGAGCAGGCTTTGCTCGACCAGCAGGCCGCGCTGATGGCATCTTTGTACGATGTGCTCGAGGCCTACAAGGGCGAGCACGAAATAGACCACGCTGCGCTGGAGGTCAGGCTTGAGGGGCTCTTGGCTGAACGGGCTGAAGCATTGGACTTGGCATTCAAGAAATCCATTGCTGAGCTGCGCGAAGGGACCGGGCCCAAATCCGTGGACGACAGCAAGATCGCTGCCCTCAAGGCCGAGTTCGAGCAGGCTTTGCTCGACCAGCAGTCTACGCTGATGGCTTCTTTGTACGATGTGCTGGAGGCCTACAAGGGCGAGCACGAGATAGACCATGCTGCGCTGGAGGTCAAGTTCGAGGCGCTCTTGAACGAGCGGGTTGCAACGCTCGAATCTGCCTTCAGGGACGCGCTTGCCGAGCTGCGCGACGAGGTCTCTTTGGCGATGCTGGCGCACAAGGCCGAACTGACGATGGCTTTCTACGACTCCATTCAGGCGCTGAAAGACGAGTACGAACAGAGATTCCAGTCTCTCGGAGAGCAGTGGGAAGTGGCGCTTCTGGAGCAGAAGGCCGAGCTGACCATGGCCTTCTACGACTCTGTGCAGGCGCTGAAGGATGAAAACGAGCAGAGGTTTGCCGCTATCGAGGGGAACTGGGAACGCGCGCTTCTGGAACAGAAGGCCGAGCTGACCATGGCCTTCTACGACTCGATCGCTGCCCTGCGCGATGCGAATGAGCAGAGGTTCGCTGCGGTTGACCAGGAGTTTGCTGCCATCGACGAGAGATGGGCACGCGCGCTTCTGGAGCAGAAGGCCGAACTGACCATGGCCTTCTACGACTCTGTTGCGGCCGTACGTGATGAGAACGAACAGAAATTCGCCTCCTTGGAGGAAAAGTGGGAAGTGGCGCTTCTGGAGCAGAAGGCCGAGCTGACCATGGCCTTCTACGATTCCATTGAAGCCGTGAAAGACGAATACGAGCAGAGGCTCGCCGCGGTTGACCGCCAGTTCGCGGCCATCGAGGAAAAATGGGAAGTGGCGCTCCTGGAGCAGAAAGCCGAACTGACTATGGCTTTCTACGATTCCATTGAGGCGCTCAAGGACGAGTACGAGCAGAGGTTCGCTTCTCTCGAGGAGAGATGGGAAGTCGCGCTTCTGGAGCAGAAGGCCGAGCTGACCATGGCCTTCTACGACTCAGTAGCAGCTGAACGAGATGCGCGCGTTCAGGCTCTGGATGAACTCGCCGCCATGCATGAGCAGGATCTGATCAATGCCAAGGCGGAGATGGCTGCGGCCACTTACGATGCCCTTGAGGCGGTGCGTGGCGAATTTGCCATCGAGATCGACGTGATCATGGCTGCCATTGATGCGCTCAGGGATGAATACGATACTGAGCTCAAGGCCCTCGGCGCGCGGATCGATGCAGTGGATGCAGCGCTCAATGCGCGCATCGGCGCTCTCGAGGCCGAAGTGGCGGATGTCAGGGCGCTTGCGGACCAGAATGCGTTCGACATCGTCGACACCTACCACAGAATCAAGGCTGAAGACATTGCTCCGCTCACCGAGCGTGTTGATAAGCTCGAGGAGTCCGCAGCGGCAGCGCACGCCGAGATCAATGCGCTCCGCGGTGACTTCAACAAGGTGCGCATCGGCGGAAGCAATGAGCTGAAATTCGTCGACATCGATGTCGACGGCAGCGTCGGCGCTGAGTTCTACAAGGACCCGTTTGGGCGGTCCGGCAGTGTGTACGCGCCTACGTCGAAACTGGAGAACACACTGAAGCTTGCGCTGAAACTGCAACCGCGCGAAGGTGTCAACATCGACATCGGTGTGAAGGCCGTCACCGACATATTCGGCGGGCCTGATACTCTGGGGCTGTTCAGCGGGGATATTGACGCGCTGATCACGAGGCCGCAGGATGTTACCAAGCTCCGGGCCGGCACGCTTGAGCGACCGGGCAACTTCACGAAATACCAGATGAGCGCGGATGAGTTCGCGGGCGCTGGCGTCTATGGTATCGGCGCCGACTATACGCGCGGCGACCTGAGCCTTACAGGCATCATCGCCAAGCTGAACCCGTCGGCAACCGACTTCCAGTATGCCTTGGGCGCGGGCACTCAGTTCAAGCTCACCGACAAGCTCACACTGGGCGCGAGAGTGCTCGACATTCGCAACGATAGCCAATCGGGCGGGGTGTATGGCCCCGGGTCTGATCCTGAGGAAATCACATTCGGCGGCGACTTTGCGCTGAAGCTCAGCGACGCACTGAGCGTTACGGGCGAGATGTCGCTGTGGAAGAACAAGGCACAGAGCAAGTATCTCGTGGCTCATAACCTTGGCGCTCAGGGCAAGCTTGGGTTCCTGAATATCGACGCATCCCTTGAGCAGGTCGAGGAGGGCTATGATCCCAGGTTCCGCGGTACTGCTTGGTGGTCTGATCCGGATTACCTAGCGAATGATAGCCGTGCGTCCAAGCTGACTATCGAGACTGACCCGATCCGGGGCTTCGTCATAACCGGCGAGGTATCCCGCGAGGGCGACGCGTACTATGTGGATGAGGACGAGACCACTTACGGCGCGAAGCTTGCGTACAACACCAAGCTGCTTGCGGCCGACCTAACCTTGAGAGGTGGCATCAAGCAGGTTGATGAGAGGAAGCCGGTGGACAACCCTGCTACTACCACACAACTCGGGTTTGACGTGGCGTACGAGCCAGTTAAGGCCGGGTTCACCTGGGAGCGCGGGGTCGAGAGCAACAAGGTCGGCTACATTGGCTACGCAAATGCTAGCATCCCGTTCGGCGATGCCCTCACCATCAAGGGCGACTGGGAGCAGCGGTTCGGCACCGATGAGTACTACAAGTACAACGCAGGTCTGAAGCTCTCCTTGCCGGTGGTTGCCGATAAGGTCACGCTAGGCGCAGAGGCTTCCTTTGGAAAGACCTGGCACCAGACCTTGGATGCAGCAAAGGACTACGCCAAGTGGCTCATGAAGGGCGATGTGGCGTGGCAGATTACCCCAGCGACCAAGGCAACCGGAACAGCGTCGTATGAGTGGCGCGAGTACGAGGCGTCCAGCAAGCCTTCCGGAGAGTACCTGCAGCTGGGTCTGGCAGTGGGCCATCGACTCTTCAATACTACCAGCTTGAACCTGAAGTACGACCTGAAGGATGTCCTTTACTCGGCGATCGGGTTCAGCGACTACACCGTGCGTGTTCTCGAGCTTTCGCTCAAGACCGAGTTCTAGGCTGAGGCGAGATGCGCCCCGGGAAGCAACGCTTCCCGGGGCGTTTTTCTAGGGAAGAGGTGAGTCGGTTGGACGAGATTGTGCTGGCGGTAGATCCCGGGCGCGACAAGGTCGGCATGGCCGTGGTATCGAAGGCCCACGGCACGCTGTTGCGATGCGTTGCGAGCGCAAGCGACTATGCGTCCAGAGGCGCGAAACTGGCCGCGGCGCACGGTGTGCACAGGATCGTGGTGGGGGATCGAACCGGCTCGCGCGAAGCAGTCCGGGCACTGGCGCTATCATCTGGGCTTGAGGTAATCACCGTCGATGAACACAGATCGTCGATGGAAGCGAGGCAGCGATACTTGTGCGAACACCGTGGAACGGGGCTGTGTAGGTTTGTGCCGATCGGCCTCAGGACTCCCCCGGAACCGTTCGATGATTACGTGGCGGAGATACTTGCTGCGAGGTATTTCGAGCTTCAGCGCAAGGAGAAGGAATCAACGCCTTGACGAAGAATATATAAAAGCTGAAGAATCGGCGGGAAGGAGGATCCCGGCATGAGGCTGCGACCTGCTCATATGCGGCGATGTCACAAGCTGACTCTGTTGGTTTTGTGCGCAGTGCTGGTCGGGGTATTGTCGCCTTTTGCCCGTGCCGCCGCCCCGCTGATCGCTTCCGACGACTGGAGATACATAGCTCTCGTGGAGCTCGCCCGGGCGGGCCTGCTCGATGAGCGCGACGCCAGCATCTACTGCAGCGGCGTCGCGGTGTCGCTCGGCGATCTCTCACTGGCTGTTGAACGCGCAATCAGGCGTCTCAGAAGCGCTTCGGTCAACGGGGAAGTCTCAGTATCGGGGAGCGTTGCGTCATCGCCGGGTCCGCTTAGGCTGACCGGGCCTGTGCCTGTGCACCTCACCATTTCTGCGAGGCAGGCCAGCCTCATAGCTCGGCTTGTGGACGAGTTCGGGCCGGCTTTCTCTGATCAATCGCTTGCCAACCTTTCGCTGGGTGTGCCGTTTCGCGGTTCCGGAGGAGGCATGGTGCTCAGCCTTTCAGAGTCGGCCCTGCCTGTGTCCAGCCATCGACTACTCAGCGACATCGGGCCCCGCGCGTCCGCATTGGCTTCCCCGGTTTCCATACGCACCCCGGGCAGCCAACCGGAACTCGTAAGGCTCCAGGAACTGCTGACGCCGTCTGTGAGGCCTAGCTCTGAGAACGTCGAACCGCGGTTTCAGGCTGGGGTCCCAAGCCCTTTGGGCACACTGGCTGTTGAGATGTCCAGTCAGGCAGCGCGACGTCCGGCCAAAGACGACGCAGGCGAAGAGAAGCAGTCGACGCGTGGCTTTGACCTATCCACAACTGTGCGTCTGGCCGACATTCTGAAGGTGAGTGCAGACTTCTTCACCGACGACAGGTCGCAGGAGAAGGCTACTTCCACTGCACTGGGAGTCGTGCTCGGTGAGACGGAGGGCGCAGGCCTCAGCGTAGGGCATCGTGTGACGGATGTGGGCGCCGGCGCTGCGAATACAGGCGGCCTAAGGGAGACAGTGACGTCGGTCGATCTGAAGTACTCGCTTCCCGACGTTGTCGGGAAGGCAGTGTCCGCCAGCTCTACTGACTCCATTACCGTAAGGGCAGGCTATGAGCTCTATGGAAGGGAACAGCCGCTGCAGGCCTCGAAGAGCAGCTTCCAGGCCACGGCGTCGCTTGTGATCGACTATAAGCTCTTGCTTGGCGATGCCGCGTTTCTTCAGGCGGGTTACAGGTACGAGAGGATTCGCGACCTGATTGCCTCGGGCGCTGTGTGGACCAAGTCTGAGATGTACGGCGACGGAGGCCTGTCGGCATGGCCCGGAGTCGAACCCCTGAAGCTCGACGGTTCAGATGCGACTCGCACGATTACCTCCATTGACTTTGGATATAGGCTAATGGGCGATACCTCATTGCTGCTGGGGTATAAGCTGATCGATTTCTCCGACATAGGGAATCTGGATTTCACCAAGAATCTCGCTACTGCCGAGGTTACCATCAGGTTTTAGTGGTTTCATCGTGCGTCGCTACGGGGAGGTAGGAAAATGACAAGATATGCGAACAAGGCAGCGGCTATGCTCGTCGCAATGGTTCTGCTGTGCTTTGCCGGCCATACCGCCGCACAATCCGCAACCGCTAGCCCGGTCGAACGCTTAGTTGCCATGGAGGGGCTGCTCTTCGGCACGCAGCAGCAAGGGGCAATTGTGGCGCGGCTCCAGAACATAGAGAACGTGGTGTTTGGAGAATCCGGATCGGGCACTCTTCCTGAGAGGCTCGACCAGTGCTGGAATTTCGTTTTGGGCGACAGGGCCGGCGGCATGAATCTCAAGTTCAAGCTGAAGGCCGTTCAGTGGAAGATTTTCGGCAAGATCACGGATGGACCCGTAGTGCCTATGCTTGTTGACTTGGAGAACAGTGTCATTGGGCAGCCCGGCTTGGGGCCGATCGGGCCGCGACTCGACATTCTCATGAGGCTTGCGATCCCTGGAGGCCGCCCGGAGGTTGGATATTCGTACATCCCCAAAGGGTCACTGGTCAAGGTGAAGCTCGTGACGCCCCTGAGCTCGGTCAAGGCGCGTTCTGGCGATGTCGTGAGGCTCGAAATAGTCGATGACGTCGTTTTCGAAGATCGGTTGGTCATTCCGAAGGGAACGCCCGTCACGGCACGCGTGATTGATACTCTTCGCCCCACCAAGATGGGCGTCAAGGCTCGTGTCGATCTCGAGCTCCAGCCGTTGGATGCCATGGATTCGAGCCCTGTTGTTCTCGGAGTTGAGCAAACCACGATAGCGGCCAATTCCGCAGTTTCGCTGGCAGCCGGCGAGGGCATTCGCGTGTTCGGCATAGTCGGCAAGGAGGGTGCGCTGGGCGGGCTGCTCAGCCAGAATCCCGAACTCGAGATTGCGGAAGGAGTCGAGCTCTTCTTCTCGGTGATGCAGACTGCAAAGGTGTTGGGGCTTGCTGTTCCCAAGGCCAAGTAACCGAGTCGGCGCAACCATATGCTGATGAGATGGGCTGGGGCCCGCCGCGCGGTGTGTACGTGTGGCGGGTTGTCCAGCCTTTGAAATGGGGGGTTACTTCCGGGCGAGGCTACTTGCCCCGGAATGGTATCATATATAGTACGTTAATACATGATAAGCTGGCCGATACCCCGGAGCTTGACCCCGGCTCCGGGCGGAGCAGTGCGGTTGGAGGTATTGCTGTTGAGCGAGAAGAGGCTTTTCACGTCCGAGTCAGTCACCGAGGGGCATCCGGACAAGGTCTGCGACCAGATTGCAGACGCCATACTCGATGGGCTGCTTGCGGCAGATCAGGAATCGCGAGTTGCATGTGAAGTGTGCGCTACCACAGGTTTGGTCTTTGTAATGGGAGAGATCAGCACCCAGGGCTATGTGGACATCCCTCACATTGTCCGAGAAACCGTTCGGGAAGTGGGATACACAAGGGCCAAGTACGGGTTCGATGGCGATACCTGCGGCGTAGTGACTTCCATTGGAGAGCAGTCCAGCGATATCAGCATGGGAGTCAATCACGCGCTGGAGAAGCGGACGCGTCGGGCGGATGAACAGCCCAACCATGACTGGGATGCGATGGGCGCAGGCGACCAGGGCATGATATTCGGTTACGCAGTTCAGGAGACTGAAGAACTCATGCCCATGCCCATCACGCTGGCGCATAGGCTGGCACAGAGGCTTGCGCAGGTGAGAAAGGACAAGACCCTAGAGTGGCTCCGGCCCGACGGCAAGACCCAGGTGACGGTGGAGTATGACGGCCGCCTGCCGGCCAGAGTGGACACTGTCGTCGTATCGGCTCAGCACGACGAAAAGGTGGACAGCCCCACCATAGAACAGGACATCATCACGCATGTGATCCGGCCGGTCGTTCCCGAGGGCATGCTTGACGCGGATACTCGCATTCTGGTCAACCCTACCGGTCGATTCGAGAAAGGCGGACCTGCTGCTGACTCCGGCCTCACAGGTCGCAAGTTGATTGTCGATACATATGGAGGAATGGCTAGGCACGGAGGGGGAGCGCTTTCGGGCAAGGACGCGACCAAAGTCGACCGGTCGGCAGCTTACGCCGCCAGGCACGTAGCCAAGAACCTGGTCGCGGCGGGCGTTGCCCATCAGTGCGAAGTGCAAATAGCCTATGCGATAGGCGTGGCGCGCCCCGTGGCCATATCAGTCGACACGTACGGCTCCGGTTCGATGAGCGACGAGAGGATCACGAGAATCGTTCGAGAGGTGTTCGACCTGCGTCCTGCCGCGATCATCGAGAATTTCGGATTGAGGCGGCCGATATATCGTGCTGTGTCCTGCTATGGGCACTTCGGTCGTCCTGAGCTAAGCCTGCCCTGGGAGCAACTGGATAAGGCCGAAGAGATAAGGAAGAGGATGTAGCCGCTTTTGTGCAGACTGACCGCGAGGTGATACAAGCTGGACTCTGTGGAAGGCGTCATCGACAGGGTCACTTACCGAGATGAGAAGTCGATGTACACTGTGGCCCGCATCAAAGCCGGCGATGGGAGCATTGTGACTGCTGTGGGGCCGTTTCCATCCGCCACTCCCGGGCAGATGGTCAAGGTGTACGGCCAGTGGGTGCAGCATCGAGAGTACGGGCGTCAGCTGAAGGTCGAGAGAGTTGAAACCGTGGCGCCCGCTACTCTCCTCGGCATCGAGAAATACCTCGGTTCAGGCCTAATACGAGGAATTGGCCCTGCAACGGCTGCAAAGCTGGTCAGGCAGTTCGGCATGGATACGCTCGCAGTCATAGAATCGAACCCCGAACGCCTCACCCAGGTCCCCGGCATCGGACCCAAGAAAGCGCGCCGGATCATCGACGCAATAGCTGAACACAAGTCAGTGCAGAAGGTCATGGTCTTCCTGCAGTCGCACGGAGTTAGCCCTGCGTACGCCGCCAAGATATACAGGCGGTACGGCGAAGACGCTATCGCCATTGTGAGCCAGAATCCGTATCGATTGGCAGATGATGTGTACGGAATCGGTTTCAAGACCGCCGACAAGATCGCCGGGGAGGTTGGCGTAGATAAGGAATCGCCGCACCGGATCGGGGCCGGCATAAAGTACTGGCTTGGGAAGGCGTCGGAAGAGGGACACTGTTACTCAGAAGAGGGCAAGTTCGCTTCCTCGGTCGCTCATGAACTCGGCGTATCGGAACACCTCGTTACAAGCGGCATTGCCGCACTTGAGGGCGCCGGCGAGGTATGTCGCGAGGGGCAGTCGGCTCTGTACCTGGCGCCGTTCTACCATGCTGAAAGAGGCGTAGCCCGCCGCCTCTGCCAGCTGGCTCATGCCAGGATGTGGACTTTGGACAGCCTGTCAGACGAAGAGCTAGCGCAGGTCCAGGCTCGGGCCGGCATTCGCCTCGCCGACCAGCAGCGGGCCGCGGTCGTGAAGGCGTTTCAGACCGGAGTGATGGTCATGACCGGCGGCCCGGGAACGGGCAAGACTACCACCCTCCGGCTGATCATCGACCTCTTCGAAGCCAGGAAGATGCGGGTGTTGCTGGCCGCTCCTACGGGCAGAGCTGCCAAACGCTTATCCGAGGCTACCGGGAGATCCGCGCGTACTATCCACAGGCTTCTGGAATTCGAGCCCGGTGAGGATGGTTGGCGATTCGGTCGCGGGGCGGCAAGTCCTCTCGAATGTGATCTCCTGGTGCTGGACGAAGTATCCATGGTAGACATCTCCCTCATGTACAGCGTTCTCAAGGCAGTGCGCCCGGGATCGCGACTGGTGCTCGTAGGGGATGTGGACCAACTTCCATCGGTGGGGCCTGGCAACGTTCTGCGCGATATCATAGACTCCGGCGTCGTGCCCACAGTCGTGCTCAATGAGGTGTACAGGCAGGCGCCCGGCAGCATGATAGTGACCAACGCGCATCGGATCAACCGCGGCGAGTTTCCTCTGTTCCGGGGCGCGCGCGACTTTTTCTTCATCGAAGCCGAGGATCCCGACCAAGTGGTTCAGTCAGTAGTTGCCGCCGTGACTTCGAAGCTGCCGCGTCACTTGGGATGCGATCCTATCGACGACGTCCAGGTGCTTTCGCCGATGAAACGGTCGGCGGCAGGGGTCGACAACCTCAACGCGGTTCTACGTGATGCGCTCAACCCGCGTCGACCAGGGGCTTCTGAGATCCGCTGCCGAGGTTCCGCGTTTCGTAGAGGCGACAAGGTGATGCAGATCCGAAACGACTACGACCGGCTGGTTTGGAACGGCGACATGGGCAAGATCGTGCGCATAGACCCTGAAGAAGGCGAGGTAGTCGTCAGGTTCTTCGAGCCGGAGGGCGACCGGGACGTCCTGTACAACCAGGATGAACTGGATGAACTCGCGCTGTCATACTGCGTGTCGATACACAAGAGCCAGGGAAGCGAGTACCCGGCTGTCGTAGTCCCCGTCACTATCCAGCATTACGTCATGCTCCAGCGGAACCTGCTCTACACTGCCGTCACTCGTGCTCGAAGGACCGTTGTGATCATAGGAACGAAGAAGGCCCTGGCGATAGCTGTGCGCAATGCATCCATGCTGCAACGGCAGACAATGCTTGCACTGAGGCTTCGCGAAGCTACTGCAGCATCCTGGCCGGACGAGGAGCAGATCGGTTAGTCGCTGTGGCTAGCCCGGGTGATTTTGGTTTTTCCGGAAGGAACCTCTTGGCCTCTGCCTAATGCAATGTACAGCATAAAATGGAATAGGCAGGGTTGAAAGGTGTTTCATGCCTACGTTCTCTTTTCAGAGTCCGGCGCGCGCGCCGGGTTCGGTCATTCGCCCGACTTCGATTGGGCCTACGCCAACGCCCGGGCGCCCGCGGACCTTGTCGTGATCACGCCTCCTGTTCCGGTGGCTTTTGCCTCACTGGTAGCCCACGAAGTCGACCGTCAGCTGGCGGCGGCAGGCCGCGCTCGCGCGGGCAGAGCGCGGCGGCAGGCTGTGCGAATCGGCCTGCGCACGGCCCGGTCGGTCCTGCGCGCTCTGGGGCTTGCCGGCCCAGCATTTCTGTCGCTCGGGTCAACCCGGCTGGCACTGCGAGCCCACGCGGAACTGGTCGGAAGCCGCATTCCTCCCCGTAGCCTCGTGGTTGAGAGCGCCCTTGCGCTGGCCGGTCGCAGCTTGCTGTATGAAGAAGCAATGCGCGCCCTCGCTTCAGGCGGCCTTTCGTCTCTCGACTGTGCCCACGACCTGCTGGCAGCCATATGCGCTGAAGGACTGGGGCTGCTCGTGCCCGCTGTTTCCATCTCGTCATTCGGCGCGCGAGCCTGCAACAGGTGCGGATCAGGCGGTCCGTTCGCGGCGACGCCCTGTGCCCATTGCGGCAGGCGCGCCTGTTCGCTCTGCCTGCGATGCAGGTCGATGGGGTCCGCACGCGAGTGCATTCCGCTGTACCTCGTTGCGGCCCACGACTACGCAAGTCCGCACGCTGGGGCAGTGGCAGAAGGCGTCAACCTGGCGATTCCCCACGTGCTCACCGATGCTCAGGTGCAAGCCGCCCAGATGCTGCGCGACTGGTACATCGGCGACTCGGCTCGCGAGGTACTGGTGTGGGCAGTGTGCGGCGCAGGAAAAACCGAGGTATCGTTCAGCGCCATGCATTCGGCGCTGGCGTCCGGCCGAAGAGTGCTCTTCGCAGCGCCCAGGCGTGACGTAGTAGCCGAGCTTGAGCCGCGAGTGAGAGCTGCCTTTCCGGGCGTCACGTGCTCTACTTTCTGCGGCGGATCCCGAGGCCAAAGGGATTACGACGCCCGCGTCATACTCGCCACAACCCATCAGGCAATGCGCTTCTACCGCAGATTCGACCTGGTAATCCTAGATGAGGCAGATGCCTACCCGTTCGCCGGTTCAGAGGCGCTTGCTTCAGCGGTGCACAGAAGCCTAGCCCCATCGGGGAAGATCGTTATCATGACTGCGACACCGTCGCGCGGTCACCTCGCGCGGGTGAAGTCAGGCGTGCTGCCCTGCATCAGGATTCCTGCGCGTCACCATGGGAGGCCCCTTCCGGAGCCGGAGGTGGTCACCGCATACGGCGGCGACCTGCTGCCCAAGGTGGCGGAGATTGTAGGCGCCGGCGCCGGGCCGGGGACGCCATTCTTAGTGTTTGTCCCCCGAAGGCGGCAGGCTCAAGAAGTGGCCAAGTATCTGTTGCTCAGGATTCCCGGCGCGCGGGTCGAGTGGGTGCACTCGCAGGACCCTGCGAGGGACGACAAACGCGCAGCGATCGCGGGAGGCGAATGCGATGTGCTGGTGAGCACGTCCGTGATGGAACGTGGAGTGACGGTAGACGGAGTTGACGTCGTTGTGTGCCATGCAGACGACGATGTTGTGTTCGACTACCGGGCCTTAGTCCAGATGGCCGGGAGGGCTGGTCGAACGGCGGCCAACCCCGAAGGCTGCGTTTGGTTTGTGTGTGCCAATGAGAACTGGCACGTTCGCACGGCGGTCGGGATTATCAGGGAGATGAACGAAGAAGCCGCGTCACGTGGGCTCCTGATTGGCCAGCATAGCCAGGAGACATCATGTGAGGAGGTGACACCCAAATGGGCATGAGTCTTGCGCGGGTGTTCGGCGTTGCGCTGGATACTCTGTTCGGCGCAAGGCAGTCCTGTCCAGCATGTGGGCGATCGGGGAACGCGGATTCTCTGTGCAGCGAATGCATGGCTCTGATTCCCGTGGCGCGCGCGCCGATATGCAGCGTGTGCGGGACGCCTCTTCGGGGCGGCGCGCGATGCGACGATGCCGAGCAACGGGTGTGCGCAGGGTGCCGCGGGATACGCCACTATTTCGAATGCGCAAGGGCGCCTGCGATATACGAGGGGGCGGCGCGAGAGCATGTGCATGATCTCAAGTACCGTGCCCGTGTAGAGATCGTCCCCGCGCTGTCGAAGATGATGGCGCTCCTCGCCGTTAGCACCGGTATGGCAAACGAGTGCGACTCTGCAGTGCCGGTCCCTCTTCACCCAGATAAGCTGGCTAGGCGCGGGTTCAACCAGTCCGAGCTGTTGGCGCGATATGTGGCGGCGCTGCTGGGGATCCCGATGATTCCCGGGGCGCTTTCCAGGCACGCGTCCACTGGAACGCAGACCTTTCTTGACCGAAAGCATCGACGGGACAACGTCCTCCGCGCCTTCGCCTGCGATGAGCCTGCCCGGGTGGCCGGCTGTACGGTCCTGCTCATTGACGATGTGATCACATCGGGCGCCACTGCCGACGGGTGCGCAAGGGCCCTGCTCAGGTCGGGCGCCTCCAAGGTCCGCGTTCTTGCGTTTGCCGTGTCCGTGGCGGATGAGCGCGATTGGGCGCTGCACAGGAACAGTTGGGGAGATGATGTCGTTTCTTGAATACATAGATTCCGGATGGCAGTAACGGCCGATTGCTTCAAGGCTGATATCCGAGGGATGCTAAGCGGGGCGTCTGCCCAGGCGGAAGATACCAAGGAACATGGAGGCACGAATCGTGATTACCCAACAGAGAAGGCCATGGCATGCGATATCGTCCGGCGAGGCGCTGGTCGCCCTGGGCACATCGCGCGGCGCGGGCTTGTCGAACGAAGATGCCCAGGCGCGGCTTGACGAATGCGGCCCGAACAGCCTTGCCGAACCCGCACGCCGCACTTTGCTCCAGCAATTTGCTGCACAGTTCAAAGAGTTCCTCGTGGTGCTGCTCCTCATATCGGCTGGTGTATCGGCTGCCGTGGGAGAAGTGGAAGATGCGCTGGTCATAGCGGTAATAGTGGTCCTGAACGCCGTGATCGGGGTGGCTCAGGAGCGCAGAGCCGAGAACGCGCTAGACGCCCTGAAGAAGATGGCGTCTCCTCGCGCCCGCGTAGTCAGATCGGGCGAGCCCAGGCTGGTTGAGGCTTCCAACCTCGTTCCCGGCGATATCATCCTGATCGAGGCGGGCGACAGCGTTCCCGCCGACGCCAGGCTGGTCGAATCGGCCATGCTCAAGCTGGATGAGTCTTCGCTCACGGGAGAGTCGGTTCCGGTCGATCAGAACGCCGACGTCATACTGGACGAGGATGTGCCGCTGGGCGACAGGGTGAACATGGTGCACATGGGCAGTTCTGTGACCTACGGTCGCGGGGTTGCCGTAGTGGCGGCCACAGGGATGTCCACCCAGATGGGCAGAATCGCTGCCATGCTCCAAGAGGCCGAGCAGGAGACCACGCCACTCCAGCGTAAACTCGAGATCCTCGGCAAAAAACTGGGAATGGCGGCGCTGCTCATGTGCGCCGGGGTGTTCATCGCGGGCCTTGCCCGCGGCGAGGGCGCCTTCGACATGTTCCTCACTGCGGTGAGCTTGGCCGTAGCCGCGATTCCCGAGGGGCTCCCGGCGATTGTCACCATAGTCATGGCCATCGGTGTGCAGCGTATGGCGGCCAGAAACGCGATCATACGCCACCTGCCTGCAGTGGAGACGCTGGGCAGCGCGGACGTCATATGCTCCGACAAGACAGGCACCCTGACCGCCAACCAAATGACTGTGCGCAGGCTTTACGTTCCGGGGCGGGCCATCGACGTGACCGGAGATGGAAACTCACGCCTGGGGTCGCTACTCGAAGCGGGATCTGACGTGCTTGCGCCGCTTGACGCGTCTGTATCTCGCATGCTCACTTGCGCCATTCTCTGCAGCGATGCCAAAGTGAGGGACGCGGGCGATGCCGACCAGCTGGAGATGATCGGCGATCCGACTGAGGGTGCGATAGTAGCGGCGGGCCTGAAAGCAGGCATAGACCAGGCGAAACTGGCCCAGTGGGCCCCCAGAACAGCGGAACTGCCCTTTGAGAGTGAGCGCAAACGGATGACGACCATACACAGGCTGCCCGAGTCCTACCTGGTTTGCACAAAGGGAGCCTTCGACGAAGTGCTGCGGGTGTGCACACGCGTATACTTGGGAGGCGTAGCGGCGCCGCTCACCGATGATATTCGTGATGACTTCCGGCGGGCCAACGCCGAAATGGCAGGGAAGGCCCTCAGGGTTCTCGGCGTCGCGCAGAGAGAGTTGGAGGATATCCCCAGCCAGATAAGCGTGGAAGCCGTTGAGAGCGACCTCGTTTTCCTGGGCCTTGTGGGCATGCAAGATCCGCCGCGGCCTGAGGCGCGCGACGCCGTACGCGAATGCTTCAACGCCGGGATCACGCCTGTCATGATCACCGGAGATCATAAAGACACTGCCCTCGCCATAGCTCGAGATGTGGGCATCATGACCGGAGGGGCTGTTGCAGTCACCGGCAGCGAACTGTCACGGATGCCCGATGATGAGCTAGATAGAATCGTAGACCGGGTGCGAGTGTATGCCCGAGTCGCTCCTGAGCACAAGGTGCGTATCGTGGACGCCTGGCGGCGCCGCGGCCACGTAGTGGCCATGACTGGAGATGGAGTGAACGATGCGCCTGCGCTCAGGCGCGCCGACATCGGGGCCGCAATGGGCATCACCGGAACTGACGTCGCCAAGAGCGCGGCCGACATGATCCTCACCGACGACAACTTCGCGACTATCGTCGCGGCTGTGCGCGAAGGGCGGGTGGTGTTCGACAACATAAGAAAGTCAGTGCAGTACCTAGTGTCGTGCAATATCGGTGAGATCATCGTGATATTCGCGGCCATCCTGCTGGGGCTGCCCAGGCCGCTCCTGCCTATCCAGATCCTGTGGCTCAACCTGATCACCGACGGCCTGCCGGCGTTGGCCCTGGGAGTGGACCCTCCCGAGCGCGATCTGATGAGGAGGAAACCGCGCGGCCGCAACGGATCAGTCCTGGATAGGGCATCCTCTGTGCGGTTGATCATATACGGGGTCTCCGTTGCCGGCCTGGGCCTGATGTCCTTTGCGATGGGGCTCGGATGGCCCGGCGCAATCGACGTCTCGCCGGATAGCCTCGTTGCAGCCAGGACTATGTGCCTGATGACCATGAGTTTCTCGCAACTGTTCCACGCGATCAACTGCCGTTCCGAGCTGGGCTCGATACTTGGAGCGGGCCTGTTTGCAAATACCAAGTTGCTGCTGGCCTTCTTCACATCCGGCCTGCTTCAGCTGGGGATCGTGTATCTTCCCGGGGTCAGCCGGTTTTTCAGCGTAGTAGATATCCACGGGGCTCGGTTCCTCGAATCAGTGGGTCTGGCCGCGTTCATGCTGGTCGTAGGCGAGCTTGTGAAGGCACTATCGCGCATGCAGCGGGCCGGGAACTGATTCGATGTCTTCTTACGTTTTTCTAAGGGGCGCAGGATTTTTGCCCCGGAGGGGGAAGTACTATCCTAGCCAGGACGGCGCACTCAATTAGTCCGGAAGGGGCTGATGTGAATGGAGATCACCGTTGTCGGGCGCAATGTCGCGGTGACTGACGCTCTCCGCGCGTACGCGGAGAAGAAGGTCGCCAAACTGCAGAAGTATTTCGAGCGCGGCATCATGGAGGCTCAGGTTTCCATGACGATCGAGCGCGGCATCCACAGTGTCGACATCACAATACAGGTGGACGGATTGCTTCTGAGGGGCGAGGAACACACTGGCGACATGTACGCGTCGATCGATGGCGCGATCGACAACATCGAACGACAGATCAGGAAATACAA
>Ga0116160_1001167_pt1 | contig 28140 bp, 13 predicted proteins | sample AD_JPNAS2_MetaG_FD_89879 | JGI IMG/M metagenome (GOLD analysis project Ga0116160, IMG submission 89879) | Active sludge microbial communities of municipal wastewater-treating anaerobic digesters from Japan - AD_JPNAS2_MetaG | ecosystem: Engineered > Bioreactor > Anaerobic > Digestate | place...
AACGGGCCGTTGTTTGTTTAGGCGGCGTAAGCGGGATGCCAGCTCTTGGTCCAGATCGGTGACACCATGGGCGACGTCAACCAAAAACAAAATAACGTCGGCTTCGTCTAAGGCCAGTTGCACTTGTCTGTTGATAGCCTCCTCAAACACATCGTCCGAGCCTTCTACCCAGCCGCCGGTATCTATTACCGAAAACTCACAATCATTCCATTGGGCAAATCCATAATGCCGGTCACGGGTAGTGCCGGCTTCTTCGTCAACTATGGCCTGGCGGCTTTCGACCAAACGATTAAACAAAGTCGATTTCCCCACGTTGGGACGGCCTACTATGGCTACTATATTTCCCATGTTTCTGTCATTAATCCTGGATGTATCCGAAGTTTTTCAAACTGTTCTCGTTTGTACGCCAGTCTTTTTCGACCTTAACAAACAATTCAAGAAATACATTTTTCCCCGTAAAACGTTCTATCTCCCGGCGAGCCGTAGTCCCCAATTTTTTCAGGGCTTTGCCCTGATGCCCGATTATAATCCCTTTTTGTGATTCGCGCTCAACGAGAATCAGCGCTGCAATGTATATTTTTTCTTTCTCTTCTTTATAACTTTCCACTACCACCTCTACGGCATAGGGAATTTCTTGTTGATAATAAAGCAGAATTTTTTCGCGTATGATTTCCGACACGAAAAAACGTGCCGGCCGGTCTGTCAGGGCATCTTTGCCGAAATAGGGCGGCGATTCGGGCAATAAAGCCAATATACGTTTCATTAAATAGTCCAAACCGAATTTATGCAGCACCGATAAGGGAATCACTTCGGCACTTGGCAAAATAGCCTGCAAAGCTTGAACTTGTTTTTGCAAAGCTTCTTCGTTGCTCAGATCTATTTTGTTAATTATAGCCAGCACAGGTACCGTTGCCTGTTTTACTTTTTCGAGAAAACTTTCGTTTTTTTCGATCTTCTCGACGGTGTCGGTCATATACAAAAGTATATCCGCATCTACCAGAGCCGACGAAGAAAAATTCAGCATGCTTTCCTGTAATTTGTATTTAGGCTTCAGAACGCCGGGGGTATCGGAGAAAACAATCTGATAATCCGGCCCGTTGACGATTCCGATTATCCTGTGGCGGGTGGTTTGAGCTTTGGATGTAATAATGGACATCTTTTCCCCCACCAGGACATTCATCAGGCTCGACTTCCCTACATTGGGATTCCCGACAATATTTACAAAACCGGATTTATGCATATTAAAATATAAATGAAAAAACGGACATTCACTTTATATACGTAACACCATATATATTGTGACATCCGCTATACCAGATCTTCGGCCGCGGCATCACTACCGGGGGAAGAAATCATTCCCGAAAAAAACCTTCAATCAGGACTCTTTTTGTTCAATTGCCAATTTCCCGCGATAATATCCGCATTCTCCACAAACCGTATGGAAAATATACTGGGCGCCACAATTGGGACAAACGGCCAATGTGGGAAGTGTTGCCTTGTAATGCGTTCTCCTTTTGGCAGTTCTGGTATTCGAATGTTTGCGCTTAGGGTGTGCCATTTGAGTATATATTATATATTATATATTATAAATTAGTATTATTTGTATTCCATTTTCTAGTCTTCCCAGTCAGATCCCAAAGCCTGATCGTCGTCTATGGCTTCAAATTCTTCCCCGTCGGGCAAATCCGGTTCGATCTCGTCTTCGTCGCCGGGACCGGTCAGATGTTCCTTGAGTTTACTCATCATTGCCTTGTTGCATTTGCCCGGAGCATGCACATGCCTCATAGGTATACCGAGAACTATCAATTCGTATAGAAACCATGCAACGTTGAGTGCTCCTTCCTTTTCGGGAATAACGATCATGTCTTCGCTTTCTTCGTAAAACCCCGGGCCGAGTTTGACAAAAAGCTGGCTTTTTTGATCCACTTCTATAGTCACATCGTCCAGGCATCTGTCGCAGGGTACCTCTACCACACCGGTCAGCTCAAAACGCAAATCATACAAGCGGCCCGTGTTGATTACCCGAACTATGGCTTTCACTTTGCCTTTTTGCACATCCGGTCCGTCCATTAATTCGAACCAGGGAGTATCCAGTTGAAATTCAAAAACATGAGTTCCAATGCTCAGGCTGTCCAACGGAATCTTATATGCATCGAGCTTACCCACCTACAATACTTACTAAAAAACCGCGCAAAGGTAGAAAAAAAATCAGACAAATCAATATTTATATGAATTTTTGTTCTCTTCGGGTTCGGCTTAAAATGAATAAGACAGATAAACACCGCCTCCGCCTTCGACCGCATAAGGACAGATTGTCAGATTGTTTTTGGTAAAAAGATCCGAAAGGAAGTTGTAGCTCAGATAGACTATGTGTGTGCTGAGCGTGCCGATGGCGGCGCCTGTGAGCACATCGCTCGTCCAATGGTGATTTTGAGCCACTCTTGCATATGCCACCCAGCCGGCCAGGGTATAACCTCCAATGGAAATCCATGGACTGTAATCTCCAAATTCATAATGCAGTAGCGTAGCAGCCACAAAGGCCATGGAACTGTGCTGCGATGGAAAAGCATCGTGTTCCCGGGCACCATTAGGACGTGCTATTGCCGTATATGCCTTCAGTTGATGTACTACTCCGTCGGCCAGCAAATAGGCAGAGCTCAGCAATGGAATCAGATGCAAGAATTTATGCTTTGGGTATTTACCGAACAAAGGGAGAATAACTCCGATGGCTATGGGTGCATAACGTAACTGGTCGTCATACATGGGTACTTTCAAGTCTTTGTTCCAGTTCAGGCTTTCCTGCAGTTGCAACTCGAAATCACTCATTCCGAGTATTCCAATCCCAAGCGCTGCCGTCGCTACAGGAGCAATGCTTTTGGTCAAAAATTTCCTGGCGTACAAAGCCTCCGGCTTTTCAAAGGAATACCAGTTACTGTATCGACTCACACCTGAATTGCAAACCACAGTCGTTTTAGTTTTTTCGGGCAACGCTGTACTATCCTGTGAGCCTACCGGCAATTCCGGACAAAAACCCGTCTCGGACAACGGGCTGTCAGTTTCATCAACGACAATGTGCGCAAAGCAAAAATGCGATAAACACAACAGGCAAGCAAATAGCAAAATCGCTTTAGCTTTCATGCAAATTCAAGGAATAAACACTGGGAGCCATTCCGTAGCGTTTGGTGAAACAGCGGGTGAAATACTTTGGATCGTTGAATCCCACAGAATAAGCCACCTCCGATATATTCATGCCCGGATAAATACTTATGATTTCTTTAGCTTTGTTCAATCTGTAATTCCTGATGAAACGTCCGGCCGATTGTCCAACCAGGGACTGTAATTTTTTGTGAAGTAAACTGCGGGAAATACCCAATTCCTCTATAAAAACACTTACATTAAACAAAGGATCGGAATAGCGCAACTGAACTATTTTCATCATTTTTTCCAATAAATATTTATCAGGAGAATTTTCGGCAATTTCCAACTGGCCGGTGCTCATATTCTCGGCAAAACTTTGGTGAATGCGTTCGCGAAGTTGTAGGATATTCTTTATTTTCGCCTTAAGCAGACGTTCTTCAAAAGGCTTGGACAAATAATCGTTGGCTCCCGATTCCAAACCTTCTATCTCATTGTTCGGAGAGCTAAAAGCCGTTAATAATATGACGGGTATATGAGATGTCTTAAACTCTGTTTTAATTTTGCGACACAATTGTATGCCGTCCATACGAGGCATCATAACATCGCTTATAACTACATCCGGCAAATTGCGCTGCACCATCGTCCAGCCCTCCTCGCCATCTGCGGCTTCCAACAAGCTATACTGTTCCCGTAAAACAGAAGCCAGGTACTGACGCATATCTTTGTTATCTTCCACTATCAACAACAGAGGCTTCGATGGAGTCGCAGCAGCAGCGGATGAGCTGTTTCCTCTAAGGCGCCCCTCCTCTGCCTCCTCCCGGTCGAGAACGTTGTCACCAACTGCATTTTCTGTCTTTACTAAGTTTTCAACCGGACTTGTTGGAAATTCCGCTGGAATTTCCAACACAAAACGGGCCCCGCCCAAGCGATTGTTGCCGGCATAAATGATACCCCCGTGCAACTGAGCCAGTTCTCTGCACAGGAAGAGCCCCACCCCTGTTCCGGATTGTCCAGCGGCCCGGAAAGTTTCCTGGTCTTCGATCCGATAAAAACGTTCGAATATTTTCTCCGATTCTTCTTCGGGAATGCCTTTACCGCTGTCGCTGACCGTGATTCTTATCCAGTCGGCATTATCTTTTTGTATATCAAAAAGCTTTATTTTGATACTGCCGTAGTCGGGAGTATGTTTCACCGCATTCGACAGTAGATTACTCAGGATTTTACGCAGAATCTCGGCATCAAAAATAAGCTCCGGATTTTTAAGCCTGGATATCAGCGAACACTGAACGAAGTTCCTCTCGACAGCGTCAGCAAAAGGTAATAACACCTCCCGGACCAAATCCAGCAAATTTCCCCGGGTTTTCTGCAATTTAGAGGCTTTTTCCTCTACCTTTCTAAAATCCATCAGTTGATTGACCAGCACCAGCAAATTTTCGGCATTGCGCTCTGCCAACTTCAACTGATCCAGTACCAGAGGATCCTTGCTCAGGTTGAGTATCTTTTTTATAGGCCCCATAATCAAACTTAAAGGCGTCTTAAACTCATGAGTAATGTTGGTAAACACCGATAACTTCTCTTGGTTCAGAGCCTCCACCTGCCGGTAAGCTTCCTGAAGTTCTTTAGTTCTAGCTTTAACCTTGGTTTCGAGTTCTGCCCGATTTTGTTTGATCCTCTTTTCTCTGCTTATAAACGCAAACGAAGCCAATCCAAGTAACACAAGGATCAGTACCAAGCGAAACATTAGGCTCTGATAGAAGGGAGGACTTATTACAACAGGCAGACCGGTGATTTTGTCCGACCATACTCCGTCGCTGTTGGTGCACCTGAGCTTAAACAGATATTTGCCTTGTTTAAGATTGGTATAATAGACAAAACGACGTTCCGGCCCCACATCGGTCCATTGTTTGTCAAAACCCTCCAGGTAATAGGAATAACGGATACATTCAGGAAACTCATAATCCAGAGCGCTAAACTCCAGCGAAAAAGATTTATCTTTTTTTGGTATCACCAACTCAGAGCTTGCATACAAGTGTTTTTCCAGATAAACTTTGTTGTTGACAGCCACGCCCGGCTCTATTGTATTGTTGAGAATTTGTAAGCTGGTCAAGCTGGGTTTAGGCATGTAGTCGTTGTTTTTGAAGCGTCCGGGTTCTATGTAATTCAAACCTTGTAAATTACCAAAATACAGTGTTCCATCATGACCCTTACAAGCCGCCATCCAGTAGAATTGATTACTCAACAAGCCATCCTCTTTGGAATAATTGACCACCTCGGTATTCTGAGGCTCAAAGCGGACCAATCCATTATTGGTACTCATCCATAAACAATCGTTGTCGTCTTCGAGTATGGTATAGATTACATTGTCGGCAAAACCATGTCTTTTATCGTAACGGACAAAACGGACATAAGATTCTGCAACCTTATACACACCCTGACCTTCCCAGCCGGTTTTTTTCTTTAGGTCCGCACTGTCTGCTCCACTTATTTCTTCCATTTTATACAGGCCGTCGCCGTTAGTTCCAAACCACAAGATATCTTCATCTTCGTCTTCGTAGATACTGATTACTTTGGCCAATTGCCCCGAGGAAGGATCGTGTAAACTAAATCTGAAATAGTCGTATTTTGCCGGCGTTCCGGGAATATCGAAAGAGTGAAGATAAAAACAATACAAGCCAAAGTTGGTAGCCACCCACAAACGCTGCCTACGATCGATTTTCAGAAAATTTACCTGTTTGGGCGGATAGGGAATGTCTGAGCCAACAAATACATTCAGAAATTGTCCGCTTTGTTTAGATAAAAACTGCAAACCGTTATTCATGCCCACCCATAAACCATTGTGCAGGCTGTCTTCGACCAGGTCCGAAATAAAAAGGCTGGCAATACTGCCTTTTTCGTCTCCCGGCACATATGATTTGAAACCGGAACCATCGGCACGCAGGCGATTAAGTCCTCCTCCCCAGGTTCCCACCCATATAGTGGATTCGGAATCCTCGTAAATTTTGGATACCGTATTTTGCGTAAGGCTGCCCGGCTTGTTGTTATGCAGGTAATGCCGAAAAGAATCCTGGCCCCTGGCTCTGAAATGCAGCCCTCCTTCGACCAGGCCCACCCAAAGATTGCCCCGGCTGTCTTCGAGTATGGAATTGACGGGCCCGGGATAAATACTTCCGGGATTGGCAGGATCGTGACGGAGGCCATATATTGCCTTTCGCTTTTCAAACATCCAGTTAACTCCACCCTTTTCAGTTCCAATCCACAAAATGTTACGATCGTCTACAAAAAGAGAATTCAGAAAATTGTTGTTTATGCTTTCGTCCGTGTCGTCCGACTGAAAACGGGTAAAATTGCCGGTTTCCTGATTCCACAAAGCCAGACCGCCCAGAGTTGCTACCCAGATATTGCCGGTATTATCCTGCAAAACGTCGTTTACAAAATTATTAGGTAAAGATCCGGATTTTGTCTCCGAATGTTGGTAGCCTTGCAGGATATCAGCGTGAGGATCGTAACGAAACAAGCCCTGGGAACTGGCAACCCAGAGAGAGCCCGTTCTGTCGGAATAGATACTGCGAATAAAGTCAAATGTTTCGCGCCGTAGTAATTCCGGTACAATTTCGAAATCAAATTGGCCGGGATTCTTGTTGGAGAGGCATAGTAACTTCCCTGAAGAAGTAGCCAGCCAGATACGGCCATCGTAATCTTCACACAGAGCGAAGACTGTCAACATATTTAAACTGTATAGATTAACGATGCCGCCTTGTTCATCAAATACCAGGCAAACCAGGCCGTGATCTCCGGCCACCCAGAGCTTAGATTGTGAATCACAGTGCAGATCGTAAACCGTTTGGGAAAGAGCATTCCGGTATTGCGCATTTTCTTCTATTAAGTTCAATGACCGGCCGGTGTTCAAATCAATACAGGACAAGCCCAAATCCGATCCCACCCAGAGCCGCTCATGACTGTCTTCGGCCAAACAGTAACAGAAATTACTTTTAAGTTTTGCGTTTTCGGTGTTGTAGCTTATAACGGAGTAACCGTCGTAACGATCCAAACCTCCCCAGGTTGCAAACCACATAAAGCCCTTGCTGTCTTTATAGATATCATCAACGAAGTTCTGAGACAGCTTCTCGTCGGAGGTCAATTGTCTGAAATGATAATCAGCCGCCGATAAACATACAAAGCTTAAGCAAAATGCGACGAGCAGACCCAGGCTTGTCAAGCATTTCTTCTTTTCTTCCATGCAAAATGTCTTTCGATAGACAAAATCGCAACAATGATACAAAAAAGAAGCCAGATAGCCTAAGTAGGACTTAATAGATTCCTCCCTCTATAAATGCAAACCGTCACTCCTGCGGGATAAACCAATTATCCTGAACCATCAGCATGTCATGGATTGCTGCTTGCTCCGAAGCTTCGTATTTAGCAGCCACCCGGTCGGCCAGATAGGCATTGTCGCCTCTCCGGTAAGCAATACGCATCAGGTCATGAAAACGATTTCCTTCGAAGGCCAGTTCCATCGCCATTTCCTCCAGCAATATGTCTTCAACGTAGTCGATGGTATCTTGTTTGGAAGGAGCCGTTCCGTAATTGACGTAGCCCTGTTGTACCAGAGTGATGGAGTCGGGAATAATAAAATAAGTTTCGTCTTCGTGCACATTGCGACTGCCCCTCATTCGTGTACCGGCGTTATTATCAAAAAAGGCATAGGTGAACGACATAAATGAAGGTATAACACTATCGACTGCAGCCATTTCGGCCACTAAGTGTGGCAGACTCATGGTTTCCAGTTTCAAGCCGTTTTTCATAACGGCAAAAGCCAGTTGGGGATAACCCAGGCGGTTTATAGCCTCGGCATAACGCAAATACACGTGCGAACTACGGTACAGAGGCAGATGTCTGGGATCGTATTCCGATTGGGACAAATTCATCTGCGAAAATTTCCGTATAGTAGGCTTTATCAATTCCTGTACAGATTCGTCCGCCTCGTCAACAGTAATCATACCAAATTTAACCATGGAATAATTGTTATTGACAGCATCGTAAATGCGCAAATCCCCGTTTTTGGTAGAAGACGAGTTCAGGTAATACACGGCATTGAGCCATTTGTCGAGCGCTATCTGCGTCGGCATAATTTTAGCCTGTGAGCTCAGGGAATCTAGGGAAAAACTATGTCCATAATCGGGATAAGCCCCTAGGGCCGAAACTATTTCAGTGTTCTGCAACATGAGCGAGTTAAACCAAGCGGATGAAAGTGTGTTGGTGCTTATTGCGTTGTTTTCCACTCCCCACTCAGCAATGTATTGAGAATTAATAACTAAATTCTCTTCAAAAATCAACTCATAATACATGGCCGCTGCCGCCGCATACTCTCCTTTCCAAAGATACAGGTCGCCCAGCAACAGGGTGATGGGAAAGATGGAGCGTGAAGCGTCAAAATTTCCAAACCTACCGGGCTCCATCAGGCGAATGTCTTTGAGAGGCAGCAAATCGTCTATCAAATAAGTGAAAAGAGCATCCATTCCAATCAGCGGGAAATCTTGTTCGGCTTCCTTAACCGAAAGAATAGGCAATTCAGTAAACCGCACCTTACCATAATTCAAAACCAGTTGCATATAAGTCCAGGCTCGTATAGACTTGGCCGAAGCGTAAATACGCATCAAGGGCTTATCGCTTTTTTCGGCATAGGCAGTATCGGCGTAGTGTATGATATAGTTGCACTGATTAATAATGGAATAATAGGTTTTCATTTCCGCATAGGCATTATCGGGCGACATGTTGAAATAATAAATTTCTTTCATGTCGATCGAGGCCTCATCCGTCACTTTCATCAGGTCGGCACGCAGTTCTCCTAGCAATACATAGCGATCGCCCAGTTTTTGCATTTCCGAAAAAATGCCGACTATATTGTAAAGTGTGTCGTGTAAGGTTTGCAAACGGGCATCCTCCTCGAAAGTATATCTTTCGGAACCGGAATCCAACATGGCATCGCAACCGCCCACAAAGGGCAGGATCAACAGCAACACACCCAGGCATAATTGTTTGAAAGCTTTCATTTTTCTTGTCATATTAATATGAGTGATAGTAATTAGAGATTTACCTTGACTCCCAAAAAGTAACTTCGTGTTTGAGGAATCAAACCGTTATCTATGCCCTGAAACAACACCTTGTCGCTGACCGAACTTTCGGGATCCAGACCCAGGTAATTGGTGAACAAAAACAGGTTGTTGGCGGAAAGCGAGAATTCAAGGCCTTTGATAAACACATTCTCAATGGGAATGGTATAAGAAAGTGAAACGGATTTAAGCCGCAAAAACGAACCGTCTTCTATCCAGCGATCCGAAAAACGGGCATTCCCCATAGGATCGTCGTATACGCTTCTCGGCAAAGTGGCGTTCTGTCCTTCGGCCGTCCATCGCAACAACATAGCTTTGGTCTGGTTGCTAAAATCTTTACCCGATTCCAACTGGCTTCTCAGGTAATTATAAACATCGTTGCCATAAGAATAAGTAAACAAGGTATTTAAGGTCCATTTCTTAAAACTGAGTTTAGTCGAAAAATTGCCGTAGAAATCGGGGTTGGGATCTCCGATGACCTGTTTGTCGTTTTCGTCCAATATGCCGTCCTTTTTAAAATCCTCAAAGATTACGTCTCCGGCTTTAAAATAGGTCAGTGAACCGTTGTCGTTTACGATAGCCATGGGATTAGCCAAAGCATCGGCTTCGGAAGCGTAAACGCCCTGAGTTTTGTAACCCCAGAAAACTCCGGCGGGCTGTCCGACCTCGGTTCTGATTTCGCCGCCATAAGCAGGAGTAGTATAGCCTTTTTCGGGCAACTCTTCGACTAAATTGCGGTAATGCCCTATGCTGGCTCCAAGGCTCCACTGGAAGTTTTTAGTATTAACCAGTTTGGTTTCGGCAGATATTTCAAAACCCTTGTTTGAAAGTTTACCTTCGTTGCTCCAGTAATAATCGACACCGGCAATCTGATTCAGGCTTCTGAGTGTTAACAAATTATCCGTATTTGAATCGAACACGTCCACATTCAGCAGCAAGCGTTCGTTAAACAAAGTCATATCCAAACCGGCATGCATGCTTTGAGTGGTTTCCCATTGCAGTTCCTCGTTGGCTAAATTACTAAGAATAACACCATTAGCCTGGCCTATAAAGCGTCTGGTAACAAAATAAGCCTTGGTAGCATAATCCTGAATGCCATCGTTGCCGGTAAAATCGTAGCCCGCGCGCAACTTAAGATAATCGATGAACCGGATGTTTTTCATGAACGATTCGGACGAAATCAACCAAGCCGCGTTAAATGCCGGGAACAGGGCAAAACTGTGACCAAAGAGCTCAACACCCCCTTTGGCCTCTTTGCCGAAACGCGAAGATCCGTCCAGCGAGAGTACAGCATTGATAAAATACCTGTTCAGGAATGCCAAATCAACGTTGGCATAAGTCGAAACCGATTTTGTACGATTATTCAGACCGTGGGTCTGAAGAAAATCGTAATTCCCTACGGTAGTATTATTATCTGTACCCGAATTATGCGATTCAATATAGTCGGCTTCGAGATAATTGGTCATATAACGCCAACCCAGCAAAGTTTTGAATTCAAAATTCTTTTTGAGTAGATGGTAACTCAAGCGGGTATCGTCAAAAATGGCCGTATTGCGGATCAACTGATTCTTGACGGTGTTTTCGGACATACCAAAACCTTCAAGCTCACGGGGATAAGAACCGTGCATGGGACTGAAATAGTCCTCCAGGTATTTGTTGAGGCTGTAATCAAAAAGCGTACTCAAAGTCCAATGTTTGTTGATGTTATATACCGGCATAAAGCCGACATTAAAGCGGTACTCTTTGTATTTGTTTTGAGAACCTGCAATAAATGAAGAGGGATTACCTATACCAAATAAGTCTGCATCGTCGTAATCCTTTGCTTTGTAGCCCAAGGAAGTAAAGGAATAAGGACTTAAGAAAGGAGATTTGGCATAGCCCATGTAAGTGGGCGAAGTATAGAAGTTGACTCCATCGTCCAACAGGCTGCGCATTATGTTTGAAAAACCGACGTTCATGCCAACGCTTAGATTGTCCAGTACGTTGATATCGGCATTGAACCGGGAACTTATTCTCTCCATTTCCGTTGTCTTGACTATACCCTTGTTGCTGGTATAACCCAGGGAAAAATGATAAAGTGCCCGTTGGTCGCCACCGTTCACACTGATGTTGTAACCCTGCGTGATGCCTCGCTTATACACTTCTTGCGACCAATCCGTCTCATTATGATAGGTATTGTAGATGGGATCGGAAGGATTTTCGATCAAAAAATCCAGAAATTTGGGCGTTTTCAACATACCCGGACTGACGGTTTGCAGCAACTCGCTGGCATAAACCCGGTATTGATCGGCGTTCATCATCGGAATATTTCCGGGTTCGGCAACCATGCCGGCCATAATGCGAAGGTCAATTTTAGTAACAGCACTCTCACCCCGCTTGGTTTTTATACTAACGACTCCGTTGGCAGCCTTGCTCCCGTAGAGAGACGTACCGTCTTTCAATACCGTGATGCTCTGAATGTCGTTCACATCAATATTCATCAAAATATTGGATTGAAAGCCTTCAAAAATGGATTGAACATCGGAAATATCGTTCCATATTACACCGTCAACAACCAACAACGGATGTGCCTTGGCATTCAGAGAATTCAAACCACGGATAAAAAGCAGGCTTCCTATGCCGGGCAAACCGGAACGACTGATGGTACGTATGTCTCCTCCCAATGAGGAATGGTAGAGTTCATCCGCTGAAACCGCTTGATTCAACCCTATATCAACTGTCTTGGCCGAAGAAATCATCTTCGAGCTTTTAGTTTTTCCTCCGGGAAGCTCCACTGTTTTATAGTTTTCGCCAAATATTCGGGGGTAAAGCTCTATGACAACGTCCTGCCTGCCTCTGAGAGGATATTCGCGGGCAATGAAATCGTCTCCGGTAACAACCAAAACATCGTTGGTTGTTTGAATAATCAACTCAAAACGCCCCTCTTCGTTAGTAAACACAGACGATTCTCCGGCTCTGACAGTAGCGCCGAAAACGGGACTACCCGTAGCCTGGCTTAATACCTGGCCTTTCACGAAGAGCTTGCTCTCTGCAGCTTTATCTGCTGCTTTTACTGAACCTAAAGTTACTGCGACCCACAAAAGACCCAGTGATAAAATGATCCTGCTCATGTAACTGCTATTTCTTTTCATAATACATTCGTGCTTTTACAGGTTTAGTCTTCGACCGGTATAAAAATTATACAATCTATGCGCATCGTTCTTGTATACAATCGCGTCTGACTGGCAGTAACCGCATTCTCAACCCTGAGTTTAACAGTTAAATCGCTTATTTCGGAATTGCGATCCAGTACGCTGCAATAGGGGAAATCCATCTGTGTCACATGTACAAGGGTGGTATCTTCTGCATCGATTGTCACATTTTTCTTTATCGAAACATTGTTTTTCAACTTTCCGTCTGGCCCTAAATACGACATATACAGATTGACCACATTGGGTTTCGGATTGATGCGATTCACAACGCTTTCGGGCACAAACAGGCAGTATATATCGTATTTTGCCGACAAAACGTCCGGTATGGGAAAATCCACATAAGTTTTCGACAAGATGGTTGTGCCGGTGGCCTCCACTTCCAGATACCTGCCGCCCGAAGCCGACACAGAAGTACCTGCGCTGGTTCGATTATACAACTTGGCATTGAGAGAAGCCCGGCCGTAATTGTTGTCTTCGGCCTCTATCTGTAAAGGAATATGCCAAGAACTGGTGGCGGGTATTCTCAGGGAATCCGTGACATAAATTACCCCATTACTAGCGTCGTGGCTAACTGCACCCTGAAATAAAACTTTGGCACTGTCTATTACATGGCCCGACGAAGTCACAAGAGAGTCCGGAATTCCCTTTTCTTTGAAATTATCAAGGTAAACCAAGTCTTTGACTAAAGCTGCCTGAGCCAGCGATTTTTGTTTAGTCCAACCCCCGTCGGCATCGGTAGTTTTGTAATAATCCTTAATAAGATCAAAAGACTTATGCCAGGCTTGGTTGTTGGGGAAAAGTGCAGTAAAGACAGCGTCTTCGTTGTTTAGGTTAACCCGCTCGGTTAAATAACGGTTGCTTTCAATAAAAGAAGAGTCGTAAATAGGCTGGTTATCTGCATTGACTCCTATCTGTTTACTTTCCAGCAGATTAAATTCTCGCTGATTCTGACTGAGGAAATACGCAGCCAGAGAGTCCAAACCCGGAATGCGACCTGTATACTCCCAGATATTCGGCACATAAGGAACAAAACCGTCGATTATGTGCAAGAGGCCGTTGGCTACTTTTATATTGGAGCTGACCAAATTTGTTAAACCAAACTTGTTACCTTCAAAAGAAACCAGTTTATTGCTGAGCATAAACACCTTATCGCTCCTGGTAGAAGAAGTACCTATGCAGTAGCGGGCTATATGGTTACTGATTATTTCGGTAACGGTGGTGGTATCGTCGAGGTCTATCCCCGACAAGGCATTGTTTTGGGGAGCCCATACCGTAAAAGTTTGAGAAACGGACAACAACGTATCGTAACCCGAAACCTCCAGCATTTGTAAAAACAGACCCAGTTGCGGTTCCGATTTTATATATTCCATCATGGTCTTTTCAGATCCGGCTTTTCCCGAATCTTCATAGTGCTCATACCAGGCTTGTTCCTGGCAAGATATGAGCGCGAACAGGAATAGCACAATCAAGGGCCATAATTTCGAATGGTTGGTCTTCATATAATTTATGTTTAATGTGTATCTTCAGTAAGTATCAACTCAGTGGGGCAAAATTCCAGGTAATCCATCATAAATTGACTATCGCCCGATTCCGTTCCCAAAAAGACGATGGTAATGTAGTGTTTAGCCGGCTCTTTAAATTCGTAAGTTCCCAGGATGTAACGCAGGTTATAGGTGCTGTAACGTGCATTAGCGGCACTATAAGAATAGATGTTGACCGGACATTTATAACTGTCGGGGCCTTTCATGTAGCCACGATTTCGCATCATCTTGTCGTTTTCATAGCCATAAGGATCATCCGCTTCACTGCCCGGAACTTTATGTCCTATATCGGGATTACTGGCCAATAAAGAAAAGTTCACAGGAATGCCCGTGGGAATACTATCCCAGTACACCTGTGCAATACCCCGGTAAGCCGTAGGCTGGTAACCCATTCGCACTTCGTAAGTTCCGGCAGGTATGGGCAAAGTCTGCATAGTGAAATTGTAAGAATCGCGAGCGTACATTTCGTCTCCCTGAAAATCCTCGTAAGCTGAACAGGCTCCAATATATGTAAACTTGGTGCTTTCGGTGCAAAAAAAACGGTCCATGTAGCCAAAAGGAATCTGATAAGCATGGGTTTTATCGGGTTCTCCGTGGTTACTTCCATTGGGGTTCCATTTGGCATTTCCCCTCATGTTGTTGGTAGCCAGTTCATCAAAGAAACAGGCGGCCTCAATGCGAAGGCGTTTCGCGGAAAGAGCGGCCTCAAACTCTCTGGTGTAAGCCAGAGGTTTGTCAATTTCGTGATAATACCCGTTTACGGCGTCATTATCTTTGTAATCGGTCAACAAAATGCCGGTAGAAGCATCTTCTTTGCCGTCGGCAGCCATTTTACAGTTGAAAAAACCGAACTCGCTGTTGGGGGCGCTGTAATTACGGTCTATCTTTACCTCAAGCAAACGGTCCTCCAACATAGTCTCAATGTATTCGTACATGTCGTAGATTTTGAAATGATGCGGAGTGTCGTAATCTTTGATAAAACGGCTCGAAAGCAGGGTGCGGGTCATACAGTGGTAAGCGATATACCTGTTCAGGTAATTTCTTTTGTCGGTATAATCGTCTTTCACCTCGTCCCCGTCGGAAAACAGACCTATGTTCCCCGGCTTGCTGGAATAAAAGTATTCAGCCAGAGTATACAAATCTTCCAGCGTTTTTACACCGTTGGGCAATTTGGGACAATCGGTATAATTAGCCAGAGTGGAGTCGCTTTCGGCCAAGATGGTGTATCCGAATTTCCGGTATTTCGGTAATTCTTCCAGCACTGTGTGACGAAAACCGCTTGGAGTATAATTTTTCGGATCGTAAGTTAAATCTTCTATAGGAGCCTCGTCCATGATAAATCTGTAACCTGTCAATTCAAAAGCTTTGGCAAAGAGCGAAAATTTCGGATCATGCATCAATTTGGAAGAAACCCGGTCTTGGGAGGGTTCCATCGCCTTGCTCAATACATGTACCACTCCGTTGTGCAAAATGATGTCTTTTTCTATAATAGGAGAGGTCCCGTTCATGAATATGGTGGCCGTTGTATCGGAAAAATCGACACTTATAAAACGACCGCTCATCGACATAGAACTCAGAGCACCTTCAGAGAACTGCATAGTTGCCAGGGTGTCTCCTTTAATAATATGGTTATAACAAATGGTCTTGAGTTCTGCTAAGGAAAAATCTTCGGCCCCGTTTTTTTCGTGATCTTGATAGTATTTTTGCATCGCATCGTTGGTGGGCAGAAAACAAGTATACAAGCCGTAGGCTTTCAACAGCCCCATAACGCCCGTGGTATCGAGCAAACGCTTAAACTCCGAAAAACGTTCGGGCCGATTATCAATGTAGTCTCCGATCAATTCTCCCGTAAAGGTGAAATAGTTGTCTACCACATCTTCGGTATAACAGGATTGAAACAAACCCGGAGATATGGAAAAAAGCAACAAAAGATAAAGTATCTTCTTTTTAAAGGCATTGGTTGTTTTCATATGCTGTCTATTTTATTTCAAAGTGGATGTTGTAGATTCTGTTTCATAAAATTTATTTTGTACCAGAGCCGTATTGGCTTCCAGTTCTCCTTTGTTGACCGGCCAATAGAGGGCATTCATTTGTGACATTTTACCCAGGGCTTCGCTGCCTTCGCCTTTACGGGCAATGAACGAAACCAGAGGCGCAGGGCTGCCTGCCCTGCGGGCCATACGCATCAGGTCGAACCAGCGCTTGCCTTCGAACATCAATTCTCGCTGTCTTTCTCTCAATACCAGTTCAACCAGTTTATCGTAAGAATTATCGTAATAATCGAGCGATAAAGTATCTCCCCCGTTGGAACGGGAATAGGTCATATTGACCAGAGACAGAGCCTCGGCCAGGCCTTCTTCCTGTTTCCCTTGCAGCACTGCTTCTGCTTTCATCAGAATAACATCGGGCAAACGATACACTATCCAGTTCGAGGTATTGTTGCGATAGGAATAAGTGCTTCTGGATCCGTCGAAATTTTCGGTGCGCTGAATACCGGCATACTTGAATATTTGATAAACACCCACACCGGGATCGTTCACAAAAAAGTCTTTCCAGCGAATATCAACGTCGTTTTTACTTTCTATGTAGCTTCCGGCAGGGTATTCGAAAGGACTGTATTGTCCGCTTACCAGCGTGACAGGGAAAGCCAGCTGGCCATTCTGGTTGTTCTGGTAACCATATAATGAACGGGTGGCATCGTTCACCTGGATATTGTTATCGTAACCGAATTCAAAAATACTTTCGGAAGAAAATCCTGTGTAAAACACCTGGGAATAAAAATTTTCGGCAGGTACAAGTGTGTAATAGTCGTCTGCCAAAATGTAATCACACATCTGTGAACATTTCTCAAATTGATTATCCCACAAGTAGATATCTGCCAGCAAGGCATAAACTCCGTTTTTGGTAAAACGTCCCTTGGTTTCCTTATCCGTGGAATGTATCCGCGGAATGTAAGGCAGAGAATACAGCTCGAGATCCCGAATGATGGAGTCCAGTACCGCTCTTTCGGAGAACTGCGGCACTATAAAATCCTGAGTATCGTCCAGACTGGGTTCACTAATCCAGGGAACATTCTGGAAAGCCCTGACCAGGTAGAAATAGGCCAATGCTCTTACGGCATAAGCCTCAGCGCTGAGTTTACGGAGCTTTTCCACAGTAAAGTTGTCGTCTTTTTTAAGCACATCCGGAGCAAAACTCAAAAAAGTGTTGCAGTAATTTATGACGGAATAAAACGACGACCAGGTCGTATAAGGAGTGGAAGGAGTGATTTCCTGCCGGAGTACCTTATTGATTTCATCGCCAATGCCGGTACCCTGGGTAAAATTGTCCGAACGTAATTCCCCCCATACCAACATACGATAGGTGCAATCCGAAGTAATAAATCCACGGTAGGCTGCCATCAACACGGCTTCTGCTTCGGATTCAGTGGTCCAGTATTCATCTAAAATCATTTCACTTTCCGGACGCGTATCCAGCCAGTTGGTACAGGCTGTTGTTGCGAAAAGGCTCAAGGCCAATATCGAGACGATAAAAAGTCTGTTTTTCATCTTTTTCATAATTTAAAAGCCTATGGTCAAACCCAAAGTAAAGTCTTTTGAACGAGGAGTCTGCGCGTTATCGGTGCTTATACCGAAATCACCATAACCTATCTCGGGGTCCATACCGGAATACTTAGTAAACACATATAAGTTATTAAATGTAAGATAAGCGCTTACTCTATCGATACCTATGGGTTTTAACCAATTTGAAGGAAGAATGTAGTTAAAGGTCAGGTATTTGAAACGAAGGAAGGAAGCGTCTTCTACAAAACGATCGCTACCCAGCCAGTTGTATCCATAATTGTATAAGGCTCTGGGAATCCCGGTAATATCACCATCCTTACGCCAGCGCCAGTTAACAGCAATACTCTGGTTGTCGTTATCGTACATATTTTCAGCGTTCATGCGAGCAGCATTTACTACTTTATTGCCGTAACGATAGTTGAAAAAAGCGGTACAAGACAAAGTTTTATAGCGTAAAGTAAATCCCATACCACCGTTAAATAGGGGATTGCAATTACCCAAATATACAATGTCCAACTCGTCAATACTACCATCGTGGTTCTGATCTTTGTATTTGGCATCGCCACCTCTGAATTCATATTCGACTGTAGTACCTGCGGCAAAAACCATGGGCAGGGGTTCACCCGTTTCATCTGTAATTACTCTGTTGTCTTTGTCTCTGGCGACCGGAGCATCCAAATGTCCGTGTTCTTCGTCGTATTTGTCGTATTGATATACACCCTCGTACTCAAATCCGTAGATGGAACCGAAAGAGTGGCCTTCCTGCAGACGGGTCATGTAGGTGCCGTTGCGGAAGTCGTAATCTTTATTGTAGTTGGCCAGAATCCGGTCATCCAACTCAATAATGGTATTTACCTGATTGGATATATTGAAATTGACATCCAAACTGAAGTCTCCTCTTCTGACCAAGCGATTAGTATAAACATTGAATTCCCAGCCGTCGTTGTCCATGGTTCCGGCATTAGCATAAGACATACTGGAGAAACCCGACGTAGAGGGTAGAGAAATATTGGAGAACAACATGTCTACGGTACGTCTGTGGTAGTAGTTCATATCCATGACAATTTTGTCCCTGAAGAGCCCTATATCGGCTCCAATGTTCCATTCTCTCAGAGTGGCCCATTTCAAGTCGGACAACCTCAGGCTGACCGGACGGGTTGCCTGCTTACCCAGGTAACTGTCGTAGGCGGCATAGCGGCTGAAATGCAGGTATTCTGCACCGGGTTCCCTCCCGCTCATACCCCAGTTGGGGCGAATGGCCAACATACTCAGCCAGGAGCGGGTATCGGCCATAAAATCCTCGTCCGAAATGATCCATTTAAGAGAGAGACTGGGGAAGTTTCCGAATTTACGCTTATTTCCGAATTTCGTGCTGCCATCTCTCCTGACTACACCCGAAATGATGTATCTCGACTTGTAAGTATAATGCACGCGTCCTACCAAACCCATTGAACGCCAATTGGATCGTCCGGTCGAGACGCCTTCCAGATAGGCTTCATTGGAGGCATCTTTGGTTTTATCCGAAAATAAACCATAACTGGCAATGTATTGGCTGCCTGAATTTCCCGTCCTTGTTTGCAAAGCGCCGTAAAGGGTCAGGCTATGGTCTTCGTTTCTAAGCTTAGGCTGCCAGTTGATGACATTTTCTGTTAATACCGAAAGTGATTCCGAGTCGTTGCTTTCGGAGCGGTTCACCTGGTTGCTGTTCCAGGTATTGTTGGTAGCCTCCCAGGGTAAAAAGCCCGAGTTTTTATTATTATTTATATCAAAAGAGACGTACATCTGATACCTAAGCGAACGAGAACGCTCCCCGGTCAGATTGTAATGTAATTGAAAAATAGGAACGATACGATAACTTTTTAGGTTGTTTACCCCGAGTTTGGCAATAGCTACCGGGTTTATCATGTCTCGTTGAGCTGCGTTCAATCTTGAGTTGCGCGATATATTGTAGAATACATCGGTATCGTTACCGTCTCTGTCCTGTTCATAAATGCTCACATTGGGCATTTTGGCATAGGCTGTCCCCAGGAGGTTAGAGTAGTTCCGCTGGTTATCTACGTGAGTAAACGAAAAGTCCGAAATAAATTTCAGGCGTTCCGATACGGCATAATCCAAATAGGCCTTGGAGGTGAAGCGGTTGAGATGTTGTTCAATAATCGTACCCGTCTGATCGTAAAAACCTCCCGAAACCCTAAAGGTAGCACGCTCTCCTCCACCCGACACATTTAGATAGTGGTCGTGAGTACGACCCGTCTGCGAAACAGCCTTGATCCAGTCGGTATTGTTATTGAAATTTTCGTATTCTACAAAAGTGTCGGAATACTTAAATTCATCGATATCGGCAGCCGATTCATCCTGCCTGGGATTAAAATAGGCTTGTTTGATCATCATGGAATAATCATCCCCATTGAGCATTTTTAATCCTTTGGGTTGAACGGAACGGGTAAAACGATAGGTGTATTGTACCAAAGTAGGCCCGGCCTGACCTTTTTTGGTCGTCACCATCAAAACTCCATTGGCGCCTTTAGATCCCCAGATAGCCGTAGATGCCGCATCTTTCAGTACAGTAATTTGTTCTATATCGTCGGGATTTATGCTTAATAACTCTGCATAGTCCTCTTCGTTGGAAGTGGCGAAGTCAAAATCCTTAATATTGACTTCGTAGGGCACACCATTAAGCACAATCAGGGGCTCCTTGTTACCGGTAATCGAAGCAGTTCCACGGATACGCATCGATGAACCGCTGCCGGGGTTACCCGAAGTGGAAACAATATCCAGACCAGCTACACGCCCCTGCAAAGCTTCGTCCAGGGTACCTACCTGCAAACCCTCAAATTCTTTAGCGTTAATGGTTTGCATGGCGGTAGAAATCTCTCTTTCCGGAATCACAAATCCACTTCCGTCGGTGTGCATCCGCTGGCCGGTTACCATAGCCTCGGCAAGCTCCAGGGCTTCTTCTTCCATCTGGACGTTAATCACTCTGAGGCTGCCAATTTCAAAAGTCTGTTTCTTGAAACCCAGGTAAGTAAATACCAATTTGTTGTTGGCATTTTTCATCCTGATAACGTATTGCCCGTTGTAGTCGGTGATAGACATACCTACTACACGATTGCTGACGTCAAGCTCCTGGATATTAACGCCCATCAAAGTTTCCGAACTGTTAGCCTTATTGGTGACAGTTCCCTTGATTATGATATCTTCGGTCTGCGCCCTGAGTAAGCCCGGAAAGCCTATAAGAAGCAAGGCGATCATTGTTTTGACAAATAGCTTCATATATATGGTTTGTTATTGTTATTAACTCAATTATTAAGTCGAACTCTTTACCTGTATCTCAGAACTCTGTCGATGAGGTGGACAACGGCCGTAGAAGAAGTGGTGACTTCACTACTGCTATAGGCTGATGTAGTCAATCCCGTCAAGTTCTTGGGATTGGAATTGAACACATAGTCTCTGGTCATTATGTTATAATAGGTCCTTCCGTCGGGTGTTCTCGCATTGACATCCACTTTGGCGGTATAGGGTTTATTATTCACCTTATCAATATATTCCGTTGTCAGAGTAATACCGGTACCGTCTCCTTCGGCCTGAATACGGTAGAATTTATTTTTGTAGGTATTAAAGTACGATTCACTGTCGTCGTTTTTGATGGTTGCCGTATAATACCTTGCCGGTTCAATTACCTGATTGGGATGAATAAACAGAGAATTATCCTGAAAATGATAGCGGATAAAGCGCTGCATGGAATCCACAACTGCGTTGTATTCGGCAGTGCTCTCTATTTTGGCAATAGAATCCCAAGGAATAATCAGTCCGGAATTGAATGCTTCTTCCATAGCAGCGTTGCTGGGGACATATACCGTATACCGATAGGTGTTGAAAAAAGTCACATTAAAGTCCATGAAATGCCGGCTGCCTCTGCCTGCTTCAAAAATTCCGGGGAAATTCTCACAATAAGAGAAGAAAGCATCGAATTCGGGGTATTTAGCCGAGTCGCTCAACACCGTGTAGAACGATTGTAAAGGAGTTTGAGGCAATTGATCCACCATAAAAGAAGTGCCGTTTTTTTGGTAAAAAATACCCGAATCCAGCAAATGAATTTGCGTTCCGTTTTCGATATCGGCTCCGGCACTGAAGTTAACCAAATTCGAAGTCAGCTTACTGCCATCGATATCGGCTGTGCCGTCGGCATAAAGAATATTGCCGTCTTTGGTCACATAATAACCGTCGCGGTAAACGGCATCATCCTGATCCTCCTTGAAATCTCCAACCACAATGCTTTGATCCAGAATTCTCGTCAAGCGGTTCCGAATAAAATTAGCGTTGTTAAGAGTTGTAACTGAATCCAGTACCACATCGTTCACTTTATCGTAGTTAAACACGGTCACATTGACGGAAGAGGTTAATCTGTTAAACCAGAATTTGAGGACCGTAGGATAATTGGAACTGTAGGTATAAGGATCGATGTAGCGTTCGAGTGCCTTATCGGTAGGAATGACAAATGCGTACTTACTTACCATCGAATTCAGGTACAAGCGGTATAAATATCTCTTAATACCCCAGTCAAGCACCAGGGTTTTTTCGCTGAATAGTACGGGACTGTACACCGACACGAAGTCATCGGGGGGATAAATGCTGCTGGTCACATACACTAAGCCGTTTACCCCTACATAATTTAAAGAATCAACAATGTCCGAATTTAACACATTCAAAGGCGAACTGGCTTCGTCAACCATTTTATGGAACAGACCGGGAAATGAATTTACCAGGGACTTACGCATATGCCTGGTAATCAGCAATACTAATATGTCGTTCGGAACACCGTCCCAACTGCCGTAGCGTTTTTTTAGCTCTCGTCCGCTTCCTTCGTTAAAATAATAATCGAGGGCCTCGTTGGTAGGTGCAAAAATAACCCCCATATCCGATTGCAGAGCAGCTCCGCCGGCCGCATAGGAATTCCAGCCCGGATCGTAAGGCAATAATTGGTCGTCGGGTATCTTGGAACCATTGGGATAACTGGTCACTCCTCCCTGATTAGTCGGAGCAAAATACCTGAGATAAAAAATGGAATCAATGGTTGCTTCGGGATGCAAATTATTGTAGGTTGTAGTCAAGCCCGGCGTATGGTAGGGGGCACAAAAACGATCAAGTAATTCCGAAAACTGAGTAATGTTTTCGTTGCTCCGGATGTATTCCGCCATATTGTCGCGAGGAATCATCACTCCATCGAGCACATTCACATAACCGTTTTTACATACGATATCTCTTTTAATGACCTTATGTTGAAAGATGAAAGCGTCGTTATAACTGCGATCGGCACCTGTCATAACTTTAAAATCCTGGTCACTGATGCCCACGTTTTCCAAATACTTTTGCAAAAAATGAACCATCGGTTTGGTGGAATTGTCTTTTAACAAATACATTCCCTTTGTTCTCCAACGATTCCATACTGTGGCTTTCGGTAATTTATTACCCTCAATAAAAGGCACACTGTCCAATACGGACAATCCCGTCAAACGGCGCATTGCCTGGCCTTCGTTCAGAACACCGCCGCTGTAATAGTTCGAAAGAGTTTCAATCAAATACGCATTATCGATCATCGAGAAAAACAACAATTGTCGTTTCTGGGACAGATTCATTTCATCGAAACTATTCAATCCCCATACATTGTCCTGAAAAAAGCGGTCAAAAATACTGTCGGGGGTAACAAACAGGGTTTTACTGCCGGTTTTGGCCAATACTTCTTTCTGACCGACATCCTCGATTATTTTGACATAATAATCAAAATGACCGTCCTGTTTCAGGTAATCATAGATGCTTTCGCCCAACCAGTCGGGGCTTTTTTCATCGTAGATATAATCGTCCTTGCACGATACAAGAAACACTAATCCGAATACGACACTTAATCGCATCAGTAGTCGAAAGGGATTTTTAAATTCTTTCATCAGATTCATATGGGTTTGGATTTATTTAGAAAGTCAACTGCAACGAATTTCATATTGTGAATTTCATAAGTTTTTCAAAAATTTAGTCACAAATATATGCCATAACATCAGCATCAGGGTGGATGATTCATTCAAATAAGTGGACAAGAAAATAAAATCAAGTTTTTTAACAAGCATTTTGTCCACCAATTATAAACATTTATCCACCAAAAATATACACAATACGCATATTTTTGCGAAGTGTGTTTACAAAATCGGGAGGTGGAGAAGATAAAAAACAAAAAATGAAAATAAATTCCTGTCCACTCTAATTATTGTACTGCCCGCAAGTGTTATTTTACTTTAGTATATTGTCTTAATTTTTCTTATTTCGCAAATTCTTTTTACCTTTCAACACCACTAACTTTAAACTTTATGAAAATGAAAAAAAACTACCTCAAACTGGCAACCAGGACTTGCCTGCTTGCCATTACTTGTATGCTTGCAACTTCAGCATTGGCTGATATTACAAGCAACCTGCATTTGCATTATACTTTCGATGGGCTTACTGCGGAGCAGTCCGAAGTACCCGATGTTTCCGGCAATAACAACGCAGGAACACGCATGGGAGGCGCCTATTATGTCGAAGGTAAATTCGGTGATGCTCTCCGTCTTGAAACCGTGAACGACTATGTATATATGCCCGACGGCTTTATGGTGGGGATGGAGGACATAACCATTGCCGGCTGGATATACAAAGATGCCGCCAATGGTTGGGACCGCTTGGTAGACTTTGCTACCAACACCGACACCAACATGTTTATTACCACAGGAGGACCGGGTTACGTACGTTTTGCCATCAAAAACATTCAGGTTCGTCCTGCAGGGGAAGAACACATCAATGGCAAGGCTCTCACCTTTGGCCGCTGGAATCACATTGCGGTTACTATCAAATACACCAACAACATCGGCTTGGGTATTATGTATGTAAACGGTATCGAAGTAGGTCGTAACAACAACATAACACTGAAGCCCAGCGATCTTGGATTTACGACGAAAAACTACGTTGGGAAGTCGGTTTACACTGCTGACCCCTCGGTGGTGGGAAACATAGACGATTTGCGCATTTACAAACGTGCCCTCACCGCCGACGACATTGCCGAGTTACTTGGCGTACCCGACGAAATTACGGATTGTTACAACAATCTAGCATTGGATCTTCCTGAAGATTACGAATTTACCGGTTTGACCGCAGATTTGACGCTGCCTACCACCTGGGCCGACAGCGCTGTAAGCATCAGCTGGACATCTTCCGACACCTTGCTGATCGACAACGAAGGCAAAATTGTGGCTTTCCCCGAAAAATACCAGGATGCCTGTATATTGACAGCCTCCTTGTTGCAGATGAGAGGCGAGGAAGAATTTACCGCCGAACGCACGTTCATCGTAAAGGTTTATCCCCAGGAAACAGAAGTCAATCCCATCATTGCCGTTTGGGACTTTACGGAAGAAACCCTGGGTACCGATGAAGACGGAAATGTAACCGTAACGGATAAAAGTGGAAACGATTTTGTGGGAACCTGTCTGGGTGGAGCCCGTATCGTCACCATGGGCGAAAGCAATCCGGTCAGCGCCATGTATATTGAACAAGCCGGTGCTTACTTTGATATGGGCCAAGAAATAGGTAAAGCCGTGGCCGGATTAACCGACTACACCATCAGTGTGTTTTACCGCAAAGACAGCGTAGGTGGCGTTACCTGGAGCAGCAGCGCCTACGGTCAATGGTTGTATTGCTTCTGCAACAGCAACGACCTTGCCAGCGATGGACAGGGGGGTATATTCTACGAACCCTATCGCGCCTACCACGCCGTATTCACCACCAACTACGGCGACGAGACTGGCGTTCAAAGAGGACAAAGGAGAACTCCTATAGGTACCTGGCATAATATTACTTACGTACAAAGCGGCCAAAAAGGCACTCTGTATTTTGACGGCGAGGTGGCCGGAAGCAGCGACAACGTTTATATTCCTGCCTATGCTCTCAAAGCAAAGGGACACAGAGGCACCATTCACAATTACATCGGCCTTCCCTGTTATTCCGGCGACCCCAAATTGTCCAAAACTCATATTGCCGGCTTGCAGATATACGGAGTTGCTCTTACCCAGGAAGACCTGCAGAGCGAAGAACTGACCAATATCAGTGCAAGAATCGCTGCCCTGAACACCGCTTACAACGAGAATCCCGAAGTGGTAGGTCCGGAATTCCAGCAAGAATACGATGCGCTGACCTTGCCTGACATCAGTGCATTAACCGAAGAAACGGTTCTTACCCTTCCCACCCAGGGAACCATAGAGCCCGCCATCAAAATCACTTGGGTATCCAGTCAGCCGGAGTATGTTTCCAACACGGGAGTAGTTACACAACCCAAATACTTTGATAAAAAGATTGTACTGACTGCCACATTGAACCAAGGTACCACCTTCAAGAGCAAAACTTTCGAAGGCAAAGTACTGGTTAAGGGCGGATTTACAACCGATCTTGTTGCCAATTTCGACTTCTCCAAGGGCAGTGGTACCACCGTCACGGATCAGGGTGAATTTGCCTTTGAAGGAACCCTGCACGAAGAAGCTTATATTGCTACCATCGGCGAAGGCGACAACGCCATCAAAGTGCTCTATTTGGCCAACGGCGACGGCTACTTCGACATGGGCAAAGAAATCGGTAAAGCCGTTTCGGGTCTCACCGACTACACCGTCAGTGTTTTCTTCCGTAAGGACAATAACCAGGGAGAATTGTCGCAGTTTACAGGCTACGGACAATGGTTGTACGGATTCGCTAACACCAACAACCTGGGCGGCCAGGCTTACGGTGCCATGTATTACGAACCGCTGCGCGACCGCCATGTTTGTACACCCGATAACTACGGTGCAGAACCCAATAACCATGTGGGCGTCGGCGAAGGCAATACCTTTGTGGGAAGCTGGCACAACATTACCTTTACACAAACCGGCGACACCGGAGTGCTTTACAAAGACGGTTGGGCTGCTGCCACAGCCAAAATCAGTAATCCTCAAACCGCCTTGTGGAGAAGCGGACTGAGCGGAACCATCCACAATTACATCGGTAAACCCTGCTATTCGGGCGACCCCTACCTGCAGAATACCATGATTGCCTCTTTGGTTATCTACAAAAAAGGTATGACCGAGGAAGAAGTCAATACCCTATTTGACATCGAAAACACCATCGTGAAACTGGATGCCGCCTATGCCCTGAACGACGGGTCGGCCAGCGTACGGGCCATCGATCTTCAGAATTTGGTAGACGAAGCCAGGGATTATGCCGCTTTGGCTTACCCCGGACTTGATGCTCTCAATGAGGCCATTACCGCTGCCGAAGCAGCCATAGCAGGCAACAACGTCACCGAAGAAGACATAGATGACCTCAAGACCGCCATCAGAATGTATCGTTTCACTCAACCGGCTTCGGGTGCAGCTCCTGCAGACTTCACTTTTGCCATTGAGAACCCGAGCTTCGAAGGAACCTTTGGCGGAAAACTTGATCCCAACAGCATTGTCGAAGGCGACGGCAGCTATAAATATCCCACAGGCTGGACCTTGTACATGGACAAGAGCGGCTGGTGCAATGCCGTTGACATTACTGCCGGTCCCTCCGACGGAACCAAGGCTTTCGAAACCTGGGCAGCAACCATACGGAAGTTCGATATTTATCAGGACATCTTCCTGCCTGCAGGCAACTACATCCTGTCTGCCGAAGTCAGAACCAACGCTGCTCCTCCTTACACCCAACACACCTATGTTGCCATCAAGAACGACAAGACCTATTCGTCGGCCAGCCTGGATCCCGCAACCTTGGTGACCGGAGGCGGATGGGACGCCGCAACCAATTTCCAAACCCTGAGTACCAGCTTTGTGGTTAATGCCGACGCTACCGTCCGCATCGGACTGGCTTCGGAAGGCTTTATGCAATTCGACAACTTCAGGCTTACCTGCTTCGGCGCCGATGAGCCCGCCACCGCAGAGGCTCCTGCAGACTACAGTTTTGCCATTGCCAATCCGAGCTTCGAAGACGGCCTGGGAGGCAAACTCGATACGGCCAGTCGTATCGGTAGTGGAAATCACAACGTCCCCGCGGGTTGGAATCTGTACCTGAATCAAACAGGCCACTGCAATGCCGTCACCATTACCGATGCACCCTCCGACGGAGCCAGTGCATTTGAAACCTGGGCAGCCACCATCAACAGGATTGATCTTTACCAAAACATTGTTATCCCCGCAACCGGTGTTTATCGCCTGACAGCCGACGTTCGCACCAATACTCCGGCTCCTTATACCCAGCGTGTATACGCCAAAACCAAATTCGGCACTTTTGAATCCGAAACCCTCGATTCAGCCAGTGTCATCACCGGCGCAGGCTGGAACGGCATGGAGAATTGGCAGACATTGAGCGCTGAATTTGAAGCTCCCGTCGGCATGACGGTTCGCACAGGACTGTCTTCGAAAGGCTTTATGCAGTTCGACAATTTCAGACTCCTTTATTTCGGAGCCAACGACAGTACGGGTGTTGTAGGTCTGGGTGCAGTCAAAGCCCTGCCGACCCTGATGATCTACCCCAATCCCGCAAGCGATTTCATCGTTGTCAGCGGTATCGAAAACAA
>Ga0116160_1001174_pt1 | contig 28077 bp, 15 predicted proteins | sample AD_JPNAS2_MetaG_FD_89879 | JGI IMG/M metagenome (GOLD analysis project Ga0116160, IMG submission 89879) | Active sludge microbial communities of municipal wastewater-treating anaerobic digesters from Japan - AD_JPNAS2_MetaG | ecosystem: Engineered > Bioreactor > Anaerobic > Digestate | place...
GTCCGTGGCCGTGGGCATCGGGGGCGCCCGCCGGGAGCGAACCTGGGGACCGACCCTGCGACTCGCTTTGAGCTTCGGCCTCTTCCAGTTCTTCATGCCCGTCGCCGGGTGGCTCGCGGGCCGAACCGTGGCCGACATCATCGCCGCCTACGACCACTGGATCGCCTTTGCCCTGCTGGCCTACGTGGGGGGGCGGATGATCCGGGAGTCCTTCCGGGGCGGGGAAGCCTCGCCGCCCGCGGACCCCACGCGGGGCTGGACGCTGTTGATGCTGTCGGTCGCGACGTCGATCGACGCCCTGGCCGTGGGCCTGAGTCTCGCCTTTCTCAAGACGCCGATCCTTTTCCCCAGCGCGGTGATCGGCGCGGTCTGCTTTTTGATGACGGTGGCGGGCATGCGCTTTGGCGAACGCCTGGGCCGGCTCGTGGGACGGCGGATGGAGGCGGTCGGGGGCCTCGTCCTCATCGGGATCGGCCTCAAGATCCTGATCGAACACCTGGCCGGATGACGCGCGTCGACGGGAAGGCCGGCCCCACCCTTTGGAAACAGATCTCTGAAGAACGCCTTCGGTGGTCCGTCTCACCCTTTCCCGGGAGCGATGCCGGTTTATTTCCGGATGGCCAGGTTGTCCCGGTGGATGATCTCGTCGTAGTCCTTGTGGCCCAGCACCTGCGCGATCCGGGCCGTCTTGAGCCCCATGATCTTCCGGATCTCGTCCGCGGCGTAGTTCACGAGTCCCTTGGCGACCGGCGCCCCGCACGCATCCACGCAGACCACCGGGTCGCCGATCCCGAAATCCCCCTCCACGTCCACGACCCCGGACGGCAGGAGGCTTTTCCCCTGCTCCAGCAGGGCCCACTTCGCCCCGTCGTCGATGACGAGCTTCCCCTTGCCCCTCAGGGTGAAGGCGATCCAGTGCTTGCGGCTGGTCAGGTGCTTTTGCATGGGCAGGAAGAGCGTTCCCACCGCCTCGGCGGCGAAGAGGGCGCCGAGGACGCCGGGGCGCTTGCCCGGGGCGATGATGTAGGGGATCCCGAAGGCCGTGACCTTCTGGGCGGCCAGGATCTTGCTGCGCATCCCTCCCGTGCCGACGTCGGAGGTCTCCGCCGTGGCGGCCTCCAGGATGTCCTCCGTGAACTCCCGGACCAGGGGGATCAGCCTGGCCTCGCGCGAGGCCCCGGGGTTGCGGTCGTAGAGCCCCTCCGTGCTGGTCAGGTTGACGAGCAGGTGGGCCTCGATGATGTTGGCGATCATGGCGGCCAGGTGGTCGTTGTCGCCGAACTTGATCTCGTCCACCGCGACCGAGTCGTTCTCGTTGATGACGGCGATGACGCCCCACTCCATCAGCGTGGAGAGGGTGTTGCGGATGTTGAGGAAGCGCTTGCGGTCCGTCAGGTCGCTCAGGGTGAGCAGGAGCTGGGCCACGTAGAGCCCGTGGCGCCCGAAGGCGTTGGAGTAGACCCGCATGAGCCGCCCCTGGCCGATGGCCGCGGCGGCCTGTTTCTGGGGCATGCTCTTGAGCTCGCCCGTGATGCCCATCCGGTGCTTGCCGGAGGCGATGGCCCCGGAGGTGACGAGAACGACCTGGCGGCCGGACTTCGTCAGGAGGGCGATGTCGTCGACGAGTTGCTGGACGATGGTCAGGTCGAGGCCGTCCGCCCCCGTCAGGACGGCGCTGCCGACCTTGATGAGGACCCTGCGGACCGGCGCCAGGACGGTTTGGCGAATGGGATTCATGGGGTTACCTCCTCGGTGTTCTTTTCGCGCGCGGCATCGAGGGCGTCGGCCAAGGCGTGGAGCAGCGCGGGAAGCCCCTCGCCGGTGACCGCGGAGAAGGGGAAGGCCCGGATGCGCTGCCGCAGGAGGGCAGTCGTCTCCGCTTCCAGGCGCTCCCGGGTGTCGGTCAGGTCGATCTTGCTGATGGCCACCACCTGGGGCCTGGCCCCGAGGCCCGGGCTGAAGTGCCGGAGCTCCGCGTTGATCGTCGCCATCGTCTCTCCGGCCGGGGCCGCATCTCCGGAGAGGTCGATCAAGTGGAGCAGGACGGAGGTCCGCTCCACGTGGCGGAGAAACTTGATGCCCATCCCGAGCCCCCGGTGCGCCCCGGGGATCAGGCCGGGGATGTCGGCCACGACGAAGGGGGCGCGGTCGCCGACCTTGACGACGCCGAGATTGGGCGTCAGGGTGGTGAAGGGGTAGTCGGCGATCTTGGGCCGGGCGGCCGAGACACGGGAGATGAAGGTCGATTTCCCCGCATTGGGGAGGCCGATGATTCCGATATCCGCCAGGAGCTTCAGCTCCAGGAGGATCCACCGCTCCTCCCCCGGCATTCCCGGCTGCGCGTAGCGGGGCGCCTGGTTCGTCGGAGTGGCGAAGCGGGCGTTTCCCCGGCCGCCGATGCCGCCCCGGGCGACGATGAACGTCTCGCCGGCGCGGACCAGATCGGCCAGGACTTCCCCGCTCTCAGCGTCCTTCACGACGGTGCCGGCGGGAACGGGGATGCGGATGTCCTCGGAGTTCCGCCCCGTCCGGTCGCTCCCCTCGCCGTGGCCGCCGTGCTTCGCGATGTGGTGCTGCCGGTACTTCAGGTCGAGGAGGGTCTGGTGGCTCCCGGAGGCGACGAGGATAATGTCTCCGCCCTTGCCGCCGTCGCCCCCGTTGGGTCCGCCCCGGGGGACGTATTTTTCCCGCCGGAAGCTGACGCAACCGCGTCCCCCGTCCCCCCCCTTGACATAGATCTTGGCTTCGTCGATGAATTTCATGGGCTACTTTCTGATGCCCAGCAGGCGGTAGATTTTCTGCGCCGCGACGGTCGGTTCGATCTCGAAGACGCCGATTTCCTCGGCGTTCAGGGAAGACTGCGCGGATGAGCAGGCCTTCTCGCTGATGAGGATGTTGTCCGGCCAGGACTTGCAGAGGGATTGCAGTTTGAAGACAAAATTCACGGCGTCGCCGATGACCGTGTAGTCCATCTTCTTCTCGAAGCCGATGTTCCCGACGACCACCTCGCCCGTGTGGATGCTGATCCCCATGGTCAGGGTCGTCCCGAACTGCTCCTTGAAATACGCGTTCAAGAGCGGCAGGGTCTCCTGCATCTCCAGGGCCGCGGCGACGGCGTTGTCCGCGTCCCTGGCGCTCGAAACGGGGGCGCCGAACAGGGCGAGGAAGCCGTCCCCGAGGTACTTGTCCACGATGCCGTGGTTCCTGAAGACGATCTCCCCCATCTGGGCGAAGAAGTGGTTCAGCATGGCCACCGTTTTCTGGGGGCCGAGCTTCTTGGCCAGGGGGGAGAAGGAGCGGATATCGATGTTCAGGAGCGTCAGGCTCCGGAACTCCTCGACCAGCGGCTGCTCCGCGTCGCTGCGCAGGAGGATCTTGTCCACCACCTCCCGGGGGACGAACTTCTGGAACAGGCTGCGGATGCCGCGCTCCGCCTCGGCCATGCTCAGGGTCTCCCGGTACAGGCGCGCGTTCTCCATGGCGATGCTGACGGAGGTGGCGATCGATTGCAGGAGGTGGATGTCGCTGTTGTCGAAGACCCCGCCGATCTTGTTCAGGACCTCGATGACGCCGATCACCTGCCCCTGGGAAATCATGGGGACGCACAGGACGGAGCGGGTCCGGAAGCCGGTCCGGGCGTCCATCTCCGGGGAGAAGTGGGGAGAGTTGCGGATGTCCGGCGCCGTGATCGTCTCCCCCCGGGCGGCGACGTAGCCGGCGATGCCCTGCCCGAGCTTGATGCGGAAATGCTTCAGGGGCGCCTCGTCGAGATTGAACGCCACCTTGAACTTCAGTTCATTGCCGTCGAGCAGGAGCAGGGAGCCCGCCTCGACGTTCATGGTGACGCGGATCATGTCCATCGTGTAGTTGAGAACCTTGTCCATCTCGAAGGTCGAAGAGGACAGGGCGCTGCCGATCTGCCGGAGGGTGGCGAGTTCCTGGTTGCGCCGCATGATGGAGGCGAGCACGTTTTCCTTTTCGACGGCGAGCGAGAGCCCCTCCGTCATCATCGACAGGAGGCGCCCGCGCTTGTCGACCGCGTCGCGCGTCACGTTGTACAGCAAAAGAACACCCGTGATCCGGCCCTCCACCTTCAGGGGGGCCAGCAGACACGTCCCGTTTGTCCCCTGGGGGCACAGCGCCTTCTCCAGGGGAGGGGCCAGGGCGCTCAGGTCGTCCAGGAAGAGGGCGCTCTGCTGCCGGATGACGCGGTCGAGCATCGACCCCTCGCCGTCAAAGGCCGCCCCCCGGGTCAGGGCGGTCGGGACGAAGGCGAGGACATCCAGGACGGAGACCTTCCCCGGCGCGCTTCGGTCCCAGTCCAGGAGGACGGCGATGTCGTAGGGGATGTGCCGGCGGAGCTCCTGGAGGAGGGTGTGAAACAGCTCCGTGCCCCGGAGGGTCGAGTTGACGGTCCGGGCGAAGAGTTCCGTGGATTCCATGGCCCGGTCCCGTTCCCGGCCGGCCGCGAGCAGGCGGAGGTTGTCGAACGTAAAGGAGGCGCTGCTGACGAGCGGGGTGAGGATGTCGACGTCGGCCTGCGTGAAGGGGATGTCCTCCCGCTTGCGCGAGAGGCTCAGGACGCCGATGACCTCCTGGAGGCTCTTGAGCGGCATGCAGATGAAGGACCGGGTGGCGTACTGGGAGCGCGAGGAGCGGCCGAAGCGGGTGTCCGTTTCGATATTCTCGACCAGAAGCGGCGATTTGTTGATGACGGCGTACTTGGCGATGCTCGTTTCGAAGGGAATCCGGTCGTCCATGTTGACATGCTCCCCCAGGCCGATGGAGGCCTGGATGTGGAAGGCGTCCCTCTGGGGCGACAGGATCAGGACCGAACCGATATCCGCCCGCGCCAGCTTCAGGGCCCGCTCGAGGGTGATGTACAGGAGGTCGTCGGGATTGAAGGTGATGTAGCACAGCTCCGAGAGCTCCTTGAGGGTGGAGATTTCCGCCGCCTTCTTTTCGAGATGGCCCAGGTTCTTGCGCAGCTCCCCCTCCAGCGTCCGGAAGCTGTGGAAGATGCCGTTCAACTCGTCGGTCGTCGTTGCCCGGTTGCCGGCCAGCTCGGGGGCGAGGGACTGGGAAATGTCCCGGGAGAGGTTCAGGATCTGGTCGAAAACCCGGCGCAGGATCACAAAGCCGAGGAAAAAGGCGATGAGCAGGACAATGAAGAACAGGGGGAGATAGCGGTCGCCGAGGATGTCGTATTTGACGGCGAAGTAGAGGAAACCCAGGACCGGCGCCACGAAAAAAAGAGCGAAAATCAGGGAGAGTTTATAATAGAGGCCCTTGTTTTTGGTGAAGAAGCGGTCCAGCCGGATCCTGAATCCCATGAAACGATTTTCCTCCCGTCGGGGGTGCGCAACGGGACGCATTGTAATGACCGGCGCCGGGGATTGCAACCCTTATTCTTTCAGGCCTGCTTTCGTGCGTGCAAAAAAAAGGCACTGAAGACAGTGCCTTGGAATCTTTGGGATGCGGGATGGACCGCGTCATGCCGTGGCGGCGTACACGCTGACCTTCTTGCGCCGCTTGTCCAGGCGCTCGAACTTTACGACGCCGTCGATCTTGGCGAAGATCGTGTAGTCCTTGCCCAAGCCCACGTTGACGCCCGGGTGGATCCGCGTGCCCAACTGGCGGATGATGATTCCGCCCGCCCGGATGGACTGTCCCCCGAACACCTTCACGCCGCGCCGCTGGGCGTTGCTGTCCCGGCCGTTGCGGGAGCTGCCCTGTCCTTTCTTGTGTGCCATGACGACCTCCGCTTAGAACGAGATTTCCTTGATCCGCATTTCGGTGAGCTGCTGGCGGTGCCCCGTCTTCTTGTGGTATCCCTTGCGGCGTTTCTTCTTGAAGACGGCGATCTTGGGGCCTTTCATCTGCGACACGATCTCCCCGGTTACCCGGGCGCCGGCCACGCGTGGGGCGCCCACGCGGATGTCCTCGTCTCGGGCGACCAGGAGGACGTCCTCAAAGACGACCGTATCGCCCTGGCTCCCCTCGAGCTTCTCAACCCTCAGCACCTCACCCTCGACGACCCGGTGCTGCTTTCCGCCTGTCTTGATCACCGCATACATGATTGTCATCCTTGCCGAAAATTTAGAACGGCATCCTTACAAAAAAACGGGGCCGTTTGTCAACATAAATCTTGAGCCGGGCGCGCCGATTCCCTTCCCCCTTCTTTTCCGAGGACGGCGGTCTTGACGATGCGCGCCTCCCGGGCGGTTGCCTCCGGCAGTTTGAGGACGTGGATGAGGAGTTCGGACGGCCGGACGGCGCCCCGCGCGTCGAACCGGACCGAGGCCGTCAGCCGCCGCGCCTCCGGCGCCCACTTCAGGTCGGCGACGTAGGGGCGGATATCCCGGGTCTGCGTTTTTCCCTTGCCCTCGCGGACGAAGGGGCAGGTGTCCGCCGCGAGAAAGGCGGAGACGCGCTCCGGGATCGCGCGTCCGTCCGTTTCGTCCAGGTCGTCGGGCAGGGTGATCTCGTAGCGGAAGCCGCCGATCGCGTCGGCCAGCGACGGGGTGGCGGGGTCGATCGGCGCCGCGTCCGTCACGGCGATGCCCGCCGGCAGGCGTCGGTTGATGGCGTCGCGCAGGCGCTCCGGGTCGAGCCCCGGATCGATCAGCTCGATGTCGGCGTATTCCTCGCGGCTCTCCATTCCCACCGACGTGGCCACGGCGAAGGACAGGCGCGGGTGGGGGTGGAAGCCCTCGCTGTAGCGGAAGTCGAGCCCCGCTAGGCGGATGGCCCGGATCAGGATGGCGGCCAGCTCCAGGTGGGACAGGAAGCGCGCCCGGCCCTCCTTGACGAACCGGAGGCGGTAGCGGCGATAGACGGGCGGACGGCTTGGCGCCGGCGTTCCGGGTTGGGACGGGGCGGCGGTCTCGGGCGGCGGCCCCGCGGGGACGATCCGGATCGTTTCGTGGTCGCAGACGCCGCATCGATGGCAGGGGCCCGTCCGGCAGTCCTCGGTAAGTCGTCCGTCGAGCGCCCGCGCCGCCTCTTCTCGCAGGAAATCGGCGCTGACGCCGGTTGCGATGCGGTCCCAGGGCAACGCGGCCGCGGGGGGGCGCGCCGCCAGGGCGGCCTCCCGGTCGACGCCGAGGCCGTCGAGCGCCGCCTCCCAGAGGTCGAACCGGAAGCGGTCGCCCCAGCCGTCGAAGCGGCAGCCCAGCGCGTAGGCCCGCTCTAAGAGATCTCCCATACGCTCGTCCCCCCGGGAGAGCAGCCCCTCGAGGAGGCTCATCCGTCCGTCGTGCCAGCGGACGGTCAGGCGGGGATGGCGGAGGCGCCTGCGGAAATACGCCTGACGCGCCTCCGTTTCCGCGAGGTCGATCTGGCGCTCCCACTGGAAGGGCGTGTGGGGCTTGGGGACGAAGGTCGAGAGGCTGACGGCGACCTGTCCGGGCGACTTTCCGCGCGGCAGGGTCTTGTGGGCGAGGTCGACGATGCCGTCGAGGTCCGTCTCGCCCTCGCCGGGCAGGCCGATCATGAAGTAGAGCTTGAGCGAGCGCCAGCCCGCGTCGAAGACGTTGCCGGCGGTCGCCATCAGGTCGGCCTCCGTGTTCCCCTTGTTGATCCGGTCCCGCAGGCGCTGGGTTCCCGCCTCCGGGGCGAGGGTGAAGCTTGTCTTCCGGACGCGGCGGATGACCTCCATGAGCCGCGGCGTCAGGGTCTCCACGCGCAGGGAGGGGAGCGCCAGGGCGACGCGGCGGGCGTAGTGCCGGTCCATGAGCAGGCCGAGGAGGGCCTCGATGTGGGGGTAGTCGCCGGCGCTCAGGGACAGGAGCGAGAGCTCCTCGTGCCCCGTGGCGGCGAGCATCCGGTCCGACATCTGCAGGAGAATGTCCGGATCGCGCTCCCGGACGGGCCGCCAGAGCATGCCGGCCTGGCAGAAGCGGCATCCCCGGGTGCAGCCCCGGGCGATTTCCAGGACCAGACGGTCGTGGATGGTCTTCACCAACGGGACGACGGGGCAGACGGGTCCGTGCCAGGCGTTCAGGTCCGGGACGGTCCGCTTGCGGATGATCTCCCCGTGCGTGTGGAGAGCGGGGCAGTAGACCCCCTCGATCTCCGCCAGGCGCGCGAGCCGCGAGGCCCGGCGCTCGCCCCGCGACTTCGCGGCCATCAGGGCCCGGGCGATTTCGCCGATCACGGCCTCCCCCTCGCCGATCACGAAGGCGTCGATGAAGGGCGACATGGGCAGGGGGTTGAAGGCGCAGGGGCCGCCGGCGATGACGAGGGGGTGGTCCTCCCCGCGCGCCGCCGCGCGGAGGGGGATGCCGCCCAGGTCCAGCATGGCGAGGACGTTCGTGTAGGACAGCTCGTACTGGAGGGAGAAGCCGACGAGGTCGAAGGCGTGAAGCGGCGTGCGCGACTCCAGCGTGACAAGCGGCAGGGCGCGGCGGACGAGCTCGCCCTCCAGGTCCGGCCAGGGGGCGTAGCACCGCTCCGCCACGACGCCGGGCTCCGCGTTGAGGATGCCGTAGAGGATCTGGAGGCCGAGATGGGACATGCCGACCTCGTAGACGTCAGGAAAGGCCAGCGCGATGCTCAGGCGGCAGGCCGCATGGTCCTTGACGACGGCGTTGACTTCGCCGCCCAGGTAGCGGCCGGGCTTTTCGACCCGGGTGAGGAAGGCCTCTTCTCTCATTGGAGCCGGTTCCGGAACGTGTGGGGGTTGTTCAGGTATTCCCGGTAGCGGGCCAGGGCGAGGCCGCGGGCGAAGTCCGGACGGCCGAGGTAGGGCAGGGTGTGGGCCCGGAAGGCCGCGAGCAGTTCGGCGAAAACCGCCTCCCGCGCGTCGTTGCCGACGAAGGTGCGCTCGCGGACGTACTCGTAGACGATCGGATCGTCCCAGATCCGCCGGACGACGTCGAAGGCCTCGTCGCCCGGGAAGAAATCCCGTTCGAGGCGGACCGGGACGCGCACGTACAGCTCGACCTTCGTCGTGTCCGCGGCGATCGGCCGCGACCGGTCCCAGACCTCCATCGTCAGGCCATTGTCCAGAACGGTGGTTTCCACCAGCGTCTTCATGATGCCCCCATCGGGAACGGCGACCCCTCCGCCGGCGGTTTTCCCGCCCCGGCGTTCCCATTCCCCGTCGCGTGGCGTTGTCTTTACCATCTTTGTCCTTGACCTGCAACGGGAGACATTTTATAGGCGGTGGGAAAAAATAGGGACAGCGCCCTATAAATAGGGACAGCGCCCTATTTTCCAACAGGAGACAATTTATAGGCACTCCCGGCGAGAGAGATCCTTTGAAAATAGGGACAGCGCCCTATTTTCCGAGGGCCGGCGCCTGTGAGGGTGGATCCGTTGAATACGGGAGCAAGCGATTTCATCCATCTGTGCCAGCCGGACGGCGGCAAGTCCTGCGGGGCGTGCTGCGGCCTGTACAACTACGCCGACAGCTCCCGCGCGTCGCTCACGGCGCGCCTGGCCCGGCGGACCGCCCGCTATCACGCCACCGTGCGGCGGCCCGAGGATCTCGCCGCCTTCGCGGCGTGGGTGCGGGAAACGGAGGACATGACGAAGCGCTACGAGGTGATCCACTGCTGCGAATACCTGGGGTTCCTCGACGACGACCGGCGCCGTGTCGGCTGCCTCCTCCACCCCCTGCAGAACGCGGGGGAGGATCGGCGGGACGTGTCCTTCTACGGCCGGGAGCTCTGCGACGGCCACTTCTGCCCGAGTTATCATTTTCTCAGCCGCCCGGAGAAGCTCGCCCTGCTCTACGCGCTAGACGACTGGTACCTCTACGGCCTGTGCCTGACGGACATCGATCTCGTCAAGGAGTGGTTCCGCTTCGTGAGCGACGCCGTCTTCGAGACGCCCGACCCGGAGCGGTTCCGGAGCGGCCCCTTCCGGGACATCGCCCGCGCTTATTTTGCATTCAAGCTCGACTGGCCCTTCCGGGACGACGCGGTGAACCGCCTGGGCAAGTACTACTTCGACGGCTCCCAGTACATGATCCGCCACATCGACTACGATGCCCTGGGGATGCCGCGCTCCCGTTTCGACAAGATCTTCTTGAGCCTCACCTCGACCTTCCGGGACGCGGGGGAGGTCCGCCGGGCGGAGACCCTGATCCAGGACACGATCGACGCCTTCGTCCGGGTCTACGCCAGGGCCTGAATTTCCTTCGGGTCTGCGCGGGGCTTGAATTTACTTGACTTGGGAACCGTGCTTCAGTACGGTACGCCTATTCCAACCGGATGATATTAGAGAAGAGACCCTTGCATCCTGTCATTTCGAGGAGCGCAAGCGACGAGAAATCTTTATGATGACCGTTTCTGAAAGATTTCTCCCAGCATCCTGTCATTTCGAGGAGCACGAGCGACGAGAAATCTTTATGAGGGCGGTTTCTAAAAGATTTCTCCCTTCGGTCGAAATGACAAAGGGACGGTCCAAGTGAAAAGAACGAAGTTCGAAATGACATAAGGTTGCGGTGGCGTGGAGGCGGCGGGCCGACGGACCGCGTACCGGTTGCCGCATGAAACGGAGTAGAGAAATGCGGCGCTACGGGAACACCGGGCTGACGGATCGCCTGCAGGTTATCGAATGGAACGGCATAGAGCGATGACGGAGTTTACGCGCCAGGAAATTCTTTTCACGAGGGAGCAGATCGGCCGCCGCGTCGCCGAGCTGGCGGAGCGCATTTCCGCCGACTACGCCGGGCGCGAGCTGATCGTGATCGGTGTCCTGAAGGGCGCCTTCATTTTCATGGCCGACCTGGTCCGGGCGCTCTCCATCCCCTGCCGCGTGGATTTCGCCCGCCTGGCGAGCTACGGCGCGGGCGCGGCGAGCAGCGGCAAGGTCGTGATGACGAAGGACATCGAGACCTCGATCCGGGACCGCGACATCCTGATTGTCGAGGACATCGTCGACACGGGGCTGACGCTCGCCTTCCTGGTCGACTGGTTCCGCGAACGCAACCCCGCCTCGCTCAAGGTCTGCGCCTTCATCGACAAGCGCCGCCGCCGCCGGGTCCCCTTCGAGGCCGACTACGTGGGCTTCACGATCGATGACGGGTTTGTCGTGGGTTACGGCCTTGACTTCGACGAAAAGGCCCGGTTCCTACCGGACGTCCACATCATCGAGACGGGCGAAGGGTAGCGGGCGACAGGCATCAAGAGCGAACCCCATCGGGAACGAGGGGAAGAGGGAGGTTCCGATGATCATTCAGTGTCAGCGCTGCCTGACGAAGTTCCGGTTCGACGACGCCCTGATGGCGGGCGAGGGCGTCTGGGTCCGCTGCAGCCGCTGCCGGCAGGTCTTCTTCGAGGAGAATCCGGCCTCAGCCGGAACCGCCGGGACGGAGCCGCCGCGCTTCTATCCCCCGGAACCGGAGCCGCCTCGCTTCTATCCCCCGGAGACGGAGGCGCCTCCGGCCGATGCGGATGTCTCGAGGACGGTCTTCATCCGGGTTGAGCCGTCGCCGCGTGCGGCGGAGCCCGATCTGTCGGAGACGGTGCTGATCCGGCCGGAGGCGTCGGGATTCCCACGGGACGGCGGGGCGGAGGACACGGATATCGGCATCGACGTCCGCCCGGACGGGCTCGTCCCGATCGATGCGGAGAACGGGCCGCCAATCGAAAAGGACATCGACGCCCCGCGTGCGTCCGCGCCGGACTATGGGGAGGCCCCGGACGAGCCGGACACGGCCGAAACGGACGGGGAATTCGCCCCGGTGGCGCCCCCGCGCCGGAAGAGGCGGGGCTGGCTCTGGGCGCTCGTCCTCATCCTGATCCTGGCCCTCGGCGCGGGCGCCTTCTACTGGTTCTACCCGGAGATGGGCCGGCAGGCGCGTGACGCGGCCCTCAAGGCCTTGCGACCGGTGACCGGCCTCCTCCCAGGCGCGGCGAAGAAGGACCAGAGCATCGATCTGAATGCATTGGCGATCCAGGACGTCCGGCAGCGCATCGTCAACAACTGGCTGGTCGGGGACATCCGGATCGTGGAGGGAAGCGTCGTCAACCGAGCGCCGCATGCCGCGACTGAGATCCGGGTGCGGGCCCGTCACTACGACGCGGCCGGCGCGGTCCTGGCCGAGCAGACCGCCTTCTGCGGGAACTTCCTGACGGAGGAGGAACTGGGGACCCTGCCGGAGGCCGAGATCCAGCTGGAACTGGCCCATCCCCGGGGGAGCGACGTGTCCAACGAGAAGATCGAGCCGGGGGCCCAGATCCCCTTCATGGTCGTTTTTGTCCGCCCGCCGGCCGGGATCGCCCGGACCACCGTCGCCGTCGCCGGGGCGGACCGGCTTCTGCCGTGAAGTCAAAAAAAAAGGCGGCGGCCTCCCGGCCGCCGCCCTTCCGGTTCAATAATCCCGCCTGCTATTTCCCCGCGTCGTAGAGCTTGATGACCGTATCCGTGATGTCCACGGACTCGTCCACGGCCACGAGCATGGAGCGCTCGAAGATCAGGGTGTAGTTTTCTTTCTTGGCATGGGCGCCGACCAGCTTCATGACCTCGCCCACGATCTTCTGGGTCATCTCCCGGTCCTTGCGCTTGAGTTCCTCCTCCATGTCCCCGCCGGTGAGCTTAAACTCCCGGATCTCCTTGGCGAGCTTGTCGGCCTTCTGACGCCGCGCCTCGGCGGACATCTTGGCGCCGGCTTTTTTGAGTTCCTCCTCCATGGCGCGGATTTCCTTCTCCTGGGCCGCCAGGGTCGAGCGCTTGGCGTCGAGGTCCTTCCGGAAGGCGGCGATGGCGGCCTTCGCGGTTTTCGACTCGCGCATGACCTTCTGCATGTCGAAGACGCCGATCTTGATGTCGCCCCTGGCCTTCGGCGGCGCGGCCAGGGCCGGCGCGGCCATAACCAGCGCGATGAGCATCGATGTCAGGATAACCAGCCCTTTCTTCATTCTCTTTAACCTCCCGATCCGAAGTGATGAATCCAAGCGGGCCCCGTGCCCGTTGACTGCTCCATGACCTGTTCAGGGCGCCGAGGCGCCGTCCCGGGACGCATTTTTCTTAGCCCGTCTCCCTCTGGGTGTCAAGGGGATTGAGGCAGGATCGCGACGCACTCATAAAGGCCCCGGCCAGCGGGCGGCGCACTCCCGCTTCCTGTCCCTTCCGAGAAAACAAGCGGGCGCAGGGTGAATGCCTGCGCCCGCGGCTTGACACCGGGGGAGGTATCACCCCGGTGTTTGGTCAAAGGTTTATTCCCCGGGAGGCGGGGGGGTTACGATTCCGGCCGCCGTGCCCATAAACGTTCCCAAGTCAGTATTGATCGCGCCTGCGGCCCCGCCCTGGAAGCCGACTGGATTGGAGGCCGTGTAGCCACTGGCCCCAGTCAGCGAATTCGTCGGCACATTGCCGTTTGTAACCGTGGCGCCCCAGGTCGGTTGCGGCGCCCCCGCATTCCAGTTCTGCATATTGAACTGGGCTTCGATGCTGTTCGTGGCTACGGTCCCCGGCTGGTAACCCGTCAGGCCGAATGTGGCACTTGACGGATTGCCCGTAAAGGCCCCGCTGACGTTCCCCGACGCCCAGACCTGTGGTTTTGCGCCCGTCGACGGGGCGAAGAAGGTGGCGTTGCTGATGCCGTAGTACTGGCCGGGGCCGATATTTTTCGCCATATCGATTGTCGCCCCTGCCTCATCGGACCAGGTGCCGCGGAGGTCGGTCGACCCGACCTGGAAGGAGGGGATATTCGTCGCCTTGTAGAAGGCGGCCCGCTGTTCATCCGTGGTCAATAAGCCCAGCGTGTTCAGGAGTCCGCTCGTCTCCATGCCGAGCTCCGAGATCACCGCCTGCCAGGTGGCCTTGGCCGGGTCGAAGATCCCCTTGATCTGCCCGCCGCTGATAGACGTTTGGGCGTTTGCCCAGTTGATGTCCGCGCTGACCAGCGTGCTCTTGAAGGTGTTGTTGCCGGTGCCCTCCGCGTCGTTCACGCCGATAAGGGTCACGCCGTCCATCGGCGAGCCGAGGGCCCAGGTCCAACTTACCGGCGGGACAACGGGTTCGTCGTCGTACGTAAAACCCCCGCCGACGACGCTGGAATTGAGGGTCAGGTAGGAAGGATTTCCACCGACCAGGACGGGGAGGCCGATACCGGAACCCGCGTTGGCGCCGATATCGATTCCCGTTACCGTTGTTTCCGTGGCGTTCTCAAGGTTCTGCGCATCCACGGGCTCGAAGCTCATCCGGTCCTCCCACTGCCCCAGGTTAGCGGCGAAGTTTATCGGGAAAATGCCGGGGTTTTTGGGTGAAACGGCATTGAGTGCGTAGGTGTAGACATCACCCTCGGCCTTCCACATGCCGACGTGTGGGTCGTAGGACCCGGACAAGTCGGCGCCGGTGAAGAGGATGCCAAGCTGCCCGTCCTCGTCCAGGTACAGGCCGCGGAAGAAAGCAGACAGGTTATTGGTTACGCCGTCCGCTATGCCGCCGAGGAAGCCGTAGTAGGCCCCGCCGATGGGCGTTTGAGAGCCACCTGTAACAGAAGGGACGTCATAGAACGGGTTGAGATCGTACATCGGGTTGAAGCTCACGACCTCTCCGCTGAAGAGGCTCAACGGATTGCCGTCGAACGTGTCGACATCCCCCATCAGGTACACCTGTGTGGGTGCGGACGTATAGGGATTCGCTATGGTCGGCGTCACGATGCCCGCATTGTCCCAGAGGTTTTCCACTCCCGCGAAAATACCGTTGAAGTCGGAGTCCCAGAAGGTCAATTGGGGCATCGGCCCGTCAACGATGTCGCCTCCAGTGGGTACAACCGGATAGACGCCCAGAGCCGTCAGATCATCCGGTGAGTCGTATGTTTCGGTCTTGAAGGTGTAGGTATAGGTGTCGTCGGGGGTATCCCAGATTGTGTCGGCACCCGGACCCTGTGTGCGCACCCAGACCTCTTTGCGGCCCATTTCGGCGCCCGGAGGCCCCTCGATGCCCATGCGGGTAATCGTTTCCGTACGAGTGGTCGGGTTGTAATAACTGCTGTCGCCGTGGCCCTCCGAAGGGGTGTACCAGTAATTGTAGACGTTGCCGTTGGCATAGGCGACCGAACCTTGGGTTTCTTCGACCAGTTTGTAGCTTCTTCCCCAGATCTCGCTGCTGAAGAGGACGTCCTGGGTCTTGTTGTAGCTGCCCGCGGCCGTGGCCTGCCAGGAGGTTCCGGAAGCGTCGTAGGTGCCCAAGAGCGATCCCTCCAGGGTGCCGACCTTCATGTGGGTGACAAAGGCGCTGTCGGTGAAGAAGCCACTGCCGCCCAAGGTGCCGGTCATTTTCCCGCCTGTCCACGTACCGGAGCCGAGATTGGCGTACCAATAGCCCCAATCGCCGTAGGGACCGTAGCCGGCAGGATATTTCCCGAACACGCCCGAACCGAAGAGCGTGGCCGACCAATCGGTGGCCGTCGGATTCGCATACGTGTTGTCCATGCCGATCTGCAGGGTGAAGATGCCCCAGCACGGCTGGGCGGAAAGCGAGAGCGTTTGCCCCATGATGCCCATGGGCGAAGCGATCGAGCCGCTGCCGCCGAAGGTGCCGTGGATGGCCGAATCGATACCGGCGCCGATGACGCCCTGGAAGAGATTAGACGGGTCCAGAAGCTCGGAAGGCGTATCGAAATAGCTCAGTTTTCCGAGAGCGACGAAGGCGGCGTCGCGGTAAAGCGTCGCCGCACCCGCGGTGTCGGCCGTCTCCCACATGTTGATGCCCGTGTAGGAGGTGCCGGTGAAGTTACCCTTCAGAACCCCCGCTTTCCCGTCGGGAGCGGCATACAACCCAATGATGAGGCCGTCGAGGGGGTTCTCGCTGGCGGCTTCCGTCGCATCGGTGTCCCGGATGATCCCGGTCAGGGCGCCGACGAAGGCGCCGCCGGTCCCGCCGTCGTAAGCCATCTTGGCGCCGAAGATCTGTGAGCCGTTGTACGCCTCATGGCCGCCCATGAGGACGAGATCCGTCTTGGCAGTTGAAGTCGAAGCCCACAGGGACACGTTGTTCAGGCCGCCCAGGATGCCGGTGAAGGCCCCGTCCCGGACGAGCGCGTTGGTTGACCATTCCCAGGTGAAGGCCTTCACATAATATTCGGGACCGAAGGTCGAAACGCCCGGATCTAGGTTTTCAAAGTACGTCATAACGAATTTGTCTGTCGTGGGCGGCGTCTTTGTGAAATCCAAGGTATCGAGCGTTTCCCCGAAACCCGCCACGTGGGTGACGCCCTCCCATTGGATGTTGACCCATTGGCCGCTCGGGAAGTAGTTGTACTCGCTTTCGGTCTCGTCTACGTCCTCGAAGGCGAGCATGCGGGTGGGGGCGTAAGGTGATGCGAGACCGGGCGCGACAAAATGGTCGGTTTCGTACCAGAAGGGATCGAACCAGGAGTTGCCTTCGCCATGGGACTCGAAGTTGGGCCGCAGGTACGCGTTGTTGACGACTGTTCCGGGGACGACCTGGTAGAGGTTTCCGCCCAGCACGCTGCTGAAGGCCAGCGGCGTTCCCTGGTACGTCCCGATGCTCTGGCCGATCCAGGGTCCCAAGGACACGTTTATGCCGTAGAAAGGCCCTTGCAGGGAGCCCAGATGGGTCGGGGTGAGGTAGTCGCCGTGAACCGTTCCGGTGAGCTCTCCGCCCCCGGACCATTGGCCGTCGTCGATGCGGGCGATCCAGTAGCCGCTCGATCCGCCGTAGCCGAACTGTCCCGGTCCGCCGAGATCGGCCGACCAGGCGGCGTTGCCCTCCAGTTTTTCACCTGACCAGTTGTAGGAGGTATTGCGTTCATCCGGTTCGGGGAACTTGAGGCTGTAGATTCCCCATCCGGGACTGGTGCTGTTGGCTACGATATAGGAGGTTTCGATCGATCCGCCATATCCGCCGACGCCATCTCCGCCGATGATCGGTGCTGAGTTGTCATCGAAGGAACCGCTCAGTCGGGCACCGTAGCTCGTTGAAGACTGTATCCGGAAAGAGGGCGCCGTCATCTCTTCGGCGGGGTCGGCGGCATCGGGTCCGATCGTTCCCAATGCCTTCCACATGCCGATCCCGGAAAACGGGGTGACGACGATGTCGTCGCTCGTGAGGATGCCCACCGTGCTGGTGTATCCCGTTTCGCCGGAAACGCCGGGGGTGAGGTAGATTGCCCGGATCGAACCCGGTTTGGCGCTACCCCAGATGCCGGCGGTGGTTCCCTCGAAGTAGCCGCCGTAACCGTCGTCGCCGGTATAGCCGTTTGGATCGTAGCCTTTGGCGGTGCTGTTCCAGAGATAATGGGCGTATACGCCATACTCCACTGAGTCGAAGGAATAGATGCCGATGGCATTGAAATCGGTATTTCCTTTCCAGGGCAACTGCCCGGTGCCGCCGATGATGGCGGTTTCGTGACCGGCCACGCCCATCCGGCCGTCATTGTTGTAATAGAGGGTTGCTTCGTCGCCCCAGTTGCCGTTGTAGGCCAACGCGGTGCGGTTGTACGTCCCGATGCCAGCCGCCTGCCAGGTATCGATTCCATCGTGACTACCGATGGTATCTCCGGTGAAGTCATATGCGGCCAGATTCGTCAGGGCCTTGCCGAGATAGGTTCCGCCGATTTCGGTTTCACCCCAGGCCGATCCGTCGATGGTTCCCAGCCAGTAGCCGTTTTCCGTATCATCATACTGAGCCGTGCTGAAATTTCCGCCGAGTTCGAGGGACCAATCTTTATAAGTCGTTCCACTGTAGTATCCGCCGAAACCGGCGTTCCAGATTCCCCAGCCGAGTTCGCTGAATCGCATCGGATCGCCTGCGGCTACAGTGACACTCAACGTTCCGCCGCCTTCTGTATTGAAGGTTCCTGCCCCCGTGGTTCCGTAAAAATAATTGTAGGCAATTTCAGGTGAACTGATCGTGTCGCCCATGGGCGTTGCCTTGAGGGACCCGTCGGGAATCTCCCACATGCCGATGCCCGGATAGTAGTTGCCGGCGAGATTGAAGGCCCCGGTCCCCGCGCTTTCGAGGTAGCCGGTGGTTTCTCCCTCCCCCGTATAGTAGAGGCTCAGCATCCGAGCCTTGATGGATCCGTTGGCCCAGAGGCCGACGAGGTAACCGTCGAAGGAGCCGTCTTCCGATCCCCCGGAGATGGTGGAGCCGCTGAAGTACCAGCCGGAGCCGTACATCAGATAAGGCATCGAGCCATCAGAATAATCATAGTACCGGCCCATCATCAACACGGGAGCTCTTTCCGTTTCCGAAAAGAGGGGGGTTGTTGCTGCTCCGCCCAGCAGGCCTTCGGCGTAGCCGCCTGTTCCAAGATAGCTGCCGTCACCGCTGTCATGGTACATCAGCGATCCATAGGTCTCGCCACCGAAGGCGAGCGGCTCGCCCTGATAGGTTCCGATGCTCCCGCCGATCCAGGTGCCGTCGGTGGAAACCAGTTCTTCACCCTCATAAATCCCTGTATAAAGCCCATAGAACGGACCGGAAATATCCCCCAGATGGGTCGAGGTCAGATATTTTCCATGCAGATTCCCACTGATGGTCCCGTGACCCTCTCCCTCGTTGTACTCGGCCCAGGTGCCGCCTTCGATATGCGCAAGCCAGTAGCCATCGTGATCGTAAATGTCACTGGAACCGAATATTCCTCCACCCCCGATGTCTGCGCTCCATAAAACCGATGAATCGGTCGGCTTGCCCGTGTAGTCTCCATAGCCGATTTTCAGATTGTAGATTCCAAAGGGTAGGCTCTGCTTAAAGTTGTCACGATCGTAGTATATGATGTACTGGGTACATCCAGCGTAGTCATATTCTCCGTAGATTCCGGATTCGTTGTATCCCGTAAACCCGCCGGCAGCATAGGCGCCAATAGAATATGAATGTTGTTCGATGTCGGTTGAATCGGGGTACTCATTGAATCCGTCGGGCAGGGGATCGCTATTTTTCCAAGTGGTCAGGCCTGCTTCACTGCTCGCGACCTTCCACAGGCCATTCATCACTCCTGATTCGGAATCGTAATAGGTTTCATAGAAGTTGCCGGACAACGGGCCGGCAATCAAGCCGAAATCGCTGACATCGCCTTCAGCGTCCTTGGTAAGGTAAAGCGCCACGCTGTAACCCGCCATCGTGCCGGTACTGGCGTCGGGATTTGCCTTCGTCCGGAGGCCTGCGGTGAAGCCTGCGAGCATTCTGTCCGAATCGGGCATATCATTGTAATGGGATAACGGGCCCATCCAGAGGTAAGGTCCACCATAACCCTCCATCCCTGAACCATCGTCTTCAAAGTCACCTATAGCCAGAAAATCGTAGTTTTCACCCACAGCCTGCTTTTTAAATCCGAATGCGCCTTCACCCCAGCCGTCATCCCATTCCATGTCGCCGGAAGCGTCGTACATAAAACAATTATACCACTCCCCTCCGAAATCGGTGTTCACACCCTCATAAGTGCCGACGCTGGATCCGATCCAAGTACCATTCTGATAATCATAGCCACCACCCTCAAGGGGGTCATAATCGTAGACGCCCGCAAAGGGGCCATAGAAGTCACCCATCTGCGTCCACGTAACATATTTTCCTGACAGACCTCCCTCAATCTCACCCCCTGTTGCGGTCGCATCATCTGTCCACGTGGCCGTCAGATCGCCGAGCCAGTAACCGAAGTTACCGAAGTAGCTTCTTCCGGCAACCGTGATCATCTGCCCAGTGAGATCCTCTGCCGTTTTGGAATCAGCAAGATCGAAGACCCCTCCATTCGGAGTCTCTTCGAACATTCCAGACATGTCGTGATCGTAGATACCCCAGGGAAGGCTTTTGAGATTATCATTCTCATCATAACCGTAGAAATAGAGAGTCTTGCTGGAGGCGGCTCCTAAGACAGAGCCGATACCGTCGAAATTCCCGGCCATTCCGATATAGTAAGGCATCAGGCCCACGTACAATTCTTCCAAAGACAAATCGCCCGTCGGCTTCTCAGTCATATTCATCTCCCCGGAGATTTTCCACATTTCAATGCCGGGATAATTTTCGCCGTTCAGTGTCAGTTCCGGAGATTCGATATTATAACTCCGCATCAGTCCGGCCGATGTGCCCTCCGGTGATATGTAAAGGGCAACTCCGGCGCCGGTAAGAGTCCTGTCATCTTCCCAGTTCCGCCAAATGCCGGTGGTGTAGCCTATGAAGTCACCGTCCAGTAAAGGTAAGGACTCTTGCGCCGCTGTAATTGCACCCTCAGACGAAATGGGTGAATTCCATAGATAGCGGGAATAACCATCATAATCCAGGTAGAAATCCCCCATAGCGAGGAAGTTCTTCGTTCCTTCGTACGGTGTTTCTGTAATACCGACCAGGCCCCAATCTTCCCCTACAAATGATGCATAGCCGCCATCATTGTAATAGAGGCTTCCCATGTTCATATATTCGTTCCAGTAGCCGCCAAATTGCAGCGGCATGCCTTCATAGTGACCGATACTCTGGCCGATCCAGGTGCCGGACCCAGGTTCCCACATGTTAACAGCCGTAAAGGGACCTTCCATATATCCCATGTGTAGATTTGTGACGTAATTGCCGCTTGCCCACCCGGAGGCCTCTCCGGTGGAGTACCAGGTGCCGCCGGCCTCCATCAGCCAGTAACCATAGTCTTTAATTTCGTCATAGCCGAATTCTCCCGTTCCTCCAATCCGTGCAGACCAGCCTGCGTCAACAGGATTTTCTCCGTCCAGAGGCCTTCCGCTGAAGGTGTTTCCCATGCCGAGGCGAAGGTTATAGATTCCCCAGGGAAGACTCTGTGAGCCGTCGGTGAGGAACATCGTTTCGCTGACATAGTCATAGTACTGGTATCCCAGTATCGAGCCGGTGGGCTCACCAGAAACGGTAAATTGTCCGGCAAATGCTCCATCGAACAGCATGCCGTGACCGGGATAATAATTGACGTTTCCTGCATCCCCGGAAGGATATGGCGTTAGCCATCCTTCCGCCTTCCACATCTCAACGGAGGGATAGGTGTCCATAGTGATGTCGTTGCTGACGAGAAGTCCGGGGACGCCATTCATATCCACGTAAAGGGCGTAGGCCGAGTTGTTGATAGTTCGGGTGCCCGGAACCCAGATGCCAACCGTGTAACCCTGGAACCGCGCTCCCTCTCCGATTGCCTGCCCACCAATCATGGAGTTCCACAGATAATGGGGGATATCTTCGATGAGACTGTCATGAGCGCCCATGGCAATGAAAGAAGAACCGGAACCGCTCCAGAACGGGTCAAGGCCGCCGAGGATGCCCGGATCGGAAGCGGCATATTCGTAGTTTCCGTTATTGTTGTAGAAAAGACAGTTCCCCATATCGCCCTCACCACCATTACCCCAATAACCGGAGAATGCCAGAGGGGCCAGTTCATAAGATCCCGTTCCGATGGAACTGTAGATAGATGACGACTGATAGCCCCGGTACTCGAAACTCAGGAGTCCAAGGTAATCGCTGTCCATGTAATAGATCGAATCCGCAGCGCTCAGCCATGTATGACCACCGATCCCGTCATCCCCGCCTGTAAAGTCTCCCAGGAAGGCATAAGCAGAAACCCCGTCATAACGGCCGAAAAGACCGGACCATTCCGTACCAATGCTTGTATAGGATCCGGTCTCGGTTGGTACACCCCATACGCCGAGAATGCCGCCTGTCGTGGTTTCGTAGCCCATGACTTCGCCGTCGTATTCGACGGTTTCTTGCATTCCGCTGCCGTAACTGTCAAACTTAAGCACGGGGATGTCTTCAAATTTACGGGGTCCTGTTTCATTCGTATATGCAACGGCTGTGCGCGTGAGGGTCCCCGACGCGTTCAGAGAACCTCCGGCATAGGCCGCGTCATCGAGATCGTTGCTTGTCAGGAGACCGATGGAGGAATCCTTTTTATAGATGGATGTAAATAGCCCGCGCCAGGAGCCGGGGATGCCGGCAAGGTAACCATCGTAGGTGCTGCCGTCAGACAGGGTATCGCTGACGGTCGTTATAGCGGCGCCCGCGGTACCCGATGCCGTGAAGTTAAGCTCCTGATCCGGGAGGACCCCTGACAGTGTGCCGGTCAACCCGCCCAGCGTGACCTGCTGCAGAAGATCGCTTACAGTCCATGTTTTGTCGTAATCTATAACGCTGGAGACATTTCCGTACTGATCCTTCGCCCTGAACTTGATATTGCTGTCACCCGAACTGAGTGACGATAACGTCAGAGTGTCCCCGGAAAGTGAAATCCATGTCCCGGAATTGTTTATCTGATACTCGAATGTAACTGCCGTCGTATTGGAATTCAGGTCGAAGGCGGCTGCATTTACCTTTGTCGGTTGAACAATGTCAGTAATGACGTTGATATTGTAAACAGCCCAGGATTTTGATGCATATTGCCCTGCTTCTGTGATCTGCCCATTCGCATCTTTAGCCCGGAACAGAATGTTGTTGTTGCCGGCGATAAGAGATGGAGCAGCCAGGGTCAAGGTGTTGCCCTCGATAACCTGCCACCCCGCATTGTTGAGATTGTATTCAAACGTCACCGGCATGGTGGAATCCGAAGATAACGTAAAGGTGGCTGTGGTATTTTGCGTGGGTGAAACCGTGCTTGTTGCCACGCTGACGGAAGGATATGACAGAAGCTCCGGCGGTGGGGTTTCGATGAACGTCGTCGGGGTCGGGGGCGGCGGAGGAGGGGGCGGCGTATCGCCCGGAGGGGGCGGCGCGGAGGTATCCGGGATCTCGCCGTCGCCCGTAGGCTGTCCGCTCCCGTCGGTTCCACCCGGGGGGGTGCCTTGATCCTGCGTGCCTTCCTGATCCTCTCCCTGGCCTTCGCCCTGGTCCTGACCCGGCTGGCCCTGATCCTGGCCCTGCTGCCCCTGGTCCTGACCCTGGCCTTCACCCTGGTCCTGGCCCTGGGTCCCCTCGCCCTGCGGCTCTTCCTGATCCGGTCCCTCGCCCGCGCCCTCGGTCGCCGAGGTGTCCTGCAGGTGCTGTTCGATTTCGTTGGCCGTGGCGGGACGCACCACGGGCTGCGCCGTGGGACTGGAGACCTGCATGACCTCTCCGGTCCGGATCGTGACGACCCGGCCGGGCGTCCGGCGGTTGTAGCCGTATCCCTGGCCCCGTTCGAAGGCGAACCCGCTCAGGCCGTCGGTGAAATAACCGATGAGGATCGTTCCGCGGACGCCGGAGACGGCCGTCGGGGTGCGGAGTTCGAGGCTGGAGCGGCGCGCCAGCGTGTTGATGACCGCGCGGGTCTTTCCGCGGAAGAGGTCGAAGAAGCTCCTTCTCCCCTCCCGGTTCTGGTACTGGGTGATCTTGAGGTACGTCTTTTCCGCGAGCCAGAGGGTGTTGCCGTCGTTGAAGGTCACCTCCACCTTCGTCTTTGCCTTCGTGCGGAGGATGTCCCCGGCGTTGACCGGGTCGTTGACCTTGACGGGGACGGCCTTGGCGCCCACGCGGGTGAGGTCCGCCTCCCCCTCGAGGTGGCTGATCCGGCCGATCGGCGCGGCGAGGACAAGGGCCGGGATCAGGACGAGAACCGCCACCCACACGCCCAGTTGCGAAATCTTGCGAATCATATGCCACCCCCTGGATGCAGAAAGGATTTCAATGCGTTTCCCCTAATATCTGAACTCCAGACCGACGGAGTACAGGTTGCGAATGTAGTCGTAGACGAAGATGTTCGAGTCCGCCCGCGTCCCGTTATACTGGGCGAGGACGCTCAGGTACTTGTTGACGTCCCAGGTGAGCCCGGCGGTGCCCATGTAGATCTCGTCCGAGCGCTTCTTGTGGTCGAACAGGGCGAAGGAGCTCTCGTGCAGGTAATCCTGCAGGGTCACCTCGCCGCCGAGCTGGAGCTTTAGGCCTTTCCAGATCGGGACGATCGTGTTGACGGTAAAGCGGTGCGCCCGGTTCGTCCAGTTGTTCCCCTCCGCGCGGTCCTCGCTGAATCCGTACTTGAGGTTGAAGATCGCCCCGTTCTGGAAGAGCCACATCCAGCTCACGTAGCTGTCGAGGCCGCGGGAGGTCTGGTCCTCGTTGGGGTCCAGGGGCGGGGTCCCCGTCCGACGGTGGTTTTTGTAGTCCTTGTTGGTGTAGCCGCCGTAGAGCTCGAGGATCTGGTTCTGCTGCTCCGTGAGCAGGATCCGGACCATCGGGCCCACGCTGTAGGACTGGCTGTACTCGCGGTAGACGGGCTGGCGCTTGAGGATGTGGGTGTAGTTCCCCGCGAGGTTGACGGCGACGCGCCCGAAGCTGTAGCCGGGCGCCACCGACAGCGTGTTCGCGAAGATATCGTGGCTGGTCGCGTTGTTCTGGTGCAGGTTCCAGGTGCCGGCGTAGCTCGCGTTGAAGAGCCATCCGCCGGGGAGGGTCGGCACGACGTCCATGCGCAGGGTATTCAGCATGGCGTAGCTGTCTTCCTTGCCGGTTCTGAGGTCGATGGCGGGATACCGGGAGTCGTTCCGCTTCGGCTCCGTCAGCATGTTCGTGTCGTATTGTCCCAGGGCGCTCAGGGTCAGCCGCAGCGGTCGCTCGACCCACTGGCGGTCCTCGACGAGGTCCTGGTAGCGTCGGGCGAACGAGCCGAGATCGGACAGGGGGTCCTGGGTGACTGCGGCCCGGAAGCGGTCGGAGGCCTTGGCGTATTTCCGGTCGAGCATGTAGCACAGGCCGATCTGGAACTCCGCGGACTGGGTGTAGGTCTTGTCGAGGCTCTTGGATTTTTCGAAGGCCTCGACGGCCTCCCCGTATTTCATCTGCTTGACGAGGATCATGCCCTTGAGGAAGGCGGTCTTGGCGGGGTAGATCTTTTCCCTCTCCGCCACGGCGATCCATTGGGCGGCCTAGTCGTAACGTTCGAGCCGGTAGAGGATGTCCACCAGCTCCACGAGGGCCTCCTTCAGGGGCGGGGTCTTCGTGACCGCGTCGGACAGGGGGCCGACGGCCTCCGCGAAGTTGTTCTGCTGCTTGTAGGCCATCCCGAGCCAGAAGGCGACGGTGGTGGAGTCGGGCGCCGCCTGGCGCGCCTGCTTGAAGAACTCCACGGCCTCCTCGTAGTTGTCGGCCTGGTACTCCCGGATGCCTTCCCGGAGGGGATCGGGGGGTTCGCCCGTCTGGCCGAAGGTCGCGGCCGGAAGCGAAAAAACAAAAAGGAGCACGACGAGGAGCTGGATCATGGCGGTCGGTAGGCACTTCTGCATCGTGAATTTATCCTTTCTTTCAAGAGAGTGCTGTGAGTTCAGCAAGAGCCAACGTACTGGGGGAGAAAATCACACAACGTCGACGATGGAGAAAAGAGCCCTGAAAAAAATGCCAATGAATCACTTGGCTCGCATTTTATAGGGGTGCGGGAGGCCTTGTCAAGCGGATTTCTCAACTTGGGAGGTAGAATTGTGAGACCAATTTCACACAGCGAGACTTTTGCGCAACAGCCTATTTTTGTCATTTTGACCGAAGGGAGAAATCTTCAATAAATCGCATTCATGAAAGATTTCTCGTCGCTCGTGCTCCTCGAAATGACGGGATGCAAAGGCCTAATGGCACGCATGAAGTGGCTCACACAGCGGGCGGGTGCGGAGCGGCGGCGCCGGTGGGGCTGCCGCCGAGCTCAACGGGGCGGGGCTTTCCGGAGGATCCGGTCCGGGGGAACGGCGCCCTCCCGGAGGACCGTGGGCGGGTCCGTCGTGACGTCGAGGACGGTGGAGCCCCGGCCGCCGGGGGTCGGACCGCCGTCGAGGATGACGTTGGGTGCGGGTCGCTGGAGATTCACCCGGACGTCTCGCGCCGAGACGGCCTCCTGCCGGCCGCTGAGGTTGGCGCTCGTGGCGGTCAGGGGGCCGCCGAGGCGACGGGCCAGTTCGCGGGCGACGGGATGGCTGGAGAGCCGGATGCCGATCTTGCCCGTGCCCCCCGTGAGGAGCGGCGGGACGCATGGCGCGGCCCGGAAGACGAGCGTCAGCGGACCGGGCCAGAAGTCCCGCATGAGGGGAAGGGCGACGTCGGGGACGTCGGCGACGAGCGACGTCAGGTCGTCACGGGCGCCGATGATGACGGGGAGGGGATTCCGGAACCCGCGCCCCTTGATGGCGTAAATCTTTCGGACGGCCGCCTCGTTCAGGGCATCGGCCCCCAGGCCGTAGAAGGTCTCCGTGGGGTAGGCGACCGTCCCGCCTCGCCTCAGCAGGGCCAGCGCCCGCGCCAGCGTCTCCGGCTCGGGCGCCTCCGGATCCACCGTCCAGATCTCCATCATCATTCAGCCCTTGTCACCCCAGCTTCAGATTCTCGTGCTTGCGCTCGATGTCCCGGGCCATCTGCTCGATGTAGGCCTTCAATTTCTCATGCAATTTCTTGTCGGCGAGGGCGAGGAGGCGGACGGCGAACAGGGCCGCGTTCTTCGCGCCGGGCTTGCCGATCGCCATCGTGGCGACGGGGATGCCGCCGGGCATCTGGACGGTGGCGAGGAGCGCGTCCAGGCCCTTGAGGGCGGTCGCGTCGATGGGGACGCCGATGACGGGCAGCGGGGTTTGGGAGGCGATTACCCCGGCCAGGTGGGCGGCCGCGCCCGCCCCGACGATGACGACCTTGACGCCCCGGGCGGCGGCCCCGGTCGCGAAGGCGGTGGTCCGCTCCGGCGAGCGGTGGGCGGAGGTGAGAAAGACCTCGCAGGGGACCCCGAAGGCATTCAGGATGGTGATCGCCTCTTCCATCACGGGCAGGTCCGAATCGCTGCCCATGACGACGCTGACGGCGGGATGTTTTTTCTCCTTCATCGTGTGTCCTCCGCGTTCCGGGGGTCGTTGCGGTTTCCCTTGCCCGTCCTTCCCGCCTATACGGGAATGACGAGGATTTGGGCAACCTGAAATTGCGGCATCAACCGTCCTTCCCGCCGGCGCGGGAACGACGGGGCCCTCAGTGCTTGAAATGGCGGACGCCGGTGAAGATCATGGCGATGCCGTGCTCGTCCGCCGCCTGGATGGCCTCCTCGTCGCGGACGGAGCCGCCCGGCTGAATGATCGCCTTGATTCCCGCCTCCGCGGCCATGTCCACGCCGTCCCGGAAGGGGAAGAAGGCGTCGGAGGCGAGAACCGCCCCCTCCGTGGGGAGGATGGCCTTCATCTTCGCGATCTTGACCGAATCGACGCGGCTCATCTGGCCCGCCCCCACGCCGACGAGCTGGTCCTTCGTCGCGTAGACGATGGCGTTGGACTTCACGTGCTTGACGACGCGCCAGGCGAAGTCGAGGGCCTGGTATTCGTCCTCCGTGGGGGCGCGCTTCGTGACGACCTTGGCCTGGCGGATGTCGAAGGGCGCGCGGTCCCGGTCCTGGACGAGGAGCCCCCCCACGACCCGCCGGAAGTCGAGGCCGGACGGACCCGGGAGCTCCGCCGCCGGGATCTCCAGGACGCGGACGTTCTTCTTCGCGCCGAGGATGGCCCGGGCCTCGTCGGTGAAGGCCGGGGCGAGGATGACCTCGAGGAAGGTCTTGGCCAGCTCCTCGGCGGTCGCCTGGTCCACGGGCCGGTTGAAGGCGACGATGCCGCCGAAGGCGGAGACGGGGTCGGTTTCCATGGCCTTCCGGTAGGCCTCGGCGAGGCTCGCCGCCGCGGTCGCCGCGCCGCAGGGGTTGGCGTGCTTCATGATGATCGCCGCCGGCCGGTTGAAATCGGCGACCATGTTCCAGGCCGCGTCGGCGTCCATGATGTTGTTGTAGGACAGCTCCTTGCCCTGGAGCTGGCGCGCGTTGGCCACGGCGGCGACGGCCGTCGCGGGCTCGCGGTAGAAGACGGCCTGCTGGTGGGGGTTCTCCCCGTAGCGGAGGTCCTGGGCCTTGGCGAACTGGACGGTAAAGGTGTCGGGGAAGGGGCGGAGGCCGCCGTCGGCGTCGATGCGGCCGAGGTAGTTCGAGATCGCGGCGTCGTAGCGGGCCGTGAGCTGGAAGGTCTTGACGGCCAGCGCGAAGGTCGTGGCCTCGGAGACCTTGCCGCCCGTCTCCTTCATCTCCGCGAGGATTTTTCCGTAGTCCGCCGGGTCGGTGACGACGGCGACGAAGCGGTGGTTCTTCGCGGCCGCCCGCAGCATCGTCGGCCCGCCGATGTCGATGTTCTCGACGGCCTCTTCCAGGGTGCAGCCCGCTTTGGCGACGGTGTCCTCGAAGCGGTA